>Ga0194049_1000028_pt1 | contig 60079 bp, 69 predicted proteins | sample JunL2225m_MetaG_FD_148665 | JGI IMG/M metagenome (GOLD analysis project Ga0194049, IMG submission 148665) | Anoxic zone freshwater microbial communities from boreal shield lake in IISD Experimental Lakes Area, Ontario, Canada - Jun2016-L224-25m | ecosystem: Environmental > Aquatic > Freshwater >... | reverse complement strand
AAATTCCTTCGGTTCCCGGCGCGGTGCGGAGGCGTGGAAAGCGCTGGCGGGTAGTTGGCATTTTCCAGCGTGGCTGGTCTTTGATCATTGCGGCATTGCTTAACCATCAGCTTCTGCCCGTCAAACCCGGACGACCGGAGGGATGGCCTAGTTTGCCGGAAATCAACGGCCCAACTTTGGCAATTTGCACGGTGGGAGGCGGAGGGTGAGAAAAACCTACACTTGTAAGCCTCTCCCCCTGCCCCTCTCCCGCCTATGGGCGAGGGGAGACCTCTGGCGCGATTCATAAACTACAACCCCGCAGGAATCTGCGTGTTTAAAAATAGCTTGGCTGGCAAATTGACGATGCAATCAATCAGGTTGCCGTCGGCAATCAAGTTCTTACGAATATCGCCTTCGCCGCTGGATTTGCTGGTCAGCGCCCCTTTGGACAGAGCCACACCAGCCTTGCCGGTGGGTGACAGGTGATAAATAAAATGCTGCAACCAAGCATAGTTGGCATTGCCGGCTGGCGGTGTGCCATATTGCCAGCGACCGTCATTGCGCAATAATTCCCCGCTCCAATCGCTATCATTAAAGGGCGGATTGGCGATGATGAAATCGGCTTTAAGGTCTTTATGCATGTCATTGAGGAACGAACCTTCGTTGTTCCATTTCACTTGCGAGCTATCAATGCCTCGAATGGCGAGGTTCATCTTTGCCAGCCGCCAAGTGGTCTGGTTGCTTTTTTGCCCGTAGATGGAAATGTCGTTGAGGCGGCCTTGATGCTCCGCGACAAACTTCTCCGATTCGATGGCATCCATTGCAGCATCAATCGCGGTTCCAATCGTGGGTTGTTTGGCTTTGGCAAGTAAAAATGACCAACGGGCTTCCGGCGGCACAAAGAAAACATTTTCCGACTTGTATTCGTCCCTGTCCTCTGGGTCCGCCCCTTCATACTCACCTTCGCCCGATTGCAGTTTTGCAAACAACTCTTCAAAGGAATCGGAGATATATTTGAGGAAGATCAACCCCAACACCACATGCTTGTATTCGGCGGCATCGATGTTCTTACGCAACTTGTCGGCAGATTTCCAGAGTTGCTTTTCCAAGGGTTCGTCTTTGACTTCCTTTACGGATTTAACTTTAGCCATAAGCTTATTGCGCCGTCCACTTAACCAAGCCTGAATAGGCTGTGACCAACACGGCAACGCCAAATACTATACGGTAATAGGCAAACAGGGTGAAATCGTGGTTGACAATAAAGCGCAACAACCCATGCACGGCGACGAAGGCGCTGATGAATGCGGCCACGAAACCCACCGCGATCATGTCAAAATCGGCGGCGGAAAGCACATCCCGATGCTTGTATAGGTCGTAGGCGGTGGCGGAAAACAGGGTGGGGATGGCTAGGAAGAAAGAAAACTCCGTCGCAGCCTTGCGGGACAGGCCAATAAACAAGCCGCCGATGATGGTGGCCCCCGAGCGTGAGGTTCCGGGGATGAGTGCGAAGGCTTGGGCAAGCCCTAGTTTCAGCGCATCCCGCCAAGTCAAATCGTCCACATCGTAGATGCGAATGGTATGTTCGCGGCGTTCTGCCCACAGGATGACGAAGGCACCAATGATGAAGGCCAGCGCCACCGACACAGGATTGAACAAATGAGCCTTCAAGGCTTTGCCAAACAATAGCCCCAGGACCGCCAAAGGAATGAAGGCAATCACCAAGTTAATGGCGAAGCGTTGCGCCTTTTCCTCGCGTGGCAGTCCACGCAGCACGCTGAAGATTTTCGCTCGATATTCCCAGCATACGGCCAAGATTGCCCCTGACTGGATGACGATCTCGAAAAGCTTGCCCTTCTCGCTGTTGAAGCCTAGCAAATCGCCGACCAGAATCAAATGGCCGGTGCTTGAGACGGGTAAGAATTCGGTCAAGCCCTCGACGATGCCGAGGATTAGGGCGCTGATCAAAGTGTAATCCATGTAATTTTCCGAATGGGGTATGATGGTTAAAGGACGTTTATTCTAGCAGGGTCAGGGCCCAATGCTGTTGACACGCAACGGAGGTAGGCCGGAATAAGCCCGTACCAGCGGGCGTTTCCGGCAAAATCACGGGCCTAATGCCGGAAACGGTCGTTGCACGACCTTATTCCGGCCTACGCCCAACCCTTAATTCAACAGCATTGGGGTCAGTACCCGGCCAATGCGTCATTGAGGTGCCATGGCTTGAATGGTTGATTTCACCCACAGCCTTATGGTTGCTATCAACCTTGACCATCCCTTAGTCTGCGGGTGCAGAGGGGGCAAACCGACCGGATGTAGATGATTCAGCAGAAATTTCAGGGTGTTGCGTCATTCAAGGAAAACATGCGTCCTTGCTTAAAGCTATGGCATTGTTATTGCTATTATATAGAAAGTTTCTGCTTTATGATAGAGGCTAAAATTTAGACGATGGTCTGATCGTAACGCATAAAGACAGATTCCTGTGATTGATGGTTCATTGGATTGTAATATAAACGTAATAGAATTTGTCAGGATGGCTTTGCTGTTGGTTAAGCGGCTGCAATTTGTCAGTTTTCCATCGGTTTGATTGACGGACAATCTTGTAATCATGCGTTATTTGTTAGCTTTTCTGCTGTTTACCGCAGCGGCGTCATTTAAAGTGCAAGCCAGTGTAGCCGAGCCTGAGCCGCGAGCGGAGGATCAATTCGATGTCATGAACTGGCTCACCGAACAGGGCCTTCACGATATCAAAGAAGAAACCTGGAATGCCTATGGGCAATTCACCTATATCTCCAGTTGGAAGAGTGCGTTTCCTGCTTTATACACCAACTTGAATGGCAGTAACCATTCCCTATTGACATCGGCTGAGCGGAGCTATACCGGCACGGCCACGCTGTTTTTAGCGGTAAAGCCATGGCAGGGCGCAGGAATTTATGTAGTACCCGAACTCATCGCCGCCGAGCCTTTGACAGGGCTATTGGGCTTGGGCGGGGTGATTCAAAATTTCGAACTGCAAAAAAATGGCTCGAAAGACCCCCGTGTCTATTTGTCAAGGGCCTATATCAGGCAAACCTTTGGTTTCGGCGGCAATCAAGTGCAGTTGGCATCTGACCCAATGCAATTGGGCGGCATGGTGGATAGTCGGCGACTGGTGATCACTGCGGGCAATTTTAGTATTCTCGATTTTTTCGACAAAAATACATTTTCGGGTGATTTGCGTCGACAATTCAACAATATGGCTTTTTTGACCTACGCCGCTTATGACTTCGCTGCGGATGCGAGAGGCTATACCATTGGGCTGGTGGCTGAATATTATCATGATGACTGGGCATTGCGGTTCGGTCACATACTGCCACCTGCCGATCCAAACCAACTGCCATTGTCCTTCAAGCCATTTACTTATTATGGCGATCAGGTTGAGTTGGAGCATAAACATAGTTTATTTGGACAGCCTGGCGCGATCCGTGTGCTGGGGTATCGAAACCGTGAGAACATGGGTCGATGGGATGATGCCATCAATGCCTATCAATTGAATAATAATCTGAATGCCACGACCTGTATTGGCTTTAATTATGGCTCCGATAATTCCACCGCCCCCGATCTCTGCTGGGCGCGAAAACCAAATATAAAAATGGGCATAGGCATCAATTTTGAACAACAAATCACTGAAGATATCGGCTTATTTTTTAGGGGCATGTATTCGGACGGAAAAACGGAAGTTTATTCCTATACATCAAATGACCGGTCGATATCCTTGGGTTCATTGATGAAAGGCTCCCGTTGGGGTCGGGAAAGAGACATGGTTGGAATAGGCTATGCGCTAGGCTGGATATCGAAGGAACATGCGAAATACCTCAATTTCGGGGGCATTGATGGTTTCATCGGTGATGGCAGGATAAATCAAGGCGTTGAGTCGGTTATAGATATTTTCTATAGTCTCAATGTGGCTTCTTCCCTTTGGTTCACCGCCGATTATCAGCATATTGAAAACCCAGCCTACAATGCCGACCGTGGCCCGGTGAATATCTATGCTATTAAGGGACACTTTGAGTTTTGATAATTTCGGCAGAAAACCACCTCTGCCTTCTACTAAAATGTTAGCCCTAAATTTCCGCAATTCAACTTTAAGCCAGTTCCAAAGCAACTCAGAAAAGAATGAAGACCACCAGATTTATTGGCTTATGCCTGGCATTCCTCTGCTTTGCCGCAAGGGCGGAAGCTCCCGATACTAAGCAAGTGACCCTTACCGAAGAGCAAGCCATTGCGCTGTTTTACCAGCGTAACCTTGGCCTGATTGCGGCGGAATTCAACCTCGACCAAGCGCGAGCGGAGGAGATAATTGCCTCGGCGATTCCCAACCCGGTATTCAGTTTCTGGGTGAATGAACTTAGCAATCAGATGAACAAGAATGGCAATACCCGATTCCTACCCGGGTTCACGCCTATGATCCAGCAACTGATTGAAACCGCCGGCAAACGCGGCTTGCGCATGGAAGGAGCCGAACTGGGCACGGAAGCCTCGGAATTCGATTTGCAGGATGTCACACGCGTGTTGACCAATGCTGTCCGCCATTTTTTTTATGGGCTACTATTGGCACAAAAAAATCTTAACGTGGCAAGGGACAATCTTGATCGTTACCGCCAGATTACGGATGCCAACGCCATACGACTGCGCGTGGGCGATATTTCGGAAACCGATTTTACCCGCATTGAGGTGGAAAGCTTGAAGGCCCAAGGCGATTTGGACCGGGCACAATCAGCATTGAAGCAGGCTCGGACCGACTTGTTGCTATTGCTCGGCTGGCCGGAAAACAGTTTAAGCCTGACCGCCGCCGATGCCTGGCCCCAAGCGAATCTTAAGGATGACGATTCAAAGGAAGATTTGTTGACCAGGAAGGCACTGGAGAATCGCCCCGACCTTCGAGCCGCCAAGGTCCGCATTGATCAGGCAGGCAAAAACTTGGAACTGGCCCGTCGCCTCGCCTTTCCTGATGTCACCGTCAGTGCCGCTTTTGCCCGCGATCCCGGAAACTATTTCACCAATACCGGACAGGTTGGCATCAGCGTCCCCCTGCCGATCTTTTACCGCCAGGAGGGCGAAATCGCCAAGGCGGGCGTCGCAATGAACAGTGCCGAGCTTAAGCTGCGCCAAACCGAACAGAATATTAGGGCCGATGTCATCAAAGCCCTGTCGGCATGGAGAAGTGCGGATGCCATCGTCAGGCGTTTTGAACAATCCGTATTGGAGCGCATCGAAAAATTGCGCAGCGCACAAGAATTCGCTTACCAGAAAGGGGCAGCCGGGCTTCTCGATTTGATCGACGCCGAGCGCAACTACAAGGCGATGATGCTTGATTATTACACAGCCTTGTCCAACCGCAGCAATGCCTGGGCGGACTTGGTAATGGCCTTGGGTGAAGAAACCAAATGATGCCCACCCACCGGCAAATCACGCGCCTCGTTTTGGGGTTGGTTTGTTTTTTCCTGTTGGCCTGTCAACCCAAGACGGAAGAAAAAAAACCGCACCTTCCCGTTATCCCTAAAGACGAGGTGTTGCTAAGTCCCAACTCGCCCAAACGGGGATACATCAAGGATGCGATAGTTGAATTGAGTACTAGGCCACTGCTGGGCCCGGTGACTGGAACCGTCACTTACGATGAAACCCGGACGGTCAGGGTCTCCTCGCCGATCAGTGGTCGTGTGGCGGGCAACATTGCGACTCTGTTAACCTTGACCATGCTGCCCGCCTTGTACAGGAATTTTGAAGACAACCCAGAAGCTTAAGGTACATCCCATGAAAGAAATCCGCGCCTATATCCAGCCCTTCATGTTGGCCAAATTGACCCAGGCGTTATCGGAAATACCCAATTTTCCCGGCATGAGCGTGTCGGACTGTGAGGGCTTTGGACGCGAAAAAGTGGCGGGAAACCAGGATTACACCCCGTTCCTGGCGAAGAAGCGCATTGAGATATTTGCCTCGGATGATAGGGTGGAGGAAATTTTCGCCATTATCATGCAGTACGCCAGCACCCACCAGCACGGGGCGGGCAAGGTTTATGTGATCGAAGTATTGGAAGGCGGGCGCATCAATACCGGCGAGCGGGGCCCGCAGGTGGCTTGATCTTTGGGCCGACGCTTAAACCTCGCTTCCTTTAAGTTGGGCAAAATGGAATACCCTCCAAATATCCGAAGCCGGACGGGGTTTGTAACCCCATCGCGCATCGTGAATTCTCCCGCAATATCTCCACAGGGGCAGCCGCCATGTCAACCGTACAAGAAGAAGTTTGGGAAGTTTTGCGCAAACTCGCACTGAGTTCCGAGGAAACCGACTGGGGTTTGGTGATGAATCGCATGTGGAAAATGACGAGAAACCATTTTTTGCCAAGAGCAGCCTTGTTCATATTGACGGGTCTGTTTCTAGCCGCCTGTGCCAAGGAAATACCACAGCCCGTGAAGAAACCGCTGGCGCGGGTGGAAGGCGAGCGTGTTGAGTTTGCCGATCCCAAAACCATGCCCGCTTTGCTTTCCTTGGTTCAGGTCCAGTCCGAGACCGAGCGTAAGGCACGGATTTCGGGGCGCATGGCCTGGGATGAGGAACGCACGGTGCGGGTGCGCAGCCCCTTTGCCGGCAAGGTGGCAGAGATTTTTGTGCAGCCTGGCACGAAGGTCAGCCGGGGGCAAACCTTGGCGACTGTGTTTGCGCCGGATTTCGGCGCGGCCCAGGCGGATTTGCGCCGGGACGAGGCCGAATTTACCCGCAAGCGCAAAAGCTTGGAAAGGGTGCGGGAATTACATGACCACGGCGTGGTCCCCCACAAGGAACTGGACGAGGCCGAGGCCGATTTCGACGAGGCGCGTTCCGAGTTTGAGCGCGCCCAAACCCGCTTGAAGATGTACGGCACGGTGGGCGGCGGCGTGGATGAGCGCTTCGCGTTGAAAAGCCCCTTGGGCGGCGTCGTGGTGTTGAAAAATATCAACCCGGGCCAAGAGATCCAAGCGGACGCCAACGGCGCTCCGCTGTTCGTCATCACCGATCCGTCATCGTTATGGGTGTTGCTGGATGCCAGCGAAAACGATTTGGCGGGCATCGACCCGGGCGAATCCTTCACCCTGTCCACCAAGCTGTATCCGGGGCAAAGCTTTGCCGGTGTGGTCGAGCATATTGCCGACAATGTGGATGTGGACACGCGCACGGTGAAGATACGTGGGCGGGTGTCCAACCAGCAGCACAAACTCAAGGCGGACATGTTTGTCAGTGCCGAAGTGGAATTGCCGCCCGTCCGCCACCCCTTGGTCCCCCCCAAGGCGTTGGTGATGGCGGGGAGCGAAAGCTATGTGTTTGTCGGTGAATCCGATGCTGTCTTCATACGCCGCAAAGTCCAAGCCGGCTTGGAGGAGCGCGGCATGGTGCCGGTGGTGTCAGGCTTGGCGCCAGGCGAGAAAGTGGTGGTCGACGGGGCCATCTACTTGCAACAACTGATCCAATCATCCCGGCAAAAACCGTGATAAAGCGTGTCGTCTCCTTCTCGTTGAACCAGCCTTTGTTTATCTGGCTGGGGTTGGTTCTGTTTGTCACCGCCGGTGTCATCGCTTTTAATGCCCTGCCTATCGAGGCGTTCCCGGATGTATCCGACACCCAGGTGACGGTGATCACCCTTTACCCCGGCCGTGCCGCCGAGGAGGTGGAAAAGCAGATCACCATCCCGCTGGAAATCGGCCTAGCAGGCTTGCCCAATGCGATCCGCCTGTTTTCCCACACCCAGTTCGGCTTGTCCTTCATCATCATCACCTTCGACGATAAGCCTAATGTCTACTTCGCCCGCCAGCAGGTGATGGAGCGATTGCACGGGGTTGACTTGCCGCCGGGCGTGGCCCCCGACCTCGCCCCGGTGTCCACCGCCATCGGCGAAATTTACCGCTACAAGGTGGAAGCCGAGCATCTGGATGCGCAAGAACTGCGGACTTTGCAGGACTGGGTGGTGCTGCGGCAACTGAAGCAGGTGCAGGGTGTCGCCGACGTGGTGACCTTGGGCGGGCGCATCAAGCAATACCAAGTGCACCCCGATCTTGCCAAGCTGCGTGATTTCAACATCAGCCTGGGCCAGTTGTTCGCCGCCATCGAACGCGCCAACGCCAATTCCGGCGGGGGCTCGGTCGAGCAGGGCGGGCAGCGCTTTCTGCTACGCGGCATTGGCTTGCTGAAGTCCAGCGCCGACATCGGCGGCATTGTGGTGGACGAGCGCCAAGGCGCGCCCATCCTAGTGCGCGACATCGCCGAGGTGGTGGTGGAGAACTCTCCGCGCCAAGGGCTGGTCGGCCAAGATGGGCAGGATGATATTGTCTCCGGCATCGTCATGATGCGCAAGGGCGAGAATCCATCCATTGTGCTGGATGCCATCAAGGCCAAGGTTGACGCGCTGAACCGCCAGGGCTTGCCCAAGGGTGTCGGCATCGTGCCGTACTACGACCGCTCGTGGTTGATCGGCAAGACCTTACACACGGTGTTCCACAACCTCGCCGAGGGGGCCGTGCTGGTGGCAGCGGTGCTGTACCTGTTTCTGGCTAATTTCCGCGCCGCCGCCATCGTCGCCGTGATTATCCCCTTGGCCTTGCTGTCCACGTTCTTGGGGCTGACTTGGGCTGGCATTCCGGCCAACCTGCTTTCCTTGGGGGCCATGGATTTTGGCATCATCGTCGATGGCGCGGTCATCGTGGTGGAGAACGTGTTGCGCAAGCTGGGCGGACACAGCGGCCAAGCCTTGTCGAACAGGCTCCGGCGCGAGTTGATTTTGGATGCGGTGGTGGAGGTGGGCCGGCCGACCCTGTTCTCCATGCTGATCATCATTGCCGCCCACATCCCCATCTTCACCCTGCAACGCCACGAAGGGCGGATATTCTCGCCGATGGCCTATTCGGTGACCTCCGCCCTTGTCGGATCGCTGGTCTTGTCCCTGACCCTTGTGCCGCTTTTGTGCTATTACCTGCTGCGCAAAAACCTACCACACCAAGACAATCGCCTAGTGACTGTTTGCAAGTTGGTTTATGAGCCGGTTTTGCGCTGGGCCTTGCAAAAGCGCAAGACCGTGGTTTTCCTCGCCGTCGCCGCGTTGGCCGGCAGTCTGGTGCTGGCCGGGCAATTGGGGGCCGAGTTTTTGCCAGAGTTGAACGAAGGCAATATCTGGATCAACGCACCGCTGCCGCCCAGCGTGTCAGTGAGCGAGACCCAGGCCATGGCCGGCAGGATGCGGGCCGCGCTCAGGCAAATCCCCGAAATCGAAACGGTGATCTCCAAAGCCGGCAGGCCGGACGACGGCACCGACCCCAAGCTCATCAACAGCACGGAGTTCCTCGTCAACCTCAAGCCTGAAGAGGCTTGGCGCAAGGGGGTTGCCAAGGCGGATCTGATCAAAGAAATGGATCGCGTACTCTCCGCGCTGCCCGGCATCGAGCCGTCCTTCTCGCAACCCATTCGCGACAATGTGCTGGAAAGCATTTCCCAGATCGACGGCCAGATTGTCATCAAGGTGTTCGGCGAGGATTTGGGCGTCCTGAAGGATGAAGCGAGGAAAATCATCCGCACGGTGGGCGATGTGCCCGGTGTGGTTCGCGCCTTCATCGACCGAGACGGCGAACTCCCGCAATACCTGATGGAAATCGACCGCGAGGCGGCGGCGCGGCATGGCCTCAACGTGCGGGACTTGCAAGACTTGGTGGAAACCGCCTTGGGCGGCAAGACGGCGACGGAGTTATGGGAGGGCGAGAAGCATTTCAGCGTGGTGGTGAAGTTGAAGGAATCCGAACGCGCCTTGGCGCAATTGCGGCATGTCTTGATCGACACCCCCCACGGCCCGCACATCCCGTTGTCCGAGGTGGTGCTTATCCACCCCGGCGCCGGGGCCATGAACATCAGCCGGGAGAACGGCCAACGTGTGGTGTCCATTGGCATTTTCATTCGCGACCGCGACATGGGCAGCGTGGTGAAGGACATGCAGGCGCGTGTGGCGCGTTTGGACAAGCTGCCGGAAGGCTACACCCTGTCTTGGTCGGGCGAGTTTGAAAACCAGGAACGCGCCATGAAACGGCTGCTCATGGTGGTCCCACTGTCCATCTTACTGATTTTCGTGCTGCTGTTCGATGCCTTCAAATCCATAGTCTCGGCGGTGTTGATCATCGCCAACATCCCCTTCGCCCTCATCGGCGGCATCTTGGCCCTGTACTTCACCGGCTTTCCATTGTCGGTGTCCGCCGCGATTGGTTTCATTGCCTTGTTCGGCCAAGCGGTGCTGAATGGCGTGGTGATGGTGACGTACTTCAACCAGTTGTGCCATACCGGCATCCCGCCTTTGCAGGCGGTGATTGAAGGCTCGCTACTGCGCCTGCGCACTGTGCTGATGACCGCTCTGCTGGCGATGCTGGGCCTGTTGCCGATGGCCTTGTCCACGGACATCGGCGCGGAAGTGCAACGGCCTTTGGCGATTGTGGTGATCGGCGGACTGGTCTCCGCCACCTTGCTCACCCTCATCGTCCTGCCGACCCTTTATCTGATCGTGGCCACCCATCCGCGCCTAGCCCGTTCGGTTTCAGAACAGGCTGGCGAATGAGCTTGGGCATGAACGAGCCCTTATCATGCAGTACGCCAGCACCCGCCAGCACGGGGCGGGCAAGGTTTATGTGATCGAAGTATTGGAAGGCGGGCGCATCAATACCGGCGAGCGGGGCCCGCAGGTGGCTTGAGGGGTAGCCGCCATGTCAACCGTACAAGAAGAAGTTTGGGAAGTCTTGCGCAAACTCGCACTGAGCCAGGTAGGTCGGGCAACGTCTTTTTGTTGCCCACCGTTCAAGCCGGTTCCGCGTGGGCAAACGGTGAAGCCGGGTAGCCAAGTAGGTCGGGCGCGTCTCTTTGCGTTGCGCCCGACAAAAAAGGCGAAGAGCCAAGATCAAGAGCCTCAGCTTCGTTCTGGTCAACCCGTAAGGCGCAATACGCTTCGCTATTGCGCTGTAGGTCTGATTGTTTCAGAATCCCTGCTATCCACTTCGCCAAGTCGAATTTGATCTCGTTGATCTTGGCTTCCAAGTGTAGATTCAATTCCCTCAAGTCCTGCCGCGTTGCCAGTTCCGCCTCCCCCGACGCATCCCGGAAGGCCTCCGCCTGTTCTTGCGTAAACCCCGCTGCCTCCAGTTTACGGGTGAATTTGATCGTGTCGAATGTGATGGTCGCCATGTGTTTCCCCGTCGTTTGTTTCTTTGCTTAGGATTGTACCTGACAAAGTTTGTCCCGACACCTTGAGTCTCCCTGTCGTAGAACTTCCGGTCGGGCAATGCCACAGCTTGGGATGCCAGCCTTTGCGGTTGCCGGAAACGCTCGCGAATGGGCCTTTCGACCTCGCTCAAGACAGGTTTATTCTATGCGACGGGTTGGGCGGGAATGCCGGAAACGCCGCTTACGCGGCTTGTTCCGGCCTACACCCCCTTCTGCAACAGCAACTCGGCAAGCCTGGCAAAATCCGCCAAACTCAATCGCTCCGCCCGTTCGCCCGGTGCTATGCCCGCACTTTCGATTTCGTCGGCAGAAAACAATGTCCCCACGGCATTGCGCAAGGTTTTGCGACGCTGGGAGAAGGCGGCAACCACCACGCGGTTCAATACATTGTGCGCGATCCCCACCGGCTTTTCTTGATGTGGCACGAGGCGCACCACGGAGGAGGTGACTTGCGGCTGCGGATGGAAACTCTCAGGGAAGACATCCAGCAGGGATTCCATGCTGCAATAATAACTGGCCATCACACTCAAGCGCCCGTAGTCCCTGTCCCCAGGGTTGGCGCACAGGCGGTCCACCACTTCTTTTTGCAACATGAAGTGCATGTCTTTAATGCAAAAACTCTGTTCAAACAGGTAAAATAATAACGGGGTTGAAATGTTGTAGGGCAGGTTGCCGATCACTCGCAATGGGCCTTCGGTGGCCAATGAGGAATAGTCGAACTTCATCGCATCGCCCGAATGGATGCGGAGTCTTTCCTCATCGGCAAATTTTGTCCGCAAATAGCCGACCAAGTCGCGGTCCAGTTCGACCACGTCCAAGCTTCCGCACTCGTGTAGCAGTCTGCGCGTCAATACCCCTTGGCCGGGTCCGATTTCCACCAGATGTTCGTCACTGCGCGGCGAAATGGCCGAAACGATGGCGTGAACCACACGATCATCAACCAGAAAATTTTGGCCAAACCGCTTGCGGGGTTTATGGCTCAACATGTTAAATCAGGCGGTTGGAGTGGATGCATGGGGTTGGTGAGTCCGGCTTGGCCCGCCTGTTTTGAACGGACGCATGCGCTCATGCTGATTGCCGTGTGGATTGCAGTTTCCAAACTGCCGGTGTCAATTCGCCCGGTGCCGGCCAAATCCAGGGCGGTGCCGTGGTCCACGGAGGTGCGGATAACGGGCAAACCGAGGGTGATGTTCACCGCACGGCCAAAACCCATGTATTTCAAAACAGGAAGCCCTTGGTCATGATACATGGCCAGTACCGCGTCGGCTTGTTCAATGTATTTGGGCAAAAACAGGGTGTCGGCGGGTAGCGGGCCTTTCAGATCCATCCCTTCGCTTCTAAGCACAGCCAAAACCGGGCTGATGACTTCCAACTCCTCGCGGCCCAAATGACCGCCCTCCCCGGCGTGGGGATTGAGTCCGCAGACTAGAATCCGGGGGTGCGCAATGCCAAAGCGATCGACAAGTTCGGCTTGCAATATTCTGATCACAGCAGTCAAGCGTTCCGCCGTGATGGCAGCGCTCACGTCCTTAAGGGGCAAATGAGTGGTCGCCAGCGCGACTCGCAACCCTTCGGCGGCCAACATCATGACCGGATGCCCGCCAGTGATTTGGGCGATGTATTCCGTATGTCCGGTGAAGGTGATCCCCGCATCATTGATCACCCCCTTGTGGACGGGAGCGGTCACTAGTGCATCGAAACGCCCCTCAAGGCACCCGTGTACCCCGGCGGCGATGGTGGCAAGCACAGAGGAGGCATTGGATTGGTCCAGCTCACCACAAACAGGCGGGCGTGGACATTTAACCGGCCACACCTGCAAGCGACCGGGGAGGTGCATGGCTGTCGGTGCATTTCCGTCTGTCAAGGACACAACCAAGCCCACACCCAACTTTCTCGCACGGTTTTCCAGCACCTCCGGGTCGCCAACCACTGTCAATGCGCAGGGAATGGGCAATAGGCCGGCCAACACACACAAGTCAGGCCCAATGCCAGCCGGTTCTCCCGCGCTTAGAAGGATACGGGGAAGCATGGGCGCGGTCATGCAAAGTCTATTATGATTTGCATGGTCAATGACTTATGCGTATCTCAACATAGGCCTCATCCCTAATCCGGCGTAACCACAGCTCGGTTTCCTCCTCCACCTTGCGTTTGAAAATTTCCTCGCGTGCCTTGTTCCTTTCAATCTCGCTAGTGTCGTTCGTTTCCTGCCTCTCCAGCACTTGGATCAAATGCCAGCCAAATTCCGTTTGCACCAGATCGCTAAGCTGGTTGGGGGTCAGCGCGGCCATGGCCTGCTCAAAGGGTGGAACCAACGCACCCGGCTGCACCCAGCCGAGTTCGCCACCCTTGATCGCCGACCCTTTGTCATCGGAATGCCCGCGGGCGATGGCGGCGAAATCCTCGCCGTTTTCGATGCGATGCCGCAAGGCGAGCAATTTCTGCTTGGCCTCCTCGTCGGTTATGACTTCAGTGGGTTTGATCAGGATATGGCGGACCCTAGTCTTGGTAATCATGTTATCGCCCCCGCGCTTAATCCCTAGCATCTTGATGATGTGAAAACCGCTGGAACTGCGGATGGGCCCTTCCACACTGCCTTCCTTCATCTTGTCCACCCAATCGAGGAAGATGGCTGGGATTTGGCTTTTTTTACGCCAGCCAAGATCGCCCCCCTTCAACGCATGTTCATCGTCCGAAGAACCCAGTGCAGCCTGCTTGAAGTCCAAGCCTTCCTTGATTTCGGCGATGAGCTTGTCCGCTTTCTCCTTGGCATTCTGCACGTCCGCAGGCGAGGCGGCTCGCGGTGTGGCGATTAGAATATGGCCCAGCAAATACTCAGCGTCACCCCCCCCCTTGGAGGTGCCGGTTTGGGTTTTCAGGTAGTTTTCAATTTCGCGGTCACTGACCTTCACTTGGCTGTTGACTTGGCTGGAGCGCAAACGGCCAGTCAAAATTTCACTGCGAATCTGTTCCACAAATTCGGCATAGACAATCCCCTCCGCGGAAAGCGAACGGCGAAACTCTTCCACGGTGAGATTGTTACGTTCCGCAATTTGCTTCACCGCCGCACGGAGGGTTTCCTCGTCAACCTTGATGCCTGCCTTCTCCGCGAGATGCGCTTGGATCTTGTCGATGATCATCCGTTCCAAAACCTGCTGGATGAGTACCTTGTCCGGCGGTAGTGGGGTATTGCTTTGCCTGATGCCTTTTTTGATCATCGCCACTTTTTCGCTCAACTCCCCTGCCGTGATGACTCCGTCCTCGACCACTGCGACAATCTGGTCTAAGTTTTGCGCGGCATTGGCCACGCCGGAGACAAAGCATAAGCCACAGGCATAAAAGACTACCTGTAATAAAAAAATGATTTTGCGCATTTGCAACATAATGGATGGTAGGTAAACCCGGTTGGTTAGTTTGCCGGGGCTGCGGATTGGATTCCGGGCAGTTCATAATCCGTCCTGTAGCCGCTGAAGTTTTGCAGCAGGAGATTGTCGACCTGATCGCCGAAACGGCCCAGGCCCTTAAGTTCGAACTGGAAGAAAATAGCGTTGTTGGCGGTGACGTTGTTAGGGGTGACCACAGATCCCGTTGCGCCGTTGAGGTAGCGCAAACCGAATAGACTGAAACGCCAGCAACAGGTTTCCTTTTCCAAGCCAGCCATCGCTTCCACGGTGACCTGACTGGCCAAGTCGTACTGCCACCGACCGATGCCGTACCATCCCCAACCGATGGGCAAACGGGTGGAGATATCGGTCTGGTTGATCGTCCTTGGGTTGTTTGGATTGGCCGGATAAGGGGGAACAGCGCCTTCGTAGGGATCGCGGCGGTAACGATAGCTAAGGTTTAGCAGGTTGTTGTTGAAATTGTTGTACTGCAATGCAACCTGTTGCCGGTCCAGTCGGTCATATTTTGGATTCCACTGGGTGGTTGAGCGTAACGACCAATTTTCGCTCAGCATTGATGACGCCTCGCCTACAATGTTGTTTAGGTTGGTCGGGGGAGGGGGGTTTCCAATAGGACTCAGAACCACTTGGGGTTGGGTAATGTAAAAAACTTTGCCCACACTGAGCTTGAGACGCTCCAAGCCGGAGTTTTGGCTGATTAACCGGGTGGTCAGGGCAGGCGTTATGTTGTTGGCATCGGACAAACGATCCACCCCGGCAAACCGGTTTTCCCGAAATAATTGGTAAAAGTTAAAATCATATTCAGCGGAGTCGAAATTCAAGCCTTGGCAAGCCACTCCACCCACTAAGCAGTTATATTGATAAGGCTGACTGACCTTGGGTACATAAAGATAAAACAGCCTAGGTTCCAAAGTTTGCTGCATAGGTGAGTCGAATAGGTTGAATTCATTCTCGAAATAAGCCCCGCTATCCACGGAAAAAATAGGGGCTGTCCGGGTGAATGTGCCAGATTCATTCACCCCGGTGTTTTGTAGAAAATAGGAGGTATGCTGTAGCGCCAAACTGGGGGTAATGTAACCCGCAGCATCTCGGAAGGGATAAGATATCTTCGGACGGAGATTCAAGCGCTCTCCATTAACTAAATATTTTTGGTCAAACCGGGTCATCTCGGCAGTGGTCTGGAATTGAAGGCCGGTTCCCGCAATTTCCCGTGAATAAGTAAAACTTAATTGCGGCATGCGCCGATATGGGTAATTTCTCGGTATGATAGTCTCATCCAGACTCTGGTAATAGTCCACCATCAAGCCTGCTGTATAAGCACCTCCAAATAATTCGCCAGTGCCATAATTCAGGGTACCGAAACTGCGGAGGAAGGTTGTGTTGTTGATGGCAAGCAGATTGCCCAATTCTTGGATATAACGTGTGTCGGACACCAAATGCAAGTCCACTTGGGAAGTCAATTTGTCCATTAAGCGGCTGCTGTCGATCCAACCTATTTGACCACGGGTTTTTTGTTCGATTTTATCCCATGGCAAAATATCCAGAAAAAGCCTGCCTTTGCCGATTCCTGACAGGTAGCGGAAATCGGAGCGTAACAATTCGCCGCGCTTCTCCAGATAGCGGGGCATTAAGGTTAAATCGTAATTAGGGGCGAGGTTTAAATAATAAGGCAGGGTAAAATCGAACCCGTTTAACTTGCTGTAGCCAAAATAGGGTGCCAATAACCCGCTTTTGCGGCGGTTATCGACGGGAAAAGACATCCAAGGCGTATACAAAAAAGGCACGCCCTTAAATTCAAGCCAAGCGTTCTTGGCCGTGCCTCTCCCGGCTTCTTTGTCGATGGCGACATCCGTCGCGTGCAACAGCCAGTCTTGATCACCAGGCGGGCAGGTCGTATAAGTGACGGTTTCATAACGGGATTTAGTCTTACTGTCGATGTGGGTCACCCGTGAGGTGCCGCGTGCGGGTACGGTTTCGAGAATGAATTGCGAATTTCGCAGCAACCCTTCGTCGGAATTCAGCTTCATGAAGGACGTGTCGCTGGAGAACGCCAAGCCCTTTTCGCGGTAAATCACATCCCCTCTGGCGTTGAGAGCCCCACTCTTACTGTTGTGGGTGACGAAATCGGCGTACAGTCTTTGGTCGGCCCGTACCAATTCCGTCCCGCCCTGGTAATTGGAGGTCTCACCTTGCACCATTTCGGCCTGATCGGATGTTATCTGCAAAGGCGATTTCCTGCGCAATGATTCATCGGCATCGGACAGCACAAATTCTGGGCTAAGTGTCCACTCATATTTATTCTTGCCGCAGCTTAAAGCCCACGGGTTGGCAGGCATGCGCGCCAGAATGCTGGAGAAGCGTTGCTCGTCCTGGCGGGTCATGTCTGTGGACTGCGCCCAGTTCTCGCTGGCCTTTTCACCCCCGCTTCCGACAACATGGGCTTCGCCTCGCGGATCGGGGCCTGACAGCGCGCAATCCCACTGCTTGCCGTCCCCAGGCCGGCAATTCCAGCCGGGTTTGGCCTGGGTTTGCACTGCGGCTCCCGGCGGTATCCCGGCAGTGGCCGTTGGCTTCGTCTGCGCTTTCGGTTGTGGGGCAATCACTTGAGGCAGTGGCGCATCTTCGCCGTTCCTTTGAGTGGGCGGGAGCGTTGGCCTTGGCGCGGACTCGGCTTGGGTCGGGGATGCTGCCACAGCCTTGGTCTGTTCGCCCGGCTGTGCCGCCTCCTCGCTCGGGCTGGTTGCCTGCTTAGGCATTTCGACCTGGCTTGGCCGAACCGCTGCCCTGGGCTGTTCCGGTTCTTCGGCTGGGTTAGGACGAACCGCCGCTCTGGGCTGTTCCGGTTCTTCGGTTGGGTTAGGACGAACCGCCGCTCTGGGCTGTTCCGGTTCCTCGGCTGGGCTTGGTCGAACCACTGCTCTGGGCCGTTCCGGTTCCTCGGCTGGGCTTGGCCGAACCGCTGCTCTGGGCCGTTCCGGTTCTTCGGCTGGGCTTGGCCGAACTGTGGCCCTAGGCCGTTCTGCTGCTTCGACCGGGCTTGGCGTTGGTTTTGCCACGGTTTCACCCGGCTTTGACGCAGACTCATCTTCCGACGGTTGGGCGGTTTTGTTCTTTCCTGACACACAAACCCACTCCTTGCCCGGTTCACCCCGTTGGCAATCCCAACCGGTGGCCAAAGCATCGCCGAAGCCTAAGGCCATCATCACACAGAAAACGGTATGCTTCCTATTGGGAAGGGTCATTTTCCGCAACCGACAACAATCAAATATGACAACCAATCACGGAAAGCACCCTTAATGTGGGGCTCCCGATCCGGCAGTTGAGGATGGCAGGCAGAGAAAACGGTTTGCCTGAAACAGGGGAAAACAAAGGCGGCATATCTTAAGGGCGCGGTTTTGTGGTGAAATATTCCGGTAACTGGGCATTATTCTAACCCATCATCCATTGTAATTTAGCATTTTTCGATTAGGAATCTTAGCGCATATGACAAATTCACCCGACACCCGCCTTCAGGCGCTGTCCGAATGGCTTCACCAAGACTTGAGATTGGACGTGGGTGACATCCGCCCCGCTTCAAGCGATGCCAGTTTCCGGCGCTATTTCCGCGCACAGGTTGGCGGAGACAGTTTCATCGTCATGGATGCCCCGCCTACCCATGAGGATGTCGTCCCTTTCATCAGAGTTTCGCATCTGTTGCGAGCAGCAGGCGTCCAAGCACCGAAAATCCACGCCCACAATGTCGAAAAGGGCTTCCTGCTGTTGTGCGATTTCGGCAACCGCCCCTATCTGGACAGCCTTAACGGGGAAACCGTGGATCGACTATACGGTGACGCGCTTGAAAGCCTGCTACGGATGAAACGTGGGGTCAATATCCAGTCATGCGAACTGCCACCCTACGATGAAACCCGGCTGCGCGGAGAAATGGATATGTTTGGCGAGTGGTTCTTGGCCCGTCTGTTGAATCGGGAGGCCAGCAAAGCCGAACAATCCGTCATGGAAAAAACTTGGCGCCTTCTGGTGGAATCCGCCCTGGAGCAACCCAGTGTCTGTGTGCATCGCGACTACCACTCCCGCAACCTCATGATAACCGATGTGGACAACCCCGGCGTGTTGGACTTCCAAGATGCCGTCATCGGCCCCATCACCTACGATCTTGTGTCACTGCTTCGGGATTGCTATATCACTTGGCCGGAGGAGCGCGTGGAAAGTTGGGTTCGCCAATACCACCTCCGCTTGGTGGATGAGCGGTTGGTCGATGAAACCAATGCGGAACGATTTCTCCGCTGGTTTGATCTGATGGGCTTGCAGCGTCATATCAAGGTTCTGGGTATTTTTTCGCGACTGAATTTGCGCGACGGCAAAGCTGGCTACCTCAGGGACATCCCAAGAACGCTGAGTTATGTGGTGGGTGCTTGCGAGCGCCAGCCCGAGATGGCTGATTTCCTCGCCTTTCTGCAAGATGGCATCATCCAGCAAACTTATTCCACCCTGGGCCAACCTTCATGAAAGTGCTGATCCTTGCCGCAGGACGGGGTGAACGCCTACGCCCGCTCACCGATAATACTCCAAAACCGCTCCTGCAAGTCGGCGGGCGACCTCTCATTGAGTACATAATCGCCGACCTGGCCCGTGCGGGCTTTCGTGAGTGCGTCGTAAACCTTGCCCACCTAGGCGAACAAATCCAGACTAGGCTCGGCGATGGCTCACGCTTTGCCATGCATATCGCCTATTCCCTGGAAGGCAATGAGGCATTGGAAACGGGTGGGGGCATTCATCGAGCCCTGCCGCTGTTGGGAAAGGAACCCTTTCTGGTTGTAAATGGCGATGTTGCCACCGATTTTCCTTTTGAAAGTCTGCAAAACCATCCAGCGGGGCTTGCCCACCTAGTGCTTGTCGACAACCCGCTCCATCACCCGCAAGGCGATTTCGCTTTGCAAGGCGATAGGGTGACGGTCGAGGGCGGCCCCAAATTCACCTTCAGCGGCATTGGGGTGTACCGGCCAGAGTTGTTCGCGGGACGCAAGCCGGGAAAATTTCCCCTTGCTCCGCTGCTTCGCGATGCGATGTCGACAGGGTTGGTGAGCGGGCAGATTCACCGAGGCTTCTGGATGGATATCGGGACTGTCGAGCGGTTGCGCGAACTGGATGAACGCTTGACCGCCACGCAATACCCCTGACGGCTAGTGCGCCTTTCGAATCACCCCTTGCCACTCGGTTAATCCTTATCCACCTCGGTTTTAAGGATTTTCCCGGTCGCATCAAGATGGATTTCCAGTTTCTTGGCACCGTCTTTGATTTCCACTTCGTAACCGCTCACCGTGCCGTCGGCCTTCATGGTCTTTTCGGCTTCTTTAATCGTAGCCTGCGGGTGGGCTTTTTTGATTGCATCGGCGACGGCAACCGGGAGCGCATCGGGTTGGATATCCTCCTCGGTTTCAAGCAATGTGCCATCGGCAGAATAGGTTGCCTCGCGCTCCACGCCTTGATCTTTGAATTCAACTTCATAGGTGGCTTTGCCCTCCTTCTCATATTTGACATCCGCCGCTTGCGGGTATGCCTTCTGGAAAGCTTCCAGCACCGCTTTGGGCACTTGCTGCCCGGTGAGCTGCTTATCCTCGCCTGCGTTGGCGACGGTTGATAGGGCGGCAAGCCCAAGCAAGGCGGGGATCAATACTGACTTTTTCATAACATGCTCCTAAGGTGTGAGAAGAATTGCCCGACCGACACCCAAGCTTCAGGCGCAGGCGTTTGTCGTGTGCATCCTTTATATGCCTGGAAACTTAAGCCCAGCTTAAATTGGGCAGACAAATCCATTGCCATCAGTTGTTGCCGGCATCTTTCGGAAGCGATTCGACTTCATCGAAATAGCGATGGTAGGAGATGATTTTTAGCACAAGCTGCCCGTCTTTGGTGACTAGCAATTCCTCGCCGGTCGCCTCCACCTCGCGAAAGTAATCGGACATACGCTCTTTCAACGCTCTTTCGGATATCACTTTCATTGTTTTAGCTCTCTTATCCAAGGGTAATATTCATATCTTTCCATGAGCCTAGGCACTGAAACCGGATTGGTATTTGAAGCCTCGCCAGTCCGGCGTGTACCCGTTGCAATCCCCTGTCGTTGCACAAAAGCAACGCTACGTTGCTTTTGTGCGAACCTTAACAGATTTATTTCTTTTTTGCAACAACTTTGTTGCTTTTGACTCAGCGAACCCAGTAGATGCCCGCGACCCCAACGCCAAACGCCACGACTACCCGGCGCAACACAGCCGGTCTGATGCGGCCCGCCAACTTGCCGCCCAAGGCCCCGCCGATCAGGGCACCCACCGCCATGACCATGGCGACAGGCCAGTTGACCATGCCCGTGAAGACGAAAAAAGTGGCAGCGGCAATGTTGATGCCGAAGGATATGCCCTGCTTTAAAGCATTGAGCCGGTTCAGTGAATCATCCAGCACAAGACCGAGGACGGCCAATACGATCACACTGGCACCGGCCCCAAAATAGCCGCCATAGATGGAAGCCAAAAAAGCCGGGAGCACGCCTATCGTTTCCAACGAACGCAAGGAATTCGGGTGTCCGGGTCGGCGCAGCAGCCATGCCCGAAAAGTGTCTTGTGCAGCGAGCAAACCTGCGGCAAACAAGATCAGATAGGGGACCAATGCCAAAAAAAGCTGCTCCCCGGTATGCAACAGCAAGAATCCGCCCAGTGTTCCGCCCAACACCCCGGCTGGCAAATACCATATCAGACGTCGTTGCTGGCCTTGCAATCCTTTGCGTTGCGCAAAAGTCGCGGCCAAGTAACCGGGGCAGAGGGCTACGGTGTTGGTGACATTGGCGACCACGGCGGGAATGCCCACTGCGGTCAGCAGCGGAAACGTGATCAGCGTACCGCCACCGGCCAGCGCATTGACCGCTCCCGCCGCCACTGCGGATATGCCTATAAGCAACCATTGAATGTCTGTCACGCTGACTCTTTATTTCATCGACTGATGTTACGCACCTAACTGTTCACGTTCGGCACAGTGCCCACGTCGGCAAAGGGTTGCCGACCTACAACTTAAGTTAATGGCTTTGATCCTGAAGGCCGCCCAACAACCGTCCGAATCCCGGCCCGCTACCCGAAAAACTGCGTCAACACCCTTATCATCAAACCATGATCCACCGCGCCGGCGCTTTCGCGGGCGCTGTGCATCGCCCACATCGGATTGCCGACATCCACGCAACGCACTCCCAGGCCAGCGGCGACGATGGGCCCTATGGTGCTGCCGCAGCCCAAGTCGGTGCGGTGGGCGTATTGTTGCCAAGGCACTTCGGCGCTTTCACATAGGGATATGAAATAAGCCTCGGACTCGGCGGTGGTGGCATAACGTTGGTTGGCATTGGTCTTGACGACAGGGCCGCCGTTGACGCGAATCTGATGCAACGGCTCATAGGCGGCCGGGAAATTGGGATGGTAGGCGTGGGCCATGTCCGCACTGATGAAAAAGCTCCGCGCCATCGCTTGGCCTAGCGCGTCCCGTCCCAGCCCGCAAGCAATGCGCTGCAATACATCGGACAGGAAACTGCCTCCCGCGCCATGGGCGCTTTCGCTGCCGACTTCCTCATGGTCAAACCAGGCACACAGGCAAGTCGCCTCGGGTTCGTTGGCATCGAGCAAGGCGCTTAGGCTTGAATGGCAGGAACACAGATTGTCCAACTGGCCATTGGCGATGAACTCCCCGTGTACTCCCCAAAAAGCCCCTTTTTGGGTATCGTAGACATGGAACTCCCAGTTGACGATATCTTCGGAGTCTATGTTGGCTTCGTGCGCCAGCAAGTCGCGAAATTGTTCACCCGGCGGGAAAGCCTCTTGCAGATTGCCCAACAGCAACGGCAATTCCGTTTGCTTGTTCAATTTCAAACCCTCTTCGTTGACGTTCCTGTTCATGTGTATCGCCAGATTGGGCAGGCGCACCAACGGGCGGGCAAAATGGACCAGCCGGGTTTGCTGCCCATTTTGGCCTCGCACGACGATGCGCCCCGCCAAACTAAGATCGCGGTCGGCGAAGGTCGCCAAAATGGCCCCGCCGTAAACCTCCACCCCCAACCGGGCCATGGGTTCGGCGGCGTGGGGTGCGCGGGGTTTCAGGCGCAAACCGGGGGAGTCGGTATGTGCGCCGATGATGCGGAAGCCGGTCCGGTCCGGGGTTTGCCTTCCCGCCACGAATCCTATCAAAGAAGAACCGCCGCGCAGGACAAAATATCGCCCGCCACTTTGCAATTGCCAGCGATCTTCTTCGCGTAGCGCCTTGAAGCCATGGTTTTCCAAGCGTTGCGCCAAGCTGGCGGCGACATGCCAGGGACTCGGGGAAGCGTCAATAAAATCCAGCAACGCTTGGGCTTGCGCCCGGGCTTCAGGGGTGACGATCATGAGGTTGTTGATCCTAAATGGTTTACTGGCTTAGGTTACGCACTAAAGCGTTAAAGCTTAGTGCATTGCACACGTCGGCAAAGGGTTGCCGACCTACGGCATCGGGAACCCCGAGCCTTGGCTTGGGAGTCCTCTCCGCACACTGGGGTCCCCAAAAAGTCTGCATCCCCCCACGGGGGGCCTTTATCCAGTCGGCGATAACAGCCCAAGAGCGCGGGTATAGGCATCGAACACTTCGGCATTAAAACAAACCAAGTAGACTTTTCTTATTTGGTCATTTCCACTGAGTGCTTGAGCAATGGTCGACACGGCAATTTCCGCAGCCTGCGCCAGGGGATAGCCGTAAACTCCGCAAGAGATTGATGGAAAAGCAAGGGTGGCAAGCCCCCGTTCAATAGCCAATTCCATCGAACTCCGATAACAGGATGCCAACAAGCCAGCTTCCCCGGCTGAACCTCCGCGCCAGATCGGGCCTACGGTGTGGATGACAAAGCGGGCCGGCAATTGGTAACCCAGGGTAATTTTTGCCTGACCGGTGAGGCAACCCTTGAGGGTAAGACACTCGGCCAAAAGTTCGGGTCCGGCGGCACGGTGAATTGCCCCGTCCACCCCTCCGCCACCCAGCAAAGACTCGTTGGCGGCGTTGACAATGGCATCCACGGACAAACCGGTAATGTCATCTTGGATTATTTGGATTCTATTCACTGGGCTTAACTTATGAGGATTGGAAACTGAATCATATCACTAGCTTCCCCTTTTGATCGGATGGGTAAATGGTGGCTTGAATCCCGGAATTGAACGCAAGATAGTCGCTCTCAATGCCGTCGCTGAAAATAACCCCGTTTTCGGCCATTTCCGACAGAACCCGCAAAGGGTTTTGTCGGGTGACTTGCCCGAAAACCAAACTGGCAAAAGAATTCCGGCTGGGGAATGGTTCGCGTACAGAATATAGCAGATAATCCGCATTCCATGGAACATTGTCAACACTATCTACTTTCTTTTGTGCATCGCCTATTTGCGAGATTAGTTGCGAGGCACCGGCTATGATACTCTTCAACCAGCCAGTGGAACCCAAGCCAGTCGATACAATAATGCCACTTGAAGATTGCCGCTCCTGCAAGTTATCTATATGGAGGGTGTAACGCGAAGAAACATGGGTTTTCTGGCCAATGAAGAAATCATTCACTGCCACTAATCGCTGCCCGTCATTCAATTCCACCTGCGCGAGGGTAACCTCTTTGATCGGCCTTTTGCCTTTGAATACGTCAGTGACCACACTGGTTAATTGCCAGACCACAAAGGGCAGCAACACCCCGTCCCATCGGGCCGGGTCAGGATTGACCCCGATCAAAACCTGATTGGAGAGGTATTTAAGTGTATTGGCGACCAAGCCATCCTGACCAATTGCAATGACCACATCGTTGGCCCCAAAAATAAAATTGGATAACAAGGCACGGTCTAGCAGTTGCACCCGGCCTAGGCCGGAAAGCATTGAGATGGCTAGATTTAAAGTCTGGTAATAGGTTTCATGTTCGCGAACATAATCCGAAAAATCAGCCTTCATGTGTTCGATGTAAAACCGGGCCTGGGGTATCGTGTTAAACCGGGCCACCAATTCATCCAACCGGGTTTTGCGGGTCACCACGATCAGCTTGTTTTCGTACAACCTTTCCATAGCTTAGCTTGCGGGTAAGTGTTCACTCCCCCCTGCTTTTCCTGGGAACGCGGCCATCTTGGCCGCCATTCCAGCGGGCGAGACACCCGCGCTCCCAGGGGAGGGGGAAACGGTTACGTTTGCGGAAGGTTTTTTCAACAGTTCACGCAACAAATCAGGCGAGATATTCAGTTCGCCAATTTTGTCGGCTTTCTCGGCCAAACCCTGGAAGGCAAGCGCAATTAGGGTTTCCGGCGCCATGCCGACCGATGCCAATGATTGCAGGATGCCAGGGTTTACATCACGGAAGGCATCCATCAGTTTGCCGACCGCATAGGCTTTGGCCTCCGCCTCCGCCTTGGCGTTGTCAACCGCCAGTCGGACGAGTGCCTGCCTTTGATCTTCCAGCTTGATATTAAAGCTCATCTGGTCGGCTTCCAACTCATGGCGTTTTTCCTGAACGGCCTGCTCGGCTTCCATTTGGGTTTCCCGAATCTGCCGTCTTTTGCGTTCGACCGCAATCTCGGTATTCAATTCGTTTTCTTTGATGATCCTTTCTTGTTCTATGGCGGCATTGCGGCGGATATAAATCGCATCATCAGCCTCTTTCAGTATTTGTTCCCGGGTTTCCGCTTCAAGCGCACGCGCTGTCTCCTTGGTTGGCAATATGGCGAGTATGGCCACCCCTAACACTTCAATTCCCAATAAGACTATCTCGCGCTGGGTTACAACGGCATTATTGATCTTAAGTGTCAATTCCTCGGTTGAAGTTAGAGCTAACTTTAACGGGAGAGTGCTAACTTCCTTTTTGATAAGCACATGAACTATATCAATAATGCGTTGGGAAAGCTTCTCTGGATCATCCGAGATATAAGCTTTTCCAGAGTTGTTGAGGGTGTAATTCAACAAAACCGAAGTCTTTTTGACATCAACGATACGGAAGGTGACCTGTCCTTGAATCGTGATAGCCTGAAAATCCTTAGTGCTTTCTGCAAAAATAAAGGGCGATTCCAAGCTGCTGATCGGAACTGCCACCAATGAAGTCGTTGGCGTATAATAAAAAAATGAAAGCCCCAATCCTTCATGTACGATTTCCCCTTTCTGATATTTCAATACATGCACATTGGGTTGAAACTTGATGAATTTTATGCCAAACATGGAGACTTCTCAATTGGTTGTTAAGGGTAGGGGGATTCTTTGCAATTTCAGTTTTTATATTCCATCAGCTTGAAAAAGCTTTTCGGTGCCCCGCAAATGGGGCAATCCCAGTCTTCGGGAATATCCTCCCAGCGGGTACCCGGTGGAAAGCCACTATCGAGGTCGCCTTTTTCTTCATCATAGATGTGTTCGCACTCTAAGCACTGGTATTTCTTGAAGCCTGACATGGTTGACACCTTTATGGATAAGTTTGAATTAAATCGGCAACTGAGGTTAGCGTTATAACTAGGTGAATACGAGTTGCCGGAGGGGCGTCCATTCGCCTATGACGCACTAATTTGGCGAATGATTTCGCCCCCACAGTCATTCTAACTGCGGGATTTAGGTTCATGTCACCCGGATGAATTCCCCCGGGGCTTCCCGGCTGGAACCCACCACCAAGCGCTTGCGTCCGTCGTTGGATAGTTCCAGCTTACCGGCAGCTTCGATGGTTTCGCCGGTTTTTGCCTGACCGGCGTAGGTTTGGGTGAAACTTAACACTTCGCCGATTTTAGCATGATTGATTGTGTAACGGGCGGGCTGGTCGAAAGCAAGGGTATCGTCCAGCACCATCGCTTTGATAACCGCAAGGCCGGTCTTATGCCAAATGGCCTCGTCCGCCAGTTTGGCTTCCTCGACGATGAGGGCAAGGTCAAATTTGTTGCCTTCGATTAAACCCATGCTGCCCTTGCGCCGCTCGTGCCATAGATACTCCTCGAAGCTCAAGTGACAGCCACGCCGGTCATAGGCATCGCGCCAAGCCGGTTCGTCCAATTCGTCCAACAAGCCCGCCTTGACCAACGCCTCGACCTTGGCTAAGGCTTGGAAAAAACGCTCCCGCCCATAGACGACCACATCCACGTCAGAGCCGTGACCCTGCCGTCCAATCAACAACGAGCCGGTTACACCAAAGATGTCCGCAGGCAAACCGTCTTCCGTCAGTAGTTTCAGCAGACGCCGGAATTTCCCTTCAATCGCATCGCCCGTTGGATTGGACATTATTTCCCTAACCCGGACTCTGGGTTGATGATGCTTACGGATGCAAGTGATCGGCACGGCGTGGACATCCGCATCCAGCCGGGTGGAATGGTGAAGATAGATGGGAAAGGATCCGCCCAACAATGCGTTGGCTGCATTGGTCGTCAACTTGCCGTTTGGGCCGTAGCGGAGAAAACCCAAGACCTTGCCGTCCTCGATAGTGTCATCCACCACGGCGAAGATAAGCCCTTCTTGAGTCTCGATGAAATCACGCGGCAGGTAATTCATGCATAAGGCTCGTCAATATGATCCCATTACAGTCATCCAATGGCATTGGCATTGATAATTTTTGTGGCCTGTTTTCCCATATCACTCCATCAATTTGTAAAGTAATGGGCTATTATATCAAGCATTCCATGCGCAAACCCACCCGATTAACCGTTAAAGAATCCCTATGCACGAGCAATTGAACCGCTTATTGGCCCTAGCCGGCACTATCATCCTTGGCAAGGAACGGCAAATCCGACTCGCCGTGTGTTGCCTGCTGGCAAGGGGGCATCTACTCATCGAAGACATCCCCGGCGTCGGCAAGACCACGCTGGCCCACACGCTGGCCCATTTGTTGGGCTTGAACTACCAGCGCATCCAGTTCACTAGCGACTTATTGCCGGCGGATGTGGTGGGTTCGTCCATCTTCGACGGAAACACCCACAGCTTCAGATTCCAGCCCGGCCCCATTTTCCACCAGACGGTTCTGGCCGACGAGATCAACCGCTCCACGCCGAAAGCACAAAGTGCCCTGCTGGAGGCCATGGAGGAACGCCAGGTGACGGTGGACGGCGAAACCCGCCCATTGCCTGACCCGTTTTTCGTCATTGCCACCCAAAACCCGCTTACCCAGATCGGTACCTTCCCCTTGCCCGAGTCACAACTCGACCGCTTTCTGATGCGCATCGAACTCGGCTACCCTGACCGGCGTTCAGAAAGGGCTTTGTTGAAGGGTGAAGAGCGGCAAATCCTGCTGGAAAGGATACCGCCTTGCATGGATACCGAATCGCTCAAAAAAATGCAGGCCGAAGGCAGGACCGTCTACGCCTCGGATGCCCTGCTCGATTATATCCAGGCGCTAATCCAGCACACCCGCGAATCGGGAACTTACCTAATCGGGCTGTCGCCCCGCGCAGGAGTCGCCCTGCTCAATGCCTCAAGGTCATGGGCCTACATGGACCAGCGAAGGGCCGTCCTGCCGGAAGACGTGCAAGCGGTCCTGTCTTCGGTTGCAGGCCACCGGCTGAGGCTCGCCACCAGCGGTGCCACCGATTCGAGGGCGGTGGTTGCCCCCTTGTTGGCGGAAGTTGCCATCCCCTGACATGGCAAAGCCGAACCTTCGCCAAAGACTGGATCCGCGCCGTTTTTTTCAGGTCGGACAAGCCGTTGAAGGCCCGATTGTCCTTACCCATCGGCGGATATTCATTATTCCAAACAAACGGGGGATGGGGTTCTTCATTTTGCTGTGCGTCCAACTCATCGCTTCGATCAATTACAATAATAGCCTGGGATTCTTCCTAACCTTCTTACTGGGAGGCATCGCCATGCTCGGCACACTCTATGGATTCCGCAATCTGGCCGGGCTGAGTGTCCGCGCCGGCCACCCAACCCCGGTATTTGCGGGCGACTCTGCGCAATTCACCCTCAGCATCGACAATCCCACCCAAACGCCCCGCATCGCCATTCATGTCGGTCTCCGTCATGGGCCACAACAAGAGTTGGACTTGGCCCCTGGCGTTTGCCCTCCCGTCGCCGTGGCTTTCTCGGCAACTCAACGTGGCTGGCTGGAATTGCCGTCCGTCGTCCTCTCCAGTGAATTTCCTTTAGGACTGTTCCATGCGTGGTCTCCAGTCAGGTTTAATCTACGCTTGCTGGTCTATCCTCGGGCTGCCTTGGACAATATCCCATTTCCCACGGCACCGGGCGGGGAGGGCGGACAGCGATTTGCAACTAATGACGACTTTCACGGCTTCCAAAGTTATCAGCCGGGTGACTCGCTGAGGAGGATACACTGGAAAGGCGTGGCTAAAGGGCAAGGCGTGCATGTCAAGGAATACAAGGGAGAAGAGACCAACCGACTCTACTTGGACTGGCTGCAAACCCCGGGTTTCGATGTTGAAACCCGTTTAAGCCGGTTATGCCGTTGGGTGTTGGAAGCGGAAAGAATGGGCATGACTTACGGCCTTCGCCTGCCGGGGACCGACATCAGACCAGCGTCGGGGCAGGCGCAGTTGCGCGTGTGCTTGGAACGGTTGGCATTGTATGGGATTGCCGGGTGAGTATTCGACCCGTTCAAATTGCAGTGTGGTATTTAGTTGATGCAGTTTATAAGCGGCTTCTCAAGATATTCCAGCAACAACCCCGGTACTTTTTGGATGCCGTATTTTTCCGAGGTCGGAAAAGGCATTGTCCGCCCAGTCCTTGCATAGCCGTGGCGTTCGTAAAAGGCGATGATGTCAAGGCGTAGGGTTATCACTACCATCAGCATTTTTTCCGCTGCCCATTCCAGTCTGGCAATGCCCTCCGCCTCCGCCATCAGCCGCTTGCCAAGCCCGACGCTTTGCATAAGCGGATTGACCGACAACATCCCGATGTAAGCGCCTTTGCCGTGCTTCTCCAACTGGACCGAAGCGACGATCTTGCCATCAAGCTCGCACAATAAAACCATGGAATCTTCGGCTTGTATAAGCCCGGTGATTTCCTCTCCGTCAGTCCGTTGCCCGTCAAGCAAATCGGCCTCTGTCGTCCAACCCTGCTTGCCGGTTTCTCCGCGATAGGCGGCATTGACCAGCGCGACAATTGCTGGAATATCGGCTAATTGGGCAGGTCGGAAAGATAAGTTTATTGGGGCCATACACGCGGATTCCGCTCCGCCTCGTCCGGGCTACACACTGGCCAAACTCCTTTAGAAACGCCTATCCCTCCCCCTCCGCCGCATCGACCTCGGGATTCTGTTCGATCAACGCCACAACCTCGTTGGAAGCAAAGAGTAGCCCATTGCGAAAAAATTGACACGCACTGAGCGGGTCATTCTCCTTCATCAGAACATCGCCCATGAGTTGATAAGCCTCCACGCTCGGTTCAGCCGCCAAACTGGCTTTTAGATAAGATGCAGCCTTGTCCAATAGGCCCGCCCGCAAAGAAAGCTTGCCCAACACCCGCAACAAGATGGCATCTTTGGGATGGGCCTTTAACCACGCCTCGCCTTTGACCAATTGATCCACGGTGTCCGGCATATGGATGCAGCCATATAGCACGATCAGGGTTTCACTCCATTCCGTTCCAATGGCTTGGCGGACGAGTGGTTCGACCTCGACTTCCGCCCCCGCCTCAATCATCGCCGCGCAGTAGAGTTGCAATACTCCGCTGGATTTGCGGATATGCCCGGGGATTTCCAGCCACAGATTGCGCAAAGCCACGGCATCTCGGGCTTCCGTTTTTTGCTTGATCAGTGAGCAGAAGGTTTCCGTTTCCAGTAGCTTGATTTCCGCCTCCATCATCACCTTGTTGGACTTCAGTTGCGGGATGATGAGGCTCAAACCTTGCCAGTCGGCGAGGTTGGCATAGGCTTGGTGCATCAGCTTAAGCACTGCCGCATGACTGGGGGCAATCTTATCCAGTTGGGTAAGGCTCTCCAATGCCTCCTCAAACTGCTGGTTGGAAAGCTGGAGTTCGACTTTGGTCAAGCCGATTGCCAATTCAGCTTCGGGCATGGTTTCTTGGGCCAGTTTGAGGTATTCATCGCGCTGTTCCAACGCGCCACGCGATTGGGCGGCGCGGGCGGCGGTGAGGTAGTTGATCAGGGGCACGCCACTGTTGGCGGCATGGCGGATCAAGTGTTTTTCCGCCGTTTCAAAATTGCCTTCGGCGGATTCGATCAAGCCGGTGAGCAAGGCTTCCTGCGAGCGTTTGCTGCGTTGCTCGAAACCGCGCTGTTTCAGTATTTTAGGCAAGCTTATGGCGGTGACGATCAACCGGACGGCGAAGTAAAGCAGCACGAAAGTCACTGCCAGCAACACGCCAGTGAACAGCAGGGAAGACTCAACCGACCATTGGCCTATGCCGACGATGACATAGCCGGAGCCACCATGGGACGAAACATAGCGTAGCGCAAAGACAGTCGCGCCCACGGCGACCAGACAGCCGAATAGGTAGAGGAGTGCTCGTCTCACGGCTTGGCTCCCTCTTCCGGTTGGGGTTCCATCACAGGTCCCCCGGTTTCACCGGGTTGCTGGCGGGCGGGCGGTTGCTGTTCTGGTTGCGCGGGGGGTGTAGGCGGTGGCGGGGCTGGCTGAGGCTCCGCCACTGGGGGGGCGGGGGCTTTTACCGCCTTATTGGATTTGTCCGGCTTGCCAGGTTGTCCCTTGTCGGAATCCACGCGCAATTTTTCAATGTTGCGCAACAGCCCCAATGACTTGCTGATATCGGGCAAGGGAACCTGAAGTTGCAAACCCCTCAGGCTTTCAATATCCCCCGCCAAGCTTTGGGTCAATGCCGCAGCCGGGTCGAAATTCTCCTTGAGCCAGACTAAGGCCGAATCCATGTTGGCTTTATAGAGTGTGTCATCGCCTCGCAGCAAAGCCGAACGGGCCATCTCAAGCTTGAGCAGCAACACCTGCCTCAAGGCAACCACTTCCTCGGGCAGAAGGATGGCTTGCACCGGCCGGTCGGTGTGGCGAATGGTCACCAGATCCTTCAGGTCATCCACCATGGAATCTGCCAAACTATCGCTTTTCTTGGTAGCGTCAGGGATGGACGAGGCCACCGGGGTATGGTTCTCTTTCGCCCGCTCGGAATGGGGCAGGAACAGAGGCAGGTCTTTGACTTGCCCTTCCAAAACCAAAATCTTGGCCGAAACGCCGACGACATCCGGGGGGTTGAAGTCCTTCAGCACGACAAGCTCCTCGGCCAGCGCTTCGCGCACTTTGAAGGCGGCGGGGTCGCCGCTGTCGTGCAGACGCTGGTCAGCGGCTTCCATCATCGCAATCACCGCCTTCACATCGCCCACCAGATGCAGCTTTTGGTTGGCCACGCTGAGCAGGTATTCCGCATCAGCCACCATGATGTCGCCACGACTCTGGTTCATGTGCTGCTGAATGTGCTGGATGGCGTTGCCCAAATCAGTGCGTACCGCATCAAGCTCATTCTTAAGTGTCGAGCCTTCTTCGCTAATTTCCCGCTCGAATTTGGATTCCTCTTTGGTCACTGCGGACTGCACCGTGGCGAGTTGCTGGTTGACCGTCGCGACCTCGGCTTGCAGAGTACTAATCTGATGCAGCAATTCCTGCATTTGCCGGTCGCCTTTGTCCAAGCCCGTCCCTAAGCCTTCTTGCTTTGAACGCAACTCGTGCAACAGGAAAACCCCGGCGGCCACGAGAATCAACACCAGTGCCAAGGCACCATAACCGATCCAAGCGCCTGTGCTGCGTTGCTTCGGGCCCTTGTTGGCAGCGGAATCGCCATCGTCGGGAAGGCCGTCTGCCATGATGGATTCTTGCTCCACTTCCGGCGTGAATTCTTTATCCTCGTCTACCAATGGTCTATCCCCGTGGTTGGTGTGTTTGTGTTAAATTCTTGGGCAATGCGGACCAGCGCATCAAAAATATCCGCATCTCCCGCTTCTGCTTCAAAAACATGCTTTGCGCCCAGTTCGCGGGCCTGTTTACCCATGCGCTTTCCGATGACGACCATGGGCGTGCGCAACAGCAACCCCCGGTCGCTGTCGGGCAACTGTTGCCAGAGATTGGCAAGGGCTTCGCCGCTAGTCAAGGTAAGCGCGGCAATTTTGCCTTTACGCCAGCAAGCCAGCAAGCCATTCATGTCTATTTTCGGCGTCACACGCCGATAGACTTCGGCATAGTCCACTGTGCCGCCGCGTTCCCGCAAGGTCTCCGCCAGCAACTCCCTCCCGCCACTGCCTCGCACGATGATGAAGTTTAGCCCCTTGGCATCCGCCCATTCAGGCAACGCCAACAGTGATTCGCTGTTAGACTGCTGCTTTGGCTTCAGATCCACCGTCACCCTCTTCGCAAGGAGTTCTTTTGCTGTCGCCTGACCAATGGCGGCGACTTTCGGTGGTTTATTATGCAGCCATTGTGGCCCAAGCAATGCGAAGGCGCAACGTACAGCGTTGGCACTGACGAAAATTAACCAGTCTATTTTCTCTAACTGTAGCAATCGGCATGGGCCAGTGTCCCCGGCTTGGGCAAATTCGATTTCCAACAAAGGCAAGCGGACGGCAGTGCCGCCGGCGTCTTCAATCATCCTGCACAAAGCTTCGGCCTGACCAACCGGACGGGTCACCAACACGCTAAACGCTGATGGTAACACTTGTCGCATACAGTCAATTGTAAAGCTCGCGCAGAATGCGATCCGCGCCTTTGCAAAGCAATTCCTCGGCCAACGCAATACCAAGGTTTCTCGCGTCCGCGCAGGGGCCGGTGATTTCCCCACGGATGATTTGGCTTCCATCTGGCTTGCCGACAAGCCCCCGCAACCTCAAACGACCACCGTCCAATAATTCGGCAAAGCCCGCGATGGGAACTTGGCATCCGCCCTGCAAACGCTCGTTCATGGCCCGCTCCGCCGTCACCCGCAGGGCCGTCTCGTCGTCGTGCAAGCTGCGCACCCAGTCGAACGCCCGACTGTCGCCGTCGCGGCACTCTATGCCGATGGCGCCTTGGCCCATGGAGGGCAGGCTGGTTTCAGGCGAGAGGATTTCGGTGATCCGATCCTCGAAACCAAGACGCTTGAGCCCTGCTGCGGCGAGGACGATGGCATCGAACTCCCCCGCATCCAGCTTGCCCAAGCGGGTATTCACATTGCCACGCAAGCTGACTATCTCGCAAGTGGGCAACCGCTCCCATATCTGGCATTGCCGCCTTAGGCTGGAAGTGCCTATTTTCACGCGGGCTGGCAAGGCGGCAAGGCTAGGGTAGTGGTTGGAAACCAAGGCATCGCAAGGGTCTTCCCGCTTGAGTATGGCGGCGAGCCGCAACCCTTCGGGAAACTCAACCGGCACATCCTTCATCGAATGCACTGCGATGTCCGCTTCACCGTCCAGCATACCCTGTTCCAGCTCCTTGACGAACAGCCCTTTTCCGCCCACTTTGGCCAATGGGGCATCAAGAATCTTGTCTCCACGGGTGGTCATCTTCACCAGTTCGGTGCAAAGGCCCGGAAAAGCCGCACGCAGACGCTCTGCGACATGTTCTGCCTGCCACAGTGCCAAAGGGCTTTTGCGCGTAGCGATTCGGATGACTTCCTGCGTCATGGATAAAGATTTCCCAACACGTTAAAAATTGTCTTAATTGTAACAGATCGTCATCGTCGCCCACGACCAACCGGGGCGTTAATCCAAGTAAAAGCCAGATCGTCACTGTCTGGGCAGGCGTGGGCAGTCCGTGCTGGGTGAACTAAGGGGTAAGTGACTTCCGGCGGGTGGCTTCATGTGTGGATTTGCTACGCATAATGCTATCGGGTTTGAGAAAAAACCGCTATTATTGCAACTTAATTTTTCATTTAGAGGCGCAAAAAATGCAGGTTTCTGCCCAAAAAGTAGTTTTCATCCATTATACCCTCACCAACGAAGAGGGCGAAAAGATCGACAGTTCTGATGGCCATGAGCCTTTAGCCTACATCCACGGACACGGCAATATTATTCCAGGGCTGGAAAACGCTCTTATGGGCAAAACCGCCGGCGACAAAATCAAAGTCACCGTTCCTCCCGAGGAAGCTTATGGCACACGCGACGAGGGACTGATCCAATCCGTACCCATCGACGCGTTTCATGGCGTTGACGAAATTCTTCCCGGTATGCAGTTCCACACCGACACCCCGGACGGAGCTCAATTGGTGACGGTTGTGGGCGTCCGTGGGAATGAAGTGATCCTTGACGGCAACCATCCCATGTCCGGCCTGACCCTGAATTTCGATGTTGAAGTGACCGAAGTCCGCGAGGCAACAGAGGAAGAGTTGGCCCATGGGCATGTTCACGGTCCGGGCGGGCATCATCACTGATTTTTCACTGATCCGCAAGATGGGGCATCCCTGCCGTGGGATGCCCCTGAAGATGATCATCAACCAAGCTCGAACGAGGCGACCCCGAAAATCCGTTCGCTGCGCATTAATCCTTTATATTCAATTATTTATCGTAACCCATAAACGACATGTTCCTTATGAGTTAGAGCCGCTAAAAGCGATTCGATACAAATTGGTTGATTAAAGTGCCAATTTATATTCAAATTCAATCATTAAAAGTCGATCCTGCGCCGTGAATCCCTTATCGCTGCATGGGATTGCCAGCCAGATCAAAGCATTAAGACAAACGAGAAAACCATGAGTCAGCCGGACTGGGACAAAAACGCGGTCACGCAAGTGATCGACAGCTTGAAAGACATACCGGGCGCGATGTTGCCGATTCTGCATGGCATCCAGGACACCCTAGGCTACATCCCCAAGGGTTGTGTGCCGATGATTGCCAATGCGCTGAATGTTTCCCGTGCCGAGGTGCATGGGGTCATCACGTTTTACCATTACTACCGCGACACCCCGCCGGGCAAGCACACGATCCATCTGTGCCGTGCCGAATCCTGCCAGTCCATGAACGGCATCGAACTGGAAACCCATGCCAAAGCCAAGCTAGGCATTGATTACCATGAAACCACGAGTGACGGCGATTTCAGCCTGGAACCGGTTTATTGCTTAGGCAACTGCGGGTGTTCGCCAGCTATATCAATTGACGGTGAGGTGTATGGTCGGGTCAGCCCCGAACGGTTCGACGAAATCTTGGACGACGTGAGGGCACAGGCATGAGCATCAAAGTATTTGTTCCCAGGGATTCCAGTGCGCTTTCCTTAGGCGCGGAAAAAACCGCCAAGGCTGTTGCAGCAGAAGCCGCCAAGCGCGACGTGGACATCAATCTGGTGCGCAACGGCTCGCGGGGTTTGTTTTGGCTAGAACCTCTGGTCGAAGTCGAAACGCCTAAAGGCCGTGTCGCCTTTGGCCCGGTAACGCCTAGAGACGTGCCGGGATTGTTCGATGCCGATTTCCTGAACGGCGGCAGCCATGCATTAAGCCAAGGCTTGACCGAAGAAATTGAATATTTGAAAAGACAGGAACGCCTGACCAATGCCCGCGTCGGTATCACCGACCCGGTAAGCTTGGAGGATTATCTGGCCCATGACGGTTATCGCGGGCTGCAAAATGCTTTGAAAATGTCCCCTGCGGAGATAGTCAAACAGGTTACCGATTCCGGTTTGCGTGGACGTGGCGGTGCGGCCTTCCCGACCGGCATCAAATGGAATACCGTACTCAATGCCCAAGGCGGGCAAAAATATATCGTTTGCAATGCCGACGAAGGCGACTCCGGCACATTCTCAGATCGCATGATTATGGAAGACGACCCATTCGTCTTGATTGAAGGCATGACGATTGCCGGTTTGGCAGTGGGCGCGACGAAGGGTTATATCTATTTGCGGGTGGAATATCCCCATGCCCATAAAAACTTGAATGCGGCGATTGCGGCGGCGGAACAAGCCGGGTATTTGGGCGCGAACATCTGTTGTTCCGGCAAGGCATTTGATTTGGAAGTGCGCTTGGGTGCCGGTGCTTATGTTTGCGGCGAGGAAACTTCCCTTTTGGAAAGCTTGGAAGGCAAGCGCGGGCTGGTGCGTTTCAAGCCGCCATTACCCGCCATACAAGGTTTGTTCGGCAAACCGACCGTCATAAACAACGTTATTTCCTTGGCTTCCGTGCCGATTATTCTGGACAAGGGCGGCGACTATTATAAGAACTTCGGCATGGGCCGTTCACGCGGTACGCTTCCAATTCAATTGGCGGGGAACATTAAGCGCCCTGGGCTAATCGAAAAGGCATTCGGCATCACCTTGCGTGAATTGCTCTACGATTACGGCGGCGGCACTGCCAGTGGCCGGCCCATCAAAGCCGTTCAAGTCGGTGGGCCGTTGGGTTCCTTCGTGCCGGAATCCCAATTCGACACCCCGCTGGATTATGAAGCCTTCGCCGCCAATTGGGCGGTATTGGGTCATGGCGGCGTGGTGGTGTTCGACGACACGGCGGACATGGCGAAAATGGCCCGCTATGCAATGGAATTCTGCGCCATCGAGTCTTGCGGCAAATGCACCCCCTGCCGCATTGGCTCCACACGCGGCGTGGAAGTCATGGATAAGATTATTGGAAATGTAGATAGGGCGAAGAATATTGCCTTGTTGAGGGATTTGAGCGATGTCATGTTGAACAGTTCGCTTTGTGCTTTGGGCGGAATGACACCTTACCCTGTGTTAAGTGCGTTGAACCATTTTCCGGGGGATTTTGGGGTTGAGTGAGATTTCTCGTCATTCCGGCAAGGATGCCGGACTCTATCGTCCATGGATGGCAAAGCTTGAAGCGCGGATTTTCGCTCGTAATCGAACCATCTTGTTTCGGGCTTTGACTTAAATTGGGAAAACACTGCCTCTGGTGTACACAAAATTAGCACTTAAAATCCCCTCACCGGAATAGAAATGTTAAATTCGGTCAATGGCTGACAGTGAATCATTGTTATTGAGCATCCCAGAAAAGTTTAACAAACTTTATAAATCAGGAATCATTATGTCAACAAACATCAAGAGAATTGCTTTAATTTGTGCTACTTTAGCAGTATTATCAGGTTGTTCGCAAAGAATTGTAGATTTCACCATTATGTCATCAAAGAACATAGATTTGTCGCGAGGTGCCGAGTTCAGGAGATCAACAACCCGCGTAAAAGCCGATGACACGAAAAGTATTATAATTCTTATACCAACAGGTATTCCTAATATGAAAACAGCAATGGACAAAGCTATAGAGAGTGTCCCTGGAACTGTTGCTTTGCTTGATGGTGTGGTAACAAGTAGTTCATGGTATATACCATATATATACGGACAATCTTCAATCACTGTAGAAGGTACCCCGCTGATTGATCCGAAATTAGGTGATGGGCTTAATAGGTATCATCAATGACAAATCAATTAAACCCACCACCGCGAAACGGATTTCACAACCTACCAATTGATTTGTTGCCCGACAAATCAAAATGTCGGGTGCAAAGATAGACATAAAAATCTTGGGGAACAATGGGTTTGCTACAAGTCGAATTGGCCTTGAAAACCCCCGCACTGGAGCCGAAATGCAAGTCCGGGCGATCGCTGACAGTGGGGCATTATTATTATGCATCCCGCAGCATGTCGCCTTGCAACTTCAGTTGGAGGAATTGGAAAAACGTGAAGTGACTTTGGCCGACGGCAAGCGTCAGTTAGTGCCTTATGTCGGGCCTTTGCAAGTGCAATTCGCTAACCGCCGTTGTTTCACCGGGGCGTTAGTTTTGGGGGATGAAACCTTGCTCGGCGCAGTGCCGATGGAAGATTTGGATGTGCTGATTGACATGGCTAGGCAACGCCTCATTGTCAACCCGGACAGCCCGAATATCGCCGTCGCACCGGTGAAATAAGGAAAACCACTAAATGCCTTATGTCTCTATGTTTTTCGGCATCATCATTAGAATGTTTCACAATGAGCATAACCCTCCTCATTTTCATGCAGAATATCAAGGGCAAAAGGGTTTGTTTGATTTTGATGGAAACCTACTAAGAGGCAACATGAAATCAAATACTGCAAAGAAGCTTATCCGAGAATGGACATTGCTGCATAATGAAGAATTGCAGAATAATTGGAACAGAGCAGTACATGGCAAACAGATTGATAGAATTGAGCCATTAAACTAATGAAGGAGATAGCGATGGATTACTTGCCCGTAGTTGTACAAGCAACATACTTGAATGATTACAAAATCAAAATCGCTTTTGACAATGGCGAAGAAAAAATTGCCGATTGTGCCAAATGGCTAAAAGGTGAAATATTTGAACCATTGCAGGACAAAAACTATTTTCAGCGTTTTTTCGTTGATGGTTGGTCTATCTCTTGGCCGAATGGCGCTGATATTGACCCGGAGACTTTATACCAAGAAAGCGATCCAGCCTAGCGAATGGATCAAATAAGCCTATAAAATGCCAAAGAAAATCAGGGAACTTATCCGTGAACTTGGTAACGCCGGATTTTATGAAATTGATGGGGCAGGAAAAGGCTCTCATCGTAAATTTGCCCATGTGCGCTATCCCGGTTCAGTGACGATCAGCGGAAACTCCGGCGAAGATGCTAAGCCATACCAAGAAAAGCAAGTCAGAACAGCCGTTGAGGTGACGAAATCATGAAGAAATCCGATCAATATCATAAGTGGATCGAATGGAGCGATGAAGATCAAGTCTATATTGGCAAATGCCCTGATTTGATTACCGGTATCCATGGCGATGATCCGGTCAAGTTATATAGTGAATTATGTGAAGTGGTTGATGATGTGGTTAGTCATTTTATGGAACATGGTAGGAAACTTCCAAGTCCGCGTATTAAGCCGATGCAGGAAGTGGCGTAATCATTTCAATATTTATACAATTATAATCGTTCCCACGGAGACCGTGGGAACGATCAAATAGTCTAATAACCTATAATTATAGACGCATGATTTTCCGATATTTGTACTATCCTCGTTAGGCAAGGGAATTAAATGAAAGCATATCTTCAAATCCGAGAACTATTGGATAAGTTAATTACCGAGGGTGAAGGTGTACTCAAAACCAAATGGCAGAAAAGCGGTAATTGGGTAAGTGGACCACCTACCTATGTCGATTTGGCAGCTTTTTCTCGGTGGCGTGCTAGATGTAAATTGCTTGCATCGCTATTAGGGCGAGTAGGAAAACCATGGGAAATAGCCCTGACCTCTGACTATGAAAATAGCTTTGAGGTAGCAATTACAACTCACAGTACCTTACAGGCAATTAGCATATCCACAGATGAAGGTCTCCTACTAGAAGTTGAAGATCTAGTCCTAGCAGAAGTTTTCTCAAATCTTTTCGAGCAAGCAGAATATTTGCTAAAGCAAAAATACTTTCTTGCTGCTGGAGTTATTTATAGAGCGGTGCTTGAGGAGAGACTCAGAAGGCTTTGTGACGAGCAGAATATTAAATGTAACAAGTTAATGCCAACATTGAATGACTACAATACCGAACTCTACAAAGCTGATGTTTTCGACAAAATTACCTTTAAAGATGTCGATTCCCTCATTGTGATTGGAAATGATGCTGCGCATAATAAGCCAAATTTGTCGGCTGATAATGTGGCTCAATTGAGTTCTGGAGTCGCACGGATACTCCAGAAGTTCTCTCAGTGAAAACTTTATAGGTATTTGCTCAATTTCCAGAAATAAATTCAAGTCTATAGCCTGAATTAAGAGTGGATTTTTTATCGAAATATTTAGGAAAAAACATGGAAACTTCAAGTAATGCACAACCTGTTATAGAGGGTACAAATGTTCGAAAATTTCTTGCTCAAAAAGGCTCAATAGTAATTAAAGAGCTTCGGGAAGTTTTGCTGGTTCCCAAGCTCCTGCTTCAAAGCCATTAACTTAAGCATCATATTGATCTTAATAAGGTTATTAGGATTTTTGTCGCTTGATGACGTGAAACCCGAACATTTTCAAGGGGGGTGGGTAGATAAGTCATTGTTTTTGCATCAAAAAATTATGGCAAAACAGCCTCCGTACCCACCCAAATCCGACTTTTTGTCATTGTAAATCAATTGGATGCCTCTTAAGTTAATGGCTTTGAAGCTCCTGCTTGGGAACCCACATATTGCAAGCTCTGCTTGGTGGTTTCTCTGGAAGCTGGAGCTTCAAAAGCCGCATTCCCAAGCTGGAGCTTGGGAACGAGCAAGCCTTGAATATCCGGCAAACGGTGGACAAGCATAAAGACACTTGCCCACCCTACGCGACGCGGGCCGGAATTGATTAAAGTCTTTTCTACAGGAATAACATAATGGCAGATGACAAGTATCTTATTCGGATTGAGGCATCAATGAAGATCGATATCCATCTTTATCGTGCAGGGAATTCGACTTCGCCGCGATTTGATAACGTCAGAGACAAAGATATCGTCAAGTTCAAGGATGCTCAGACCGGATTGACGAAAGTAAAGGGTTTATCTGGTGGAATATCAACATTCACATCGCCGAAGCCTGAAACCAATTGGTGGTGGATCAAGGCAGGTACAGTAGTCCCAGCGAAACTTGTGGTTACCCGTGATACAACAGACCCAAAGACTAACATTACCCATTATACTATCCGACCATCAGGAGACATGCTTTTAACTGAATACATCGCCCAAATGCAGCTTTTTCTAGATATTGAACGGTTACCAATTGAAGAGGCCATGGCACGTAGCGGTCGCTGGTCAACACAGTAAGGGGCATATTATGGAATGGCTTGAAATAAATTGTATTCTTGAAGGTTTAACCGTACTCATTGAGAAGTATCGAACACAGCTTGAAATGCCAAACCTTTCCGAAGATGAGCATTCTGATATTTCCAACGACCTAGCATACACGGAAATCCTTTTACATAAATATGAAAACGAGCGGGATAAAATGGCGGCAATGTAGCCAGTCGGGTTAAGCAATGGTAGAGTTGGCTGGGTTCCCAAGCTCCAGCTTGGGAACCCACATATTGCAAGCTCTGCTTGGTGGTTTCTCTGAAAGCTGGAGCTTCAAAGGCCGCATTCCCAAGCGGGAGCTTGGGAACGAGCAATAGGTTAAAAAAAGTGGCTGTAAAATTTATCGTCTGTCTCGAAAAACAAGACTTAGGTGATTTTTCCAACGAAGATATTACCGCGGGTCGGGTTTATGAACTTGTTGAAGAAAATGCTGGCAATGACATGATGCGGATTATTGACGAATCGGGCGAAGATTATCTTTATCCATCGTCATGGTTTGCGACTATAGCCATAGGCGATTCTACAGCTATAAGACTTCATGATGCGTTGGCAAGGATTGCTGCTTGATTCAACGAAGCTTGGGAACGAGTACACAAACAAGGCTACAAAATGAAAACTGGATTTACGGCGATTGTTAAACAAGATGGCGATTGGTGGATAGGTTGGGTCGAAGAAGTACCCGGTATCAATGCACAGGAGAAGACCAAGGAAGAATTACTGATTAGCCTTAGAGAAGCCGCATCAGATATTTTGGAATTACGGCGTATTGAAGCACGGCGACAAGCTGTAAATAATTACGAAGAAATCCCACTGTTTATATGAAGCACAGTGTATTGATTAGGCATTTGTCGAAGCATGGCTGTGTATTGTTGAGAGAAGGGGCCGACACTCAATATGGCAAAACAAGGAAACTGGCGAGATGACCGCAGTTCCACGCCATAGATTTGCAAAGACCTCGGTATTACTCAGCCATGAAATGTGAGTTCAGTCCGATAAACCTATAACTCTATGCACTGGCAAACCATTCGCAATCAATATCCTCAACGCTGGCTGCTCGTTGAAGCCTTGGAAGCCCATACGGAATCCAATCATAGATTGCTCGATCAACTGGCGGTGATTGATGCCTTTGATGATTCACGGGCGGCCTTGCAAAGCTACCGCCAACTGCATAGGCAAGCGCCGCAACGCGAGTTGTATGTGTTGCACACAAGCCGCGATGAACCGGATATAACTGAATTGCATTGGTTTGGTGTGCGGGGTTCGGCTTGAGTGAACTCAGTTTACAGAATGGTTTGCCGTTTGTCGTTGTCAATCTCCAACATAATGGAAAGCGCATACAATTGTCAAAAGTGCTATTGGATACGGGTTCCGCCGCGACTCTGTTAAATATTGACCATGCATTGGAACTTGGCTTAGACTGCCTACCCTCCGATCCATTGCGACGTATATGTGGTGTGGGCGGTGCTGAATTTGTATTTGAAAAGCGTGTGGCTTATATTGCTTTGGGTCAGATGAAATGTATGGATTTCGCCATTCAGATTGGTGACATGGATTATGGATTCCAGCTTGATGGCATTATAGGAATGGATTTTTTAACTCAGGTCGGCGCTCAATTGGATTTGGCGAATCTGAAAATTTTTAACACAACACGGCATGATGCAATATAAGCAACTGATGTATGGGTTTATAGCAATCCATCGGCGTAATTGAATCGCCACCGCCGCTTGGGGCAACACGACTTTTATTAAGATGAATCATGCTATATCCTGATGGTGTTTGCGTTAAATTAGGCGATAAGGTTAAGCTTTGGGATGGATCTCATGGTACTGTGGTTTGCTCCATCGACACTAATGAATATACTCCATCTTACCCAAAGGCTGAATGGGGATATTTGGAAACGGGAATAGTTATAAGAGCCGATAATGGCAGCTTGTTTCATTATACCGAAGCAGACGAAGATTTTGAGAGAATCGAAAGCATAGATGCCAAAGCAGCATAGTATGGCTGTCAGCAATGAAAATCCCTATAAGATTGCTCCTTTGTGAGATTGCCATGTATTGGGATGCAAAATTAGTCAAACCATTGCCTGACTACCGCATTTATGTGGAACTTGAGAATGGAAAGAAAGGCATATTTGATCTTAAGCCTTATCTTGACAAGGGAGTTTTTAGGGAACTTAAGAATATCAATTATTTTAATCAGGTTGATATTTTTTTTGGGGCCGTCACTTGGCCTAATGAACAAGATATTGCCCCCGAAACTTTATTAGATGAAATGGTTTGTTGTAGGCCGGACTAAGCCCGTTCGCGGGCGTTTCCGGCAAACGTGAAGCCAAACTGCTGGTTTATACAGATGATACAAATAAAAATAAAAGCAAGGCCAGCGGGAGTCCGTACCCAAAAATACGGTCAAAGCGGTTATGCCGCTGTTTAGCCAATTAACACAAGAGGTAACAATATGTCATTAGTACGCGATAAAGACTACGGCACCCCCGCCAGCCCATCGGAGAAAAACGTCACGGTGGAAATCGACGGCTTTAAGGTTACTGTGCCGGAAGGCACGTCGGTGATGCGGGCCGCTTCCAGCATCGGCATCGAAATCCCTAAACTCTGCGCCACCGACAGCATAGACCCGTTCGGTTCCTGTAGACTGTGTGTGTGTCAGGTGGAAGGTGGCAAGGGTTATCCCGCCTCCTGCACCACGCCGGTTTATGAAGGCATGAAGGTGCAAACCGAGAATGCCAAACTGAACCAGATTCGCAAAGGGATTATGGAACTGTATATTTCCGACCATCCTCTGGATTGCCTGACTTGTCCGTCGAACGGCAATTGCGAACTCCAAGACATGGCGGGTACTGTCGGTTTGCGTGAAGTGCGTTATGGCTACGAGGGTGAAAACCACCTCGCCGCCGAAAAAGACACTAGCAACCCCTATTTTACGTTTGACCCGAGCAAGTGCATCGTTTGTTCCCGCTGCGTCCGTGCCTGTGAGGAAACCCAAGGCACGTTCGCGCTGACCATCGACGGACGGGGCTTCGACTCGGTGATTTCCCCCGGTCAGAACGAATCCTTCATGGATTCCGAATGCGTGTCCTGCGGCGCGTGTGTGCAAGCCTGCCCGACGGCGACCTTGATGGAAAAATCGGTCTATGAAATGGGCCAGCCTGACCATAGCATCATCACCACTTGCGCCTATTGCGGTGTGGGTTGCTCGTTCAAGGCGGAAATGAAAGGTGCGGAAGTCGTGCGCATGGTTCCCGACAAGAACGGTCAGGCCAACCACGGCCATTCCTGCGTCAAGGGCCGTTTTGCGTTCGGTTATGCGACTCACCCGGACCGCCTCACCACGCCGATGATCCGCAAGAGCATCCACGATCCATGGCAGAAAGTGAGTTGGGATGAGGCGATCAATTATGCCGCCTCCGAATTCAAGCGCATCCAGGGAAAGTACGGTCGCGATTCTGTCGGAGGACTGACTTCCAGCCGCTGCACCAATGAAGAAGCCTATCTGGTGCAAAAGCTAGTCCGTGCCGCGTTCGGCAATAACAATGTCGATACTTGCGCCCGGGTGTGCCACTCGCCCACCGGTTATGGACTCAAGCAGACTTTGGGCGAATCGGCCGGCACCCAGACCTTTGACTCGGTGATGCAATCCGATGTCATCATGGTCATCGGTGCCAACCCCACCGACGGACATCCGGTGTTCGCTTCGTTGATGAAAAAGCGTCTGCGCCAAGGGGCCAAGCTGATCGTTGCCGACCCGCGTAATATTGATTTGGTCAGGTCCGCCCATGTCGAAGCTGATTACCACCTGAAACTCCGCCCCGGCACCAATGTTGCGCTGGTCAACGCACTTGCCCATGTGATTGTCGCCGAAGGCTTGGTCAAAGAAGACTTTGTCAATGCCAAGTGCGAGGTTGATTCATTTAACAAGTGGCGGGATTTCGTCGCTCAAGAACGCAATTCACCCGAGGCCAGCGAAGTGCATACAGGTGTCCCGGCCAAACTTGTCCGCGAAGCCGCCCGGCTTTATGCAACGGCTGGAAATGGTGCGATTTACTATGGCTTGGGCGTAACCGAACATAGCCAAGGTTCGACCACGGTCATCGGCATTGCCAACCTTGCCATGGCGACCGGCAATATTGGCCGCGAAGGCGTGGGTGTGAATCCCTTGCGCGGGCAGAACAATGTGCAAGGTTCCTGCGACATGGGTTCCTTCCCGCACGAACTGCCGGGCTATCGCCATGTTTCCGACTTGGAAACGCGCACTTTGTTTGAGTCGGTCTGGGGTGCGAAGTTGGAGGCGGAGCCGGGCTTGCGCATCCCGAACATGTTCACCGCCGCGATTGAAGGCTCTTTCAAGGGATTGTACTGCGAAGGCGAGGACATTGCCCAATCCGACCCGAATACCCAGCATGTCGCCGAGGCGTTGAAAGCCATGGAATGTGTGGTGGTGCAGGACTTGTTCCTGAATGAAACCGCCAAATATGCCCATGTGTTCTTACCCGGAGCATCATTCTTGGAAAAGACCGGCACGTTCACCAATGCCGAACGGCGCATTTCGCCCGTTCGCCGGGTCATGCCGCCGAAAGCGGGCTATGAAGATTGGGAAGTGACCCAATTATTGTCCAATGCTTTGGGCTATGAGATGAACTATTCCAGCGCGAAGGAAATTCTCGATGAAATCGCGTTTTTGGTCCCCACCTTCAAGGGTGTCAGCTTCAAGAAGTTGGACGAGTTGGGTAGTGTGCAGTGGCCTTGCAACGACGAAGCGCCTACCGGCACGCCGACCATGCACATCGAAGAGTTCGTGCGTGGCAAGGGCCGTTTCATGCCCACCGAGTATGTGCCAACCAGCGAACGCAGTACCAGCAAGTATCCGCTGATCCTGACCACGGGCCGCATCCTGTCGCAATACAATGTAGGCGCACAGACCCGCCGTACCGACAATGTGGCATGGCATGCGGAAGATCGTTTGGATATTCATCCGCATGATGCCGAAGTACGCGGCATCAAGGAGGGTGACAAGGTATCCATCGAAAGCCGTGCCGGCGTGACCGTGCTTCATGCCAGAGTGACCGAGAAAATGCAGCCGGGTGTGGTGTACACTACGTTCCACTTCCCCGAATCGGGCGCGAATGTCATCACCACCGACAACTCCGACTGGGCGACCAATTGCCCGGAATACAAGGTGACGGCGGTGCAGGTGACCAAAGTGGCCGGCTTCTCGCTGTGGCAGGACGAGTTCAAGTCTTTCACCGAGCAACAATTGTCCATGCTGGAAAATGCCACTGCAGGTTGAAACTAAAGCTCATGGGTTTGGTTCCAATTCAAAAAATAAATGTAGGGGCGGCTTCAGCCGCCACGGGCGAATGAATTCGCCCCTACATTGTTATTGATTGAAGTGGAATGATACATCTGGAGGGGCTGATTTCCTCTTTGACCAGTGATGATCCAACCCCCGACGCTACGAAACATGCTTGTGTTTTGACTGAATCTAAGCCTTCGCCCAACAGCGGGGGCTTTGCTTTGTCTGGCAAGCTCCGTTGGGCTGCTTCCAGCCAATACCCGGTCGAGCGTTGGCACGGGGATGACCGGCAACGGGTGGAAGATGCCGTCATCGAAGAAGCCCCGGTGGCTTTGTTTTACAATAACGAACCCCACGTCGTCATGTTGGCAACGCCTCTGGACCTTGAGGATTTCGCTTTGGGATTCAGCCTGACCGAGGGCATCATTGCACACCCGGAAGAGTTGAGTTTTACCGAAGCTTATCACCGCGAGGATGGTATAGAATTGTGGATGCGGATTCCGCTTGAACGGTTCGGGCAACTGTCCCACAAAGCACGCAACCTGACCGGGCGCACTGGCTGCGGATTGTGTGGCGCGGCGACAATTGCCCAAGCCGTGCGGCATCCCGTTCCGGTTGGTGAGGGCGTGATTGTGCCGGTTAAAGCCTTGCGGCAAGCCTTGCAGGATTTAGGCGACCATCAGATTTTGAACAACCAGACGGGCGCGGTACACGGGGCCGCGTGGGTGGTTCCAGAAAAAGGCATTGAATTTGTCCGGGAAGACGTAGGCCGGCACAATGCCCTAGACAAGCTCATCGGCGCGTTGGTGAAGTCGGGTACGGACCTGGATCAAGGTTTTGTCATCGTCACCAGTCGCGCCAGCTTTGAAATGGTGCAAAAATGTGCTTCCGTCGGCATTAGTTTCATGGCGGCAATTTCCGCCCCGACCGGCTTGGCTATCCGACTGGCTGAGGAGACTGGATTCACCCTGCTTGGTTTTGCGCGGGGCGACCGGCACACGGTTTACGCCAATCCGCAGAGGTTGGTTTAATACATAACACTCGTTCCCACGCTCCAGCGTGGAAATGTAGGCATCGGCGCTCCTGCGCCGCATACCCGCTGGAGCGGGGAAAAGCCGGTTTCCACGCTGGAGCGTGGGAACCAGAACATTACACATTTAAGGAGTGATTTCCACTATGCACCACAACGAAAATCTGATCAAAATGGCTAATGACATTAGTGCCTTCTTCGCCAGTGACCCGGACCACGCCTCCGCCGTCGCCGGCATGGTCGATCATCTGACCAAATTCTGGGAACCCAGAATGCGCAAGGCGATCATCGCCCATTTAAATGAAGGTGGTGAGGGTTTGAGCGACTTGGCGAAGGATGCTGTAAACAAATTGAGCGATAATACGACGGTTGCGGCTTAGCGAGTGTGCTGCCGCAGAGTTGGAATGTTGGGCAACGATAAAGCAGTTGCCCAACCTACATGGCTGAAAAAATATCGTTATTGAGATATTCGTTAGTACTATACAGATTTTCCTTAATATGACACTTGAACAAATAATCCGTGTCCTTGGCCTTGTTCTTCAAATAGGTGGTATTCTTACTGTTTTTAGGGACATAAATGGTAAGAGAAAACACTTTAATCTCCCATCTTTACTAAGCAGTATGGGAGCCAAGCTTAAAACCTGTATTAACACCGGTCTTATCAGGCTCCATCTTCGACGTGGTAAAGGTGTGAGTGGTGTATGTAGTGTCGCAACTGCACCTCCATACGGTAAAGCCAGATCATACGGCATGCATATGCCAGATACTAATGCTACCATTGAGCCGCAGCTTGAAGCTATTGAGAAAAACATAATTTCAATCCATGATCGTATAAGTATGACGCAGAATGAAATGGATGATGAGTCACGAAAGACAGCAAGCGCACTCAAGTGTCAAGAGCAGTCGATGCAAGCAGAAGACAGTGCAATCCGAGATGAGTTAAAGACAATAGTTACGGGCGGTGTTCACATCTCTATTATCGGGGCAGTCTTGCTTTTAGTTGGGGTTATTTTAAGCACGATCCCCAGCGAGATCATTCAGCTATTAAGGATACTGAAAATTTTGTAAGGCACTATCGCGAAAACTCTCGTTCTTTATCTCGCGTCGGGCGCAGTATTGTTGCAGCGTAATGCGCCGCATGGATCGGGGACTCGTCTGGCGGGATACGCCAAAACGTCATTTCACCTTGCGCGGTTTTGCCGCTTCGCTTACATCCGAATGGACATATCCCATGAATGAAATCATCTTTGCCGCTGAGGAAGCCTCAGATGGCGGCTACATTGCCAAGGCTCTGGAACGGCTAGGCCATCGGATCAGCCGTCAAACGGGGAGACTAAGCCGGTCGAACTGCGTAAAATAAAGCTTTATATAAACTAACTACCTGCCTTGACGAGTGTCCCTCCATGATACTGAAAATAACCGGCGCGACGGCGCTTTCGGCGTTCCGAAAACTAAAACTGAAGTCTGAGATTGAAGCCGTGGCTCCGGGCATCACCGGGTTTGCGGCCAATTATGTGCATTTTGTCGAGTTGGAACACCCGTTGACCGATGAGGAAAAAATAGGGCTGGGGCAGATTTTAAGCCATGAGCCTGAAGTGCGGATGCCTGCAATAGGCGGGTTGCACTTCCTTATCGTTCCCCGCTTGGGCACGCTGTCGCCTTGGTCCAGCAAGGCCACCGACATTGCCAAACGCTGCGGCTTGAGTGGGGTCAAGCGCATCGAACGGGGCATCGAATATGTCTTGGAGGGAGTTGCAAAGCTTTCGGCTGTCCAACAAGAAAACATCAAGAAGCTGCTACACGACCGCATGACCCAAGTCGTACTGGGGGCCGGCGAACACGAGAGGATTTTCAGCCACCACGAACCGGTGCCTTTGGAGACCGTTCACCTACTTGAAGAGGGACGGTCTGCGCTGGTCGATGCGAATGCCCGCCTAGGATTGGCGCTGTCCGAAGACGAATTGGATTATTTGGCGGAAAGTTTTACCGGACTGGGGCGAAACCCCAACGATGTGGAGCTGATGATGTTCGCCCAGGCCAATTCCGAACATTGCCGCCATAAGATTTTCAACGCTTCCTGGCGAATTGACGGCGAAGAACAAACGGAAACCCTGTTCGGCATGATCCGCAACACCAGCCGGCATACCCCAAGCGGAATTGTTTCCGCCTACAAAGACAATGCCGCCGTCATGGAAGGGCCGCCGACCCGCGTGTTCATGCGTGATCCGCACACGATGGAATACGGCTATCTGGAAGAAAACGCCTACATTTTGATGAAGGTGGAAACCCATAACCACCCCACCGCCATTTCACCCCACCCCGGCGCGGCCACCGGCTCAGGCGGCGAGATTCGCGACGAGGCCGCAACCGGGCGCGGTTCGCAGACCAAGGCCGGATTGACTGGCTTTACCGTCTCCCACCTTAAAATTCCCGGTTTGCGCCAACCATGGGAGGAAGACTTCGGCAAGCCCGGCCGCCTCGCCGCTGCGCTGGACATCATGCTGGAAGGCCCCATCGGCGGGGCGGCGTTCAACAACGAGTTTGGACGCCCCAACATTGCGGGTTATTTCCGTACTTTCGAGCAATCCGCTCCGACGGGCAGAGGCTTGCTCGGCTACCACAAGCCCATCATGATTGCCGGTGGCATGGGCAATATCCGCCCGCAATTGGTCGCCAAGGGAAACATCCCGGCTGGCTCGGCGATCATTGTGCTTGGCGGGCCCGCCATGCTGATCGGCTTGGGCGGGGGCGCGGCCTCTTCGCAAGCGTCCGGGGAAAGCGCGGAAGACTTGGATTTCGCCTCGGTGCAACGGGAAAACCCGGAAATGCAACGGCGTTGCCAAGAAGTCATCAACCGCTGCAACGCCTTGGGGGAAAGCACGCCCATCCTGTCCATCCATGACGTGGGGGCGGGCGGCATCTCCAACGCCATACCCGAAATCATCCATGATAGCGGACGGGGAGGGCATTTCGAGTTGCGCAAAGTGCCGAACGACGAACCGGGCCTGTCACCCTTGCAAATCTGGTGCAACGAGGCCCAGGAACGCTATGTCCTTGCCGTCAAACCGGAATCCCTGCCCCTGTTTGACGGATTCTGCCGTCGCGAGCGTTGCCCTTATGCCGTGGTCGGCCATGCCACCGGGCAAGAAGAACTGATCCTCAGCGACGAGTTGTTTGGCAACCGCCCCATCGACATCCCCATGTCGCTGCTATTCGGCAAGCCGCCGAAAATGCATCGCGACGTTGTCCGGCTTAATCCTGACCTGCCGGAACTGAATTTGGCGGGAATATCCATTGCCGAGTCCGCCAGGCGAGTGCTGGCGTTTCCGGCGGTGGCGGACAAGAGTTTTCTCATCCACATCGGCGACCGGTCGGTGGGCGGGCTGGTGGTTCGCGATCAATTGGTCGGGCCTTGGCAAGTGCCGGTGGCCGATGTGGGGGTCACGGCCAGTGGCTTTCATGGCTGCGCGGGCGAAGCCATGGCCATGGGCGAGAGGACGCCCTTGGCGGTCATCAACGCTCCCGCCTCGGGACGGATGGCTATCGGTGAGGCACTCACCAACCTCGCCGCCGCAAGGATTGAAACCTTGGGACAGGTCAAATTGTCTGCCAACTGGATGGCAGCGGCGGGAACACCCGGCGAAGATGCCCGCCTCTACGACACGGTGAAGGCCGTGGGAATGGAATTGTGTCCAGCGCTAGGCATCGCCATTCCAGTGGGCAAGGATTCCTTGTCGATGAAAACCGTCTGGCGTGAAGGTGAAGATGAAAAATTCATGGCATCGCCCTTATCGCTTATTATCACCGCCTTCGCCCCGGTGGCCGACATCGGTAAAACCTTGACCCCGCAACTGCGCTTGGATGCAGGCCCCACCCGGTTAGTGTTGATCGACTTGGGGCTGGGTAAAAACCGGTTGGGCGGCTCCGTGTTGGCCCAAGTGTATCGGCAGATGGGCAACCAAGCCCCGGATTTGGATGATCCCGAATTATTCAAGTCTTTCTTTTCGGCGATTCAGGCACTGAACCAAGACGGCTTGCTGCTGGCTTACCATGACCGCTCCGACGGGGGGCTTTGGGCCACGGTCTGCGAGATGGCCTTTGCCGCCCGCAGTGGGGTGGAAATTGATGTGGAAGAGTTGGGTGAAGATCCGTTGGCCGCTTTATTTAATGAGGAACTGGGCGCGGTGGTCCAAGTACGCAAGGACCAACTCAGTGTCGTTTTGGGGCGTTTGCAGGTTGCCGGGTTGGATAAAGCGCTGCATGTCATCGGTTGGCCCCGCAACGACCGACGCATCGTGGTCAGCCGCCAAGGTCTCGAATGGTATGGTGAAAGCCGTGCCGAACTGCATCAAATCTGGTCTGAAACCAGTTATCGGATGCAGGCGCTGCGCGACAACCCCGACTGCGCACTGGCGCAATTCCAAGCGGTGCGGGATGACCATGACCCGGGCCTGGACAGTGTCCTGAGTTTCGACCCACGGGAAGACATCGCCGCCCCTTTCATCCACAGCGCAAGGCCGCGTGTCGCCATTCTGCGTGAACAAGGGGTGAACGGCCATATGGAAATGGCGGCCGCCTTCGAGCGGGCGGGCTTCGCCAGCGTGGACGTACACATGAGTGACATCATGGAAGGCCGCGCAAGCCTGCAAGACTTCAAAGGACTCGCCGCTTGCGGAGGCTTTTCCTACGGCGATGTACTCGGGGCCGGCGGGGGTTGGGCCAAATCCATCCTGTTCAACCCCAGGGCCAGGGACGAATTCACCGCCTTTTTCAGTCGCGGGGACAGTTTCGGCCTAGGTGTTTGCAACGGTTGCCAGATGATGGCCCTTCTGCGCGATCTGATCCCTGGCGCATCCCACTGGCCCCAATTCGGGCGCAACCTGTCGGCGCAATTCGAGGCCCGCGTGACGATGGTGGAAATCCTGCCATCGCCTTCCATTTTTCTCACCGGCATGGCAGGTTCGCGCTTGCCCGTGGTCGTCGCCCACGGCGAAGGCCGCGCCGAATTTAAGCTTGACCCGCTTCGCGTATTGGGCGAAGGCTTGGCCACGTTGCGCTACATCGACCATTACGGCCAGCCTGCCGAATCGTTCCCCTTCAACCCCAACGGCTCGCCTTTGGGGCTAACTGGCCTAACCAGCGAAAACGGGCGCTTCACCATCATGATGCCACACCCCGAACGCTGCTTTCGCTCCGTGCAAAATTCTTGGCATCCAGCCGAATGGGGCGAACATGGGCCGTGGATGCGGATGTTCCGCAATGCCAGGGTTTGGGTGGGGTAAACGCCGAGAGCTTGGGGCGCACCGAACATAAGGGCCAGCCAGCGCAGGGCTACACGTTTCCCCTTGCCGCGTTGGCGGCGAAGAATGGCTTGGTGATAGCCTTGCGCTTGGGTCGGGATTGCAAATCCCGCCCCGCCTCGGCGGTTACGTTCGTGGTGAGCCTCCTGAGCTTGTCGAAGGGCGAACCATGAACGTAACCGGTTTTTCGAGGTTGCCGATCTTGGAAACATCGGGCGCGACGAAAAGAAACGCGCCCACAGATGCCTTACCGTGTTGTTTGTAGGGCGGATACAGGGATGTGATCCGCCGAATGATAACGGTCAGTCAACAACATTCGGCGGAACCCGTCCATGGTTCAGCAATTCTCAGTTTGGCGTAAACCCTTGGAAGTTTAAGCATCTCAGCACCAAAACATCAACAAAAGGTTTCACGCAACGGCGCAACGAAGAGCCGCTTTACGTTGCTCCGTTGCATCGTTGCGTGAGTTTTTCTTTTGGGACGATGACATCACAATACCTAAGTAACGTAGGTCGGGCGCAGCTTTATCGCGCCCGACAAATCCCGAGTGTCGGGCAACAAAAAGACGTTGCCCGACCTACCTGGCTGGGGATTGCAATACGCGCCGGCCAAGGTGCGTGCCGACGAAGCCTGGGTTATCGGCCTCGGCGGCGGGGCCAAGATCGTGGACAAATTCAGCGAGCAGGAAACCTCTCGCACGGAAACAGAAGTCGATCGGGCTAAATCCACACTAAAAACTATAAGTAATCATACGTATTTACAAATTTTTGCCATCGGCGCACACTGATGCCCGCACATGATTCCACAATTTAGCCGGGTAGCCGGGTAGACATTGAATCGTCGGGCGCAACGCAAAGAGACGCGCCCGGCCTTGGCTTGGGCTTTGCGATAGAGGGCGTGTTTGCTTTTTCAATTGGGGTGGTTTTATTTGGCGGCTGGTGTTGACAAACACAGGGTTGGGAGTGTACATTACGAGTTATACACCGCTTAGTCGTAAAATAATACGCCTATTGGGGTGTCTAATACAAAGTTAGGCGTTTCATCATCTTTCTTTTTCTTGTTCGATGATAAACACATCCAGACAATAAATATCCAAAAGTAAATGGATATATATACAGGTAGCCACTTTTGGAACTCACAGCTATTATTTCTATTCTTGCTATCGTCGCAGGGTTGTTTGCTATCATAGCGAACCATAGACTCAATGTATGGCGAGAGAAACGAAACGAAAGAGTAAAAGCTGCCGCTGTTTTCCGTGCCGATCTTAACACTGATTTCATCACCGATAATTTGACTGGCTACTTTTTGGTTAATGCTTTGATGGGTGTCACTACCGGAACCCTTGACGGTAGCAGAAAGATTGAAGGTCTCTACTATAAACATAAAAGGGCCGTCCATGAATTTAGGCACTATCTCGGCCCAATAGACCGTATCCGCCTCGACCGAGCATGGAAAGCTTACCATGGTCGCAACGAGGAATATCCAGATTTTTTTGTCAGGTTTGGCATACCAGTTAACGGCCCTTGCCTTCTCAAAGAAATACTTGAAAAACTTCGCAGCATTGGCAGTTAATCCAAAAAACAAAAAGCAGAATCTCTTTATGCCCAACATCCTATCTCTCCCCACCAGCCTAACCCGGCGTTCGAGGGTACGCGGGTTAAGCTTTGCATTGTTTCGGCTAGTCATCGTCGCCGCGCCCCTCAACGCGGTCGTTAGGCACATCAATCATTTCTTCCAGTGCTGCTAGTTCCGCACCTGTCATCCCGCCTGTTTTTTGAGCTGCAATAACTAGCCGTATCCCGTCACGGAGTTGATTTATGTGATCCGCTACATCATCCCACCCATCATTTCGTAATTGTTGCATTTGTCGATCAGTGAGCATAAAAAATCTCCAAGTGCCTAACGCCCAAGCTAACGGGAAGCGGCCCACGAAACCATTAAACGAAGAGGAAAACCATGAACACGCACGAACTTGAAAACAACAAAGGGGCCGCTTTCCCGTTGAGCGATGGGTTAGGCTCTCAAATTCTCGAAATAAGCGCATCAAGGCTGGCTCATCTTGAATTGGTTGAAAAAGAAGCAGCTATATTTTTCGCATGGTTCAATCGGAATTACCCTTTTCCAAGCAATCATATAAATCATCCCTGGATTAAACTTGGAGAGGCGCTTGATGAAGCCTAACCCGGCGTTCGAGGGTACGCGGGTATCGTTTGCCGTGCTTCGCCTAGTCTTCACCGCCGCGCCCCTCAACGCGGTCGTTAGGCTTCCGCTTGCCATAAAGCAAATAGTAAATAAATATCCACCATATAATTACAAAATAAGTAGGCCACCATTTATGGAAATCGCTACAATTGCCCCTCTTATTGCTATCGTCGCAGGTTTGTTCGGCATCCTCGCCAAATACCGCCTTGATATATGGCGTGACAAAAGAAACGAAAGAATCCAAGCCGCCGCCAAATTTAGGAGTGTCTTTTCCGACGTTCTTATCCAAATCCACAACGAGACCATTGACCCTCAATCCTTCCTTGAGGAACTGTTCGTCGAACACGGAATCGCCGTTAAAGAGTTCGCCGGATACCTTGGTGATTTCAAGAGGAAACGCTTCCTGAAAGCATGGCAAGAATACCAGTGCCATGATGGCGTAGATTTTCGCCTTTCTGTCCCTTACACCACTATTGGCGGTTCGATTGAACAAAAACGTGAAAACCGAGAAAAAGCGATTGCTGTTATTCATAAACTAATCTCCTATGCCGACCAAGCCTAACCCGCCGTTCCAGCCGACCCGCGCCATCGTCTTGGTTCATCTTTCTGGCTCCTCTTGCGCGGTCGGCTGAACGGGGGCGTTAGGCATTATTAAATTCAATTTAGGGAGACGTGGGGAACGGATACTCTTCTTGCGCAAACAAGGAGACCCGCCCCCATCTATCCCCGGCGCGAAGGCATTCACGCCGTTAGGAGCCAATCGGCGAAGGACGCTCCCGTGTTTGCGCACGGACACAGCCTCCCCCGCCGAGTAACCCCAAAGAACGGCCACGGTGACACGTAGTCGCTCAGGCCTGTTGCGACTGCAATCAGTGGAGTCAAACCCATGAAAGCGCAAGTCGCTGTAAAAGTGACGCTTGACGTGGCGAAAGTCATCACAGCCCTAACTGGGTTTGTGGTGGCAATAGCTTACATCCTGCGGCACTGGTAAAAAGCCATGGGTCGTGTTCTAGCACGGCCCATCGCCCTTATTCTGGTTAAAAGAGAAAAGAAACATGCAAACCCAACATCCTTCCACTTCCCACCAGCCTAACCGGTCGCTCAAGGGGACGCGGGGTTATGCTTTGGCTTGCTTCGTCTGGTTTCATCCGCCCGCGCCCCTTAGCTTGGCGTTAGGCATCGATTTTATACAGCCTGATTTCATAGGTTTTTCCATTGATTTTCTTAAGAGGAGACCGTCATGTCTGATTCAGCAGAAGAAGAGGTAAAAAAAACTGTTGTTGTTAGTGCCAGTACTGTCGGTGGAGCCGTCGCTGGTGCAGCGGCAGGTGCTGCGGCTGGAGTGGGGGCAGCAAATGTCGCAGCGGCAGCTACGGCTGCTAACTTAGCAACAATGGGAGGGGGAGTATTTGCATCTTTTGTAACTGCTGCAACAACACCAGCTACATGGGCTCTTGTCGCAACAAACCCCATAACACTTACAATAGCTATGGCAGTTGGAACGGTAGCTGGCGCTGTAGGTGGATATAAATTAGTGAAAAAATTTTTTCATTAGTGCGGTAGGTTAAGGTGCGCCCCCCAATAAGACAAATTGAATTAAATTGCCTAACTCAACGCTCCATCTGAGCTTTGCGTTAGCGAACAATTAGGAAGTGATGCTATGGATGTTGATGCTACGCGACAGAAGATGGAAAAAATATGGCATTTTTCAAGTATTTTCCCACGCGAGAGTCATTTCGGAAATGATGTATGGAAGAGATTTAATCCCTCTATCATATGGCCGGTCGAGACAATCAGAAACAACTATCTAGTCCACACAAAATATGGCCATTCCAATGAGAAGATGATGTTGGCATATTGTAAAAAGGTATTGAATGGAATTCAACGCGGGAAAAAGAGTGAGGACTCCTTGACCGTAAAGGGGCTGAATTACAATTTCTTTCAGATGGATTGGGCGTTTGAGAATTCTGCTCTATTAGGCAGACCCTCAATGCCATCCGTGCTTGGAACAATCTCCAATTTATCTAAACTAATTAAGCGATCCGGACAATCAAGCTTATTGCGAGAAGAGATAGACGATATATATTGCAAAATCGTGTACCCGGCCTTAGCAGCAAGTGGATCTAGCACTTGGTTTAATATTGAAAAGGACGCTGAAAATCAACTAGAGATAAGAGAGATTAAGGTGTTTGGATTAAAGAATATAGATATTTTGATTGAGTCCTTGAAATGCTTGCGTCAAGAGCTTGCAAAAGTGTGCAGAGGGCTGTAGGTTGGGGTGAGGAACGAACTCCAACATTTCCAATGAACAAACTGGCCTAACAATCCGTTCCAGCGCACCCGCGCCACAAAGCGACTTGGTGCTTTCGGGTTTCGTGGGGTGGCGCGGGGCGCTGAACGCAGGCGTTAGGCAATTACGATAACATTTTGAAAAGGAGAAATAATCATGCATAACAGACACATCACTGCCTTTGCCATTTGCGTTGCCGGGTGCCTTACAAGCCCGCAATCCATGGGTGCCGTGGTGACATTCCATAGTCAGCCGGATTGGCTTACCGCCGTACATGGGCCAGCCCAAGTCACAATTTTCCACTTTGACGGGGTCACTGAGACCCAAGGCAAGTTTGCCAACGACTCTACGATTATTCCGTCATATTCAAGCCAAGGCGTGGATTTTCTCCCCTTTACGGGAACCACAGTCTATCCTGTCATCTATCGTAACCAAGCCTACCAAATCCCAGACCTCAATCGGGATGGCTTGCTGGCAAACAACTCTTCCCCAAATCCGGTAAGCGATCTTGATGGCCGCGCCATCAAATTCAATTTCAACAAAGCTATCAATTCCGTCGGTGTCTTTACCAATAAAGCGAACGACGGCGATGGGGGGTATCTGCAAGCCTTCGATGGTTCGATGAATCTGATTGGGACTGTTAATTTGAACCCAGGTATTTTCGGTGGATTAGTGTCCGATCAACTCATCAAGCATGTATCTATTGTGAACACTTTCAATTCTGACATTAAGTTTGGGGTATGGGATTTACAGTTCGCAGCCCCCATCCCAGAACCAGAAGAATATATGATGATGATGCTTGGCTTCGGCATGGTCGGCTGGCAAGTTAAGCGTAAGCAAAGAAAGGCGATGCCAACCGCCGCATAATACGCCACGGCCGTAATGTGCAATAACGGTACTCCGCGTATTGCGCCGGATGGATAAAAAGAGCGAAATTCATGAATTTACGGCACTGTCTCACTGCCAACCCGCCTAACCCGCCGTTCCAGCCGACCCGCGAAGACGTTTGGCGTGTTCATTCTGGCCCTTTCCGCGCGGGCGGCTGAACGGGGTCGTTAGGCTTTTGAAATCAAGTAAGGAGGAAGCATGTATGAGCATAGAAAATGATGAGGCTATCGCTACAGGCGTAGGGGCAATAACAGGAGCAGGTATAGGCGGTGCGATAGGTGCGTCTTCAGCGGCTGCGACTGCCGGTGCCGCAGCCGCAGCCGCTACCACGGCAACCCTTGGGACAGGAACGAGTGCCGCCGCAATTACCGGCACCATTGCCGCTATCGGCGGTGGTTCAATAGCCGCAGGCGGAACAGGTTTAGCAGGCGGGGCGGCAACCATGGTAGGCACTGCCGCGAGCACTGCTGTGGCATCTAGTGCCGTACCGATTATAGGATGGGCTATCGGAGGTGCTATCGTTGTTGGGTTGGGTGGTTATTTTGCATACATAAAAATATTCAAGTAAGTGTCCCCGTAAATCTAGAGCAGTTAACCGTTAGCTGTTTCATGTTATCGGGTTTTGTAGTTGGCCGAGCGGGTAAACTTACACGTCAGGTGTCAGCATTGACCATTGCTAGTTAGATGGTGAAAACAGGAAATTAAATGGATTCAAAAGAGTTTTTCAGCTTATTGGCGAGTTTGCCGTTGAATTTGAAAATATCTGCCGCTTGATGGAAGATTGTGCGATGCATATACTCGAAAAAGAAGGATTACAAAACGACTCCATCGCCAAAGTTCTTCTAGCAAACCATACGGCAGACCCCCTGCAAAATATGCTGCGCTCACTCCTAGCTGAAAGGTTAAAGACCGAAGACTTCAAGAAAGTGTCTGATCTAGCGTTTTCAGAAATACGACAACTGATCGAAAAAAGAAATTCAATTATCCACGCTAAATGGATTGCACCAATTGACGATGAGGACTGGTTTCCAAAAAAAGACTTCGTGCTTGGTCACAAACTTAAAACCAATAAACGCGGCGAGGCCACTGAATATTTAAAGTATTCTAAGGTTGATTTCGTTGGGTACATCGAGACTTGTCGCAGAATACAGCGGATAATTAACCTGTTTTACTTCTTGGTTGCTTTTCCAGACGCATTACAAAAATGCTTTAAAGTGGTAGAAAACAAACTGATCTTGCCTAATAAGTTTGGCGAATTCGAGACCTAACCGAAGCGGGCCGGGGTATGGAAATGGGCGCGGCGGGGTTTGCAACCCCGCTGCTAACGTTTTGTGCGAAGTCACGGCATTCGATATGGCACAAAACGTTTCGGACGGGATGGCATATCCCGTCTGGCTTTGGCTGTACTCCGCGTATTGCGCCGAATGAATAAAATGAGCAGAATCCATGTGTTCCCGGCATTGTCTCCCTGCCCATCAGGGCCGTAGGGCGCAATAGCGGCTTGCCGCGTATTGCGCCGGATGGAGAAAAAGAGCAAAATCCATGAACACCCGGCATTGTCTCTCTGCCCACCCGCCTAACCCACCGTTCCAGCCGACCCGCGAAGACGTTTGGCTCATTTTTCTACCTCCTTCTGCGCGGGCGGCTGAACGGGGGCGTTAGGCTTAAAAAAATGGGAGATCGTTATGATTGTCATCGGCATGACGCACAAACATAAAGCGATTCTTGTTGGGATCGTACTGATAGTTGGCATATGCTTTGGATTTTCAAATCACGCATAC
>Ga0194049_1000027_pt1 | contig 60100 bp, 60 predicted proteins | sample JunL2225m_MetaG_FD_148665 | JGI IMG/M metagenome (GOLD analysis project Ga0194049, IMG submission 148665) | Anoxic zone freshwater microbial communities from boreal shield lake in IISD Experimental Lakes Area, Ontario, Canada - Jun2016-L224-25m | ecosystem: Environmental > Aquatic > Freshwater >... | reverse complement strand
GGTGCTCGTCGGCCTCGCTGCCCACCACGGCATCCCGACAACAGTGGTGGTCATCGCCGGGACCGGTCTACTCGGGGCCTACACCACGTTCTCTACCTTCAGCTTCGACACCGTCAGCCAGGCTGGTCGTGGGCAGTGGCGGGCAGCCGCCGTCAACGTGGGGGGCAGCCTGGTGCTCGGCCTGGGGGCTGCAGCCTTCGGCTTGGTGATCGGGCAGGCACTCTGATCCATTGGCGCCAGGGAATCGACCAGGGAATCGACCAGGGGCCTCAACCGTTCCGGATTGTTCACGAAACGATCACCGAGGGGTAGCCCTCCGGCAGTCCGCCGTTCACCTGCTCTCCGTAGGGTTTCCCCGGAGGGAGTTGCCGGTGACTATGCGTCTGGACAGATCTGAGCACAGGCGGACCACCGTCCTCGTCATCGAGGACGAGGAGTCCTACCGCGAGGCCTTAGCTTCGGGCCTCGACGGCGAGGGATTCGACGTCTCACTGGCCATCGACGGCTTCGAGGGACTGCGCCTGATCACCGAGCAGCAGCCCGATATCGTCCTGCTCGACATGCTCCTTCCGGGGATGAACGGGATCGATGTGTGTCGCAAGATCCGGGCCATCTCATCGGTACCCGTCATCATGGTGAGCGCCGTCGACAGCGAACTCGACGTGGTACTCGGCCTGGAGCTCGGGGCCTCGGGATATGTGACCAAGCCGTTTCGTCTGCGTGAGCTAGTGGCCCGCATGAACGCCATCCTGCGACGGGTCCAGCCTGATCCGTCACAGGTCGATGGTGGCCTCACCGATCCCATCGGCCGGACAGGGACCGTCAGCACCGTCGCCCCACGCAGCGGACCGGTCTTCGGAGCGGTAGCCGTCGACTACGTCCGTCGAGAGGTCACCCTGAGTGGAGCCCCGGTACATCTGTCCCGCAAGGAGTTCGACCTGCTGGCCGCCCTGCTCACCCCCGTGCAACGAGTTCGCTCGCGCGGCGAGCTGATCGAACTGCTGTGGCCCGACACCGACCTCGCCGACACGCGGACCTTGGACACCCACATTCACCGGCTGCGCACCAAGTTGGAGCCCGAGCCAGCCGAGCCCCGCTATATCGTCACCGTCCGCGGCATCGGATTCCGCATCGACCCTGGTGGAGATGCCGGTGTGTCGCCACCGACTGGTGGGCGAGTACACAACGCCCAGGACGCGCCGATCAGCGCCTGACTGTGGCTTGCGCCAGGAAGAATCGGGTCTAGCGGATCAGCCGAAGCGCCCGTTCACGTAGTCAAGAGTCCGCGGGTCAGTCGGCTCGCTGAACAGAGTGGCTGTCGGTCCGAACTCGATCAGCTCCCCCGCCTTGTCCTCACCCATGAGGAGGAAGGCACACCGGTCGGAGACCCGCATGGCCTGCTGCATGTTGTGGGTCACGATGATGATGGTGACCCGGTCCTTGAGTTCCACCACCAGCTCTTCGATCCGCTTGGTGGCGATCGGGTCGAGTGCCGAGGTCGGCTCGTCCATGAGGAGCACCTCGGGCTCGACGGCCAAGGCCCGTGCGATGCACAACCGCTGCTGCTCACCACCCGACAGTGTGCTGGCGTGTGCCTTCATCCGGTCCTTGACACTGTCCCACAGGGCGGCGCCAACGAGTGCCGATTCGGCGGCTTCGTCGAGCAGGGACTTCTTGCGGACGCCGTTGAATTTGAGCCCGGCCACGGCGTTCTCATAGATGCTCATGGTGGGGAACGGATTCGGTCGCTGAAAGACCATGCCCACCCGGCTGCGCAGCAACGTGGGGTCGGTCGAGGGCGCATAGACATCGAGGTCGCCGAGCTGGACCGTTCCAGTCACTGCAGCCGTGCGCACCGTGTCGTGCATCCGGTTGAGCGCCCGAAGCAGGGTCGTCTTGCCCGAACCCGACGGACCGATGAGCGCCGTCACTTCGCCCGCGTGCACATCGAAGGTGACGTCGCGGACCGCCGTGCGGCCACCGAAGGCCACCGCCACATCGGCCAGGGTCATCACCACCTTGGGTTCCGGCTGGTCCACGACCACCTCGTCGCCGTACACGGCCACACCTTCCTCCACCCTTGCCCCGGTTGCCTCAGCCTCGATCATCGACGCTCCTTCTGCAGTCTTGCCGCGAACAGGCGGCTGCCGATACTCAAGATGAGGACGACCACCATCAACAGCAGCGCCGCACCCCAGGCCACCTGGACCAGATCGGCGTAGGGCTGGCTGCTGTCGTTGTAGATCAGGATGGGCAGAGCCTCCATCGGCTTGGTCGGATTCCACTGGAGGTACTGGTTGCCGAAGATCGTCAACAGCAGCGGAGCAGTCTCCCCTAAGCCCCGAGCCACAGCCAGCAGGACCCCGGTGATGATTCCCGGTAGTGCCGTGGGTACCACTACCCGACGTGCGATCGTCGCCCGGCGGGCCCCGAGCGCCAGGGCCGCTTCGTTCAATGACTGCGGCACGCCCCGGATGGCGGTCTCTCCAGCCCGAGTGATGACCGGCAACATGATGAATCCGATGGCGAACGCGCCAGCTAGTCCGCTGTAGCCCCCGAAGTTCTTGACGATGGCGATGTAGCCGAAGATTCCCACGGTGATGGAAGGGACACCGGTCATCACATCTGCAGTGAAGCGCAGCGTGGCGGCGATCCATCCGTTCGACTCAGCCAGGAACAGTCCGCACATCAGGCCGAGCGGCACCGTGGCGGCCACGGCGATCAGGGTGATTTCGACTGTTCCGACGATGGCGTTCCACACACCTCCGCCAGGGATCCCTTCGGGGGTCGTCGACTGAGTGAAGAAGTCGACGCTCCATGCCGGCAGCCCCTTGGCCGTGACATAGATCAAGACGGCAATCAGCGGGATGATGGCAATGCCGAGAAAGGCCCAGCAGACACCGAGGGCGATGCCCGAGCTGAGCTTGCGCCGGCGGAGACTGGACGATGCGGCCACCTGGATGGCCCTGCGCCGTTCCATCGTGGCATCGACCGGCTGTTCGACGGGAAGCTCCAAGATGGTCATCGGGGACCTGCCTGCGAGTTCCCACCCGAGGTGGACCACACCAGCCACCGGGCGAGCGAATTGACCGAGATCCCGATGATCAGGAGGACCAGCCCGGCGCCGAACAGGGCGGCGAGTTCGGTACCGCTGGACTCGCCGAAGTTGTTGACGATCAGCGAGGGGAGCGTGGCTGCCGGGGACTTGAGCGAGTGGGCGATGTATGGAGAGTTTCCAATCACCATGGCGACGGCCACCGTCTCACCGAGGGCGCGGCCCGTGGCCAGGGTGAACGCACCGAGGATGCCGGTCCGCGCTCCGGGCACTACCACTTTGTGCAGTACCTGCCAGCGGGTGGCCCCCAGCGCCATAGCCCCCTCCAACTGCTCGTTGGGCACCACGGCCAGGACGTCCCGGGAGATGGCCACCATGGTGGGGAGGATCATGACGAACAAGATGACCCCGGCCAGCAGCAGGCCCACCCCGCCGTTGGGGCCGTTGAACAGCCCCGTCCACCCCAGCACGGCGGTCAGGAACGGCTCCACGGTGGTCCGGAACAGCGGAGCCAGCACGACCAGACCCCACAGCCCATAGACGACACTGGGCACCGCAGCCAGGAGTTCGACTGCCGTGGACAGCACAGGCCGGATCCGATGGGGCACCAGATAGGCCAGAGCTAGGGCCGTGCCCAGCCCGATCGGCACAGCCAGCACCACGGCGATGGCTGTGGACTCGAGAGTTCCGAGAATAAAGGGAAGGAGCCCGTACTTGCCGTGCGACGGATCCCACGTCTTTTGGAGGATCCATGAGTAGCCCAGCGTCACGAAGGCCGGGTGGGCCTGGATGACGATGGCGACGACCAGCCAGACCGCCAGGGCCCCCACGATGACGGCAGCAACCGCCAACATCGTGCGATACCCGTTGTCGGGCAGGGACATTCGCCTACCTTGGCGGGTCACCGGAAGGACAGGAGGTGCCGGTGCGGGCGCATCGACCATCGTCATCGCCCCACCATCCCGTCGTTCGTCACCGGTTCAGATCCACGCTCTCGGTCACCGGTTCACTTGGAGTCGATTACTTGGTCAGGAGAATCTGACCGGTCGGGCCGGTGACGGTGAGCAACTGGGTACGGTTCTGGTTCTGCACAGCCGGAGGCAGGGCCACGTAGCCGAGGCTGGCAGCCAGGTCCTGGCCGCCGCCGGTGTGTGTGGTCCAGTCCAAGACCTTCACTACCTGAGCACCGGTCGTGGCGTCGGCCTGCTTCTGCAGGAAGATGGCCCAGCTGTAGCCCGAGATCGGGTAGCTGGTGGCTCCGGCCTGGTTGACGATGGAGAAGTCCGTGGCGCTCACCGTGGTCTTCTGGTTGGCATCGGCGGCCACCGTGGAGAGGGAGGGGACCACGAAGCTGCCCGCCGCGTTCTTGACTGCAGCGTACGAGAACTTGTTCTTGATGGCGTAGGACAACTCGATGTAGCCGATCGAGTACGGGGTCGACTGGATCGACGCGGCCACACCCGAGTTCTTGGGCGACTGCACTGCAGCAGCAGGCCAGGCCACCGTCTTCGACGTGCCGAGGGCCCAGGCCGTCGGATTGGCGGCCTTCAGGTAGTCGGTGAAGATGTAGGTGGTTCCCGAGCTGTCGGCACGGACCTGGGGCACGATGGTCTGGGCCGGGAGGGTGACACCGGGGTTGAGAGCGGTGATCTGCGATGCGTTCCACATGGTGATGGACCCGTCAAAGATCCCGGCCAACGTGGGTCCATCCAGCTTGACCCGCTTTGTCACTCCGGGAAGGTTGTAGGCCACAGCCACCCCACCGAGGATGTCCGGGATCTGCACGACCGGCCCAGATGCGGCTGGCACCTTGGCCAGATCGGCAGTGCCCATGGGTACGTCCGATGCGGCAAAGGCCACGGTTCCGGCCTCGAAGGCAGTAATGCCCGAGCCGCTGCCTACCCCCTGGTAGTTGACCTGCAGGCCCTGGTTCTTGCCGGTGTAGGTGTAGAAGGCGGTGGAGAAGAACGGCTGCACGAAGGTCGAGCCCGATGCGTTCAAGGTGCCGGCGGGCGCCTTCAGGTCAGCGGCGAGGTACGCGGCATTGCCCGTGCTCAGCACCCCACCGGGGACCGTGGTGGTCGTAGTAGCCGGAGCGGACGATGAACTGCAGGCACTCAACAGTGCTGCTGCTGTCAGCCCGAGGGCGGCGAGTGCCGCCGTCCGGCGAGTCCGCGTGGTGGTCGTGGTGATCGAATCGGTCATCGCTGCCCTGTCCTCCGTGGTCGAAAGTATCCGCACCGTGCGAGGGCTCCTAGGGAGCCACCTCGTCACGTGATTAGGACGGTAACCACATGAGTTGAACGAAAGATGAACGGGAGATTAACTAGGTGCGAACATCAGGGATGCCCGGTATGAATTCACCGGGGGGGGGATCCACCGCAACAATCTCAGTCCTCCGTGGAGAACTCCTCGATGATCCGAGCTAACTCGAGCGGCTGATCACCCTGGATGCTGTGTCCGGCGTCTTCGACCACCACCACCGAGTCGTCCGGGCGGCGGCGGCGGAACTCGGCCACGTCGTCGTCGTCCACCACTGGGGATCGGCTGCCTCGCACCAAGAGCACCGGGACGGCGATGGCCGCCAGTGCGTCCCACTGGGAGAGGAAGTCCACTCGCTCGACGTGGAGGCCGGTATCGACCGGGGGGCGCCCCAACTGATGGCGCCATGTCCAGGTGCCATCGGCACGCTGGACCGTGTTGTGCAGGACTCCCCGACGCAGCGACGACTCCGACCGGGTCGGATTGAACTGGATGGTGCGCTCTAGGATCTCGTCGAACGACGCAAAGGTCTCGGGTCCGGACAGGAAGGCGGCGATATCCGAGGTCTTATCGCTGTTGACGCCCGGCGTGATGTCGACCAGCAGCAGCTTGCGCACCAGACGGGGGTGGCGTTCGGCCAGGGCGATAGCCGTGGCGCCCCCGAGGGACATCCCGACGACCACACCGGCCTCGGGGGCCAGCTGGTCGATGACCTCGGCCACGTCGTCGGCCATGTCTCCTGGATGCAACCACGGCGAGTCCTCGGGCCAGTCCGAGTGGCCGTGGCCAGGAAGGTCGATGGCCAGTAGCGGTCGATCCAGGGCCAGAGCCACGGTGTCCCAGGTGTGGGCGTTCTGCCCGCCACCGTGGAGGAATACCAGTTCAGGCACTGACTGCCCCCAGACCAGGGCGCTCACCTGCCGGCCGGCGGTCACCTGGACGAAGGCGCGCTCCACCACCGGCGGAGCGTGGAGAGGGATTCCCACTTCACCGGCGTTTTCGTGGAACAGCGAGAACTCGTCGTAGTGGGGTGCTGGTTGGTCGCTCATGGCTTCTCCTCTGTGGCGGGTCGGTCGGCATGACGGAGCTGGTCCACCAGCTCACCCAGGGTGTCGTCGGCCACCAAGTACGGCGTGTAGAAGCCGACCCGATCCACTTGGCCGCCGAAGCGGTCAACGATGTTGGCGGCCACTTCGGACGGTGACCCCACCGCCGCCAATGTGGCCAGCATGGTGTCGTCGATGCGCGAGGGCATCTCGTCCCACCGACCCGATTTTGTCAGGGCGTTGAGCTCGGGCTGGAGCTCTTCCCATCCTTCCGCTTCGAGCACTGGGCGGTAGGCCGGGGTCGAGGCGTAAAAGGAGAGCAGCCACCGGCCGGCCAGTCGGGCCATGTCGAGCTCGGCTTCGTCTCGTCCACAGCACACGATCACCTCTCCGGTGACGGTGAGGTCCGATCGGGTCCGCCCCGCCTTGGCCAGTCCTTCCTCCACCGCCGGCAGGGTCCGGGTCCGGAAGTGGGTAGCCGTGTTGAACGGCATCACCAAGAGCCCGTCGGCCACCTCGGCGGCTAGGGACACCATCTGGGGCCCGAGCCCACCGAGGGCGATGGGTGGCAGACCGTGGGGGTGCGGCCCCGGGTTGAAGAGCGGTGGCATCAAGGTATGCGAGGTGAACTCGGATCGGAAGTCCAAGCGGTCGCCGGTCTCCCAACTGGCGAAGATGGCCCGGAGTGCACCCACCATCGCCCGCATCCGCGCGATCGGGCGATCGAACTCGGCTCCGTACCGCTTTTCGACCTGGGCCCGGACTTGGCTGCCCAGACCCAGAGTGAACCGTCCTTGCGACAGGAACTGGAGGTCCCAGGCCTGATGGGCCAGTTGCACCGGGTTGCGGGGGAAGGCGATGGCCACGTTGGTGGCCAACTCCAGCGAGGTCGACGCTGTGGCCGCCAGGATCAGCGGGGTAAACACATCGTGGGGCCCTTCGAAGGTGAAGGCACCATCCACTCCGATCGCCTCCAGGCGACGTGCGTGGGAAGGAGCGTCCTCGAGACCGGCTAGCTGCGTATCGAACTTCACGCTGTCATGCTCCCACCCGCCGAGGGGTGGTGGCGTCACCACCGGTGCTCCCTACGATCCGTAGACGGCAACAGATGTTGCCTAGTGCCCTCTGCACCCGGGTGTCTGCTGGCAAACTGAAGCCATGACACCGAGGATGTGCACCCCCGAAGAGGCCGCTGGGCTGATCAGCACCACCGATGCGGTCGGCTTCGGCCTGGGGCCGGCCAACCCGGACGCGTTCTTGACCGCACTCGGCGGCCGGAACGACTGGGAGCACCTGACGTTCGGCGGTGCACTGCTGCTCAACTACTACCCGGTGTTCACCCACCCCAACGTCAACTACCGGTGCGGGTTCTTCGGACCGGCCGAGCGGCTCCTCGATGCGACCGGGGCCAACATCGAACTGGTGCCTGGTGGGTTCCGCCAGTTCGCGCCCATTCTCCGCCGCTATAACCCGCGGGTCATGACCGTCCTGGCCGCGCCTCCTGAGAACGGCATGATCAACCTCTCCCTCCACCTAGGTGCCACCTACGACGAGTTGGTCCTAGCCGGACAGGACCCCGACCGACTCCTGGTGGTGGAGGTCAACGCGAACCTGCCTCGTACGCACTCGCTGCCCCCCGATTTCACCAACACCATTCCGCTGGACATCGTAGATGTGCTGATCGAGACTGACGCCACCCCGTTCACCCTTCCCGCCGGTCCCATCGACGAGGTAGATATGGCCATCGCCGAGTTGGCCCAGTCCTTCATTACCGACGGCGTCACGCTTCAGATCGGAATCGGTGCCGTACCGAACATCGTGGCCACCAAGCTGGCCGAGGGTAGGGGCGGCGGTTACGGCATCCACTCGGAAATGTTCACCGACGGGATCATGCTGCTCCATCAGGCCGGCAAGATCACCAACGATGCCAAGCACCTGTTCAACGGGGTGTCGATTACCACCTTCGCCCTGGGATCCGCCGAGCTCTATGCCTGGCTCGATGGCAACGAGGACGTGGCCTTCGTGCCTGTCCAGGTCGTGAACGACCCGTCAGTCATCTCGCGCAACCACGCCTTCGTCTCCATCAACGGGGCCCTCTGTGTCGATCTCTACGGTCAGGTGGTGGCCGACAACATAGGTGGTCGCCAGATCTCGGGGGTGGGCGGCCACGAGGACTTCGTGGCCGGCGCAGGAATGGAACTCGACGACCAGTCGTTGATCTGCCTGCACTCGACTGCCGTCGTCGAGGGCGAGGTCCGGTCGCGGATCGTGCCGGTACTGCCCGAAGGTTCGATCGTGTCGACTCCTCGACATCACACCGGAGTCATCATCACCGAATACGGATCGGCCGACCTCTCGGGGTGTACGGTCCGCGAACGTGCGAACGCCTTGGCAGAAATCGCCCACCCCGACTTCAGGGCGGAGCTACGGGCTCGAGCCGCCGCCCTCTGACGCCGCGAACCCGTTGAGCTCTACCGGTGCGGCTCCGGGTGAACGTCGGGCCGACACGCCCTCAACCTCGTTGCGTATCGCCAGTTTCAACGTCCATATGGGTGTCGACGGCTGGGGTCGTCCCTACAACGTCCTCGGTGAGTGCGAGGCGCTCGATGCCGACGTCCTCGTATTGCAGGAGTCCTGGACCCCCGACGATGGGACCCCGAGCACAGCGGCCGCCATCGCCAAGGAACTCGGCTATCAAGTGGTGGCCGAAGCGCACCTCGCTAGGGCCAGCCTCTACGAGCCCACTTCTACCGATACATCTCGTTGGGCTCCCGCCTTCGGTCAGGTCCGCAAGGGCCTCCAGTTGGACGGCGAACGTTGGAAGGTGCCGCCCGGCGGCCGCCATCAGATAGCCGAACACGGGCGATGGGGTGTGGCCGTCCTGTCCCGGGTGGCCTGGCGCGATTCGCAGGTGATCGCCTTGGGCAAACTCCGACGTGATCCGGCCAGCCGAGCCGTGGTCCGCTTCACCGTCGACCTTGGTGGACGCCCGCTGATCGTCCACGGGACCCACATGTCCCACATCACCCACCTGTCCCCGACCCACTACCGGCGTCTGGCCCGCCTCCTCCCGCCTATCGACCAGGCAGCCGTCCTGGCCGGCGACATGAACATGTGGGGACCGCCAGCCTCGTCGTTCTTCTCTGGTTGGCGGCGGGTCGTCATCGGAAGGACGTGGCCCTCACAGCGCCCTCACAGCCAGCTCGACCACATCCTGGCCACGCCAGTAGTTCAGGTCGTCGATGCTTGGGTGGCCGCGGCATCAGGGTCTGACCATCGACCCGTCGTGGCCACCGTGGCGATGGCGTGACCGAGGCCGGCTCGGCTCGGATCGACTCGGGTCGGCTCGGATCGGCTCGGCTCGGCTCGGGTCGGGTCGGCTCGGATCGACTCGGATCGACTCGGGTCGGCTCGGGTGAACGCCACACCCTGCACGAACAGTGTGGGCGGGGATAGCGTCGTCCCATGACCGATGCCCTGGACGACTTCGAACGCTCGAGTTTCACTTCTGAGGGGTCGACCCGCACCGTCTACCGGATCGGCTCGGGGCCGGCCGTGATTGTCATGAGCGAAATTCCTGGCATCACCCCCAACGTGGCCCGCTTCGCCCGGATGGTGGCCGATATCGGATGCACGGCGGTCATGCCCCACCTCTTCGGGGAGGACGGCAAGGATCCGTCGCTGCCCTATATGGCCCAGTCCCTGGTCAAGGCATGCGTGTCCAAGGAGTTCACCATCCTGGCCCTAGGCAGGACCAGCCCCATCACCACCTGGCTGCGGGCCCTGGCCCGCTCCGAGCACGAACGCTGCGGTGGCCCTGGGGTGGGGGCGGTCGGGATGTGCCTGACCGGTGGATTCGCCTTGGCCATGATGGTCGACGATGTGGTGGTCGCCCCAGTGCTGAGTCAGCCGTCGTTGCCGTTCCCCGTCAACGGGGCGCACCGGTCTGCGCTCGGGATCAGCGATGCCGACGCCGAGCGGGTGCGAGAGCGGGTGGCCGCTGGGGTGTGTGTGCTCGGGCTTCGCTTTACCGGTGACAAGGCCTCACCTCCGGAGCGGTTCGCCGCCTTGCGCGACCTCCTGGGAGACGGCTTTGTAGGCGTGGAGCTCGACTCGTCTCCCGGGAACCCCCACGGACACAGGAAGGCGGCCCACTCGGTCCTCACCGAGGACCTCGACGATCGTCCAGGCACGCCCACACGTGCGGCCCTCGATCAGGTGCTCGAGTTGTTTCGCAGTCGACTGGTGGGATGAGCTCACTGGTCGAGGCCTGGCGCCGCCGGGGACATGATCGACTGTTGTGCGGACAGCGGATCTTCGCCGTCGATATCCCCTGCTCGGGTGGCGAGATCTCTCCCCCGCTCGTGGTGCTCCACGGCTTCCCCACCTCATCGTTCGACTTCCACCAGGTGGTTGACGCCCTCGCTGTCGACCGCCGGGTGATCCTCTTCGACATGTTGGGATTCGGACTGTCAGCCAAACCGGACCGTCCCTACCGACTGATCGACCAAGCCGACCTAGCCATGGCCCTGCTGGAAGAGTTGAGAGTCGACCGGTTCGGACTGCTCACCCACGACATCGGCGACACGGTCGGGGGCGAGCTGTTGGCCCGCCAGATCGAGGGCACCTGGGACGTCGAGGTGACCGATCGGACCCTCACCAACGGCACCATCTTCATGGATCTGGTGCACCTCGCCGATGGACAGAAGCTCCTCGAAGCACTCCCTGACGAGCGACTCGAACCGGGAGTGCTGGGCCGCGCCGGGGTGGTCGCCGGCCTGGTGGCCACCTTCAGCCCCACCGCTGATGTGGCGGCAGAGGAGATCGAGGCCGCCTGGGAGTTAATTTCGGAGGAGGAGGGCGAACGCCTCCTCCCTCGGCTGGCCCGATACATCGAAGAGCGCCGCCAACACCAGGACCGGTTCACCCCGCCGCTGGTCGATCACCCATCGCCACTCACCGTGGTGTGGGGGATCGACGATCCCATCGCCGGGCCCGCTATGGCGGAGCGGTTGGCCCAAGCCAGGCCTGATGCCCGGGTCGTCCTGCTTGACGGGGTCGGGCACTATCCGATGGTCGAGGCACCTGAGCGGTTCTTGGCTGCGCTCCAAGGTCCGAGACTCGCGACCTGATGCGTCTCGCCACTCCATAAGGCCCGGCGGAGTGCGGGCCGATCAGGCCGGTCAGGCCGTGGCCAAGATCTCCCCGTGGAGTGCCGCGAACCACCCGTCGGGCGACGCCGCCCAAGAACGCCAGGCCTCGGCGAAGGCTTCCAGATCCTCACGAGTGGCAATCCCGTGGGTCAGCAACTGCTCGGCCAGCGTGGACTGGGTGAACCGATCGGCCCACAACCCGCCCCACCAGGCCCGGTCGCCCTCAGTGGCAAAACACCACACCGAAGCCGACGGGGCCACCTCGGTGAACCCGGCTTCGTGGGCCCACCCCAGCAGCAGCCGCCCTGCATCCCAGCGGGCCCGGTTGATTCGGGTCAATGCACCATACGCGACCAGCGCCCGATCGAGGTCGCTGTTGGGCGGGGCGAAGGTGAACGCCGGGTAGTCAGAGTCACGGGCGGCCACCAGTCCCCCCGGCCGACAGACGCGGCGCATCTCGACCAAGGCAGACACCGGGTCGGCTACGTGCTGGAGCACCTGGTGGGCATGGACGATGTCGAACGTGTCGTCATCGAAGGGCAGGGCGAACAGGTCGGCCACCTCGAACGTAACGCCGGTGACGCCGTCGCGGGCGGCCGCTTCCCTGGCCTCTTCGATCACCCCTGCGGCGGCGTCGACCCCGACCACCCGTCCCGGAGCTACAGCCCGGGCCAGATCGCAGGTGATGGTGCCCGGGCCGCAACCGACATCGAGCAGGTCGATGCCGGAAACGAGGTGCGGCACCAGGTAGGCGGCCGAGTTGGCCGCGGTGCGCCAGCGGTGAGAGCGGAGGACACTGTCGTGGTGGCCGTGGGTATAGGTCGTATCGGGCATCAGCGGTCGACTCCTTCGACCGGCCGGCCGTCCTCGAGGTAGATCGTTCCTGTTGTGCCCAGTGCGCGACCCACCCTGCGGCCCACCGGTCCGCTCAACATCTGGAGCGCCGCTTCGGGGGCTTCCCATCGGTGGTCTTCGATCTCTCCGTCCTGCAGGACTACCCGGCCGCGCTCGGCCGCAGGTACTTCCCCACAGTCGAAGAGGAACCGCATGCCTCCCGGCCGGTTCGGTCGGGGGTGGAGAAAGTCCACACACACAAGGCGACCAGCCGCGACCGTCAGTCCTGTCTCTTCGATCACTTCCCTCTGGCACGCCTCCCAGGGCGACTCGCCATCCTCCTCGATCTGGCCACCAGGGACTGTCCAGCCCGACTTGTAGGTCGGCTTGAGGATGAGGATCCGTCCAGATCCGTCATGGAGCAGCGCACCAGCCGACGCGGGTACCCGGGGAAGCACATAGTCGGACATGGCTCCATCATCACCGATCCAACAACGAGGTAGGGCCACCGAACCGACAGCCCCTCCTACCCCGTCATGACGGAGCCATCGAGAGCGGCCGTGGCCACGTCTTTGGCCCAGCGATAGTCCGGCTTACCCGATGGCGAACGCCGGACCACGTCGATGAACACGACATTGCGAGGGATCTTGTAGCCGGCGAGGTGCATGCGACAGTGATCGCGCAGCTCTTCTGCGTCCGGTGCCGAAACAGTACCGGCACGGATCTGCACCACGGCCGTCACCTGGGAGCCCCATCGCTCACTCGGGGTTCCCACCACGATGGCGTCGATGACGGCCGGGTGGCTCTTCAGTGCCTTCTCCACCTCTTCGGGGAAGATCTTCTCACCACCCGAGTTGATCGACACCGAGCCTCGTCCGTAGACGGCGATGGTGCCATCGGCCAAGTGGCGGGCCAGGTCCCCGGGAATGGCATAGCGGACCCCGTCGACCATCGGAAAGGTCTCCGCCGTCTTGGCCTCGTCCTTGTAGTACCCGAGTGGAATGTGCCCACTAGTGGCCAGCATCCCCATCCGGCCGTCTCCGGGGGTGCACACCGTGCCGTCCTCGGCGATCACCACGTTGGTGGCGTCCATGACAAAGGTCGGCGCACCGTCTTCGCTCTGGCCTGCCAGCTGACCCTGGCCTCCGGTCTCGGAAGCGCCGAATCCATCCATCACCAGCACGTGCGGCAGGAGTTCGTTGATCGACGCCTTGAGAGACGGCGACAGGATGGCGCCGCCCGAGGCGTAGGCGACAAGCGTCGACAGGTCGTAGCCATCCGTCCCCCGGACCTCCAGGAGGTCGATGATCGGGCGGGCATAGGCATCGCCGATGGTCATGACCACGCTGGCCCGCTCCTCCGAAATCACCCGTAGGGCAAAGTCGGGATCGAACCCGACGTCTCGAATCACTACCGCGTACGTGCCCGAGAGCATGGCGGAAAAAGCGATCCACCATCCCCCGCCGTGCATGAGCGGGCACAGGGTGAGCGTTCCCGGGATCGGATAGACACCACCAGCTCGGGCCGCTACGCCTGCGAGGTCGGCGACCGGGTCGATACCGAGCGCCGGGCTGCCGGCTCCGCCCACCACCGACAGGTAGATGTCCTCATGGCGCCACATCACTCCCTTGGGCATTCCCGTCGTTCCCCCGGTCCACAGCCCGTACAGATCGTCGGGCCCTCGGCCCTCGGTGATGGGCCGCTCCAAGGATTGATCGGCCAACAGCGCCTCAAAGCTGGCGTCGGCCACCAGCACCGGGCATGGCCAGGCCAGGGCCTCAGCCGCCCGGCCCGCCCGTTCGGCCAACTCGGGTTCGGTCACCACCAGCTTCAGATCAGCGGTGTCGAAGAGGTAGGCCAACTCCTCGTCGACGTATCGGAAGTTCACATTGACCGGCACGGCACGGACCTTGAAGGCGGCCAGCGTCACTTCGATGTACTGATTGCCGTCGTAGAGGTGGCAGCCAACGTGGTCACCGGGCTCGATCCCGAGGTCCACCAATACATGAGCCAGACGGTTCACCCGTACATCGAGTTGGGCGAACGAGAACCTAACCTCATCGTCAGAGGTCGACCGGACCACCAGTGCCGGCGCATCTGGCACCGTGTCGACCACCGTTTCGAAGATGTCGGCGAAGTTGAGTCCGGCCATAGTCCCCCCGGGGATCGGATGTGTTGCAAGCGTACCAAGACGCTAGATGGCCGCACTGCGCAGGAACTCACCGTATTCTCCTAGTGCATGTTGGCTTTCCCTGAGCGTCCAGAGGGGTGACGAACTCGACATGATCAATCCGTACTTCGTCCTGATCGCTCTCGCCATCGATGCGTTCGGGGCCATCATCTATGCCCGTCAGACCTGGCGTGGTCAGGCCGAGCCCGATCTGGTGTCCTGGACCATCTGGGCTGTCGTTCCCTTCCTGGCCTTCGCCACCGATCTGCAGCAGGGTGTTGGCATCGAGTCCCTGATCACGTTCAGTGCCGGAGCCGGACCACTGCTGGTCGTTGTGGTCGCCCTGGTAAGCAACCGGCCGCCATGGAAGATGCACCCCCTCGACTGGCTCTGCGCCAGTATCGCTGTCGTCGGTGTACTGCTGTGGCTCTTCAGCCGCAATCCGGTCTTCGGCCTGTGGGCCTTCATCGGTGCTCAACTGGCCTCTGCCACCCCCACCCGTGTTCAAGGCGTGGCACGAGCCGTCCACCGAGAGCGCTACTACCTACGTGGCCAACGTGATCACTTCGGGATTCGCCATCTTCTGTTCGGCAGAGCTGACCTTGGCCACTCTTGGGTTCCCCTTGGAGGAGATGTTCATCACCGGGCTGATCGCCTTCTTGGTCATCAGCCGGATCGGGCCGAGGTTGCGGGGTGAATCCGAGCCCCGGGTGGATGATCCGTCCGAAGCGGTGTGGCCGTATGCCAAGTCGCTGGACACCCACTTCCATCCCGAGCACCGTCCGCACCTCCCGCACCATCGCCCTCGGTACTTCGAGCACAGCCGTCGTCGCAAGCAGGCCGCTTCCTCACCGGTCGAAGATATCGAGTGATCGAGGGAAGAACGCCCTTCTACCCGCATTTATGCTCTAACCTGCCAAGCACTGACCTTCGAGCGGACCGAGAGTTACCATGGCGCAGAAGCCCGGGAAGCAGTTACTACAGGCATCGTTCGCACTGTTCCGCCAAGATCCCAAGATGATCTGGCTCCCGATAGCCAGCGGGTTCCTTTCCATCCTCGGCGCCATCATCGTCGGTGGTGTGGTGACCGCACTGCTGGCCTTGGTAAACCTCTCGAACGCGTTCTATCTGGTCGGCCTGTTCGCCTTCCTGCTGACAGTGGCCTTCGTGTCTGCACAGTTCAATGTCGCCATGGTGTTCGCCGCCACCGATCGCATCGAGGGAAGGACCCCGACCATCAAGGGTTCACTGGCTCAGGCGTGGAAACGCCGCGGAAAGATCCTGCGGTGGGCTGTCGTCTCCGCGGTCGTCGGTGTGGTGATCAGCGCCATCGAGGACCGCATGGGAACTGTAGGAAAGATCATGGTGGGAGTCCTGGGTGGGGCGGCCTGGGGTGTCGCCACCTTCTTCGTCATCCCGGTACTGGCCTTCGAGGATCTGGGTCCGCTCGCTGCGGTGGGGCACTCGGCTGCGCTGCTGAAGCAGCGGTTCGGGACGGTGGCCAAGGCCTCGGCGCGATTTGGATTCCTCTTCCTCGCGTGGCTGCTCCCAGCCGTGGCCGTCATCGTGGCCGGGGTGCTGGTACGCCACATCTCCGTTTCGGCGGCGGTAGCGTTGATCGTGCTCGGGGTGGTCGGCATTGCTTCGGTAGTGGCCGTGGCCCGCACAGCCTCGATCTATCTCCGAACGGTCCTCTACCGCTTTGCTACGGGCCAGAGTGTCCCTGATCTGGGCGTGGACCTGGGTCAGGCCTTCCAGAAGCGCTAACTCGGGGTCGGCCCTTGCCGTGCGGGCAACCAGGATCCGAAAAGGACCGACACTGTCTACTTGGGCAGACGGTCGAGCTGGCGCAGTACGGGCTGGAGCTTGGGGTGGTCGCCGAACAGCGGAGTAGCCAACTTGCGAAGCTCGGCTTCGGCGTTGGCCGGATCGGCGAACCGGTAGTACTGGAATGGCGGCCCGGCCACATGGGTGTCGTCCACCGGCATCGTCATCAAGTAGCGCGCCAGCGGGCCCAGTAGGGCGATCATCGCCCCATAGAGGAGGCCCAACTGATGGTGACGGTCCTCGGTATGGGGGGCGAAGATCCGGTCCATGATGACGTACAGATAGCTGTAGACGGCGTTGGTGAACTCGGCCACCGGCTGGACGTCGGACGGCAGGGTCTCGAGGGTGGGGTTGAACACCACCGGGAGCACCCCGCTGCGTCCGGTCTCCTCATGGTCGAGCAGCTGGAACTTGGCGTAGTGGGTGAGCTCGGCATGATCCGGGTCGGCGTATCGGTCGGACGACAGCCCTTCACCCTGGTGGAGCACGATGTCGAAGACGGCATCGGCACCGGCCATGCTGTCGACCATGACCAGGCCTCCTGAGGAGGCGGAGTCAAAGCGGGGGACCAGGTAGCCATGTGGATCGTGTAGCTGCCGCTCGACCTGAGGGTTGGCGAAGATGTCCTCGTTGGCGGCCACAGCCACTGTGGCCTCGTGTAGCCCGCTGTAGAACTGACCCAGCGACTCGAACTCATCGACCTGTGCGGGTGCACCGGGCTTGCCTGGACGTTCGATGGCCAGGAATGCTCGCTCGACCAGCGCTCGAGAGTACGGCTCGAGGGTGAGGATCAACTCAGGCTTGTGGTGGAGAAGGGGCGTCGGGTACGACGGGATGACCTCGGGGTCGTAGAAGCGGGGCTCACCGCCAATGCCCAGCAGGATGTTGGCCAGCAGTGTGGCGTGCAGCATCTCTTCAGCGGCGATGCTCTTGATCAACTTGGCGGCATCACTGGCCTGATCGGCCAGCGAATACATGGCGTACAGGTACGGAGGGAATACCAGAATTTCGACGATGATCGCCGTCTGGAGGTGGTCCCTGAGGTCGTCGACGTTCTCGATCGGCATCGGTCTAAGCCTGGAATCCGGTGTTCAGGTGGGACCCGTCGCACAACGGCTTATTGGCCGATGCCCCACAGCGGCAAAGTGCCACCCGGTTGCGCGTCTCCATCGGCGCATCGTCGGCCCGGGTGATGGACACCCCTCCGGTGATCATCAGCGGGCCGTCTCCGATAGGTGACACCTGCATCGGCATCGACGGCTCGACCGGTGAGCCATGGACCTCGATGGCGAGCGCTCCCGACGGGCAACGCTCGACCATGCCCACCAGCATCGACAGTTGCTCGATGTCCGCCGTCTTCGGGATCGTCTCGAAGTAGTTGGTCAGCTCGTACTTGCAGAACCGTGAGTGGTGGCACATCTGGGGGTCCACCGACACGGTTACTCCTGGTCCCTCGTGACGTTCGGCCCGTTCATCGAAGGTCGACGAGGGTGCGGTCTCGGTGCCCTCGAACAGCACGAACCCGTGAGATCCGTCACAGAACGGCTTGTTCTGCGACTCGCCGCAGCGGCATAGCAAGTAGGTCTCCGTGTGTTCGATCTCGTCGTCGAATGTCCAGGCGATGGCTTCGCCCTCTTCGGTACGGACGACGCGTCGGGGTCGGATCGGGAGATCGCCGGTCACCTCGTAGGGTCCGTGCGGCTGAACTTCGATGTGCGGGCCGTGCTCGCTCACGTGGACTCCTCTGCTTCCGGCGATCATGGATCTCGGATTGATTTTTTGGATCGCCGCGTACGCCGGTGTGGTCATCTCAGCGGACTACGGAACCTTCGCTCCCACGTTACCCCGGACTACAAATGTGCATCCGGAACGTGCGAGAACGACTGCCTTGGGATCGTAGTGTGTCCGCTTGATCCGCACCTCCTCCACCCACGATCGCGTCGCCGTGCTCCCGCTTGCGGGGCGGGCCGAGACTCGGTGATGGCCACGCTTACGAAGTGCACGAGCCTCAAGAACTCGTTGTCCACCGATTGGATCTGACGGAAGTTGTGCACGCATTACCTGTGCTCCTGGGTTCACCGCCGGGTGCAGGGGAAGCGAGTCGGATGCACCATGCGCGTTCATGCCTTGCAGGCCGGGGTCCCTCCAGGAAGTAGATGCCGATAGCGGGCCACCACCCGGTATCCCAATGGAGCTACCCAGGAGATCGGCGGGACGAGGAGGATCCGGCCGACGACGGCCCAGTGTCCATGCGATGCACTTAGCCCATGGGCGATAGCCCGAGATCCTCCCTCGACACAGTCGCCGTCGGCCCACCACGCCGAGCCAGCCAGGTCGCTCGGGCTCAATTGGAGCTGGTCTATCCGATCAGCCGACAGCTCTTGCCATGGGATCGCTCGGGGGGCATCGGTGCCGGACCAGCGACGCGACAGCCAACTCGCCGAAGCCGTGCAGAACCCGCAGTCACCGTCGTAGATGAGTTCCGGTCGACCGCGGCGCACCCTACGCGGGCTCGATGAACTGATCCGACGACACCTCGGACTCGCCGGCTTCTATGGCCCGCACGATGCGCTCGGCCACTAGTTCGGGGTCGAGACCGACGGGTAGCTGGGGCGGTGAGCCATGGATCGCTCGGTAGGCCAGGCCAGTCTCTGTATGCGGCGGGCGGGCGTCGATCACTGTGATGCGCTGACGCCGGAGTTCGCGAGCCACCGATCGGGCTGCCGAGCTGAGTGCGGCCTTCGAGGCGCCGTAGGCAGCCATGCCTGGTAGTGGCTGCTCGGCCAGCACCGCGCTGATCATCAAAAGGAAGCCTTTCGACTCGGCAAGCAGTGGAGCAACACGTTTTGCCAACCACATCGGCCCGACGACGTTGGTGAGGAAGAGCTCCTCGATGACCTCGTCCGGCGTGTCCGTCAGAGTGCCGAACGCCACCACACCGGCGGCGTCCACCACGCCGTCGAGACGCCCGTACCGTGCCATGACGGCATCGACCAGCACGTCGCCCGCTCGTGGGTCTCGAACGTCGAGTTCGACGATCAGGCCGTCGGACGTCGCAGCAGTTCGTTCCAACGAGGCGCGGTGCAAGCCAGCGAAGACGACGTGCGCTCCCCGTGATGCCAGGACCGCAGAGATTGGCGCACCCAGACCACCTGCAGCTCCCACCACCGCTACGACTGCACCGTTCAGGTCACGATCAGGCACTAACGCCTCCCATGTTGGTCGATGTGGATTTGGTCGAGCCGGGTCCGAGAAAGGTCGACCGGCGTCCTACCGCTCACGAGGCCAGTTCCTGACGGCCGGCCGCATCCTGCGAATACTCCACGAATCGAGCGAAGAGCGAAGTGGCCCGCTGAAGATCCGGGGACGCAGCACCGACGGACTCGGACAGTGAGGCCTCGAGTCCGTTTGCGTACTCGGGGTCGGTGGCACGCAGAAGCGCGATGCCTACAGCCGATGCTGCCCGCACCGATTCCGGATTGAGGGTCCACAACGTTTCGAATCGCCGGTCGCGTTCGGCCGTGCCTGGAGGAGCGGGTAACTCCCATCCGGCCACGCACGCCGAGAACCCTGGCGCGTCGCAGACCAAGACCCACTCGCGCAGGACAGGCGAGTCGGCGGGAAGAGCCACCTCTCTTGGGCGAGCAACGCTGTCCTGGCTGTGTTCGAAGTCAGCAAACACAACGGTGCTCTCGGATGTCCTGTTGAGTTCACTCCATCGGGACTCGGACTGACGGTAGTACTGGGCGTGTTGGAACGCTCCCATCAGCACCGGGCGGCGTGCCTGGGCCAGGCACTCGTCTTCGATTGCTGCAGTGACGGCGCCGAGAGCTCGCTTGCCGAGGACACAGGACCGGAGCCCGTGGTCGGCTGACCGAAGTGCGGCGAAGAAAGACGTAGCCGGTCGGATCGACCCACTCGTCGCCTGGCTGATGGCCGCACGCAACGGAAGACCCGAGCGTCGAAGACGAGCCACCTCAGTCACCTGATCGACGTGCTGGCCGTCGTAGCGACGGTGGCCGGCGTCGAGCCGCATCGGCACCGGAAACCCGTGCCTGGACTCCCAGGATCGAAGGGTGGCAGCAGGGACTCCAGTCCGCCGCGAAAGCTCGCCAATGCTCAAGGGGGTGGAGGGAGTGGAGAGGGTGACAGCATTCTTGGGCACGATGCATAGGTTACTGCACGATCGTGCATCAGTTCCACCTAGAGTCGAAGACGTCAAGGAATCAGGCACACAGATCTCCTTCTGGGTGCCGGTGCAAGCTGTCGCCCCGTTCGTGGCGGCGGAAAGCGAGGCGTCAGAATGTCAGGCCACCTCAATCCGAATGCGTCCATTGCTGGCCCAGCAGGGCAGTCGCTACCCAGCGTCACTGGCAATGACGTCGGACGAATCGTTTGGATCCCGGGCGAGTTCGATGACCGAGCGTGGCGACGGTTGGCGGCTTGTCGTGACGTCGATCCGGCGGTGTTCTTCCCGATCGGGTTGACCGGTGAGGCGGTCGAACGGATCGACGAGGCCAAGGCCATCTGCCGCGGTTGCCCGGTGCGTCTCGTCTGCCTCCAGTACGCCTTGGCCACCCACCAGGACGATGGGGTGTGGGGCGGCTATGACGAAGGGGAGCGCCGCGAGCTTCGCCGCAGGTGGCGCCGGATGGGCAGCCCGGTGCGCTTCGTGCCGGGAGCTTCTTGCGCCGGTGTCGACGGCATCGACGGCATCGGGCGGTCCGATTGGACCCCCGAAGCCAGTTGATCTGCGATGAAGCTGCTTCAGCCACCCGGAGCGATCTCAACAAATCGGATCGTCATGGAGCAGAAATGGAGCAATATCGTCTGGGCCCACTGGCCGGTCGATCCGAGCCAGGTCGCTGCGCTTCTCCCTCCCGGTCTCTCTCCAGAGACTTACGACGGTTCCGCCTGGATCGGCCTCGTTCCCTTCCAGATGTCGGACCTTCGCCTGCCGGGCGTACTCTCTGGGGTCTCCTCGGCACTTCGGGTTGCCTCGTTCGGCGAAGTCAACGTGCGCACCTACGTGCGGGGTCCAGATGGAAAGTCCGGCGTGTGGTTCGCCACCCTTGATGCTGACCGGTTGCTGGCTGTCATCACCGCCCGGGTGGCGTTCGGACTTCCCTACCGGCGCGCGGCGATCCGACTGAGCGTCACCACCGAAGGCGGGTGTGAACACATCGCCTGGAACAGCGTGCGCCGAAAGGACTCCGCCCGGGCGGCGCTGATCGTGGCACCTGACGACGTGGAGCCCCAAGTGGCGGCACCGGGACTCCAACACTTTCTAGTCGAGCGGTATGCCCTCTACTCCTGGTGGCATGGCCAACTACTACGAGGGTCCCTGTCACATGCACCATGGATGGTCCGGGGGGCCCGCTTGATCGACGTGGACGACGGAACGGTGGCCGCCACCGGTATCCGCGGCGCCGGCGCCCCCCACTTGCTGGTGGGTGAGCCAGTCGAAGTGCGTATTCACCCGTTCAGTCGTGTCCGGCCGTCTGCGTCGAGTGACATCAGAGTTCGGGCCCGACGGCGGGTGTCGGTGTCGGTGCCGGTGCCGCAACGTTGAGGTTCACGGTGAGCAAGTGCATTGCCGCTCCGCCAGGCTCCGCATGGGAGTTACTGACCGCAACCGGAACCTGGACTCGATGGGGACCGAGTGTGACTGCCGTCGAACCGGCCGATGCTGACCTGTCGGAAGGGCTCACGGGGCGGGTCCGGACGGCCATCGGGGTCTGGTTGCCGTTCCGAATCACCCAACTGGAAGAGTGCCGATCCTGGTCCTGGTCTGTTGTCGGGATTCCGGCGACCAGTCACCACGTCGACGCCATCCCCGGGGGGTGCCGGGTGACGTTCGGTGTGCCATTCCTCGGATTTCCGTATCTGCTGATTTGTCAGCTTGCCCTTGGGAGGATTGCCCGGGAACTTGAGGCGGCGGATTCGCATGGTCCCGGTCTGCCGTGAGGTGACAGTCGGAGCCGATTCTGCGAATCCACGGCCGGTTTCCGGGCCTGCTGACTCTGATTCTGCGAACGATCCGCCGAGGACGATGGGAATCTGGCCCTAATCGCCCTTGGGGAGAGGGGCCAGGTGGAGACAGTGCTGGCGGTAGCCGCCTGCCCGATCAGCACTGAAGCTCGTGGGGTTCATCAGTTGGTAATGGCAGGCCACAGGTGATGTCCCGGCCGGTACGCTCGTAGCCGTGCCCACCGAGTTCCCAGTGCCGCTGCGCTACGGGATTATCGGAGTCGGCATGATGGGACTCGAACACCTCCGTAACCTGCATGCTCTGCCTGAAGTCGTCGTGACCGCCGTGGCCGATCCGCATCCCCGCTCACGGGAGCGGGCAGCCTCGGAGTCGCGGCGAATCGGCGCACCACTTCCGTTGATCTTTGAGTCCACCGCCGACCTCCTCTCCTCTGGTCTCTGTGATGTGCTCGTGGTCGCCACCCCCAACATGACCCACGCCGCCGTGCTCGCCGAGATTTTGGATACCGAGATTCCCGTCCTGGTGGAGAAGCCCCTGTGCACCACGGTCGCCGACTGCGCCCAGGTCGTAGTTCGGGCTGAACACAGATCCGGTCTGGTCTGGGTCGGCCTGGAGTACCGCTACATGCCGCCGGTCGCCGCGCTGATCGATGCCGTTGCGTCGGGGGCGGTGGGCCAGGTGCGCATGGTGGCCGTGCGCGAGCACCGCTTTCCGTTCCTGTCCAAGGTCGACGACTGGAACCGGTTCAACCACAACACTGGCGGGACCCTGGTGGAGAAGTGCTGCCACTTCTTCGACCTCATGACCCTGTTGGCCGGAGGGCAGCCGGTCCGAGTGCTCGCCTCCGGGGGCCAAGACGTGAACCACCTCGACGAGCGCTACAAGGGCGAGGTGCCAGACATCATCGACAACGCCTTGGTCGTGGTGGAGTACGACAACGGCGTGCGGGCCTCGCTCGACCTGTGCATGTTCGCCGAGGGTAGCGTCAACCAGGAAGAACTCTCGGTCGTGGGAGACGAAGGCAAGGTCGAGGCCTTCCTCCCGAGTGGCCTGGTGCGAACGGGGCGGCGTAGTAGCGGAGGAACCGGGGTGGTAGAGACGGTGGTGACCGATCGGCGTGTCGCCCACGAGGGATATCACCACGGCTCCAGCTACCTAGAGCACCTCGCCTTGCTGCAGGCGGTCCGGGCCGGAGGGCCGGCAGCGGTGACCGCTCGGGACGGTCTGCTCAGTGTCGCACTGGGAGTGGCAGCTCAGCGCTCCATCGCCGAACAACGGTCGGTGGACGTTGCCGAGGTGCTCAGGGGCTGAGTGGCATAGTCCCAGGCGGCTCGGTATTGAGCGGACCGTGATCGAGCAGCGGCAGGACGAGCCGGCCGAACCGCTCGCACTCGTCGAGGTGGGGGTAGCCCGACAGGATGAAGGAGTCCATTCCCAACGAGCGATAGCGCTCTAGCTTGGCGGCCACTTGGGCCGGATCGCCCACGATCGCAGCCCCGCACCCCGAGCGGGCTCGGCCGATACCCGTCCACAGGTTCGGCTCCACGTAGCCCTCGTCGTCGGCCTCGCTGCGCAGTTCGCCTTGGCGGGCCACACCGGACGACGCCGAGTCGAGTGATCGTTGGCGGATCTGGTCGCCCGCCTCGTCGTCGAGGGCGGATACCAGGTGCCGGGCAGCTGCCCGGGCTTCTTCCTCGGTTTCACGGACGACCACGTGTACCCGATAGCCGAACCGCAGGGTCCGCCCTTCGGCCGACGCCCGCTCTGACATGTCGGCAACGACCTCTGCCACTCGCTCCTCGGTGTCGGGCCACATCAAGTAGACGTCAGCTGCCTGGGCGGCCATCTCACGTGCCGGATCGGACAGCCCGCCGACGTAGAGCAGCGGACACCGACCGGACACCGTGGCTATCCTTGGTGGGTCCAGCCGCAGGTCGTAGAAGTGTCCGGACAGCTCAGTCGGTCGGCCGTCAAGCAGGTCGCGCAGTACCGACATCATCTCGACGGTGCGTTGATAGCGGGGCTGGGTAGCCAGTGACTCTCCAGGAAGATCGCTGGAGATGATGTTGACGGTCAGGCGGCCGTTGAGCAGTTGGTCGAGTGTGGCCAGCTGGCGAGCCAGTTGGGGCGGCCAGACCTCGCCGGCCCGCACCGCCACCAGGAGCCGGATCCGCTGTGTGCTCCTCGCCACCGCCGCGGCAAAGGCCATGGTGTCGATGCCCAGGGCATACCCCGAAGGGAGCAGCACATTGTCGAACCCTTGGGCCTCGGCCTCGGCCACGATTGCGGCGCAATGGTCCACCGAACTCGCCAAACGCGGGTCGGGTACAGCAAGCACCTCATAGTCGTCGTCGCACAGTGCCCCGAACCAACTGATCTCGGGAGGAGCCGACTTGGATCTGGTCACGGCCGGGTACGTGGCGGCCAGGTCGAGGTCGGGCTGTTTCGTCGGATGTAGATCCACCGCTGGGCATGCTACGACGCCTGAACCTTGTGAAGCGGCGAGTAGCCAACACTTGCTGTCAGTGACTAGACCCGGGCCATGTTGTCGAACCGGGCGTGGTGGCCGATGAAGGCCAGCCGGGTGGTGCCGGTCGGACCGTTGCGGTGCTTGGCCACGATCACCTCAGCCGTGCCCTGGGTCTCCGTGGCGTCCGGGTTGTAGATCTCATCGCGGTAAAGGAAGAGGACGACGTCGGCATCTTGCTCGATCGAGCCCGACTCACGGAGGTCGGCCAGCATCGGCCGCTTGTCCGGGCGGCTCTCGAGCGACCGCGATAGCTGCGACAGCGCCACCACCGGCACCTCGAGCTCACGGGCCAGGATCTTGAGACCTCTGCTGATCTCGGACACCTCGACCTGACGGTTTTCCGATCCGTGGCGCCCAGTCATGAGCTGCAGGTAGTCGATGACCACCAGGCTGAGTCCGACACGGCTCTTGAGGCGGCGGGCCCTGGCCCGGATGTCCATGACGGTCAGATTCGGGTTGTCATCGATGTAGATGGGTGCCTCGCTCATGCGGCTGATGGCATTACCGATCTTGGGCCAGTCCGCATCGCGCAACTTGCCCGTGCGCATGCGACCGGCATCCACCCGGGCCTCGGAACTGAGGAGGCGCTGGGTGAGCTCCATGTGGCTCATTTCGAGTGAGAACAGCAGGACTGGCTTCTTCAGCTTGACTCCAGCGTTGGCCACCATGCCCAGGGCGAAGGCTGTCTTTCCCATGGCGGGGCGGGCACCTACGACGACCAGGTTGGAGGGCTGCAGGCCAGCGAGCTGCTCGTCCAGATCGGTGTACCCCGTGGCCAGTCCGGTGACGGTCTCACTACGGCCGAACAGTTGCTCGAGGTGGTCCAAGGTGGCCCCGAGCAGGTCCTCGAGCGGCGTCATGGAGTCGACCACCCGTCGTTCGGCTACATCGAAGACAAGGCTCTCGGCTCGATCCAGCACCACCGAGACATCCTCGGGCACGCTATATCCGAGTTCGGAGATCTCCCCGGCCACCGCCACCAGTCGACGGAGCAGCGCGAGTTCTTCGACGATCTTGGCGTAGTACTCGGCGTTGCCGATCGACGGTGTGTTGGCCTGGAGGGTGACGAACACCGAGGTATCGCCGATCGAATCGAGCATCTCCCGACGGCGGAGCTCCTCGGTGACGGTGACCCAGTCGGCTGGCTCACCCCGTCCGTACAGCGAGGTGATGGCCTCGAAGATGTATCCGTGCGAAGCCTTGTAGAAGTCTTCGGCCTTGCAGTTCTCCATGGCCGCGGCGATCGCATCGCGAGACAGCAGCATGGCGCCAAGGACAGACTCTTCTGCCTCGAGGTTGTGGGGAGGGACCCGTCCGACCGTGTTCGTGCCCCCCGATCGGGGGGTGATCAGTCGTCGGGTTGTCGTGTCGTCAAATGCCTGAACCATCGTGTCTCAACCTTCCCCCATGTTGCCTGTGGAACGTAAGACCATCTTCTTGGGGAAAGCCTGGTAATTCCTGGGGACAGCATGGTGGTTGCCTGTGGATGGAATGTGGACAACCGTTGTCGACCTACAAACCCCCTGCCCGACCCTTCTTTGGTCCTGTGGAAAACCCTGTGCACCTGTGTCGACGTCGATCATCTCTCCATGATGAACCGAGGGTGTGACATCTGACCTCGGTCGTCGTCGTGGCCCGGCAGACCAGGGCTCAGGACGGAACAGGGGGCACAGCCACAGCGCCCCGGACAGACGAACGCCCCGACACCAAATCGGTACCAGGGCGTTCGCAGATACTGTCATCATCCGATCAGGGGAACCCCCGGTGATCGGTCCGGCTTAGTCTTCGGCGACCACGTCGACGGTCAGCTCGAAGACAACTCCGCCGACCAGTTCGACGCGCACGTTGTGCCCGCCCACCGTCTTGATGGCTTCGGCGAGCACCAGGTCGTTGCGGTCGATGATCGCCCCGTACTGGTCTTCGACGGCCCGGACGATGTCCGCGGTGCCGACAGAGCCGAACAGTCGCTCGTTGGACGCCCGTGCCGGGATGGTAATGGTCTTGCCTACCAGGGTCTTGGCGACCGTCTCGGAGCCTTCACGGTCCCGAGCGTCACGGAGGTCACGCGACTTGCGCATAGAAGCAGCCTGGGCTTCGACGCCGTCAGAGGCGATGATCGCCTTGCCTGCTGGCAGCAAGTGGTTACGGGCGAACCCACCGGCGACATCGATGATGTCCCCGCGCTTGCCAACCCCGTCCACGTCAGTGCGGAGAAGGACCTTCATCACTCCCCACCTGCCTCAGCTGCGTCGTCGACTTCGACGACTTCGACGACTTCGACAGCCTCGACGACGACCAGTTCATCACCGTTGTCGAGTTCCACCACATCAACCTCGACAACCTCGACAACCTCGACAACCTCGACAACCACATCGGCGCTGCCATCGAGCGGGGGCGTACCGTCGGGAATGGCCGTCGATGCGCCCTCCTCACCGAGGGTCCGCTCTTCGTCACGGCCTCGTCGACCACCGCCACCGAATCCACCGCCGCCGCCACGGCCGCCACGGCCGCCGGGACGCTCGGTCGTCGTCCGCTGCGTGTAGGGCAGCAGCACGAGTTCACGCGCTGTTTTGATGGCGATGGCGATGTCGCGCTGGTGCTGGGTGCAGTTGCCTGACACCCGACGAGCCCGGATCTTGCCTCGGTCGCTCATGTACTTGCGCAGCAGGGCAACGTCCTTGTAGTCAACCCACTCCACCCTGTCCTTGCAGAGCGCACACGGCTTCTTCTTGATCCGACGTCCGGTGTCCTTGGGAGCGCGCCGGACGGTGGCTCCTCCACGATCGTTGTTCCTGGCCATGATTAGAAAGGCTCCTCGCTGTGTCCGTACCCGGTGTCGGCAGGTGCGCCGCCACCGCTTGATTGTCCGCCGCCACCACTAGGCGGACCGTTTCGTGCGCCACCGCCACCGCCGCCGCCACCGCCGCCGCCGGGGCTCTGGCGCTCGTTCTTCGTGACCTGGGCGGTTGCCCAGCGGATGCTGGGGCCGACTTCGTCAGCGACTACCTCGACCTTGGACCGCTTGTCGCCGTCCGGGGTTTCCCAACTGCGCTGCTCCAGGCGACCGGTGACGATCACCCGAGAACCGCGAGTGAGGCTTTCCGCCGCGTTCTCAGCCATCTCACGCCAGCACACCACGTCGAAGAAGGAGGTTGCCTCCTCCCACTCCTGGGTCTGGCGGTTCTGCCAGCGGCGGTTTACGGCCAGGCCGAAGCTGGCCGTGGCCTGTCCGGTGTTCGTGAACCGGAGCTCGGGGTCGCGAGTGATGTTCCCCACCAATGTGACTGCGTTGCCTGTCACGGTCAGCCCTCCTTGGTGGTTGCCGCTGCAGCTGCGGCTCGGCGGCCAGCGACCTTGTCAGGAAGCCGGATGACCTTGTGGCGCAGTACCTCGTCGGCCAGCACGAACACCCGCTCCATGTCCGCTACGGCTGGCGGCTCGGAGTTCAACTCGATGACTACGTAGTAGCCCTCGCGCTTGTGCTGGAGCTCGTAGGCGAAGGTCCGGCGACCCCAGCGCTCGACGCGGCCGGGGTTTCCTCCCTTGGCCTTGAGCGCAGCCAGGGCCCGGTCAAGGACCCCGTTGACCGCAGCCTCATCGGCTCCGGTATCGAAAATAACCATGGTTTCGTATGGCCGCATGTACGGCTCACCTCCCTCTGGATCGGGTGCTCTGCACCCGAGCCCCACGGCGTGGGGCAGGTCGGAACATTGACAACGACCACCTGGTAGTGATGCTGGTGGTCGGAACAGCCAGAGCACTCTAGCCGAAGGTCAGTGGTAGACCTCCCGGTCGGCCGGGTAGGCCCCCGACCGGACGTCGGCAGCGAAGGCCGCCACTGCCTCAGTGGCAACATCAGCCAGCTCGGCGTAGCGCCGGACGAACTTGGCACTACGGGCCGTGACACCGAGCAGATCGTGCATGACGAGGACCTGACCGTCGCAGTGCGGACCGGCGCCAATACCGATAGTCGGCACTTCGAGTGCCTCGGTGAGAGCAGCCCCCACCTTCTCGGGCACCACCTCGACCACCGTGGCAAATATTCCCGCGCTCACCAGGGTCTGGGCTCCTTCGATCAACTCGGCGGCGGCGTCATCATCACGGGCCTGGACCCGGTAGCCCCCCATGGTGTTCACCGACTGCGGGGTGAGCCCGAGGTGGCCCATGACCGGAATTTCGGCCCGTACGAGTGCCTCCACCATCGGGGCGCGGACCGATCCACCTTCGAGCTTGACGCACTGAGCGCCGGCCCGGATCAGCACGGCGGCGTTGCGCACCGTGTCTGCCGCGTCGACGTGATAACTCATCCACGGCAGGTCGCCGACGATCAGTGCATTGGGTCGGGCTCGAGCGACGGCGGCCACATGGTGGGCCATGTCCTCGATCGTGACCTGCAGTGTGTCCTCGTAGCCGAGGACGACGTTGGCCACCGAGTCGCCTACCAGGATCATGTCGACCCCGGCGGCATCGGCAATGCGGGCACCCGGTGCGTCGTAGGCAGTGACCATCACTAGGGGGACATGCCCGTCGCGCACTTTGGCCGTGCGGATCATCGGGACCGTTATGGGCGCTGTGTTGGGCGCGGAACTCTGGTCGGACATGGGTTCCTCCTCATCGACCGTCCAGCGCCCTCGGGCTGCCGGCGGCATCGGCGGGGAGACCCCGCGGAGTACGAACTACTTCGGAATCATCGTAGTGCGCTGGCTCGCCCGGGTACAGAGGCGATCAGTAGTTGGGACCTAACGCTTCTTGCGGCTCCGCATCGGCTTGCGGGCCACGGCGTCCACTCCGGCCCCGGCGGGGTACATCCGGGTCAGATGGTTCCACCGGCAGTCGCTGCAGACCTCGATGACATAACAGACGACCGGCTCCTTGCGCCGCCAGTAGCGGGTCAACTCGGCCTGGGTGGCCACGCATAGGCCCCCGGGTGGCAGCTTGACCCCGAACACGAACGTCACCTCGACCAGTTCGGACGCTTCACAGATCGGGCAGGGATCCCCGATCGGTCGCCCCAGATTGGTAGCGGCCCGGATGAGTTCTGGGTGGGCGTCGCACACGTCGAGGCGAGACAACCGCCCCTTGCGGAACTCACGGATGACCGAGTTCCGGGCGAGCAGATACTCGACCTGGCCCCCGGTGGGGGAGGTCTGCAGACCATCGAGTGCTCCCGGTCTGAAGCTCACCTCGCCAGGGTACCGCCTCGATCGCGCCAATTGACCCAGGGGTGAGGGGAGGTCGATCCGGATCCGTCAGAACCCATATTTCGATGTATCGGACTGATACATCGAAATGATGTATCGTGTGCGTCATGCCTCCGGTGACCACCGCCTCCTCGACCTGGATCGGGGCCTGACGTGCTCGATCTGGCCATCCTGGGGCTCTTGTTCGAACAGGAGATGCACGGATACGAAATCCGGCGGCGCCTGCGCGACGAACTCGGCCTGTTCGCCAACATCTCCTTCGGCTCCCTCTATCCCGCGCTCTCGCGGCTGGAGCGTTCGGGTGCAGTGACGGTGATCGAGTCCTCCGGTCCGACGGCATCTATTCCGGCGACGGGATCGCTGAGCGGCGAGCGAGCCGGTCTGCGGGCCCGCCGGGCGGGCACCGCTCTCGGTACCAAGCGATCGAAGAAGGTCTACCGAATCACCGACGGTGGACGCATCCTGTTCGAACAACTGTTGGAGGGAGACGAGCCGGCTGGCGCCGATGACGCCCGTAGCTTCGGGCTGCGCCTCGCCTTCGCCCGACACTTGGCCCCGGCCGCTCGACTGGCCCTGCTGGAACGCCGGCGGGCCCAGCTGATCCGGCGCTTGGCGACCGACCGCCAGCGGGCCTCTGGTGACCGGCTCGACGTCTACACACGATCGTTGGTCGAGCACAGTACCGAGGCGACCGAGCACGACATCGTCTGGTTGGATCGGCTCATCGAGGCCGAACGCCAGAAGCAGTCGGTGTCCCGTTCCGACCTGACCGACCTGACTGACCTGACCGACCTGACTGACCTGACCGACCACAGCGATCCGCTGTCCGACGACACCATGACGTCGACCTCCCCCACGGGAGCGTCATGACGTCGACCTCCCCCACGGGAGCGTCATGAGATCCATCACCCTCCGGGGTGCACCAGCCAACGTGACCCTTCGGGGCGCATTCAGACATACGAAAGGAACTACATCATGAGCAAGATCCGAGTTGCGATCGCCGGCGTAGGAAACTGCGCCAGCTCGCTGATCCAGGGCGTCGAGTACTACCGCGACGCAGAGGCTGGAGACACCGTCCCCGGCCTGATGCATGTCGTGCTAGGCGGCTACCACGTCAGCGACCTCGAGTTCGTAGCCGCCTTTGACGCCGATGCCGCCAAGGTCGGCACCGACCTGAGCAAGGCCATCTTCGCCGGACAGAACAACACCATCCGGTTCGCCGCCGTAGGAGACATGGGCATCACCGTGCAGCGGGGCCCGACCCTCGACGGCTTCGGCAAGTACTACCGCGAGACTGTGGAAGAGTCGCCGGCCGAGCCGGTCGACGTGGTCGCCGCCCTCAAGGACTCCGGCGCCGAAGTGCTGGTCAGCTACTTGCCGGTCGGCTCCGAAGAAGCACAGCGGTTCTACGCCGATGCCTGCCTGCAGGCCGGGGTCGGGTTCGTGAACGCCATTCCGGTGTTTATCGCCTCGGATCCGGTCTGGGCCAAGAAGTTCCACGATGCCGGACTCCCTATCGTGGGTGACGACATCAAGAGCCAGGTCGGCGCCACCATCGTCCACCGGATCCTGACCCGCCTCTTCGAAGACCGGGGACTAGCCCTCGACCACACCTACCAACTCAACGTGGGTGGCAACATGGACTTCAAGAACATGCTCGAGCGGGACCGTCTCGAGTCGAAGAAGGTCTCCAAGACCCAGGCAGTCACCAGTCAGATCGAGCACGGTGACCTCGACCCCGACGACGTCCACATCGGCCCCTCCGACCACATCCCGTGGCTGCACGACCGCAAGTGGGCCTACATCCGCATGGAGGGCCGCAACTTCGGCGACGTCCCGCTCAACCTCGAGCTCAAGCTCGAAGTCTGGGACTCCCCCAACTCGGCCGGTGTGATCATCGATGCCGTGCGATGCGCCAGGATCGCCCTCGACCGGGGTATCGGTGGCCCGCTACTCGGCCCTTCGGCGTACTTTATGAAGTCCCCGCCGGTGCAGTACCACGACGACGTGGCGCACCAGATGGTCGAGGCATTCGCCGACGGCGACCCCGGCCCGGTATGGCCTGAGGCCTGACCCTCAGGCGGAGGGCCGGCCCTGTTCGGCCCACCACACATCCAAGCGACGCAAGGCCTCCTCTTCATCGAGGGGGCCTTCGTCTATGCGAAGCTCGAGCAGGAAGGCCAAGGCCAGTCCGACCTCTCGTCCCGGTACCAGGCCCAGGTGGGCCATCACCTGCGATCCGTCGAGGTCCGGCCGGATGGCGTCCAGCTCCTCTTGATCACGCAGATCGTCGATGCGGGCCTCGAGCTCGTCCATGCGGCGATCGAGCGCCCGTGCCTTGGAGGCGTTGCGAGTGGTGCAGTCGCACCGGGTCAGTTCGTTGAGCCGGTCCAAGAGCGGGCCGGCATCACGCACGTAACGCCGGACGGCCTTGTCGGTCCAGCCCAGCCGGTAGGTGTGGAACCGGAGGTGGAGATTGACCAGTTCGGTCACCACATCGACCTCATCGTTCGGGTAGCGCAGGGCCACCATGCGCTTGCGCGTCATGCGAGCCCCGACCACCTCGTGGTGGTGGAACGTCACCCCACCGTCGACGAACGCCCTGGTGCGGGGCTTACCGACATCGTGGAAAAGCGCCGCCAAGCGGAGTAGGCGGTCCGGCGATGTCTTGTCCACTACTGCCATGGTGTGTCCGAGCACGTCCTTATGGCGGTGGATCGGGTCCTGCTCGAGCGCGAGACCAGGAAGTTCGGGTAGGAACTCGTCAGCCAGTCCGGTCCGCACGATGAACCACAGGGCGGTCGACGGCACGGCCACCACCATGATCTTGTCCAACTCGTCGCGGATCCGCTCGGCCGACACGATCGAGAGCCTTCCGTGTCCGGCCTTCACCGCATCCACCAGTTCGTCGGTGGGCTCCAGGTCCAGGCGGGCGATGAACCGAGCCGCCCGAAGCATGCGCAGCGGGTCATCAGCAAACGACACCTCGGGGTCGAGCGGCGTACGCAGCCGTCGCTCGGCCAGATCGACCAGGCCACCGAACGGGTCGATGAGCTCGAGTTCGGGCAGACGGAGCGCCATGGCGTTGACGGTGAAGTCTCGCCGAGACAGGTCGTCCTCGATACTGTCGCCGAAGGCCACCTCGGGCTTGCGTGAGTCCGGGTGGTAAGCCTCGGCCCGATGGGTGGTGATCTCGTACTTCTGATCACCCCGGAGGCAGGCGATGGTGCCGAAGCGCTTACCTTGTGTCCAAACGGCGTCGGCCCAGCCTCGAAGCAGTGCCTCGATGTCGTCGGGTCGGGCGTCGGTGGTGAAGTCAAGATCGTGATCGATGTTGGCCGTAGCCGCTTCGGGGTCAGCGATGATGGCGTCGCGCACCGACCCTCCGACCAGGTAGAGGGTGTGGCCGGCCGCCCGAAAGCGGTCGGACAGGTCGGCAGTTGCTTCGACCAGTGGCCGCAGGCGCTCAGGGAACACGCGCCCAAGGTAGTGCGGCTGACATAGGCTGCGTTTCGACGTGGACCGGCAACGAGCCAGAACCTGCCCTGGGGGCAGCGACCCCGGCGGCACCGGACCAGCCAGCGGCAGGTCCTTCCCGTTCCCGGTGGCGCTGTCCGATCGACGGGCGGGGCGCGGAACCAGACGTGCCAAAGCGGCGCACCCAGTGGTCGTCGCGGTCTTGAGCGTTCTTGCAGTGGCCGGCCCCGTGTTGGCTGGCGGTGTGGGTTCCCCGGCGTCAGCCGGAACCTCGACGTCAGCATCCGCCAACGTGCTAGCCGCATCGGCTCCCTCGCTCGTCCTGTTGTCCCAGACTCCGTGGGTCACTCCAGGGCAGGCATTCGACCTCCACCTGAAGGCCACCTCCACCGTCTCGGCCTCTACCCTCGGGGTGTCCGTGTCGGTCTACTCGTGCTTGTCGAGTCTGTCCGGATTCGACCAGTCGCTGAGGTCGGTCCTGAACGGCGCCCCGGTGTCCTCTACTACGTCGCCACTGCCCGTCAGTGGTCTCCCCCCGCTGGCCGGCGGTGGGTTCGACCTGTCCATGCCGGTCGTCATCGGGGGGAGCGCAACGTCAGCTCCCTCACCGAGCGCCCCGTTCACAATTCACCTGCTGCCCGCTGGCGGGCAGTGTCAATCGTTCCCTGCCGGGGTATTTCCGGTACGCATCCAGCTGATCGACACCTCGACCTCGTCGGTGGTCGGCGCATTCATCACCCATCTGGTCTTCAGTGAGGCCACCCCCGACACCCAGCGCCTGCGGGCTGCTCTGGTCCTGCCCGTGCAGCTGACCCAGGTCGCAGCCCGAGCGCCATCACCGGCCGATCTCGTGATCCGGCCCTCGGCCGCCCTGGCCACTCCTTCCGAGCGAGCCGTGTCCGCGGTAGTCGCCACGGTGGCCTCCATCGCGGTGCAGCACCCGTCGGTCCATGTGACCTTGCCGGTGAGTGGGCAGACCGCGGAACTGCTGGCCAACACCGGCCATCAATCCACTCTGACCCAGCTCGCGCAATTAGCTGAGACTCCCGAAGTGCATCAGCTGACGACCGCACCGTTCACCCCCGTGGATGCCGCGGTCATGGTCGGATCCGGCTTGGGTTCCGAGCTGACGCGCCAGGTAGCGCGCGGAACAGAGGTGATAGGCGGGGTCACTGGTCGGGCCCCACCGGAGCCGAGTGCCGGCCTGGGCCCATGGATCACCACCGACGGAATGGACGTATCCACCGTCGGAGCCTTGGCCTCGGGGGGATTTCGCCAACTCGTAGTTCCGGCATCAGCGCTGACTGTCTTGCCCTCGATCGGATCCACGGCCCAGCCCTTCGTGCTCTCGGGTCCCCGAAATGCCCAGCTCACTGCGATTGCCTCCAGTGACGACCTCAGTGCCCGATTTACCGGTACGCCGGGAAACCCCGTCCTGGCCGCCCATCAGCTCGTCGCCGAGTTGTCCCAGATCTACTACGAACGGCCCAACGGCAGCACCCCCCGAGCGGTGGTGGCCACGGCCCCGAGTTCCTGGTCGGACGACCCCGCCTTCGTCGATGCTCTGCTCGGGTCCCTGAACGCAAACCCTCTGGTCCAAGCGGTCACCACCGCAGAGGTCTTCGCCCTGTTCCCGGTGCCAGCCACCTGTCGCAACGGATGCCGCCTGGCTGCGGCCAACGGGGTGGGGGGTCTGCCGACAGCTGCCATCAAGAGTCAGCGGCTCCGCGTCGATGGGCTGGCTTCTGCGGTCACCGGCGCACACACGTTGACCCAGCAGCTGGGGGATGTCGTCCTAAGTGCCGAGTCCCAGGGCCTGCGTTCAGCGCAGCAGTCGTCGGTAGTGGCCAATGCCGCCTCTGCCATCGACGCACAGCTTCGCCAGTTCGCCGTCGAGGGGAACCAGACGATCACCTTGACAGCGAAGAGCGGTCTCGTCCCGGTGACCCTGGCATCCACGGCCCCCTACCCGGTAACCGGCTCCCTCGTCGTGAGCAGCGACAAGTTGCTCTTCCCGAACGGTGAGACCTCATGGTCCCAGCCGGTGACACTCCTACCTCGACACTCCAACGTCATCTATGTGCGGGTGCGCACCCGAGTGTCCGGGGTCTTCCGTCTCCAGGTCAGCGTGCGCTCGCCGGATGACTCTTTACGCCTGGTGACCGGATCTCTGGCCGTCAGATCTACCTCCTCGTCGGTCGTGGGTGTGGTCCTGACCGCAGGGGCCGTGGTCGTCCTAGCTGTGTGGTGGTTCCGCACCTCGCTCAAGCGGAGGCGCCGCCAACGCGCCACGGAAGAACCTTCAACACCATGACCGACGAGGATGCAGCGGTCGAGGCCGGGGCCGCAGCCACCGGCCCTCTACACATCCCCACCCCTCCAGCCGGAGCCCGTAACCGGCTGCTCGGAGCCACCGCCGGCATGGCGCTCGGCACCACGCTGTCCAGGATCACCGGAGTCGGACGGATCATGGCTCTGGCCGCCGCACTCAGCGGCGGCGGGTTCGCCGACGCCTACAACCTGGCCAACACCACACCGAACATCATCACCGACATCGTCATCGGCGGGGTCCTAGCCGCCACCTTCGTTCCGGTATTCGTTTCGGAGTTGACCACCAAGGCCACCAAGGAGGCGTGGGAGGCCATCTCTTCGGTGGTAACCGTCACGGTGGCGATCGTGCTGGTGGCAACGGTGGCGTTCTTCATCCTGACCCCGTCGATCATCGACCTCTACACCTCGACCAACCACCACGCCAGCGCCCATCAGCAGCAGGTGGTGGCCACCTTCCTATTGCGCTGGTTCGTCCCTCAGCTCACCTGCTACGGACTGATCGCCCTCATGACGGCGCTGCTCAACACCCAGGGCAAGTTCGCCGCACCCATGTTCGTCCCCATCGCCAACAACCTCATCGTCATCGGAATGCTCCTGTGGTTCCACGCCCTGGTGCCGAACCCGAACCTGGCCAGCATCCAGGCCCACCACACCGCCCTGCTGCTGCTCGGAATCGGAACGACCATCGGGGTCGTCGTCCAAGGAGCCCTACTCGTGCCCTCACTCCTACGATCGGATCTGCAGATCCGTTTCCGCTGGCAGCCGGGCCACGAGGCTGTGCGCAAGATCACCCGTCTCGCCGGGTGGACCTTCGGGATCGTGGTGGCCAATCAGATCGCCTTGGTGGTCATCCTGGCCCTCGCTGACGGTGCCCGCATCCCGGGGGCGGTATCGGCGTACACCTACGCCTACGCGTTCTTCCAACTCCCCTACGGCATCATCGCTGTATCAGTCATGAGCGCAGTGACCCCTTCGCTCTCGGCCCGGTGGGCAGTGGGAGATATCGCCGGATTCCGACACCGCATGACCTTCGGACTGCGCAGCATCCTGGTCATCATCATTCCCTCGGCCGTAGGCATGATCATCCTGGCCCATCCACTGATCGACCTGATCCTGGCTCACGGCGCCGAGACGGCGGCTCAGGCGTCGACCACGGCCGCCACATTGGCCATGTTCTCGTTGGGCCTGCCCGGTTTCTGCACGTTCTTGTACATGGTGCGGGTACTCCAAGCCATGCAAGACACCCGAACGGCCTTCCGGATCTACCTGATTCAGAACGCCCTGAACATCGTGCTCGGTGTGGCCCTGGTGGGCTCGCTAGGTGTCCGAGGTCTGGCGCTTTCGGTAGCGGTGTCGTACTCGGTAGCCGCCGTCATCGCCTTGTCTGTGGTGGCCAAGAAGGAGAAGGGCCTCGGGGGCCACGAACTGACCACTCCGGTGACCCGGGTGCTGATCTCCACTGCCGTCATGGCCGTTGCCACCCTGCTGGCTGTCAACGTCTCCGGAGCCACCTCGGGCTTCGCGTTGCTGGCTCGAGTGGTCTTCGCCGTGGTCGTCGGCGCTGCCGCCTTTGTCGGAACGACTGTGCTGTTGGCCTCCCGGGAGGCCAGACGGGTGCCAGAGCGTCCCGATGCTGGACCCGAGGTCACCAGTTCCGACGCCGCCGACAGGCTGGCCGATGGTCTGGCCAATGCCGACCCCGACGACGGAGCCGGGTCCGATACCCCCCGCCACCGGGCTGCGTTGGCGTCTGTCCGTCTGGTGACGCCGGGCGCGTCTGCTTCTGGCCATGCGCCGGCGCCCGACGAGTCTGAAGGGGATGGCGGCCCCTCAGACGACTCGTTCGATGAGCCTGGCGATCAGCCTGGCGATGAGCCTGGCGATCAATCCTCCGACTATCGGTTCCGTGAAAGACTTGACTCCGGGACTGACGTGGCTCCGGTACGCCATCTGCGTCCGGTGCCCGACGAAAGCGAGGACGCCTCACCAGGTGTCCTGAGGGGTGACCAGACAGCTGCTGGGCGACCGGCGGATCAACCGGGGGCGATCGAGCCCCCCACGGACGAGGAGTAGCACCATGGCCCGCATCCGGGTGATCACTGACAGCGCTTGTGACCTGTCGGCCGAGGTGGCAGCCGCACACGGCATCGTCATCGTCCCTCTCTCGATCCGCTTCGGCGACGAGGAGTTCGTCGATGGCAAGGATCTGACCACCCAGGAGTTCTGGGCCCGGTGCAAGGCCAGCCCGATGCTCCCTGAGACGGCGGCCCCATCCCCAGGGGCGTTCCAGGAGGCCTTCAAAGCCGCGGCGGCCGACGGCTACGACGGGGTGCTCAGCCTCAGTCTCTCCGGCGGAGTTTCTGCCACATTCCAAGCCGCCACCGCGGCAGCCAAGGCCGTAGCCGACACCATCGATGTCCGTGCCCTCGATTCACGCTCCATGACCATGGGACTGGGTCTCATGGTCCTGGAGCTAGCGGACATGGCCTCGGCGGGGGCAGATCTTGATGCCCTCGAGGCCAGGGTGGGCGAACTGGTCCCCCGGACTTCAGTATTTGGGGCAGTGGAGAACCTGGAGCACCTGTCCAAGGGCGGTCGCATCGGCGGAGCCAAGGCGTTGCTCGGTTCCGTGCTCTCCATCAAGCCCGTGGTCACCTTGGTCGACGGCGAGGTAGCCGAGGAGTCCAAGCAGCGCACCCGAGGCCGATCGCTGCAGTACCTGGCCGACAAGGCACTCACATCGCCACCGTTGAGCCGCATTGCTGTCGCCCATGGAGATGCTTCAGACATCGATGACTTCCTCGCCCTGCTCAAGGACCTGTCCTGCGAGCATCCGATCGTGGTGAGCGACCTCGGAGCCGTCATCGGAACGCACACCGGTCCAGGGACGATCGGTGTCTGCATGGTGAGGGTGGATTGAGGGCCCCATCTAGGAGGTAGTCACCACTTCCGGCAGCACCAGACGTTGATCGGAGTAACCTCTGGCCATGGATCCGATGCCTCAACATCACGCCTCATCTCTGCCCGGACTGGCTGGCCTCGATGACTTGCCCGTCAAGGGCGCCGACGCAGTCGACATGGTCGTCGATTTCATTCAGAACAAGGCCGTGCGGCCGCTCACCTTGGCCACGCGGGCCATCGTCTTCGGCATCATCGTGCTGACGGCCAGCATCGCCACAGTGACCCTTCTGGCCATCACCATGATCCGGATCTTGACCGTCTACATCCCGGGCAACCGTGTCTGGGTGTCCGACCTGATCGTCGGCGTGATCTTCGTGGTGACCGGTGTGGTCGCCTGGTCGAAGCGGATCGACCGTACCCCCGCTGCTGCGGCCCTGGCATGACCGAGTCCCGACAGGTCATCATCGTCGGGTCCGGCCCGGCTGGCCTCACGGCGGCCATCTATGCGTCCCGCGCCCAACTCTCTCCCCTGGTCATCGAAGGCGAGCCGTCATCGACCAGTGATCAGCCTGGCGGACAGCTCATGCTGACCACCGAGGTGGAGAACTTTCCTGGATTCGTCGAAGGAATCATGGGTCCCGACCTGATGGTCGCCTTCCGTGAGCAGGCTGCACGGTTCGGTACCGAGTATGTGACGTCCAAGGTGTCCCGGGTGGACCTGTCCAGCCGCCCGTTCCGCCTGTGGGTAGGCGATCCAGATGCAGCCGAGCCCACCTATGCGGCCGATGCCCTGATCGTGGCCACCGGAGCCAAGTCATTGATGTTGAATCTGCCTAATGAGGAACGTCTGCTCGGCTACGGCGTGTCGACGTGCGCCACCTGTGACGGCTTCTTCTTCCGAGGGATGGACATTGCCGTAGTCGGTGGGGGCGACAGTGCCCTCGAAGAGGCGCTGTTCCTCACCAAATTTGCCGACAAGGTCACCCTCATCCACCGTCGTGGCGAACTGCGGGCGTCCAAGGTGATGCAGAAGCGAGCCATGGACCACCCGAAGATCGAGTTCTTGTGGCACAGCACCGTCATCGATGTGATGGGCGATACCAAGGTGTCCGGAATTCGGGTGCGGAACCTCGAGTCGGGCGTAGAGACAGACATGGCGCTGTCCGGGCTGTTCGTGGCCATCGGCCACCAGCCCAACACGGCGCTGTTCGAAGGCCAGTTGGACATGGAGTCGACCGGCTACCTGCGGACGGTGGGGACGACCACGTATACCAACGTCGAAGGGGTCTTCGCCTGCGGTGATGTGCAGGATCATCGCTACCGCCAGGCCATCACCGCAGCCGGGTCGGGTTGCATGGCAGCTATCGACGCCGAACGGTGGATCGAGGACCAGGCCGCCTCCGGTCACTGACCTGATCGGCTCTCCACTGAACACGGGCGGGAATGCGGCGGTGGTCCTTGTGGTTGACCTAGCGTGTCAGCGCACAGGCATTCGTAGGGTCCGATCCGGTCCCAGAAGGAACAGGCACCATCATGAGTGAGAACATCGCAAACCTGACCGACGCTAGTTTTGACGAGCATGTCATGGCCTCGGACGTTCCCGTGCTGGTGGACTTCTGGGCCGAATGGTGCGGCCCGTGCAAGATGATCGCCCCTGTGCTCGAGGAGATCGCCGCCGAGCAGGAGGGCAAGATCCAGATCGTCAAGCTCAATATCGACGACAACCTCGATATCACCCGCCGGTTCGATGTCATGAGCATCCCCACGCTCATCCTGTTCAAGAACGGCGAACCTGCCATGCGGATCGTCGGGGCCAAGGGCAAGGGCCAGCTGTTGCAGGAGCTGTCCGCCCACATTTGAGCGTGCCGGCGGACCATGAGACGTTCGTCTGTGTGGTGCTAGCGCAGCGAGGGGTCGTCCGTTGAGCCCCGAACCTGAGATCAACCTCGACATCGGGGCTGAAGGTCAAGCGGTCGCCGATGTACAGCAGCGCCTCTCCGAGTTGGGCTTTCCTCCAGGTGTCGATGATCGCGGGTTGTTCCGGGAAGGTACTCGAGCCGCAGTCGAGGGGTTTCAGTATCGGCGGGGTCTCCGTGTAGACGGGATCTGTGGACGCCAGACGTGGTCTGCCCTGGTGGAAGCCGGTCGCAGCCTCGGTGACCGGTTCCTCTATCGGCGCTCCCCCATGCTGCGCGGCGACGATGTGGCGGAACTGCAACAGCGGCTCAGCGCGCTCGGGTTCGATTCCGGACGAGTAGATGGGATCTTCGGCGACCTAACTTCGGGAGCGCTGGGTGAGTTCCAGCGCAATGCCGGTCTCCCCGTCGACGGGATCGCTGGCGGGGACACAGTCTCCGAACTCCTTCGCTTCGGTACCCGTCATGACAACTCCGAACTCGTCTCCTCCGTGCGAGATCGAGAGAGACTTCGCCAGTCGCCCACCACCGTGGACGGCCGCCGGGTGTCCCTCGGAGAAGAAGGTGGCCTCGGGGTCACCGTGGGGGCTCTGCGGCGTCTCCTGGTCAGCCAGGGGGCTCTCGTGACCACCCACCATCACCCTGACGGTTCGATCCAGGCATCAGAGGCCAATGCTGCTGCTGCCGACGTCTATGTCGGCATACGGTTGGGCAGCGCCCCTGGGTGTTCCACTTCGTACTACTCCGGCTATCAGTACTCGTCCCCTGGGGGGCGCCGCTTGGCCGAACTACTGCAACTGGCGCTTCCCACTGCGCTCGGACTGTCGGATTCCGGGAGCAATGGAATGTCCCTGCCAGTGCTGCGCGAGACACGGATGCCGGCCGTGATCTGCGAGATCAATCCGGCATCGGTCCTGGTCGAGCGGTCGGCGGTCATCGCCAGAGCAGTGGTGGACACATTGTCCGAGTGGGTCGGGAGCACCTGGGACTGAGTTCAGAGGACTGAATTCATGGGACTGAATTCAGAGGCAATCGCTTCCCTGGCTGGCTCTACCTCTACCTCAGGTCTGCTGCCAACAGTAATCCACAACCTCATGCACAGGTTGTGGACGAATCTCTAGTGAGGCTTCAGGGATGGCTATTCTCACTCAGAGTAGTCGCTTTACCAGCGATTACATGTATTATGTCAGTTATTCTCACTTTAAGTGAAGCAATTCATGCACCTGAGCTCTCAGAACCGCCCACCATGAGCTTGTAGATGCGCTCGAGATCCTCGAGCGTGGCGAACTCCACTACCACGCGGCCCCTCTTGGCCGACATGTCGACCTTCACCCGAGTGTTCAGGTGGCTGGCCAACAACTCTTCGAGCTCCAAGATCCCTGGTGGAGGCAGTTGCCGGGGCCCGGGTACTGTGGGCACCTGCTGCACTGATGCGCCTGAGTGCGGCCCGTCAGCCTCTCTGCCCTCTCCCCCATCGACCACCGTGAGGACCCCACCCGGGGTCGGCACGCTATCGACGCCACCTTCGGCTTCCTCGTTGTGTGCTCTCACCAGGTCTTCGGTGGCCCGGACGGTCAGACCCTCAGAGACAATCGCACGCGCTAGTATCTCTTGGTAGCCCCGGTCCGGTGTCCCCAACAGCGCTCGCCCGTGCCCAGGACTGATCTGCCCCTCTGCCAACATCCGCTGCACTCCTGATGGAAGCTGCAGCAGGCGAAGAGTGTTCGTGACCGCTGTGCGGCTCTTCCCCACCCTGGTGGCCACCTGATCGTGGGTGAAGCCGAACTCTTCGATGAGTTGCTGGTAGGCGGCAGCCTCCTCCAGCACATTCAGATCCTGGCGGTGGAGGTTCTCCACCAGGGCTTGCTCCAAGCTATGGGTATCATCCGACGTCTGGATGAGCACGGGGATGGTGTGCAACCCGGCGCGCCTCGAGGCTCGCCACCGCCGCTCACCGGCGATCAGTTCAAACTCGTCTGATTCCTCGTCCCCTAGGCGACGGACCAGAATTGGCTGAAGTACGCCCAGCTCTTTGATTGAGGCTGCCAATGAGGACATGGTCTCCTCATCGAAGTTTACCCGAGGTTGTCGAGGGTTCGGCTTGATATTGCCGATGGGCACCTCGCGAAGAGCAGAAGTTCGATCGCCTGTTACCTCAGTGGGAATGAGAGCGCTGAGTCCTTTACCCAGCCCGCTACGACGTGCCACCGCTGACCTCCTTAGCTAGTTCCCTATAGGCAATGGCCCCGCGTGAGGCGGGGTCGAACGCAGTGATTGGTTGTCCGAACGACGGTGCCTCAGAGAGTCGCACTGTCCGGGGGATCACTATTCGACACACCTTGCTGCCAAAGTGCTCACGCACCTCAGTGGCCACTTGATCGGCCAACTTGGTCCTGGCGTCATACATGGTCAGGACAATGGTCGATATGTCCAGGCGAGGATTGAGATTCGACGCCACTAGGTGCACGTTGCGCATCAACTGGCTCAAGCCCTCAAGGGCGTAGTACTCGCACTGGATGGGAACCAATACCTCAGAAGCGGCGGCCAGTGCATTGACGGTGATCAGACCGAGTGAGGGGGGGCAGTCGATCAGGACGTAGTCGAAGTCGTCGATGACCGACTCGATGGCCCGCTTCAGCTTCAACTCGCGGCTGAAGGCGGGAACCAGTTCGATCTCCGCCCCAGCCAACGCGATAGTTGCCGGCGCCACGAACAGGTTCTTCATGCTGGTCGGCTCGATGCAGTCCTCCATCGAGCAGTCCCTCATCAGCACGTCGTACATGGAGAGTTCGAAGTTCCTGGCGTCGATCCCCAGACCGGTGGTGGCATTCCCCTGTGGATCGAGGTCGATCACGAGGACCCGGAAGCCGAGTTCGGCCAGAGCTGCTCCCAGGTTTACCGATGTGGTGGTCTTTCCTACACCCCCCTTCTGATTGGCCACCGCCAGCACGCGGGGGAGTGGATTACCCGATGCGGCTTGGGGCTGCCGTCCTGAGGTGGGGGCCGGTGTCGGACTTGGAGCGGGAGGTGCTTGCTCGAGTGGAACTTCCTGAATACCGTCACCCGCCTCTACCGACGTCTCTTCTTCTGTCGTTCCAGTGTCCACGTCATCCCCTACTGCTTCCGGTTCTGCTTCATCTACGCCGTGAGCGGCAATCTCTCCAGCGGTCTCAATCTTGGAATCGGCTGGCCCCGAGGTGTTCGAGGTGGTCTTCCCTGGCTCGCCATGATCGGTGCCTCCAGAATCCCCCAGCGAACTGAGACTCTCTTCGGCTGGAGTCGCTCCTTCAGTGCGCACGCTAGCGTCGACTTTTTCTACGCTCTCGAGCTCGTCGACCAATGTCGCTGATTCCGGGCTCGCTGTTCCGCTCGCCGAAGCGGTTCCTTCAGAGGCTGATCCCTGAGAAGAAGGCCCAGGCCTACCACGACGTCGGCCGCGCATTATCGTCTCCTCAGTTGGGCAGGTTGCAAGGGCTTCATACTCGCCTGTCCCGACCTTCAGGTCAAGCATCCCGATCAATGTTTCACGTGAAACATCAGAGGTTCTTCCAAATGAGCGTGGATCGCCGGTGAGGACTGCTCCGAGCTGCACTTTTCCTTGTGGGAGCAGACTTCGATCTTGGGTGCTGGTGACTACCCACCTCGTGATGCCTGCCGACGGTAGTGGGGGAGAGGTGCCTGACGGTGAGCCCCCAACTTCCCGTACGTGCCCTGGGTGGAAACATCGGGCCGACAATTCGGAAACGGTCTGAGCAAAGAGTTCGTTCGATCTCGCGACATCCACACCACGCCTACTTGGCCTGACGTCAGAAGGTCGTGCTGTAGTTGAACCCGGTCCACTTCCCACCCATTGGTCCCCCAAGCCTCGGTGCGTCGTCTGCTGCCTTCGATCACCCGTCAGCGCTCTTCTAGTCCGGGATGGCCCGGCCTCTGTCTCCCGCCGATCAGAACCAGTGACTCGCCCTCGAACTGGGGCTCGAGGGAGTAGCGAGTCATCTTCTGGGTTGGTAGGACGAAGCGCAACGATCCGTGCACTCCATTCCCTCCGTACTGATGCTCCCTGCCTCACGGCCCTCACCCGGGGATGGGCCTTCACACGGGTTGCCATCCGGCTCTCCCATCACTCAGCAGGTCGGGAGAACCACCCTCCTCTAGTACCCCCGGTGCAGATGAAGATGTGCACTTATCCGGAGATCTATATTGCCAGAGGTGCTGCACGAGGCTCCAGGAACAAGAACCTGCACCCTCTATTGGCCGACCAAACCCTCGCCGTCCAACTGGTGTGCAGACGTCACCGACCTGACTGCACCTCAATGGTGAAACTGACGCCGCTGGGCTGATGACTAGATTCAGCTTCCATCAGCCAAGGGTGGATGCCATCTACTGGCCCTACCAACCAGCGCTGAATGTAGCCCAGCGGTGCTCGGGTTCTGGGTTGTCGATATCGAAACTTGTGTACTTGGAGTCTATTTCGGGCGGGCGTGGTCTAGACATCACCATGAGGCCGGGCGCAACCCTTGGGGAGGGTGGCCCACCCTCGTACCGACCGCAGATCTCCCCTGGCCACACCATCTAGGACTGGTCGACCTACCTGTCGCTGAACCCTCGACAGCCCATCATTCGAACTCGTTCAGAATGATCAGGTGCGATACCAGGGTCTCTCTCTAGTCCGCTCCACCTACGGCCATCGGACCCAAGTACCTCGCCCGTTCGACCAAGATGTTTCACGTGAAACATAGGCACGGCTGAGTTCGGCACCGCATCAGGTGCTGATCTATCTACCGTGGGGCCAGGAAGCGCTCAGAAGATGGGTCGCTTGGCCGGAATCCCCACCCGGCGGGGGAACCGCTCATCGATTCGAAGCACTTTCTTCAACACCTGATATCCGAATCGAACGGAAGGCCGGGCCGTCTCGTCTGGCTCCATCCCGACCGCAGCCAGGCCATCCCGGGGCCACCGTTCTCCAGAGTCGGCATTGGGCGGTTCAGAGATCACCATCCATCCACGAGGCGCCAGAAACGCAGAACCACATTCAGCTGTAAGCCCGGGGATCCCGAAGGAACGCGAAGTCACCACTTCGAACTGCTCCCGTAGTTCTCCTTTACGACCGAGTTCCTCGGCTCTACCTCGGACGACCTCTGCCCGGCCTGCCCTTGGCCAGGACTCGAGTGACTCCTGGAGGAATACCGTCCGTCGCTCGCTGGCATCCATCAGTACGATGGTGGCATCAGGCCAACAAGAGACAAGAATCAGCCCGGGCACGCCTCCGCCCGTCCCTAGATCAATCACGCTGGTCGGCTCCCTACCTAGCTTCTCTTCGACGATGGCAACGAAACCCAGTGCGTGCTCGATCTGCTCGTCAATGGGCATGCTCCCCAAGAACCCCAGTTGGAACGACCGCTCCAGCGATCGATGTACCTCGGGGTCCACCCGTCCCCATAACGGGCTCATCTGATCCTCCGAACTACCACTGGTACTCATCTGCCCACTATCCCATGGCACGCACCAGTTCGTCGTCCAAATCTGGTCCGTCCTTGTTCGATTGGTCCGTCCTTGTTCGATTGGTCCCGACGATCGTGACCCCGGACGCGAACGTGGCACCGAGCGGACCCGGTGCCACGTTGCGGTACTGCCAAACTGAACCATCAATACGTCAGACCGGTGAGATCACCACGTACCTCGAAGGCTCCATGCCGTCCGACCGAGTCTCCACGCCATCGATCTCGTTGACGGTGTCGTGAATCACCTTGCGGTCGGCGGGGGACATCGGCTCGAGAGCCCGTTCTTCCCCTGAACTCTTGACCTCAGCCACGATCCCCTCGGCGAACCGTCCAAGGGCTGCGTTCCGCTTCTCACGGTATCCACCGACGTCGACCAGGATCCGGTCGGTCCTATTCTCCGACTGGCGCTGCACAAACGTCCTGGTCAAGTCCTGAACGGCGGCCAGCGTCGCACCACGGGGGCCGACCAGCAGGCCCAGGTCGTCACCGACGGCGGCCACACGCACGGTCTCGTCGTCAACTTCGGAGAACTCGACAGTGGCGTCGAGACCGAACTCACGGATCAAGCCGGCCAGAAACTCCTGAGCGGCTGCTCCTTGCTGCTCAAGTGTCAGTGACTCTTCCATGTTGTCCTCACTATCTCCGGACGAACGCCCAGACGCTTTCTTCTCTTGTTGCCTTGACTGGTTACCACCCGACTGCCGGGATCCCCTGGACCGGTTGCGGCCACTGTTGGCCCTTTCGCCATCAGCACCCGCTCCACCAGATCGGTTCTTGGACTCATCGCTAGAAGTGCTGTTATCGGAAGGGGTCTCTCCATCGGAACCCTGGCGTCCCCTGCCCCCAGAAGAGCCCTCTTTCGTCCCCGAGCTCTTCGGGCGAGAACGATCTCCCCCTTCGCGCTTATTATCCGGCCTGGGCCGCCGAGTTCGCTTCGGGGGTGGAGCCACAGGCCTGACGCGCGCCTGCACCCTCGCTTCACCTCGTAGTCGTCCGAATAGACCTGCTTTGGGCTCACTCAAGATGACGAACTCTGCATCGTCCTCAGCAACCCCCAACATGTCCAGAACTGTCTCTTTCGCCTCGGCGAGGGACTTTCCGCTTGCTTCCACCCAATCCACGTGTCAGCGCGCCTTTCTCTCTTTTTTGTCCTTCGACCGTGGATGCTTCTTTCCTGCATCCCCGGAGTCAGGCTCTTGGGTTGGTTTGTTGGTGCTTCCCGTGCCGGACGGTCCCTTGGCAGGACCAGCCTTCGGCTTGGGAAGCGCCCGTTCCTTCGTCTCCACGCCCGCCTCCTTGTTGGCGGCCGCCGACCGGGGCTTGCTCCCCTCGGCACCTGCTGGTGCTGGGGGGCCCGGAACGATGCCTCGACGGAAGAGAACTTCTTGGGTTCCGATCCTGATAGCACTCGAAACGATAAAATAGACGTTCAAAATTGCGGCTACATTAAGGTATATAAACCCGAATATCAATGGCATGTACTTCTGGAGCATTGCCGCCTGTGGATTGGCCTGATTGGCCTGAGGGTTGCGGGCGTTCAATCGTGCCATCTGCAGGTACTGGAGTCCCACCGCACCGATCACCAGCACAGCAAAGGGGATGTACATCCACGGCTGGCTCTGATGGGTGAGCAGCTTGGCGGCAAAGTCGATACCGCCGGAGATCAACTTGCCCTGCGCCAGCACGATGTCGTGAAACATGCTGCTCGTAGAGGAGATGTAGCGAGGATCGGCACAGACGGCGGCTTTGCAGACACTCGTATGACTTGAGTCGATCCCCGAGTTGGTGACCGTGTAGGGAAGTGTCGCTCCTTTGGCTACCGTGTTGGTGATCCCTCGGATGACGCTGTAGAGCATGAAGAAGAACGGCATCTGCAATAACATCGGCAAACACCCAGATGCAGGGTTTACTTTGTGCTCTTTATAGAGCTTCATCATTTCTTCGTTGAGCAGTGCCCGGTTCTCTGGCCCCTTGTACTTCTGCTGGAGCTTCTTCATCTCCGGTCCAAGTGCCTGCATCGCAGCCATGTTCTTGGTGCTCTTCACCGTCAGCGGCGTGAGGGCCGCCATGACCACGATGGTCAGGAGTGCCACCGACAGCGGATAGCTGGGGATGATGGCGTAGAAGAACGCCATGATCTGGGCGATGAAATTCAGGATCGGCTGGAAGAAGCTGCCCACGGCGTGGGTGAGTGAGCTCATCGAGTCCTCCGCTCAGGAACAGGGTCGATACCGTGACCTCCCCACGGATTACATCGGGCGATCCGACGCACGCCCAGCCAGGTACCGCGCAGCGGACCGTGGCTGTCGATAGCCACCACGGCATACTCCGAACAACTCGGGAGATACCGGCACCCTGTGGGCCGACCGGAACGGGCCATCTGGTAGCCGTGGATCATTCCCACCAGAACCCGAGCCGTCGAAGATCGGAAGTCTGGTGCCTCTGGATGGCTCCTGCCGTCACTGTGCTCTTCATCAGCGCAGTTCAGAGCCTGTTTCTGCTCGGAAATCACGTTCGCACCCCGTTGCTGGCGCGCAGCGTCGACCCGGTCTGCGGGGACGTCTTATTCGTCGCCTTCTCGAATGCTCGGGTCATGGCTGCCTTCAGTTCATTGAAATCGAGTGCCGTCCCGTCAAGGCCGACACGCACCAAATACGCCCCGGTCGGCAACTCGGTGGCCTGTTCAGACACGATGGCTCGCATCCGTCTGCGCAGAAGGTTGCGTTCGACCGCACTGCCGACCTTGCGGTTGACGGCGTAAGACACCTCAGTCCTGGTCCAGTCAGGTTGGTCGACAAAACTCGTCGACACAGGGCCGTGCCGGCCTCGGCCCGACGGCCTGCGCAGAGCAGCAAATGTATGCCGCGACCGCACCGGCCCGACGCGCACCATCGCCTTCCGTGCAGGAAGACCTGGGGTCACACCGACAGGCGCTGGCGTCCCTTCGCCCGGCGGGCCCTGATGACCGCCCGTCCGGCTTTGGTCGACATCCGCTTGCGAAAGCCGTGTGTCTTGGCGCGCTTTCGCACGTTGGGTTGATAAGTACGTTTCATCCATCCACTTCCTTCCTCGCCCTGAACCGCGGACATCGGCGTCCAGTCGGCAGGGGGCCCCGTCACTCGGGACTGGGCATTCGACGTACATCCTACGCCTAAACGCGCCCCGTGCTCTAGTCCGACTCCGGAAGCACCGTCCTCGACCACGGTGTACCGTTCCGACTCGGACACGGCGCTGTGTGGTTCGCTGGGGATCTGATCCCCGGCCGGCATGCACATCCGGTGCCCCGATGAACCAGAAGATGACGGTGCCTCGCCTGCGACTGCCACAGGGAGATCCCGCCGGAAACGCTCGTCCACAGTTGTGGATATCTTTGTGGACCAACTGCGTAGCCAAAGGGCGGAGGCCCAAGTGAACGACACCGAAAACTTGTGGACATCATGTTCCGATGCTCTGCGCGAGCAGGTGTCGGATCCGATATGGCAGGCCTACCTGGCCGGAATCACCCCGCTGTCCATCGGGGGCGAGGAGGTCGTTCTCGGCGTACCTAACAAGCTCGTACGCGATCGGATCGAGTCGCGGTTCCTCGGTCTTATCCAGGACATCGTCACCACCACACTCGGCCGCCCGTTGGTGATCCGGCTCGAGGTGGTCGCCCCAGTAGATGATCGCCCGACGTCTGACGAGGCTGGTGGTTCCGCGGCGGTCACAGATCCAGATGACGACCGTCCTCCCAGCCGTCCAGCCACTCCTGTGCGGCCTGACCAAGGACCACCCTCGCTCCTCGACTCCCGGTACACATTCGACACGTTCGTGATCGCATCTTCCAACCGCTTTGCTCACGCAGCCGCCCAGTCGGTTGCTGAATCGCCGGCCCGGTCCTACAACCCACTCTTCATCTATGGCGAAGCCGGGTTGGGTAAGACCCATCTCCTCCACGCCATCGGTAACTACGTCTTGGAGAACTTCGCTGGCCGGAACGTTCGCTACGTCACTACCGAGACCTACATGAACGAGTTCGTGGATGCCATCCGCCACAGCTCTACAACCGCGTTCAAGCGTCGCTACCGAGAATGTGACGTGCTCCTCATCGATGACGTCCAGTTCATGGAGCGAAAAGAGTCGCTCCAAGAGGAGTTCTTCCATACCTTCAACTCCTTATATGGGGCGTCCAAGCAGATCGTGCTCACTTCCGACCGTCCTCCCAAGTCGATTGCCACCCTGGAAGACCGTCTCCGGAGCCGGTTCCTGTCTGGGCTCATCACTGAAGTACAGCCACCTGAACTCGAGACCAGGCTCGCCATTTTGCAGACCAAGGCTGAGCACGAGCAGATAGCCGTCCCTGCCGATGTCCTCGAGTTCATCGCCACTCATGTCACAGAAAACATCCGAGAACTCGAAGGTGCGCTCATCCGAGTCACAGCGTTCGCCAGTTTGAATCATCAACCGATGAGCAGACTCCTGGCCGAAGAGGTGCTCTCGGACATCGTCTCGGCCGACCAGCCCAGGCGGATCACCCCTCAGGTCATCTTGGAGGCGACCTCAGAGACGTTCGGGTTCTCCGTCGAGGAGATCTGCGGCCCGAACCGTCGTCGGCCCCTGGTAACTGCCCGTCAGGTCAGCATGTACGTCTTCCGAGAGCTCACTGACTACAGCTATCCCGCCATCGGACGCGAGTTCGGCGGCAGAGATCACTCGACGGTGATGCATGCCGTGGAGAAGATCACCGGCCTCATGAAAGAACGCCACCAGATCTACAATCAGGTCACGGACCTGATCATCCGGATCAAAAGCGGATCTTGATGGCCTACAGCTATCCAGAGGTTGTGCGTATCTTGTGGATATCCTTGGCTCTTCCTGGGGTAAATCTGTGCGCTCTGTCGAACTTGTCCATAGCCGACCTCCGTCGCGCCGGACATTTCTTCGTCCTTCGTACATTCGGGGGACAGTGGGTGGATATCCTCACCCCTTCTGGACTGGGAAAATCGTGGTTTGTCCACAATCCACAGCCCTTACTACCATCACTACAATTTTATAATTAAATAACTAAGAAGCAAAGTGAGAAAGGACTTCTTCGTGAAGTTTCGATGTGAGCGGGATTCGTTGGTCGAAGTGCTGGCCACAGCTGGACGGGCTGTAGGTACGCGCTCTTCCTCCCAGGGGGTGCTGAGCGGCGTCAGGATCGAGTCGGCCGGAAACCTCCTCTCGGTGGTCGGCACCGACTTAGATCTGACCGTCCATGTATCGACCGAAGCCATCGGCATAACGGACGGGATCTGTGTGGCACCAGCCAAGCTCTTGGCGGACATCGTCCGGTCTCTCGAGCCCGGAGCCGTCACCATCGAGTCCGAGGGTGAGAAGATCGAAATCGGTGCAGCTCGATCGAGATTCAGCCTCCGCACCTTTCCGGTAGATGACTTCCCATCCCTTCCTGAACCCCCCGAGCCGGCCACCTTCCTTCCGGCCTCCGGCCTCGCTGGCGCGTTGCGCCAGGTGGTCAGGGCTGCATCGGCCGATGATGCTCGTCCGCTGCTTACCGGTGTGCTGATCGCCCCAGAAGGGTCGGGAGTCCGATTGGTGGCCACCGACTCCTACCGTCTGGCCCTCCGCGACATCCAGGGCAGTGACGCCTTCTCTGACACGTCGCAGATCTTGGTTCCCGCTCGAGCATTGGCCGAACTGCAACGTCTGTCATCTCTGGTTTCCGGGCAGAAATCAGCCGACAGTTCCTCAGAGTCCGGAGGTGAGCCGTCCGAGCCCATGGTCGGGCTCTCCATCGGTGCGCACGACGTCACGTTCACAGCCGGTCAGGTGAAAGTCAGTACCCGGCTGCTCGATGGGACGTATCCCGACTACCGCCAGCTGATCCCAGCCGAGTACCCGAACCAACTCCACGTGGGCAAGGACTCACTTCTGGACGCCTTGCGTCGGGTTCGCCTGCTGGTCAAGGACAACACCACACCCGTGCGCCTCTCGATGCGCCAGGGGGGTGTAGACCTGACGGTGGTGTCCCAAGAGGTCGGCGATGCCAGTGAGACCGTAGATGCAGATTTCGAGGGCGAAGACCTCACGATCGCCTTCAATCCGACTTACCTGATCGATGGTGTGGAAGCCGTGGCCGGCGACGTGGTACTTCTCGAGACGGTGGATGCCACCAAGCCAGCAACAGTCAGGGCGGCGGACGATACAGACTTCCGTTATCTGCTGATGCCAGTACGAGTCTCCTGACTCATTCAGGGCAGCGGTAGTTCGTGCACCTCGTCTCCCTGGCAGTCACCGACTTCCGTAATCTCACCAGTACGGTGATCGAACTCGATCCGGACGGAACGACAGTGATCACTGGGCTGAACGGAGCGGGCAAGACCAGCCTGCTCGAGGCCACTGCCTACCTAGCGACACTGCAGTCGTTCCGTGGGTCTCCCAAGGAAGCCATGGTCAGGCGAGGTCAGGATCGGGCGATCCTGAGGGCCGAGACCCAGGTCGAAGGCCGATCTCTCACCATCGAAGCCGAGGTGTCGGCTGCTGGTAGGTCTCGCACCCAGGTCAACCGCCAGGTGGTCCGCCGCCGCGGTGATCTCCATGAGGCCCTTCGGGTGACGGTGTTCTCCCCCGAGGACATCGGAGTGGTTCGGTCCGGGCCAGCTGACCGCCGCCGATTCCTCGACGAGACATTGGCAGTGATGGACGCCAAGGCAGCTCGCTCGACCGAAGAGGTCGAAAAAGTCCTTCGGCAGCGGTCGGCTTTGTTGCGCAACGTGGGGCGAACGCTGAATACCGAGGCGGCTACGACTCTGGATGTCTGGGACGCCCGCCTCGATGAAGCGGGTACCCGACTAGTCGAGGCACGCGAGCAGTTGGTGGTCGAGCTCGCTCCCATGGCGGCTGAGCACTACTCGCGTCTGGCTGGTGCCCAGACCGACATAGGTCTGATCTACATGCGTTCGTGGAATGGTCGGCTGCTACAGGCTCTCGGTGAAGCCAGGACCAAGGACATCCAGCGCGGGGTGTCCACAGTAGGGCCGCATCGGGACGAACTCGAACTCACCCTGGCTGGCCTGCCGGCGCGCACTCATGCATCACAAGGGGAGCAGCGGTCGCTGGCCTTAGCGCTTCAACTGGCTGCCCATGAGATGGCCACCGCAAGATTGGGTAGTGCGCCGGTGTTGCTGCTCGATGATGTCTTCTCCGAGCTCGACCCGAAACGGGCCCGGGCCTTGCTGGCGGGGCTTCCACCCGGGCAGGCCATGTTGACGACTGCCCAACCTGCTCCTGACGAGGTGGTGGCGGCCAAGGTCTACGCCATGGCTGAGGGAGGCCGCGTGGTTGCGTCGGGAGGTAACGCGTGAGTCCCGAGCCTCCGCACCGACGCAACTCGGAGCCCCGGGGCCTCGACGGATCCCTCGAGGCCCTTTCCCGGAAGTTCGGCGTCCAGGGAGCCCAGGGGATCGGACGGCTGTTTTCTGGCTGGAAGGAGATTGTTGGAGAGTCGATGGCTGAGCACGTCAAGCCCGTCAAGATGGACAAAGAGGCCCTCGTTGTGACTGTGGATCACCCAGCATGGGCCACACAGGTTCGCCGCCTCGGCGACACGTTGCTCGACCGAGCGGCGGCCTATGCAGAGGTCGAACGACCAGAACGGCTCGACGTCAGGGTGCAGCGTTGAAAGCCTGCGATCCAGGCAGGGGAATCGGCCCAGAGGGTCACAGCGGGGCGCTACACTCAGGGCATTGGAATCGGGGGATGGCGCAGGACTCGGAGGTGCACTACGCATCTTCATTGCCCTACCGGATCACCCGTTCCCTCCCGCTCGAATACTGCGAAAGGGCGCGCCTGTGGCGCTAAAGACGGAGAAGGAGCGCAACGTGGGGGAACCTACGTATGACGCCGGTGACATCACTGTTCTGGAGGGGCTCGATCCGGTCCGTAAACGACCGGGGATGTACATCGGGTCGACTGGGCCAACCGGCCTCCACCACCTGGTGTGGGAGATCGTGGACAACGCCGTCGATGAGGCCATGGCTGGCCACTGCGACCGCATTGAAGTGACGCTGCTGGCCGACGGCGGGGTCAAGGTTGTCGACAATGGACGTGGCATCCCGACCGGGATCCACCCGAAGTACAAGGACAAGACGGCGGCCGAGGTCGTCTACACCGTCCTCCACGCGGGTGGAAAGTTCGGCGAAGGTGGCGGGTACAAGGTGTCGGGCGGCCTCCACGGTGTGGGTAGTTCGGTGGTCAATGCCCTTTCCACACGCTTGCTCCTCGAGATCGATCGCGACGGCGACCACCACGTCATGGAGTTCATCGACGGTGGAAACCCGACCGGCAAGCTCCTCGTGACCGGTCCATCCCCGAAGGGGAGCACCGGCACCACCGTCTCGTTCTGGCCCGACCCTTTGATCTTCGAGGAGATCGAGTTCCGCGCCCAGACCGTGTTGGAGCGACTCCAGGTCATGGCGTTCTTGAACAAGGGACTCGAGATCCACTTCGAGGACGACCGTCCCGACGCCAAGCCGGCGCAGACGTTCAAGTACAAGGACGGCATCGTCGACTACGTCCGTCACCTCAATGCGGCCAAAGAGGCGCTCTTCCGGAAGGTCTGCTATTTCGAGCAGAAGGAGGCGACGATGGAGGTGGACATCGCCCTCCAGTGGAACGCCGGCTTCTACGAGAGCATCCACTCCTTCGCCAACGGCATCTCCACCATCGACGGTGGGATGCACGAAGAGGGGTTCAAAAAGTCCCTCACCAATGTGGCCAACAAGTACGCCAAGGCCAAAGGCACCCTGAAAGAGAAGGACGATAACCTGCTCGGGGAAGACATCCGTGAAGGCGTCACCGCCATCATCTCCGTCCGCCTCCAGGATCCCCAGTTCGAAGGGCAGACCAAGGGCAAGTTGGGCAACGTGCCGGTCCGATCGCTGGTGGAGCGCGCCACGAACGAAAAGCTCTCCGAGTGGTTCGAGGAGAACCCCCGAGAGGCAAACCAGATCATCCAGAAGGGGCTGCTGGCTGCCCGAGCCAGAGTGGCGGCCCGATCAGCCCGCGACCTGACCAGACGAAAGTCCGCCCTCGATGGGGCGGGTCTGCCGGGCAAGTTGGTCGACTGCTCCTCCAAGGAGCCCCGGGAGAGTGAACTGTTCATTGTGGAGGGCAACTCGGCCGGCGGCTCGGCCAAGGACGCCCGGAACCCCAAGACACAGGCAATCCTGCCGATCAGAGGGAAGATCCTCAATGTCGAGCGGGCCCGCATCGACAAGATGCTGAAGAACACCGAGATCCAGGCGCTGATCTCGGCCATCGGCGCGGGACTAGCCGAAGACTTCGATGTCACCAAGATCCGGTATCACAAGGTGATCATCCTGGCCGACGCCGACGTCGACGGGTCCCACATCCGCACGCTTCTGCTCACGTTCTTCTTCCGACAGATGAAGCCGTTGGTCGAAGGCGGATTCGTCTACGTGGCCCAGCCGCCGCTGTACTCGACGCTGGTGGGCAAGGAAAAGGTCTACCTGAAGGACGATCACGCCAAGGCGGCCTTCTTGGCTGAGCACCCCAATCACAAAGCCGACTTCCAGCGCCTGAAGGGTCTAGGGGAGATGGACTTCGGTGAGTTGAAGGACACCACGATGGACCCGGGCCAGCGGTCGCTGCTCCAGGTGGCCGTGGAACAAGCCTCCGTGGCTGATGAGGTCTGTTCGGTCTTGATGGGTGAGGACGTGGAGCTGCGACGCAACTTCATCCAGACCAACGCCAAGGATGTCCGTTTCCTCGATATCTGAAGCCTTCGAGTCGGACCCCTAAGTAAGGGCCGAATCGACGGTGACACCAACGACCTACGACCGATGAGAGGCACCGCACCGATGAGCGCAGTGCCTTCGACACAGACGCAGATGAGGACAGGGCATGCCAAGACGTGACAACGAGGGCCGGGGCGGGTCCGACACCACCGACGATGTCGTCACCGGATTCATCGAGCCCATCGAGATCCAAGAGGAGATGGAGCGCTCCTTCCTCGAATACTCGATGTCGGTCATCGTGTCGAGGGCGCTCCCCGACGTCCGTGACGGCCTGAAGCCGGTCCATCGCCGGATCCTGTACTCCATGTACGACCAGAGGCTCCTGCCCGACCGCCCGCATTCGAAGTGCGCCAAGGTGGTCGGAGACGTCATGGGTTCGTACCATCCGCACGGCGACTCGTCGATCTATGAAGCACTGGCCCGCATGGTCCAGGAGTTCTCGATGCGGCACCCCCTGATCGACGGCCACGGAAACTTCGGGGGAACCGGACCCGATGAGGGACCGGCGGCCATGCGCTACACCGAGTGCCGACTTGGAGCGCTGGCTCTGGAGTTGATGAGCGGTATCGACCAGGAGACCGTCGATTTCGTCGCCAACTACGACGCCACGTCCGAAGAGCCCACGGTCCTCCCGGCGCGCTTTCCGAACATGCTGGTCAACGGCTCCCAAGGCATTGCCGTGGGCATGGCCACCAACATCCCGCCGCACAACCTGGGTGAGGTCATCGACGCCACCACCCACCTGCTCGAGCACCCGGACGCCACCCCGGACGACCTGATGGAGTTCATCAAGGGCCCGGACTTCCCGACCGGCGCGCTCATCCTGGGTCGCCAAGGAATCTTGGACGCCCTGCGCACCGGACGGGGCTCGATCAAGTTGCGGGCGGTGGCTGACATCGAAGAGGGGCGCGACGGAGCCACTCGGATCATCATCACCCAGATGCCGTACCAGACGTCGATTGCCTCGGTGTCCAAGAAGATCGAGGACCTGGTCCGCTCGGGCGATCTCGACGGGATCGCCGAGGCCCAGGACGACTCGTCGGGTGGCAAGACCCGCCTGGTCATCCGGCTCAAGCGCGACGCCAACGCCAACGTGGTCCTGAACAACCTGTTTAAGCAGACCCCGATGCAGACCACCTTCAGCGTCAACGCGTTGGCTCTGGTCGATGGCGTGCCGCGCACGCTCAATGTGGCTCAGATGCTGACCCACTACGTGGCCCACCAGGTGGAAGTCGTCACCCGCCGGACCGAGTTCCTGCTGGCCAAGGCCAGGTCGCGTGCGCACGTGGTGGAAGGCTTGCTGAAGGCCATCGACATGCTCGATCAGGTCATCGCCACCATCCGTGGGTCCGACGACCGCCCGGCTGCCCTGACTTCCCTTCGTGCCACTCCGTTCGATTTTTCGGAGGAGCAGGCCAACCACATCCTCGATATGACCCTTGCCCGGCTCACTCGGCTGGGTCGATCCAACCTCGAAGAAGAGATGGCCAAGCTGCTGGCGGAGATCGCCGAACTCGAGTCGATCCTGGCTGATCCGGCCAAGTTGCGGGGCGTCATCGCCAGTGAGTTGACCGAGATCCGCGGGAAGTTCGCTAACGAGCGACGGACGATCATCACCCACGACCCGGGCGATATGAACGTGGAAGACCTGGTGGACGACGAGGAGTTGGTCGTCACCATGAGTCGGGCCGGATACGTCAAGGCAGTATCTGCCGATGCCTTCCGCACCCAGGCCCGAGGTGGCCGAGGCGTCCAAGGGGCGAAGCTGAAAGAGGAGGACCTGATCGACGACGTGGTCCACACGTCGGCGCACGCCCACCTCCTGCTGTTCTCCAACCGAGGGCGGGTCTTCCGTCTGCGGGCGCTCGAGGTGCCGATGAAGGAGCGCACGGCTCGGGGGACAGCCATCGTCAACCTGCTGCCACTCAGTCCCACCGAGAGCATCCAGGCCATCATCAGCACACGCGACTTCCCTGCGGACAACTTCCTGGTGTTCGCCACCAAGCACGGGCAGATCAAGAAGACAGCCTTCAGCGAGTACGACAAGTCGCGCCGGGAGGGCTTCATCGCCATCAACCTGCGTGACGGCGACGAACTGGTACGAGTGGTGGAGACCCACGGTGACGACGACGTCTTCATCGTGACCTCTTCAGGGATGACCATCCGCTTTTCCGAACAGGACGTCCGATCCATGGGCCGAGATGCGGCCGGGGTCCGAGGTGTGCGCCTCAAGCCCGAGGATGAAGTCGTATCGTGCGACATCGCCCGCGATGAAGCCGACATCCTGATCGTCACCGACGCTGGCTACGGCAAGCGGACCAAGGTGGAGCGCTTCAACCGCCAAGCCCGAGGTGGCCAAGGGGTCCGCGGTATCAAGCTCACGGCCAAGCGGGGTCGTGTAGTGGCAGCCTTCATGGCTGGGCTGGACGACGAACTCCTGCTCATCTCCACCTCGGGTGTGGTCATCCGCATGGCCGTGCGGGAGATCGCCAGCCAGGGCCGCGATGCCACCGGAGTCCGGGTGATGAACCTGGGCGAGGGCGACGCAGTGGCAGCAGTGGCCCCGGTGGCCGGAGAGGTCGAAGAGGAAGGCTGATCTACAGACGCCGGGTCCTCCGAGCGCGGCTGTCGACTTCGGCAATCACCGGAGGGTGGTGTATCGTCGGAGTCCTGTCTGCGGGGCTATAGCTCAGTTGGTTAGAGCGCAGCACTGATAATGCTGAGGTCACAAGTTCGATTCTTGTTAGCCCCACTCTGTTGACCTGGTCAGAGACTCGTTGATGTGCAGGCCTTCGCCAGCCCATGGCCAGGCCGTAACGAGGCGAGCAGAGGTGTGCTCGGACCCGCCTGAAGTTAGAAGGGGTAGTTCGACCACACCGGATCCGGGTACTTCCGAAATTCAGATTTCACTTGTAGGGTGTCAGTGCGGACAGCGGCAGCACCCGGTGTCATCTCTGGCAAAGGTAGGAACAGAAATGTGCGCTTGTAGCTTCAGACTTCACGTTCCCCGGTGAGGCTGACCCCTAAGGGTGAGGGAACTTCGGCGTTCGCCGAGGAGAGCCCTGATGTGAGCGCTCAGATGGTCCTGCGTGAAGTAGGAAGAACCGAGTTCTTCAGCGACGGGGTCTTGGCTATTGGGCTGACACTGCTGGCCCTCGACTTGTCGATCACCGGCTACCGCGAGGCGACCCTGGCCGATCGACTCCTCAATTTGTGGCCCACCTACCTGGCCTTCTTGGTCTCCTTCATCTACGTAGGCGTGATGTGGATGAACCACCACGCAGCGTTCGATCGCCTGAAGGCGCTCTCGTTTCCGCTCCAGTGGGCCAACATGGGGATACTGCTTGGAGCGGTAGTGCTCTCGTTTCCGACGGCCGTGCTGGCCGAGGCGTTTCAGAGCCACAATCTGAGTGATGAACGAGCCGCCATCGTCCTCTACGGCCTCCTGGCCTATGCCATGGGCCTGAGTTGGTGGCTCTTCTTCTTGATCATTCTCCGTAATCCCCATCTTTGGAAGCATCCGGGGGATCACGCCAAGTGGAGAAAGGTGACGATCTGGGCATTCTTCGGGTCGTTGGGGTACTTGGTGGCCATCGCTGCCGGAGTACTGCTGGACCCTCGACTGGCCCTGGTGCTCTTCTTCGTGCTCGTCTTCTACCGCTCCACTCAGGCCCGACGGATTGCCACCGGCTGATCGGCACGGCGTCGTTCTCGAGCCCTGGCGACTCCTTCCCAGGGAATGACTTCTGTGTGAATGGGCTCGGCACCCCTCTCTATTCGAGTAACGCCGTGTCGGGGGATCACCAGGGCCAGGGATACTGGTTCACCAGAAACCAGAAGATGCCGCCCTGTCCTTCGGGTGTGACCTGCAGTCCCGGCTATGTCGCCGGGAGCAACATCGGCGCCATCGGCTACCAAGGCACCGGGGCGCTCCCGGCTGGAGGGTGCACGAACTCCGTCCTCTACAACCTGAATCTCCCGATCGTGGGAGTATCCGGGGCCGAAACCACGGCCGAGTCATCCAAGACGAGGAGCCTGGATGGTGGCCATCGATGGCGGCATCTTCTCCATGTGCGGCGCCCGCTACTTCGGATCCATGGGTGGGGG
>Ga0194049_1000023_pt1 | contig 62473 bp, 57 predicted proteins | sample JunL2225m_MetaG_FD_148665 | JGI IMG/M metagenome (GOLD analysis project Ga0194049, IMG submission 148665) | Anoxic zone freshwater microbial communities from boreal shield lake in IISD Experimental Lakes Area, Ontario, Canada - Jun2016-L224-25m | ecosystem: Environmental > Aquatic > Freshwater >... | reverse complement strand
TGCGGTGATACGGATGCGCCACCGGCTGAAGACGGCGGAAGGCAAGGCGATCTACGCACGGCGCAAATCCACGGTGGAACCGGTGTTTGGCATCATCAAACAGGTGATGGGCTTCCGCCAGTTCCTGCTGCGTGGATTGAAGGCCGTGACGGGGGAATGGACGCTGGTCTGCATCGCCTACAATTTGAAGCGGCTCCATGTGCTGGCGGGATAACTTTGCCCAAAGGGAAGGAAAAGCCGCATTAATGTCGAAAAACGCTCCATAAAGGGGCGAATTAAGGCGTGGCAATCGTTTTTCAGCCTTTTTGAGGAAGGGAAACTGTCGTACAACTCTAAGTCGGACAGGCTCCTAGCGTCATGGACACTAGGCGACAGCCGCCTGTTTTGGACACTCGGTTTCCCCAAGACCTGCCCAACAAACCCTTTTTGATCGACCAATATGTTCCGGATGACCAAAAAATTGGTGACTTGGTCCACAGGTTCCACCAGCACCAGATGCAAATCAACGACGGCGCAATGAACCGCTTTGCCGAAGTGTCTGATGCCGGTGGCTTGGTCATGGGCTATTACGACGGCAGAAAATTACCGCTGTGGCAGTATGCCAAACGCTACACCTTGGCTGACCATTTCTTCCAAGCGGCGTTCGGCGGGTCGTTCATCAACCACCTTTGGTTGGCCTGTGCCTGTACGCCGCGTTATGACAATGCGCCGGAAGAATTAAGGGCGCTTGTGAATGACCAGGGCGAACCCGTGAAGGACCCGCCCGTGACACAAGACGGTTTTGCCGTCAATACCCTGTTTCCGTCACAAGGGCCGTTACCGGGCGGGGCGGGGAAAAAACGCCTGCCGCCGCTAATCGAACCGACACTGGGTGACCGCCTTTCCGGGAAGGGCGTGGATTGGGCTTGGTACGCCGGTGGCTGGAACGATGCCGTCGCCGGCCATCCCGACCCGCTGTTTCAATTCCATCATCAACCTTACGTTTATTTTAAACGCTACTCGGCAGAATCCGTGGAACGGGCCAAGCACCTTAAAGACCTGGCCGATTTACTGGCGGGTATAGACAAGGGCGAACTCCCCCCCGTGGTCTTCTACAAACCCATCGGCGCGTTGAACGAACACCCCAGTTACGCTGACGTACTATCCGGCGAGAATCATATCGCCGGGCTGCTTGGAAAACTTGAACGAAGCGCACTCTGGAAAGACAGCGTGGTGATTGTGACTTACGATGAAAACGGCGGCTTTTGGGATCACGCCCCGCCCCCTAAAGGCGACCGCTGGGGTCCGGGCAGCCGCGTTCCGACCCTTATCGTCTCCCCATTCGCCCGGCACGGACAGGTCGATGCCACCGTCTATGACACCACATCCATCCTCAAATTGATCGAAAACCGCTTTGGCCTTGAGCCACTGGGGGAGCGGGACGCGAAGGCAAACAGCCTGGCAAAAGCATTGAAACTGTAAGTTTTCAATAAACCAATGAGCCAATTGCCCTTTGCGACATCCACCGCCTTGCAACACTGGTAGAATAGAACACGACGCATTTGGCGTCACGTTGATTACAGAATGAGGTTGATCGGATGAGTGTGTTTGCCACTTTGTTGTATATCGAGTGCCCCACCGAACTTGAGTGCGATGCGTCGGGCATGAACCCGGCATTCCATGTGATTTTCTGCGCCGACGGCGACATCCCGTTTCCACAGGTCATCATCCATGGGCAAGGGATGCAAAAACTCATCAACGGCGACGCCATCCGCTTGAAAGGCGAGGTGGCCGGGGAATGGGCCTATGTGGCTTCCATCCCGGCGGGCCTGCTTGGGCCGGGCGTCATCAGCATCCAGGTGGAGGGATGCAGGAAAGCCGACCTGAGCCAAGCCAGCGGTGCCGACTGGATCAAGGCTTACCACCGGGTGCAACTGTCAGGCCCCAACCATTTCAAGTCGCACTACAACCGCAAAGGGGATGTGAAGATCTACTTCGGCATCCACAAGCATATGCACCAGCCCTATTACAACAGCACTGACCGCAACTATTGGGATGGCGAGAAAGAATCCATCTTCGGCTCGCGGGTGGGCAACTACACAACTTTCATTCCCGCCGCGGTCCGGCAATACATTGGCGGGGGACTGCCCCATGCGGGATTGTCCACCAGTTGGAGCGGGTCGCTGATCGAGCAACTCCACCGTTGCGCCACCGAGGGTCTTTGCGCAGACAGCTTCATCGGCTGGAACAATGAATTGCGTGACATCGCCCACGCCAAGACCACGCTTGGCAACCCCCGCTTGTCGTTTTCCTCGTTCGGCTTCTTCCACCCGCTGATGGCCCTGATCCCGCCGCGCGACATCGTCAAGCAAATCTCCTGGCATCGCGGCATCATCCTCGAAGCCTTTGGCGTGGAGGCATCGAACGTGTTGTTCCCGCCTGAAACCGCCTTCCATGTGCGGATGATACCGGCCTTGATTGAAGCCGGGGTCACCGCAGTGATCTTCGATTCCATCCACCGATTTCGCGCCAGCCAGTATTACCCTTACGCAGGCATGGGCGAAGGGATGCTACCGCCCAACCCGGCGGAACAAGTCAACCCACCGGCGGACGACTGGCTAAAACTGCACAACATCTGGGCCGGTTCGAAGATTTCGCCGTCGCAGTTGCGGCCTGAATACGTCTATTACGAAGGCCCGGACGGGCAACGCCAGCAAATCATCGCCGTGCCGGCCGAACGTTACATTGGCAACGAAGACGCCCGTGGCGGCTTCGGCGCATTGCAATATCCCGCTGTGTTGGGCCAAGTTTACGACCAAATGGTCAATACCGGCAGTTACGACCCCCAGCATCCGCCGTTTTTCCTGCTGCATTCCGACGGCGACAACCACGGCGGCGGGGCGGACAGCTATTACAAAAACAACACCGCCAAATTAGTGGAATGGCTGAAGGAAGACCCTCGCTTTGAACTGACCACCGTCGAGGACTACTTGCAGCTATTCCCGCCCGACCCGGCCAATGCCGTGCATATCGAGCCGGGTTCCTGGGCCGGCGCGGACAATGGCGATCCGCAGTTCATGAAATGGTTCAGCCGCTATGACCAGCCCTATTCGCCTGATTTAAACTCCTGGGCGGTGTTGACCGCATTCCAAAATATCGTCCACACCTTGGAGGACGCAGACCCCGGCCATCCCCATCTCAACGAGGCAGTCCGGCTTTTGTTGAACGCCGAAACCAGTTGTTACTGGTACTGGACCGGGCAAAGCTTGTGGGATGCGCAGGTCACCCATGCCGCCAACAAAGCCTACGCCGAACTGGAACCGGCCATCCGCGAACTGGCCGATGCCGGGCGTGACCGCACCGGGCCGACTATTTTTGCGCCTTGGGTGACGCCGGAAAATCCGGGCGGCCACAAATGGGGGCAAGGTTGCCTGTTGAACGCCGCCCGCGAAGGCACGGTGCATACCTTCATCTACGATGTTTCCGGCATCAAGTCAGCCAGCCTCATCCTGCGCACCGCATTGGGTGAAAATCGGCTGGACATGCACAATAACGGTGCTTACCCTTCAAAAACGGGTGCCACCGTCACTGCCGATTATTTCACCGCCGAGTTGCCGGTCGGTGCGGGCGATGTGCGCTATTTCATCGAGGCCGAAGACAATCGCGGCAATGTTTCGCGTGGTGCGCTGGAGCGGATTTATCTGGCTTGATGCGCCGTACCCTTAGAATCCGTAGGGCGGCAACCCTTTGCCGCCGAGGGAAGAACAAGTTCATTGTCGGCATGGGGATGCCGACCTACTCTTTAATTCAACAGTACAGTATTGCCCCACTTTGCAAAGGGGGGTTGTGGGGGGATTTCTTGGCGGGCGTTTCCGGCAAACCAACAGGATATTGGGCATTTATTTGCAAAATTCCTTTTTTTCCCTCAGAGTTAGAGCCGGGTTGGCGCAACCCTCGCGGCGGTTCTTGGAACAATCAAACTGACAATCTCCGTTGTGCGATCCGCAACAGGAACCATCCCAACAATCGAAACAATAATATTGGCTTCCGGTTGGCGTTGGGTTCTCCATAGTTTCTGTGGCTTGCATCCGGCAAACCGGCCTCATCTCGACTGATGCCCGGCGGCGGTGCAAGGCCGAAACCAGCTTGCGCCTGCCCCGGTCGCGCCTGTGCAAACAGCCGGCCCAATACTGAAACTCGCCCCGCATCCTGCCTGGCACGGTGCGGGGATTTTAATAACGAACCCAGTATTGGAGCGTCAAAGCTTGCTTTGACATCAAGGCGAAGCCTTGACGGATACCTTGCCAAAGCAAGCTTTGGCGCTCCAACCCCAATCCGGGCCAAAGCAAGCTTTGGCGCTCCCTGCGTAACATCAGTTAATTCATCCGCAGTGGCACCTACCCCACACTACAGCAATTCTCAGTTTGACCTGAAGCACTATCGTGGCGGCGTGGATTTATTTTCGCACCCCAAAATCAAAGCAAAAGAAAGCCTCACGCAACGACGGAAGGCGCAACGAAGAGCCGCTTATGCGTTGCGCCTTTGCGTCGTTGCGTGAGACATCTTCTTTACTGTTTGGGTAGTGAGTTGCCATCCCGCCTTGGGTTTTCGCCAAAATGAGAATTGCTGCCCACCCTACGTTTGATGTCTTTATTTATGGCAAAATAGGGGTTGGTGGATATTCCTGATTTTATGGCTTTATATCACATGAACAAACTGATTAAACTTCTGAAAGCACCGCTGTTACTGTGTTTGGTCGTCATCCTGCTGTGGGTTTTCCGCCAGTATTTTCTTCAATGGCTCACGCAATTATGGAATTGGCCTGATGCTGACCGCGCCAAGCTGAACGATTGGCTGTCCATAGGGGAAAAACTTGGTGCTATCCTCGGTGTTGGTTGGGGTTTGCTCAAACTGCTTGGAAAGCGCAAGGAGACAGCCCCAACCGAAAGCGAGAAGAAACCCCCGGACCCCGACTCGCTACGCACTTTATACTACCAAGCCCTCCGCAAAAGCTGCCAGCAGATTGACCTGTCTTTGGTGGATGTGAAATTCACCGAATTTGCCACCCATATGCGGGATTCCCTCACCCTGCCGGTGGTGTATCAGGAAATGGATGTCGTCACCGTCCAAAGGCAACAAGATGAAGCCGGCGCAGACCGCTTAGGGATGCGCGGGGATGCTCGCAAGCCGCTTACCCTCGCCTGTGCCGAAGAGAAACATCGCCGCTTGGTCATCCTTGGCGATGCCGGTTCAGGCAAGAGCATGTTCATGGACAATCTGGCTTGGCAAATCGCAGGCACTCACTTGGGTGAAATGGATAAGCGATTGCCGTCGGAATTCAGCCGTTTGCCGGTGGTGCGGGTTAGGCTGCGCTCGGTCGCCCTGTTGTTGCAGGGGAAAGAGAAGGCCAATGATTTTCTGCAACAGGCCATGCGCCAAGAGATCATTGCGTTGCTGGGTGAGGACAACGGTGAGGCTTTATGGAACATCCTCAAAACCCCGTTGCTGCGCGAGGGTATCATTTTGATGGACGGCATGGACGAAGTGCCGGAGACCGGCGGCTTGCGCTCCGCGATGTTGAAGGCCGTGGACAATCTGCTTGGGGAATTGGGTCCGCAAGCCCGTTTAGTCATCACCAGCCGCCCGTCCGCATTCGAGCATCACCAAGAGTGGTTGCAAGGCTTGGCCTGTGTCGAATTGCAGCCGATGAGCAATGCGCAAGTCGAAGACTTCATCACCCATTGGTATCTGCTGCTCCGCGAGACCCGCAACCGGACCCCGGAAGAATCTACCAAAGAAGCCCATAAGTTGTTTGTTGAACTGCAAGACCGCGATTATTTGCTAGACCCGGCCCGCAGTCCGCTGATTTTAACCTTGCTCACCTCTTTGCACTTTGTCCGTGGCATCTTGCCGCATTCCCGCGCCAAGCTCTATCAGGAGACGGTGGAATTGATGCTGGAACGCTGGACCCAGCGCATTCACCGGGAAAACCCGGCTTATCCGCTGGAGGATTATGAGCGCAAGGCATTGGCTGAAACCGCCGCCACCCGCAATACCGCGTTGCAGAAATTGGCGCTGGATGCCTCGTCGAAGAAAACCCTGCAAATACCCGACACCCAAATCATGGGCTTGTTTTCAGTCCATTTGTCGGCGGATTGCAATGCCAGGAGTTTGCTGGATTTCATCCGCTATCGCAGCGGCATACTGAAGCCTGGGCAGGGCAATAGTTTTGAGTTTTACCACCGCTCATTCCAAGACTATCTGGCGGCGCTTGAAATCACCGAACAAAGCGATTGGCAGGAACAAATTGACGACCTAATTCGCAGCGAAGGCGGGCGGGAATGGTGGGAACAGGTGTTTCTGCTATTGGTCAGCGCCAAGGTCGAAGGCAACAGCAAGCCGGATGCCGTTGGTTTGATGCTCAATTATGTGCTGGATGCCATTCCCGATTATTCCACTTACCCAGAAGACGACTGGCAGCGGATGTTTTTGGCGGCGAAGGCGGCGGTGGAACAGCAAAAACCGCTGCGAAACTATGCCAATCCCTCTTACACACGCTTACGCGATAGTTTGGAAAAACACCTGCTGGCCTTGGTGGAGCGCGGCGATGAATTCCACCTGCCGGTGGCATTGCGCGCCGAGGCCGGCCGGCTATTGGGCGAACTCGGCGACCCGCGCCCTGGCGTGACGGTCATCAAGGGAGCTGACGGCAAACCTAAAAAATTTGATGGGCTGGAATTACCAGATATTGTCTGGGAAACCCTGCCTAAAGGCACCTTCCTGATGGGGACGCAAGGCGATGAAGGCTATGCAGACGAAAAACCCGCCCATCCGGTCACGGTCGAGGAATTTAAGATCAGCCGCTATCCCGTCACCAATGCCCAATTTGCCTGTTTTGTCGAGGCGGGCGGTTATACAGACGAACAGTATTGGCTTTTGCCCCCTGCGGCCTTGGACTGGCTTAGGGGCGGCAAAGCCGATTTGTCCTTGTTGGATGACAACCCAGATTATCAAAAACAATATGCGGACTGGCTGGCTCAGGAAAAGACCCGCCGCCAGCCGTGGTTCTGGGAGCAGCGCCAATGGAACAACCCCAACCACCCGGTGGTGGGCATCAGTTGGTATGAGGCATTGGCGTTTTGCCACTGGCTCAATGCCACTAAAGCCTATCCCGGCACAGTTCGCCTGCCGACCGAGGCGGAATGGGAATATGCGGCGCGTGGTTTGGCAGGCTTGCCTTATGCGTGGGGCGAGAAACCTGACCCGACTCAGGGCAATTATGTGGACACTGGTTTGTGGCGGACGACCAGCGTCGGCTTGTTCCCGCCGGGGAAATCCTTTGCGGAAAACGGCATTAGCCTATACGATATGAGCGGCAATGTGTGGGAATGGACGAGTAGCCAGTGGGGGAAGAAATCCGGCTCGCCCGATTTTACATACAATAATTGGGCCAACCAAGAGAATAGCCGGGATGATTTGGGGCCCTTAGCACTGCGAGTTATTCGCGGCGGTTCTTGGGACGATCACTCTGTCAATGTCCGTTGTGCGATCCGCAACTGGAACCTTCCCTACGGTCGAAACGATAATTTTGGCCTTCGCTTGGCGTTGGGTTCTCCCTGGTGATTTCTGATTTCTGTCTTCTGATTTCTGGTTCCTGCTTTTCTGTTTTCTGCTCTTGCTCTTGCTCTTGCTCTTGGGTCACCGCGTAGCGGTCGCGATTTTTTTTATGGCTAAATCATTCGATAATTTGTACCCGCAATTGACCGATTTCGGCAATCTTCACCTCGCATGGCGCAAAGCGGCGAGAGGCAAGCGCGGCAACCCTGCCGCCGCCCGCTTCGAGACGAATCTGGCCGATGAATTAATCCGCCTGCAAGATGAATTGACCACGGAAACATGGCAACCGGGGGCGTATCATTCCTTCGCCATCCGCGACCCGAAGCAGCGCCTAGTGTCCGCCGCGCCGTTCCGCGACCGGGTGGTGCATCACGCCTTGAACAACGTGACCGAGACCATTTTCGAGAATACCTTAAAGAATCCCCACTGTTTGCAAAATCCTACGACTTCATCCGCTGGTTAATCCCGCAAACCGTTAAATTCCCCCGCGAACAGCGTTTTGTGTTGGCGCATCGTCTGCAAGCCACGGCGATGGATTTCATGGAGTGTCTTTATCACGCAACCGACAAGCCAAGTCAAACCGCCGCACTCGCCCAAGCCGATGTCAAATTGAAGCAATTGCGCTTTTACTTGCGAATAAGCCATGATCTGGAACTATTGGACATTCGCCGCTATGAACATGCCAGCCGTTTGCTAGAAGAAATAGGCCGTTTATTGGGGGCTTGGAAAAAAAATGTCACAGCGGGTAGCCCGGTTGAAGCGCAGCGTAATCCGAGTTGACAGGCTTCCCCCACCCCTATGTTCCCCATTACCTGCCTATCATTTTTCAAGAATCCTCCGCATGAAAAATTCAGGGGTTTATCAATAGCCTGTTAAAATGTCATTTTAATGACTGATGTAACGCAGGGAGCGCCAAAGCTTGCTTTGGCCCGGGTTGGAGCGCCAAAGCTTGCTTTGGCAACGTTTCCGTCAAGGCTTCGCCTTGATGTCAAAGCAAGCTTTGACGCTCCAGCCATAGGTCCACGCGTAACATCAGTTAATTACAATGCACCTTGCCCCCGAAAAAGAGCACCCGACATGAACGACCGAACCCAACGCAGCGAACTTTTCCAACAACGCCTGGCCGAACGCATCTTGTTCCTGGACGGGGCCATGGGCACGATGATCCAGACCTACAAGCTGGAGGAAAAAGATTATCGGGGGGAACGATTCGCCGACTGGCCGCGCGATGTGAAGGGCAACAACGATCTGCTGTCGCTGACCCAGCCGCACATCATCCAAGCCATCGAGCGGGCTTATTTGGAAGCGGGTTCGGACATTTTGGAAACCAATACCTTCAATGCCACCCGCATCGCCATGGCCGATTACGGCATGGAAGAACTGGCCTATGAAATCAATGTCGCCTCCGCACGGCTGGCCCGGCAAGTGGCCGACGAGTTTGAGGCGAAGAATCCCGCCAAGCCGCGCTTTGTCGCCGGGGTCATCGGCCCGACCAACCGCACCGCGTCGATGTCGCCCGATGTCAACGACCCGGGCTTTCGCAATGTCAGCTTCGCCGAACTGGTGGATGCTTATTACGAAGCCACTCGCGGCTTGGTGGACGGCGGTGCCAATATTCTAATGATCGAGACCATCTTTGACACCCTCAACGCCAAGGCGGCGGTCTTCGCGGTGGAGAAATATTTCGAGGATCACGGGTTCAAGCTGCCGGTGATGATCTCTGGCACTATCACCGATGCTTCGGGCCGGACCTTGTCCGGTCAGGTCACGGAAGCCTTCTGGAATTCGCTGCGCCATGTCGAGCCCATTTCTTTTGGCTTCAACTGCGCCCTAGGGCCGGACAAACTGCGCCAATATGTCGAAGAGCTTTCCCGGATTGCCAATACCTATGTCTCGGCCCATCCCAACGCGGGCCTGCCCAACGAATTCGGCGAATACGACCTGACCCCCGAAGCCATGGCGAAGGAAGTCGCCGATTGGGCGGAAAACGGCTTCCTGAATATCATCGGCGGTTGCTGCGGCTCATCACCCCAACATATCAAGGCCATCCACGATGCCGTCGAGCATTTCCCGCCGCGTCGCATCCCGGAAATCCAAGCGCAATGCCGTTTGGCCGGCCTGGAGCCGGCGAACATCGGGCCGGAATCGTTGTTTGCCAATATCGGCGAGCGCACCAATGTCACCGGCTCGGCGCTGTTCCGCCGCCTGATCCGCGAGGAGCAATACGAACAAGCCTTGGACGTGGCCCGGCAACAAGTGGAAAACGGCGCACAAGTCATCGACATCAACATGGATGAAGGCATGTTGGACTCGAAAGCGGCGATGGTGCGGTTCCTCAGCCTCATTGCCGCCGAACCTGATATTGCCCGCGTACCGGTCATGTTGGACTCCTCCAAATGGGAAATCCTCGAAGCCGGTTTGCAGTGCATCCAAGGCAAGGGCATCGTCAATTCCATTTCCATGAAGGAAGGCGAGGAAGCCTTTTTGCACCATGCCAAACTCGCCCGCCGCTACGGTGCGGCAGTGATTGTGATGGCCTTCGACGAACAAGGCCAGGCCGACACTGAAGAACGCAAGGTGGAAATCTGCACCCGAGCCTATCATTTGCTCACCGGCATTGGCTTCCCGGCAGAAGACATCATCTTCGACCCAAACATTTTCGCCGTCGCCACCGGCATCGAGGAACACAACAATTACGGCGTGGACTTTATTAACGCCACCCGCCGCATCAAAGCCACCCTGCCCCACGCGCTGATTTCCGGCGGTGTGTCCAATGTCTCGTTCTCCTTCCGGGGCAACGATCCGGTGCGCGAGGCCATCCATGCCGTATTCCTCTACCATGCCATCAAGGCCGGCATGACGATGGGTATTGTCAATGCCGGGCAATTGGGCATCTATGATGAAATCCCGCCCGAACTGCGCGAAGCGGTGGAGGATGTGATCCTCAACCGACGGCCAGACGGCACCGAACGCTTGCTGGCTATCGCCGATAATTACCGCGCCGGCGGCGGACAGGTCGAGAAAAAAGAAGATTTGGCTTGGCGCGAATGGCCCGTCGGTAAACGGCTGGAACACGCGCTGGTGAAAGGCATCGACGAATTCATCGAAATCGACACCGAAGCCGCCCGCCTGGAAGCGGAACGCCCGCTGCATGTCATCGAAGGCCCGTTGATGGATGGCATGAACGTCGTCGGCGATTTGTTCGGCGTTGGCAAAATGTTCCTGCCGCAAGTCGTCAAATCCGCCCGCGTGATGAAAAAGGCCGTGGCCTTTTTGATGCCGTACATGGAGGAGGAAAAAGCCTTGATTGGCGAGGTCCAATCCAACGGCAAAATCATCATGGCCACGGTGAAAGGCGATGTGCATGACATCGGCAAGAACATCGTCGGCGTGGTGCTGCAATGCAATGGATTTGAGGTCGTCGATTTGGGCGTGATGGTACCCGCCGACAAAATCCTACAAGCCGCCCGCGACCAGAATGCCGACATGATCGGTTTAAGCGGGTTGATCACGCCTTCACTGGATGAAATGGTCCATGTCGCCAAGGAAATGGAGCGGATGGGTTTCACCATGCCGCTGCTCATAGGCGGGGCCACCACTTCCCGCGCCCACACCGCCGTGAAAATCGAACCGAATTACTCCGGTGCGGTGGTTTACGTCACCGATGCCTCCCGCGCCGTCGGCGTGGCCGGGAGTCTGTTGAGCGAAGAACTGCGCGAAGAATACGCGGCGAAAATCAAAAAAGAATATGAAGAAGTCCGCCTGCGCCACACTGGCCGCAAGCAACAAACGCCCATGCACAACTTGGACGCGGCCCGCGCCAATGCTTTCCATGGCGATTGGGAAGACTACACCCCACCGAAGCCGGGCTTTCTCGGCATCAAAGTGTTTGACGGCTACCCGCTGGCCGAACTGGCCGAATGCATCGACTGGACACCCTTCTTCCACACTTGGGAATTGAACGGCAGTTACCCTAAAATCCTCGACGATGCCAAAGTCGGCGAACATGCCCGCAACCTGCTCGACGATGCCAAGAATATGTTGAAACAGATCGTTGCTGAGAATTGGCTGCAACCCCGTGCGGTGATTGGTTTCTTTGCCGCCAACCGGGTCGGGGACGATATTGTCCTTTACACCGACGACAGCCGCAGCAAAGTATTGACGACCCTGCACCACTTGCGCCAGCAACAGGTTAAACCGCCCGGACAACCCAACTATTGCTTATCGGATTTCGTTGGCCCCGCTGGCGTTGCCGATTATGTGGGGGGTTTCGCGGTGACCGCCGGACAGGGCATAGAAGGGCATTTGGCGCGGTTTGCCAAGGATCACGACGACTACAGCAGCATCATGCTCAAAGCCCTTGCCGACCGTCTGGCCGAAGCCTTTGCCGAGGTATTGCATCGCCGAGTGCGCAAGGAATTTTGGGGTTATGTGCCAGATGAAACATTGTCCCCCGAACAACTCATCCATGAGGAATACCGGGGCATCCGCCCTGCCCCCGGTTATCCCGCCTGCCCGGACCATACCGAGAAAGCGGCTTTGTTCTCGTTGTTGAACCCACTGGACAATGCCGGAATCTCCTTGACAGAAAGCTTTGCCATGTACCCGGCTTCCTCGGTCAGCGGCTGGTATTTCTCCCATCCGGCTTCCAAGTATTTCAACGTCGGCAAACTCAACCGCGACCAAGTGGATGATTATGCCAAACGCAAAAGCATGAGCGTCAAAGAAGCCGAAAAGTGGCTGGGGCCGGTGTTGGCGTATGAGGCGGAGTAGTTTCGTTGAACTTCCATTTTTTATATCTGTTGGCCTAATCAACACAATCAGAACCCAATAACCATGCGCCTACTTCATTATATCGAGATTGAAAATTTCAAACGGTTTGGTGATCGCCAGCGCATAGAATTGGATCATCCAACGGTCATTATTGGCCCTAATAATTGCGGCAAAACCAGTGCCATACAAGCCATTGCTTTATGGTCGCAAGCCCTCAAAACTTGGTTTGATGCTCGTAAGTTGTCATCCGCTAGGGAGCGTCCTGCCACTGCAATGAACCGATTAAGCATAGTCTCAGTACCCGTTCAACGCACACGATATTTTTGGCATAACACCAAAGTACGCATAGGCAACAAGGATGTACCACTCATTATCACCGTTGGACTATGGTGGGATAAAACCAAGCAAATACTTCCTTTATCCATTAAATTCCGTAACCAAGGCGACGAATTGGTGTATTGCACACCTGATGAATCCGTCCTAGAAAATCTGGAATTCATTGAATTTGCAGCATCCATCAAGGTTGAATTACTATATCCCATGTCGGGCTTAGAAACCGAAGAACCCATACTGCAACCTGGTCGAGTCGAAGTGCTTTTAGGACAAGGACAAACGGCTCAAGTATTGCGCAACCTTTGCTTAATGGTCGCAAAATCCAACCCCGATGATTGGAAACGAATCGTAGTTTTAATCAAGCGCATATTCTCTGTTGAAGTTGACGTACCAAAGGAAAATGCCCGTGGCTCTATTGACCTGTATTACCGCCAACCCAAGGTTAAGGAAAGCTTGGATATTTCCCAATCAGGGCGGGGATTTCAGCAAATACTTTTGATTTTTGCCTACCTATATGCACACAAAGGCAGCGTTTTACTGGTGGATGAACCAGATGCCCATTTGGAAATCCTTCGCCAAAAGCAAATCTATTTGTTACTGCGCGACATAGCTAATGAAAATGGCTCCCAAGTCATTTTAGTCACGCATTCTGAAGTCATTCTGGAAGAAGCACTGGACAAGAATCTGACGCTATTATTGGAAGGACAGGCAGACGATCTCGCGGCAAAAAGAGATATTAAGAATACTCTTAGACTATTTGGTGCAGAGCATTATATAAAAGCGAGGGAACGTGGTTATGTTTTATATGTGGAAGGCAGTACTGACATTGACATCCTTCGCGCTTTGGCAGAACGGATCAATCATCCAGTTTTTAAGGTATGGGATGAACGAGTCAACGCATTTTATGTACAAGATAATTATCCAATTCAATCTTTAGAAAGTGAATTGGAGCGCGTGGAAGGCGGATACGGAATTTTCCCAAAAGAACATTTCTTTCCATTGCGACAACTGGTTCCTGAATTGCGTGGCGTAGGAATATTAGATAACGATGGCCGCAATCGACATAGCTATGTGGATGGAGGTTTGACTATCGTTTACTGGCGACGTTATGAAGCAGAAAATTACTTTATTACACCTGACGTTTTGCGACGGTTTGCCCAACAGCCCTATACTAATGAAATTGATTTATTTAGCGACTCATTCAAGGAAGACATTGAATTAGTCTTGGATGAATTGATTTTACAAAGAGTATTTGATGGTGAAAAGGAAGATTTTCACACTTATCGAAATTCTGCACCTGATGTCGCCCGCTTAATTTGGAACAGTAAAACTGAACGTGTAAAGTTAAGCGACTTTGCCGAAGAGTTTTTTCGTCGGTTGGCGCAACGCTTAGGACATACCATGCTATTGCGCAAGGGTGAATTACATCGTTTAGTGAGTTTTGTAGAGCCTTCATCCATTCCTGCCGAAGTGTCGGAGAAACTGGATTTGCTATTAGATATTTTTAGGTTAGCTCAGAAGGCAAATGAATTATGAATATATCGGCCAATCAAAAGTCAAGTGAAATAGTATTATTCTGGTTCCCACGCTCCAGCGCTCGCCGTTATACACAAGTGTAAGAGGCCCGTCATTCCGGCATGGACTGCCGGAATCCAGTCACAAGGATGTGAACCTAGGGGCTGGCAACTTTCCTGAATCAAGCACTTGTGCAAGCGGCAAGTTACCGTCCTTAGGCTCTGGATTCCGGCAGTCCATGCCGGAATGACGGCGTTTTTGGGTCGGCGGGACTTGTGTATAACGATGAGCGCTCCAGCGTGGCAACCCCGTCTTTACCGCTCCGGCGGTAGGGTAGGTTTCGGCGGCGCAGGAGCGCCATGGGGGGCATTCCCACGCTGGAGCGCGGGAACGAGGGCAATACAGAACCAGGGAATGCAGCCAGTTTGCCATTCATGGATGCTGGATACCGGCATCCCTGCCGGTATGACGATCTTTTTATAATAACCAGAATTCATTAAAACTCAACCAATACCTCTTAGATGTTGAAAATTCAGTATGTCCGACCTTAACGACCCCCGTGTATTATTTGCCGCCGAGCGCACCTTGCTGGCTTGGAACCGCACTTGCCTGGCGCTGATGGCTTTTGGCTTCATGATTGAACGCTTCGGGCTGTTTCTGAGGATACTTGTCCCCAATAGCCAGCAATTGCCCCACCATAATATTTCAGCTTGGCTAGGCTTGAGCTTTATCATACTCGGCAGTGTACTTTGCTTGCTGACCACGATTCAACACCGGCGCTTTCTGCGCACGTTGAAACCTGTCGAAATTCCCGAAAGATACTGGACATTTCTTCCTATCTTTAATAATCTGGCTTTAATGCTCATATCGGTTTTACTGAGCATTTATATGCTTTATATGGTGTTTGCGGTTTAACTTAATACCCTTCAACTGGAGAATGCAATGAACTTTCAAGGGGCGGGCGGCACACCGGGCGGGGTCGGGTCCTTCATTATTGGTTTTGTGATGATGTGTTCGGGCTTTTATTTACTGCTGCAATCCATTGATGTCAGCAATAGCTTCACCTTGGGTACGAGTTTGTACCAAATGCCCATGATGGGCTACACGGCTTCGATTACCAGCGGCATGTTGTTGGTGCCGTTCGTGTTCGGCATAGGCATGATCTTTTACGATGGGCGGAATAGGGTCGGTTGGGCGCTGGTCGTGGGATCGGTCAGCGCAATGGTTATCGGCGTGTTGGCTGGTTTGCGCTTCAGCATGCATCATATGTCGCTGTTCGATTTGCTCACCATACTCGTCCTTGCCATCGGCGGATTGGGTTTGTTCCTCAGTTCCTTGCGTAGCCATTGAATGATGTCACGCGGCATCGGTTGCGGGCTGTTGTAGGGCGGCCTTCAGGCTGCCAACTGAGGCCAGTGCCACCTCATCGGTTGCGGGCTGTTGTAGGGCGGCCTTCAGGCTGCCAACTGAGGCCAGTGCCACCTCATCGGTTGCGGGCTGTTGTAGGGCGGCCTTCAGGCTGCCAACTGAGGCCAGTGCCACCTCGCAAGCCAAAGCGGCCTGAAGGCCGCCCTACAGGTGATCGCTGCGCAACATCAGTCATTGAGCAAAGTCGGGGGGCAACCCCATCCCCCGGATTGCGCTTCGCCCCATCCGGGCCACCGGCTATGCGCAATCGCGCAGATGCCGGCCCACCCACGCAAAATACACCGGGAAGAGAAACGGGATGAATTTGGATAGTGTCTTTGAAACCTTGGGCCATGCTTGGCATTGGCTGCATGATGACCCGCAAAACTTGGCAATAGTTGTCGCCACCGGCGCTGGATTTGCTGTCATTGTCAAAGCTCTGTGGACATTGTTTACTCGGGAAAGTAACCCCAAACCCACCCCGCCCGGCATTTCCAAAGACGCCCTGCCTTCTTTGCTCAAACGCCTGACCGCCAGGCGCAACGACCGGGCCGATGAAATCGCCGAGATTGGCAATGTGTTCAGCGATCCTTTACTGCTGGCGAAATATTATGTCGTCCCGAATTGCCAGCACCACAACCCCGCCGATTACCATGAAGACGAGGGTGCCCGGTCCGACCTGAGGACACCGTTTTTCGACTACATCAGCAAGTTTCTGGAGAAGGAGGTCACCCTGCGCAATGGCGGCCATCAACTGTTCATTTTGGCCGATGCGGGCATGGGCAAGACTTCTGTTTTGATGATGTTGAAGCTGGTGCATCTGTACCATTTCTGGCGGCCTGAGTATGACTGCCTGTTGCTGAAACTCGGCACTGACACCCTGGAAAAGCTCCGGCTACAGCAAAACAAGGCGAAGACGGTGTTGCTGCTCGACGCGCTGGATGAAGACCCGACCGCCTGGGGCCGCTTCGAGCAGCGACTGAGTGAGTTGCTGCTGGCCTCGGAGAATTTCCGCCATGTCCTCATCTCCTGCCGCACTCAGTTCTTCCCGGAAACCGGGTCCGATCCATTCCGTAATCCGGGCCGGGTGACGGTGGGGAATTTCATCTGCCCGATGATTTTCCTCTCGCTGTTCGATGACAGGCAAGTGGACGAGTATCTGCTCAAGCGTTTCCCGCTGCCTTGGCACAGGCTTAGCCTCGGCAAGGTGAAGGCCAACCGACTAAAAGCCAAGGAGATTCTCGCCGCCATGCATTCCTTGCGCTTCCGTCCGCTACTGCTGGCCCATATCGACGACATCCTAAAATCCTCGGAGCGGAAATGGAACGAGTACACCGTCTATGAAGCCTTGTTGGAGGCTTGGCTGCTGCGTGAAGGCAAAAAGCTGGAGCAACAAAACATCCAGCCATTGCCTAGCAAAGACGATTTGTGGGCGGCCTGCACCGTGCTGGCCTTGCATATGCAGACTTTGGGGCCACAGGAAAAAACCGTCACCCAGGAGCAGTTGCGGTCGCTGGTCGGCGCATTGCCCGCCATCGCCCACATCGAGCATTTCGACTTCGGCGGGAGGTCTTTGTTGAACCGCAATTCGCTGCGTGAATACCGTTTTGCCCATTACAGCATCCAAGAGTTTCTGGTGGCCCATGCGCTGGTTGCAGGGGGTTTGGACAAACAGATGAATACCGTCCCGGCACTGAAACAAGGCAACAAACCCCGCGCCACCTACCAAATCCTGACTTTCTTGCTATGCCAAGACAAGATTGCTGATTATTTAAGCCGATTGGATTTTCGTAACATCAGTGTGGAACGCTTGGCCGGTTGGCATTTCCGTGACCGTTTACAGGATGGCAGCTTGGGTCCAGTCATGGTCATCTTCCCCGGCGGTCGCTTCTTGATGGGTTCGCCTGAAAATGAAGCCGGACGAAGCAACGACGAACGACAGCATGAGGTGGAAGTCGCCAGTTTCGCCATCGGTAAATACGCCGTCACCTTTGAGGAATACGACCGCTTTGCTGTAGCCACGGGACGTGGTAAGCCTAAAGATCAAGGCTGGGGACGGGGGCGGCATCCCGTCATCAATGTGAACTGGCAGGATGCCGTCGCCTACGCCGACTGGCTATCGGCACTGACCGGGGAACCGTACCGTTTGCCCACCGAAGCGGAATGGGAATTTGCCTGCCGGGCCGGAACGACCACGCCGTTTCATTTTGGCGAAACCATCAGCACCGAATTAGCCAATTACAATGGCAACTACACCTACGGCAACGGCAAGAAAGGTATTTATCGAGAAAAAACGGTGGAAGTCGGCCAGTTCCCGGCCAATGCCTGGGGCTTGCACGACATGCATGGCAATGTCCGGGAATGGACGGCTTCAGTGTATGACGCGCAATATGGCGGCGCGGAATTGCAAGTCAGCGCAGCCAGTGCCGCGGGAAACCGGGTGGTTCGGGGCGGCTCGTGGTACGGCATCCCGCAGAGCCTCCGTTCGGCCCTCCGTTACGGGTACGCGTCCGGTGCTGCCGACAACTGCCAGGGTTTCCGGCTTGCCAGGGTATTGTCTCTTTGAGCTTTGTTCTTTGTCCCTTTGCGGGGTCCTAGGGTCGCAGCCCCTAGACGATTTTTTTTAGGGGGCATCACTCTGCCCACCGAACGGGCGGCAATGGCGGGCTACGGTGCGCGTCAAGACCAAAAGGAATAGGATTTGGTTAAAAATAACCTCCCGAAAGAAGCCCAATGTAGGCCGGAATAAGCCCGCCTTGGCGGGGGTTTCCGGCAAAGTCAGCCTCCGCGACTTGTCGGAGGCATGCCGGAAACGCCCGTGGACGGGCTTATTCCGGCCTACGGTGCAAGGAAGTTATTTTCGGCCATATCCTTAGGTTAAAATAGTCAAACACCCTCAACCCACAGGAACAACAGATGAAATACGCCATCATTTCAGGCAGCCATCGCACACAATCCCAATCCGGCAAAGTTGCCCGCTATATTGCCGCACGGCTTGCGGCGCTCAGTCCCGAAGCGTCCAGCCATATCGTGGACCTAGGGCAAACCCCGCTGCCATTATGGGACGAGGGCATCTGGCAGGGCGACCCGAAAATTCTCGATGCCTGGAAACCGGTTTCCACTGAATTGAAAAGCTGCGATGCCGCCATTGTCATCGCGCCGGAATGGGGCGGCATGGTGCCAGCCGCCTTGAAAAACTTCTTTCTGTTTGCCGCCGACGGTTCGCTATACCACAAGCCGGGCTTGATCGTAGGCGTCTCTGCCTCCCGCAATGGCGCTTACCCGGTCGCGGAATTGCGTGTCAGTAGTTACAAGAATACCCATCTTCAATACATTTCCGAGCATGTCATCGTCCGTCAGGTGGGCGATGTGTTGAACGAAGACGCCCCGCAGTCCGAGGACGATGGCCTCTTGCGCAAACGCCTGGACTATAGCCTGTCGGTGCTGGCCGAATATGCGAAAGCCTTGCAGTCGGTCCGCGCCAGCGGGGTGTTGAATCGGAAGGAGTATCCATTCGGGATGTGACACCGTAGGGGCGGGTTCCAAACCCGCCCCCAACAACCCAACAATTCTCACTATGAGCCAAAATGCTGATAAACAACCCGTCATTCCGGCTTAGGATGCCGGAATCCAGTCACAAGGATGTGAAGCTATGGGTCGCCTCCAAGCCTTTTTCAACCACTTACGCAACCGACAAGTTGCCGTCCATGGACTCTGGATTCCGGCATCCATGCCGGAATGACGGCAATGGAGCCATAATGACAATTGCTGCCAACAACCCGCATCGCAACACGGGCGGGTTTGGAACCCGCCCCTACCATTTTTCATTCTTGCTTGAGTCTGCACTTCAGTTCAAGCGCCTGTTGCAACGCCCATTCAGCCTCTTCGGCGAGTACATTGTAATGCCCCATCTTGCGGCCCACCCGTGCGGATTTCTTGCCGTAAAGATGCAGGTGGACATTCGGCTGACTGAGCAGGACATCCCAAGCAGGCTCGTCGTCGCCCCAGATGTCGCCTAGCAGGTTGACCATCACCACCGGGGTTAGCAATCGCGTGTCGCCCGGCGGCAACCCACACATAGACCTCACTTGCTGGTCAAACTGACTGAACAGGGTGGCATCCAAGGTGTAATGGCCGCTGTTGTGCGGGCGCGGGGCGATTTCATTGATCAGCAATTCGCCGCCGTCCAGCACGAAAAACTCCACTGCCAACACGCCGACATAATCCAGCGACTCGGCCAATTGCAAGGCCATAAGCCGGGCATGGTCGGCGACAGCATCTTCGACTCGGGCCGGTATTATGCTGATGTCGAGAATGCCGTCTGCATGTTGGTTTTCCGCCACTGGAAAGCAAACCGCCTGACCGGTTCCGCTGCGGGTGACAATCACCGATATTTCGGTTTGCAAATCCAGCTTGCGTTCCAACACACAGGGTTTACTGCCCATTTCAATAAAGGCAGCTTTGGCCTCCTCGGAAGAAAAGACCCTGACCTGTCCCTTGCCGTCATAGCCTAGTCGGGCGATTTTCAAGATTCCGGGCAAATGGCCGATCAAATCCTGTTCCAAGTCCTGCAAGCTTTCAATGGCTAAGAACGGCGCGACTTGCAGACCGGCCCCGAAGATGAAACGCTTTTCACGGATGCGGTCTTGGGCGATGGCGACAGACTCGGACGAGGGGCTGACGCGAATGTGCCGTTCTAGGAACGCCATGCTTTCCGCCGGGACATTCTCAAACTCGGTGGTCACCGCGACGCAGGTGTCCGCCAATTGTTGTAACGCCTTGGGATCGTCAAAATCGGCGCATAGGTGGACATCGGCCAACGCCCCCGCCGGACTTTCGGTGTCGGGGTCTAGCACGGTGACGCGATACCCCATGGACAACGCTGACATCGTAAACATCCGCCCCAGTTGACCGCCGCCCAAGATGCCCAGCATGGCAGTCGGCAATAGGTGTAGGCTCATCCTTCCACCTCCGGCAACTGCATGGCCAACACCGTGTCGGTTTGGTGTTGGCGGAAGGCTTGCAATCGGTCCCTCAGCTCAAAGTCATGGTTGGCCAGCATCGCCGCCGCAAACAAAGCCGCGTTGGTTGCACCCGCCTCGCCGATGGCAAAAGTCGCCACCGGTATTCCTTTGGGCATCTGCACGATGGAATAAAGCGAATCCATGCCTTTGAGATATTTCGACGGCACCGGCACGCCCAAAATCGGCAGGGTGGTCTTCGCCGCCAGCATCCCAGGCAAATGGGCCGCACCGCCCGCACCGGCGATGATGCAATACAATCCACGGGAGGAGGCGGATTCTGCATATTCAAACAGCAAATCCGGGGTGCGGTGGGCGGAAACGACCCGCGTTTCGTAGCCTATCCCTAAATCCTTCAATTGCCTTGCCGCATGTTGCATAACCTCCCAGTCGCTATTGCTGCCCATGACGATACCGATTTGAACCATGCCGATGACTCCATTAAACACAAAATAGGCAATTTTACCTGATTTTTAGCGTTGCCGATAAGGTATCTGGCAATAGGATATGCCAGCATTAACTTTGACGCGCATTTTTGAAAGGAACATGGTCAAGGAATTCATTGACAGATTGATATTGGGTGTCGGCCCCAAGACCACTTGCTCCAGTTCAATCGGCTCATCATTGCCCGCCCCGAGCTTAAATTCAAGATAGGGAACCAGCATGGAGGTGCCTTCCCTGAACTTAACCGGCGTTGAAACATAATCGACCAGCACGGGCGATACAATACGCCATTCCTCTTCCTCTTGGAACGAGGGATGTTTCAGAATAGCCGCAATGCGCAGCAAATCACTTTCCAACTGTTCAAAAATAGCATAATACGATTGGGTGGGAGGGCGTTGTGTTTCATCGGTAGTTTCGCCATATTCCTCAGCCAAGCATTCCACCGATTCGATGACCTTTTTGATAAGCGCCTGTTGTTGTTCCGGGTCATAAACGCATTTTCCCAGTTGAAAGGACTGGCTTTGGGCGCAAGCCAATAAGTATTCTGGATCGAACCCTATGCTGACTCCTTTGCCCAAAGCACTGTAGCCGCGCCACTGGCTCAGTAAATTTCCGTTGGCGCGAAATGATGCGGCGAACAGCATGTGCCCACTAATGATCCGGTTGGATACCCAATCGAGGAATTGCGCCAGCAGCTTTTGGTTGGTGCGGTCATGGTCGATCCGTGCCGACACTTCTGCCTTAATCAAATCGACGGTATGGTTCATCTCCGCCGAATCATTCATATACAGAATATCACTGGCCCACAGCACCCGTTTTTCCACTATGCCAATCAAACCCGGGAAATTGGTGTAGTGGTATATGGTTTCTGTCGGCGTGTCGGAGTAGAGTTTTTCGGTGATGTTTTTGATCATTGGAGTTTATAGGAAATCTTTAGTATCGTTCCCACGCTCCGCGTGGGAATGCATCCCTTGACGCTCTGCGTCTCGAATCAGTTCAAGACCACGGATCAATGGCAATCAAACCTTCCTGACCGTTGTAATTTCTGGCACTGGAATAACGCCAATTCTCGGCCTTGTCCACATAACCACGTTTGACTGGGTTAAGGTGGATATAATCCAGTTTTTCACGCATCATCATTTCATTCAAAATCAATTCGGCATGGCTACCTTCCTGCCAAAATTGATATTCCCGATCCGCCTTGTGCGCTCGTTTGGCGAAGCGTAACCGTTCTAAAATCTGTTCCACTCGATTCACTTCAAGATAGTCGATGATTTGCCGGGCAGTGAAGGATTTGAAGCGGCTGACACATAAATCCAACCGTTCCGCTTGAGCAATAAAATGTAGGTGATTTTCAAGTATCACATAGCCATAGAGTCGAAAGTCATCATGTTCGCGTAGATACAACCAACTGTCGAGCAAGACTTGCACAGTTTCTGGACGGGTAAACACCGGCAACCATTCCATTACCGTGCAGGTAAGAAAGTGGGGTTTGCTCGGTTCGGTGATGACATAACGGCTACGACCCATGGCGGTTATCCTGAATTAAGGTTTCAGTATCTTCCATGCGGAAAATTATCGTTCCAGACGCAGAGCGTCTGAGGATGCATTCCCACGCGGAGCGTGGGAACGATGCAAAATTAGGAATACTTTACCACTTTAATTCCTAGTTCTGGTGATATAGTCAACGAATTCACAACAAGCACTTGAATATTTCCAAAAAAACCAATCTTTTTTTCTATATATATTTTTAGGTCTGATGCCATTGGTTTGAAATATACAGGTTCATTAAATTTTTCATTTCTTTCTAAAAAGAGAATCAAAATAATTGGTTGATTGTCAAAAAAAAGCGATTTATTAAAAACAGCCAACTTTTTATCTGTTTGACGTTGGCTAGCCAATAAACCGAGTATCGTGTCTTTTGTCTTTTTTACCACTTCATCTACGATGTAGGGTTTTTTAGAAGTTATGGTGACTTTCTCTTGATCACTTTCACTTAAAGAATTTCTGATCTGATCAAGCATCACTTTGTCAGCATTAGCAGAAAAAGACATTCTACTAAGACTATCTTCAGCCATTATGTACTTTATTTCCATAAATAAAAGGCATTTATTTGATTTGGCGACAACATCCACTGCTTTCAACCCTAAATGACTAATGCTAAAGTAAAAGTTTTCTTTGCTGGGTTCGTCATATTTATAAGCTATCCAATCATCAGAAAACTCAAAATCTAGCCTAAGTTTGTCTTTTCCTTCGGTTATAATTAACGCCATAGTCAAAATTCCTACCAATTATTAAAAACAGCTTCTTGTTCCTTGTCGTAAAGCTCCATTTCTTCATCCAAAGAGACAATAGTTGTCAGTTCATTCAGGCGATTACCCCTCTCGACGCTTACAGACTTATCATCTCTAACCAAACTAAAAAATGCAGCAGCGGATTTTTGCTTGGGATTTGCTATCAAATAATCAAAATATTTCATTAAAAAAAGACTATGTGTCGCAATGATTATTTGTATGTTGTGTTGACTGAGTTCAACCAAAATTTCTGCAAGCTGCTTGATTAGTCTTGGGTTTAGGTTTGCTTCGGGTTCATCCCAAAACAAAATGCTGTTTTCCCTAAGGGAATCATTTGCAATTAAATATGACAATGTCCCTAATTTACGCCACCCTTCAGCCACCATAAATATATTGTATTCGGATTTATCTGATCTCAAATAAAAATGATCCCCTTTAAGAATGATTTTACCACCAATAATATTTTCAATTCTCTGAATTAAAGACTTGTCGGGTTCTTTCAATAAAGGATTATCTATTGCCTTACAAAGATCATAATATGTCTCATCAAATGAAAGTTCATATTTCTCGTAGAGAGATATGAATTTAGGGAAAAGTGAAAGTACCTCTTTAGCGGGAAAAAATAGGGGCTTATTCAGGATAGGTGCGGTTGGGATCACGCCATTTAAGGTAATCTTATCGCGCATAGACAAATAAAACTCAATAGTTTGCGATTCTTGAGTTTTATGATTGACAAAAAAATCTAAACTGACATAGTGCCTAGCGTCACTCAACAGAGTGTCGAATTTTTTTAATTCAATAAGTTCTTCTACTCTAAAAACACGATGAAGTTTTTCAATCAGGCTTTCTTTCCAGCCTTCCTTGCCGCATTTATCCCATACAGAAGCAACGCTATAGGCCAGTTTTAAAACATGGCTTTTGCCGCTTGAGTTCTCACCAATAATTATGTTTATACCTTTTGAAAAAACGAATTCAGCGTTTTGAAACGTTGTGAAATTTTGTAATGTCAATTTTTTTAGCATTTCGACTATATTTCCACTGATTATATGTTTATGCTAGAATTATGGCTCATAGTCCTGTTTGATAGCCCTCGCCAATGCCTCGGCATTGGCTGGGGTGGAAAGCAAATGCAAGGTTTCCATCATGCTGTTGTAATAATCAAGGGACATGACCACGGCATCGCCCTTATCATCGCGGCGGCTAATGATGGTGACATCGGCATCTTGCTGCACATCATCTAAAATCGACTTAAGCGCGTGTCTCGCATGGGAATAAGTGACAACTTTCATAGTTTCATCCTTTTAATTAAATGGAAGGACTGTTAAGTTTCCTTGTGCAGTCGGCAAGTCACCATTATAGATTTTCGGGCAAACAGCTCCATCGTTTGCCCGAAAATCTATTGCAACTTGGATATATCCGCAATATCCAAAAACAAACCCTCCACAATCGCCAGCAAACCCAGTCGGTTGCGCCGCAATTCCGCGTCTTCGCTCATGACCATCACGCCATCGAAGAAAGCATCCACCGTGTCGCGCAATGCGGCTAGGCGGCATAGGGCGGCGGTGTAGTCGCGTTCCTGCAATAAGGGCAGCACGTCTTCCCTGGCGTCGCGGGCGGCTTGCAGCAGGGCTTTCTCTATCGGCTCGACCAAATTATGGTCATCGACGTTGGCGACGATGGTTTCCTCGGCCTTGCGCAGGATGTTGCGGATGCGCTTGTTGGCGGCGGCGAGGCTTTCCGCTTCCGGCAGGTTGCGGAAGACTTTGACCGCTTGCAAACGGGACTGGAAATCCAACAGGCGCGGCGGTTGCACGGCCAGCACGGCATCGAATTCGTCGAAGTTGAAACCGCGCTCCAGGCAATAGCCTTTCAACCGGTCGAGGATGAATTCATGCACGGCTTTGAAGGTGGCATCGCGGTCGAATTCATGCGTAAACGGTTCCAGCGCGAAGGCCAAGAGTCCCGGCAAATCCAAATCCAAGCCGCATTCAATCAGGATGCGAATCGCACCCAAAGCGGCGCGGCGCAGCGCGTAGGGGTCTTTATCACCGGTGGGTATCAGCCCGGCGGAAAAAATGCCGGTCAGGGTGTCGAGCTTTTCCGCCAAGGCCAGCATTTGCCCGGTTTTGGTTGTCGGCAAGGCACCGCCGGATTGCTTGGGCAGGTATTGCTCTTCAATGGCGGCGGCGATGTCTGCCGGTTCGCCTTCGGCCAAGGCGTAGTAGCGGCCCATGGTGCCTTGTAGGTTGGTGAATTCGCCGACCATTTCGGTGAGCAAGTCAGCCTTCGCCAACAGCGAGGCGCGTTCGACACAGGCGCTTTCGGTTGCCAAGGCATCGGCGATTTGGACGCTTAGGCGTTGGACGCGGTGGGTTTTGTCGAGCAGGGAACCCAAGGTCTTTTGGAAGGTGATGTTGGCCAGATTTGGCACTTGGGTCTCCAAGGTTTTCTTGCGGTCTTGGTTCCAAAAGAATTCGGCATCGGACAGGCGCGGGCGCACGACGCGCTCGTTGCCCTCGCGCACGGACTCGATGCGGCGGCTGGCGATGTTGCTGAAGGTGATAAACCAAGGCATCAAGCTGCCGTCGGCTTTTTGCACCGGGAAATATTTCTGGTTTTCCTGCATGGTGGTGATCAGCACCTCCGCAGGCAATTCAAGGTATCGGGCCTCAAAACCACCTAACACCGGCACGGGCCATTCCACAAGCGCGGCAATTTCTTCCAGCAGGGCCGGCTCGATATGCGCGACGCCATTGACCTCGGTCGCCGTCAACTCGGCCAGGGTGCGAATAATGTCCATGCGTTCGGCATGGCTGGCGATCACTTTGCCTTCGGTGCGCAGCTTCTCCGCATATTCCGCCGGGCTGTCAAGGGTGATTGTCCTCGGGCTATGGAAGCGGTGACCGCGTGTGTTGCAACCCGTGGGCAGATCGAGGATTGTGGTTTCTATGACGGTGTCCCCGAACAACAGCAATACCCAATGGGCAGGCCGCACGAACTCGGCAGTCCCTTCGCCCCATCGCATCCGCTTGGCAATGGGCAAGCCGGCCAGGCTTAGCCGGATGATGTCTGGAAGCAGGTCTGCCGTCGCCGCCCCCTTGACTTCCTGCTTGAAGCACAACCATTCCCCCTTGTCGGTTTTAAGCGAAGTGAGTTTGTCGGCGGTGGTTCCGCAACTGCGTACAAAGCCTTCGGCGGCCTTGGATAAGGAGCCGTCTGCGTTATACGCCGCGTTGATCGCCGGCCCGCGTTTTTCCACAAGCTGATCAGGCTGGGCTACATTCAAATCCTTGACTAGGAAAGCCAAGCGCCTTGGGGTGGCGTAGGAGATGAACTCGCCATACGCCAAACCCGCCTTTTGCAACCCGGCCTCGACCCCGGTTTGCAGTGCGCGTGACAGCGTGAGCAGGGATTTGGGCGGCAATTCTTCCGTGCCCAATTCAAACAACAAGTCGCGTGTCTCAGCCATGGTTGCTCTCCTTACGTGCCAGCATGGGGAAGCCCAGTTTTTCACGGCGGGCGTAATAGGCAACGGCCACGGATTTGGCCAAGTCACGAACCCGCAGGATAAAGCGCTGGCGTTCAGTCACTGAAATCGCCCGCCGGGCATCCAGCAGGTTGAAGCAATGGGAGGCTTTCAGCACCATTTCGTAGGCAGGCAATGGCAAGTTGAACAAAATCAAATCTCGGCATTCTCGTTCGTAGGTATCAAAACTATCGAAAAGAAAATCAGGCAGTGCGTATTCAAAGTTATAAGCGGACATTTCCACTTCGTTTTGGTGGAAAACGTCGCCGTAGGTCACGTCGCCCTGCGGCCCGCGCGCCCATACCAAATCAAAGATGCTTTCCTTGTTTTGCAAGTACATGGCAAGACGTTCCACGCCATAAGTGATTTCGCCGCTGACTGGGCGGCAGTCCAAGCCGCCCACTTGTTGGAAATAGGTGAACTGGGTCACTTCCATGCCATTCAACCAGACTTCCCAGCCTAGTCCCCAGGCACCGAGCGTAGGCGATTCCCAGTTGTCCTCGACGAAGCGGATGTCGTGTTCCAGCAGATCGAAGCCCAGGAAGCGCAGCGATCCCAGATAAAGCTCTTGGAAATCCGCCGGTGAGGGCTTCATGATGACTTGAAACTGGTAGTAGTGTTGGAGACGGTTGGGGTTCTCGCCATAACGCCCGTCGGTGGGGCGGCGCGAGGGTTGCACATAAGCCGCGTTCCAAGGTTCGGGGCCAATGGAGCGCAGGAAGGTGGCGGGATGGAAGGTGCCTGCGCCAACTTCGAGGTCTAACGGTTGCAGGATGACGCAGCCCTGCGCGCCCCAATATTCCTGTAGCGCCAGGATAAGCCCCTGGAAGGTGGAAACATCGCGTGAGTGGGTGTTGGTATTGTCCACGGCTCTTACTTGAAGGAAGATGGAAAGCAGCGATTATAGCCCATCATTCGCTTTTTCGAGGGTTGAAACGGACTTGTTTAATGAGGTTGCCTTCCATTTTAGTGATTTCCAGTTGATGATCCACCAGTTTTAGGCTGGTCCCGGGTCGCGGGATGGTTTCGAGATATTCGATGATCAATCCGTTGAGGGTTTTTGGCCCCTCCGTAGGCAATGCCCAACCGGTGATTCGGTTGAGTTCCCGCAGGGTAATGCTGGCATCGACCCAATAACTTCCATCCTTCTGTTTTTGGATGTCAAACGAATCGGTGGTGAACTCCCCGACGATTTCCTGAAGCAAATCTTCCAACGTGACCAATCCTAAAACGTCGCCGTATTCGTCAATGATCAGGCCGAAACGCAGGCTTTCACGGCGAAAATTCAGCAACAACTGGTGCAAAGACATGTTCTCCGGGATAAAGTAAATCTTGTCCAGGCTCTTTACGATGGTTTCCTTGCTGAAGTCACTGCGGATCATGCGGATTAAAATCTTGCGCAAGTGCAACATGCCGAAGACCTTGTCGATGCTCTTGCGATAGACCGGCAGTCGGGTGTGGCGGCTGTTCCTGATTTGTCCGACGATTTGTTCCAATGGCAAATCCAAATCAATGGCTGCGATCTCGTTGCGCGGAATCATGATGTCCTCCACCGTCGCCGACTCGAGGTCGAGTACGCTAAGCAGCATATTCTGGTAACGTTCGGGAATCATGGCCCCTGCTTCGGCGACCACGGTGCGCAGCTCTTCTTTGCTGAGGGCGTTGTGGGTCTCGCCCTTAGGGTTAAAGCCCAATAGCCGCAATAACAGGTTTGCAACCATGTTGACCAGCCAAACCACCGGATAAAACAACTTCATCAACGGGACAATGATCAACGATGCGCCAAAGGCAAGCCGTTCCGGATGCATGGCGGCCAAGGTCTTAGGGGCCACTTCGGAGAAAATCAGGACAACCAATGTCAAGACGCCGGCGGTGAGGGCAATGCCTGTGTCGCCAAATAATCGTAGCGAAATCACCGTGGTGAGGGATGATGCCAATATATTGGCGAAGCAATTGCCTAACAGGATCAAGCCGATAAGCCGGTCGGGCCGACGGAGCAGCTTTTGCGCCCTAATGGCGCCGGGATGCCCGGCTTTGACCGAATGCAGCAGGCGGTAGCGATTGAGTGCCATTAACGCGGTTTCAGCCCCGGAAAAAAACGCCGACATGATCAGCAACAGGGCAAGCGAAGCAAACAGCAGGCTTAGTGGAATTTCGTTCAAGACAGGTTGGACTCCATGGCAAGTTTGGATTTATAACTTCTAAGGGCAAGGCGGGATAAAGTCAAGCCGAGCCTTTCAGGCTCATCTTCCCGGACAGGGATTTTCGTTTCTCAAAAATCCCTTATTGGTGCTGCCACTCGATTTTTACTTGTTTCAATACACTCCGTCTAGTAGAATTGGCCGTTTATTAAGCGATGGCTTATTCCAAGCCATCACTCCTTGCCTTATCGCATCCAACCGAATAAGGCTTTTTAATCCGAAAGGAGCATTCATGCGTCATTATGAAATCGTTTTTCTAGTACACCCCGATCAAAGCGCACAAGTTCCCGCAATGATCGAACGTTATCGCACAATCATCGAATCGGCCTCCGGGGCGATCCACCGCTTGGAAGACTGGGGCCGGCGTCAATTGGCCTACCCCATCATTAAGCTTCACAAAGCCCATTATGTGTTGATGAACATTGAGGTCGATCAACCTACCCTTGACGAGTTGGACAGCAGTTTCCGCTTCAACGACGCTGTATTGCGCAGCCTAGTACTGTTGCGCGACGAAGCCGTCACCGAGCCCTCTCCCCTCATGCGGGCGGGTCAGGGCGAATCCGAGGTCGAAAAGACCGATGACGATGAAATCGAAAATGAGGATGAAATCATCCTGGTCGAAGAAGAGGCCCTAGTCGTTGACATCGATACTGCCTTGGTGGATGCATAGCAGGGTCCACGCTCCGAGTGTTCATACAGACGTGAAAAATCTCCAACAATTCAATAGAGAGTCAGAACATGGTTCGCCAATTCAAGCGTAGAAAATTTTGCCGCTTCACCGCCGACAAGGTCAAGGAAATCGACTACAAGGATTTGGACACATTAAGGGAATTCGTTTCTGAAACCGGAAAAATCGTCCCTAGCCGAATCACCGGCACCAAGGCGAAATACCAGAGACAGCTTGCAACTGCCATTAAGCGTGCGCGTTTTTTAGCTTTGCTGCCGTTCTGCGATTCACATCCCCAGTAAGAGGCAGGGAGCCTGACACCCGATCTGCGTAATCAAGGCTGCGCACATGCGATTTTTCGCGACCTACACCTTGCAGGGACGGTATCAAGCATTAATTGCGATATGCGGTTTTGCCATTGCCTCGCTGTTCCTCCCGCCCGTAAGCTTGATCAGTTCGGCTTTGTTTGCCCTTGTGGTTTTACGCAAAGGCGGCATGGAGGGCGGGTGGGTGTTGTTGCTTGCAGTCTTGTCCTTGGGTTTGGGCGGCTCTCTGCTAATGGGCAATGTGGCTCAGGGAATGGGTTACGGCTTGCTGCTGTGGCTGCCGATTTTGCCAGTGGCCGTCGTGTTACGCGAATCGCGCAGTCTGGCATGGGCATTGGAGGTATCCCTTGGCTTGGGGTTGGCCGTCGTGGCCGGTGTTTATGCCCTAGTCGATGACCCAGCCGCTTGGTGGCGGGAAAGGATTCAGGGGTTCGTGCAAGCCATGTCCGAGAATGCACCGGAGGGCTTTGATCCCGCAATGTTTGCCAAGGCGATGGATGCTTTTTCCCATTACATGACCGGCACGGTGGTGGGTGGTTCGGTGTTAAGCCTTATTTTGGGGCTTTCGATTGCTCGTTGGCTACAGTCGATTCTGTTCAACCCAGGTGGGTTTGGGCATGAATTTGTGGCATTGAGATTCCACCCGCCGGTGGTGTATGTGGGTTTGGTCAGTATTTTGGTGGGATTGGTGTTGGGAGACGGGATGATCGCCGAATTCACTTGGAATATGAACGGCCTGTTTTTGATTTTGTTCACCTTGGGCGGTTTCTCAATCATCCATGCAGTTCTAGGCGGCAAAGGTCTCTGGGTCTTCGCTATCTATTTGGCGCTGCTGTTCATCCCGAAATGGTTGATTCCCCCCATCGCCTTGCTTGGCATAAGCGATCTGTGGGTGGACTGGCGCAATTACGCAAAAAGGTCTTGAAAGGTTTTTGCCCGGCCAATACGCCTGGGCATCGTGACAAACAACATTCTGAATAAAGTAAATAGTGAGGCATTACAGACAATGGAAATTATTCTTCTCGAAAAAGTGGCCAACCTTGGCAATCTTGGCGACAAAGTCGTCGTCAAACCCGGCTATGGACGCAATTTTCTGATACCGAAAGGCAAGGCGGTTCGTGCCTCGGCTGAAAAACTGGCCGAGTTTGAGCAGCACCGCTCTGAATTGGTGCAAAAGGCAACCGCACAATTAGCCGCAGCCCAGGCTCGCGCCGAGGCTTTGGGCAAATTGATAGTGGTCATTGCCCAAAAGGCAGGCGATGAAGGGCGTCTATATGGTTCGGTGGGTGCCAAGGACATTGCCGATGCGGTCACCTCTGCTGGCGTGGGTCTGCTCAAAAATGAAGTGCGGCTGCCTTCGGGGCCTATCCGTCATATTGGCGATTATGAAATCAAGCTGCATATCCATGCTGACTTGGAAGCCATGGTGCCGGTGAAAATCGTCGCGGAATAAGGTCGGGCAATGACCCTCCACCCAAACCGCACGGTTCCCGACGACGGAATCATCGGCTTGGATTAAGCTCCCATTCGATTTTCAGATCAATCGTGAACTATCGGGGCTGGTTCCAAACCCGTCCTTGTTGCCTTGGTAGGTTATCGGGCGGGTTGGGGGCGGGCGGGTTTGGAACGGGCGGGTTTGGAACGGGCGGGTTTGGAACGGGCGGGTTTGGAACCCGCCCCTACATAATAGAAATTTGGATCAGGAGGACGATCAGCCCGTGCGGTTTATTTATAGCGTTTTGTTTTATGTGCTGACACCCCTGATCCTGGGGCGCATGGCATGGCGAGGCCGGCACGAGCCTGCTTACCGCCAACGTTGGCGCGAACGTTTTGGTTGTTATCCCGCCACCTTCCCAAGCCAGGGTGTGATCTGGTTCCATGCCGTTTCCGTTGGCGAGTCCGAGGCTGCGTTCCCGCTGATTCGTGCGATGATCCGTCGCTTTCCAGAAAATCCAATCTTAGTCACCACCACCACGCCCACCGGTTCGGCACGGGTCAAAGCGGTGTTGGGCGACGCAGTGGCGCATGTCTATCTCCCCTACGATCTTCCCGATGCCGTGGCACGCTTCCTGGGCTATTTCCGCCCCCGTTTGGCGGTGATCATGGAAACTGAAATTTGGCCTAACCTATTTCATGCGTGTGCCGACCGTGGCATACCGGTCAGCATAGTCAATGCCCGCTTGTCGGAGCGTTCCGCGAAAGGTTATGCGCGTTTGGGCGGTTTCACCCGGAAAACCCTGGCACAAGTCAGCCTGATAGCCGCACAGACCCAAGCCGATGCAGACCGTTTCTTGGCGGTAGGGGCGCGACAGGAAACCGTGGCAGTGACGGGTAACATCAAGTATGACTTTGAATTGCCGGAAGATTATTTTCAGCAAGCGGCAATTTTGCGTGAATCGCTGTTCGGTGAGCGTCATGTCTGGATCGCCGCCAGCACCCACGAAGGCGAAGAGGCAATGGTGTTGCGGGCTTTCGCACGGTTGCGCGGTCAATTTCCAGAATTAATGCTGGTGCTGGTTCCGCGCCACCCGCCCCGTTTTGATAGAGTGGCGAACCTATGCCTGGCCGAAAGGTTCAAGCTGGCCCGGCGAAGTTTGGGCGAAGACGCCGAGAATGCCGATGTGTTTCTGCTGGATACGCTAGGCGAATTGCGCTTGTTTTACGCCGCTTCCGATAGTGCTTTCGTCGGCGGCAGCTTGGTTCCCGTGGGCGGGCATAATGTGCTGGAACCTGCTTTGGCCGGGGTGCCGGTGCTGTTCGGCCCGCATATGTTCAACTTCGAGGAAGCCGGGCGACGATTGCTCGAAGCGGGTGGGGCGGTCCGGGTGAATGACGGAGACGTACTGGCCCAATTGGTCGGCGATTTACTGCAAGACACAGACCGCAGCAAAAGGATGGGCGAGAGAGGCAGGGTTTTCGTCGAAGCGGGACGGGGCGCTTTGGCAAGGGTCGAGGAAGCTTTGGCGGGTTTGATGGTGTAGGAGCCGCGCCCTCGCGGCGATTGGGATTAAGGCTGTTTTTCCAAGTTATTCAGTCGCCGTCAGGGCACGGCTCCCACAAGCCCTAATCTAAGGTGATTCCTGAGAAAGAACATCCCATCAAGAATCTGACCCATAAGAAAAAAATACAGTCCACGAAAGACACGAAAAGCACGAACAAAGGCAAGATTCGTTCGTGCCTTTCGTGTCTTTCGTGGACGATTCTTTTGGTGGATTCATTATTGGAAATCACCTAACCTATCCCTTAATTTAGTCGTAGGTCGGCAACCCTTTGCCGACTTGGGCACTGCGCCGAACGTGAACAGTTCGGGTGCGTAACATCAGTTCAACAGTCATGGCTTCCTATTGGGAAAAACATGTTTGAATATCCCGTTTTACTTACCCCCGCCGAAGAAGGCGGATTTGTGGTGACTTTTCCCGATGTGCCAGAAGCAATCACTCAAGGCGAAGACAAGGCGGATGCGCTACTACATGCAAGGGATGCGCTGGAGTCCGCCTTGATGTTTTACCTGGACGATTGGCGTTCGCTGCCCAAGCCGTCTGTGCTGCCCGAATTTCCAACTGTTTCCCCGGAAACCCTATCCTGTGCAAAATTGGCACTGTTTCAGGCCATGCTAGAGGCCAATGTGAGCAAGGCAAATTTGGCCCGTCGTTTGAACATCGACATTACTTTAGTGGAAAGGCTGATGAACCTTGACCATGCCAGCAAAATCGAACAGATTGATGTTGCACTCGCAGCGTTGGGTAAGCGCTTGGCAGTCGGGATGCGCGAAGCGGCTTGATTTCGTTTGTATCTTAATGGAATTTGATCTATAGTCCCGCTTGCGGGTGGGGAAGGAATTCCATCCGATTCATTGATGATTCATTGCCCCACTAACAAGCCACCGTTTGAATCATAGTTGTTAGGTTTGATGAAACGGTTTCGGGATGTTGTTGGCCTGATCGGTTTGGGGGTATACAAATACGGGATAAACCATGACACTATTTAACCAACCAACCAAGCCTAATTTCGCCCTAACGGCATTACTGTTTGCGGTGGGTCTGTTTTTTGCCTCAACCGCAGAAGCAGCACTAATGTCTAGGCTCGGTGGGCAGGTCGTGTATGACACTGATTACAACATCACTTGGCTGGCGAATGCCAACTATGCCCAGACCTCCGGCTACGATACCGACGGCTTGATGAATTGGACTGATGCCAACGCTTGGGCAGCGAGCTTGAACATTGGCGGCTACACCGGCTGGCGGCTGCCGATCGCCGATCCCGCGTGTGTTTTTAGCTACGGCTGCATCAACAGCGAACTGGGGCATTTATATTACACCGAAGGGGGTTTGAGTCCACACCAGACAATCGCTAGTTCGGTTTTGTCAAACATGTTTACTAATATGAAAAACTCCGTTTACTGGTCCAGTACCGGGTACGCGCCCGGTCCGGGTAACGCGTTGGACTTCGATACCAACAATGGCTACCAGGACTACCACAATAAGGACCATAGCTACTCTGCGTGGGCCGTGCGCTCTGGCGATGTCGCCGCATCCGTTCCAGAACCGGGCATGATTTGGCTATTCGGCGCTGGCGCATTGGCTTGGAGTGGCTCACGCACACGTCGGCGTGGGTGATTCGGTGATTTGAGTCATTCGACCCTTTGCGGGGGTGCAGGGGGCGGCAGCCCCCGCTCCGCCCCAATACTGTTGAATTAAGCCATTCATGCGAACCGAGCGTAGGGCGGCAACCCTTTGCCGCCGTCGGTTCGGCCCGAATTTGTCGGCATGGGGATGCCGACCTACCGCTTAATTCAGCAGCATAGCCACTCCGCCCGCCAGGGCGGAATTTTAAAATTTTTTTGACGTAGGCCGGAATAAGGTCGCATGGCGACCGTTTCCGGCTTGCGAAGGTCGGTCGCTCAAGCGGGTTCCAAGCTCTGCTTCACTGCCATTAAGTTACCTGATTAGCAAGTTGTTTCAGCCAAGACTTAGGTGATTTCGAATAATCAATCTACCAAAAGCATTGTCCACGAAAAACACGAAAGGCACGAACAAGAGATGCCTTTGTTCGTGTTTTTCGTGTCTTTCGTGGACTGTATTTTTTGCCAATGGTTCGGATTCTTGATGGGATGTTCTTTCTCAGGAATCACCTTAAAATGCAGTCATTTCGGCATCCCTGCCGAAATGACGAGATATCCAATCCTTAACTTAATGGCAGTGAGGCGGGAGCTTGGGAACGAGCGCAACACTTACTATTATTAACCATTCAATATCCGTCTCCCTATCCATTCGGCTATGATTACTTTATTTTGGCTGACCGGGCATGAGGAGAAGCCGGACTGGGCCTTTGTCTGGCAACGCTTGGTGGAATTGGGTTTCGAGGGCGACCGGCCGCGACTGGCTGGACGGGCATAAAGACCGGAATGAATACCCGCATGTGTTTCACCAAGTCTTTGGGTATTGGCCCAAACGATAACTAACAAAAGGCTAATCCAATGCTTGAATCATCCACTTTTTTCACCGTGACAAAGATATTTTAGGCGGTCAACCCGTTTTTGTTGGCACTCGGGTTCCTGTTCGGATATTGTTTGAATATCTCGAAGCGGGGGATAGCCTCAACTTATTTCTCGATGATTTTCCATCAGTTAGCCGGGAACAAGCGGTGGCGGCCTTGAGTGGCTCGGCAGTCGGTATTCGACCATGCGCGTGCTGCTTGACGAATCGATTCCTCGACGATTTGGTTTTCTATTGACGGGACATTACGTCCGAACTGTCCAACATTGTGGTTGGTCTGGCTTGAAAAATGGGGAATTACTGCGTGTGGCTCAAGCGGATTTCGACGTTTTAGTAACAGCCGACCAAAACATGCAATATCAACAATTGGTCTTACAGGCTCATGCTTGCTCTGAAAATCTTGAGCATCCAGAGCTACGTTCCCAAGCGGGAGATCTCATCGTTATACACAAGTCCAGCCAATCCAAAAAAACCGTCATTCCAGCAGGGATGCTGAAATCCAGTGCCATGGACGGTAATTCGTCATTGCGTAAGTGTTTGATTTACTGTATGTGTCAGTGCGCAGGTTCACATCCCTGTGACTGGATTCCGGCAGTCCATGCCGGAATGACGGGCTTCGACTACTTGTGTATAACGATGAGAGCAAGAACATGGGAACAAATGCAACATGTACTTTTTTCACCATTCAATTACCCCCACTCCATCCTTTCGGCTATAATCTCCTGATTTTTTAAGGCTTCCAGGGCTTCGCCGCCTAGCCTCCCGCACTCATTAGGAAATCCCAATGGCCCTACACTGTGGCATCGTCGGCTTGCCGAATGTCGGTAAATCGACTCTATTCAATGCCTTGACCAAGGCGGCCATCGCCGCCGAAAACTATCCTTTCTGCACCATAGACCCCAATGTCGGGGTCGTGCCAGTACCGGACCCGCGCCTTGATGCCTTGGCGGAAATCGTCAAGCCGCAACGGGTGGTGCCCACCGCCATTGAATTTGTCGATATAGCCGGTTTGGTGGCAGGTGCGTCGAAAGGGGAAGGTTTGGGCAACCAGTTCCTCGCCCATATTCGCGAGACCGATGCCATTGCCCATGTCGTGCGTTGCTTTGAAAACGACGATGTGGTGCATGTGGCGGGGAAGATCGACCCCGGTTCGGACATTGACGTGATCCACACCGAACTCAATTTGGCCGACATGGCCTCGGTGGATAAAGCCATGCAGCGGGTGCTAAAAAGTGCCAAATCCGGCAACAAGGACGATCTGCACAAGAAGGAGATTCTGGAAAGGCTGACGGTTCATCTGGATACCGGCCAACCGGCCCGCTCGCTGGGTCTGGATGCAGACGAAAAAGAACTGATCCGCGACTTGTTCCTGCTGACCATGAAGCCGACCATGTACATTGCCAACGTGCAGGAGGACGGCTTCCACGACAATCCCCTGCTGGATCGCGTCCACGCCATAGCGGCGGAGGAAGGCGCGATGGTGGTGCCAGTGTGTGCCGCCTTGGAGGCGGAAATTGCCCAACTCGAAGAGACGGACAAAGCCGATTTCCTCGCCGATATGGGCTTGGACGAGCCGGGCTTGAACCGCGTCGTGCGGGCAGGTTATCAGTTGTTAAACCTGTTCACCTACTTCACCGCCGGCGTGAAGGAAGTCCGCGCCTGGACCATTCCCGTCGGTGCCACCGCCCCGCAAGCCGCCGGGGTCATCCACACCGATTTTGAGAAGGGCTTCATCCGCGCCGAAGTGATTGCCTATGATGACTTCATCGCCTACAAGGGCGAGCAAGGGGCCAAAGACATCGGCAAATGGCGCTTGGAAGGCAAGGAGTATGTCATGAAGGATGGAGATGTGGTGCATTTTAGGTTTAACGTCTGATATGCTTTTGGCAGGATATGGACGATGTCACGTTTTGGATCTTCCCTATAAAATTATTCCGTTGGAGTTAAAACCATGCCTACTTACGAGTACCAATGCCAATCTTGCAAAAATGAATTCACCGCCCTGCATAAGATAAGCGAGGCTGCCCCGCCTTGCCCTGAATGTGGCGGGGACGTGAAAAAGAAATTATCCGCCCCGGCAGTGCATGGCGGCGCACAAAAATCAGCGCCAAACATGGGCGGTCAGGGTTGCGGCATGGGGGGATGCGGGCATAGGCATTGAAGGCCCCGGCCCGTCAATTCCCCCATCATCGCCTATTCGAGGACTTTACCCCGCAGGGCCTTGGTTTGACCGCGTTGGGATTTGCCTTCCAGCCGACGCTTTTTCGATCCCAGGGTTGGCCTGGTCGGTTTGCGCGGACGGGGTGGGCTGGACACGCTTTGCACTAATTCAAGAAGACGGTCAACCGCATCCTGTCGGTTCAGCTCCTGGGTGCGGTATTGCTGGGCTTTGATGACGACAACCCCCTCGCCGGTAATGCGCTGATCGTTCAGGGCGAGGAGCCGGTCCTTATGGCCTTCAGTGAGGGATGATGCGCGAATGTCGAAGCGTAAATGCACGGCACTTTCCACCTTGTTGACATTTTGCCCGCCCGATCCTTGGGCGCGCATCGTTGTGATCTCGATTTCGCCGGGTGGGATGTCTATTTGACGGCTATTGGTTCGTTTCAACATGGCAAGGCGGTGATTTTAAATAGTTCGCCGGGGGGCTGTCAGTTCGACGGTTTTTGCGGTAGCTTATAGCAAGGTCGGCGAAACGCAAACTTCGACCGGCCGTTTTGTTTTTTGCCCTAAAAGTAAGAGGTTTTGAACATGACCCCTCAACAATGTGCCGCAACTGCCTGTATGATGCTGGCCTTTTCTTCATCTGCCGCCTTCGCAGCCCCCCGAGTCAGCCACCACGGAGGGCTTATCTTGAATTGCGAACCGCCTCATTTCTTTGACCAAACCCCCGGCAAAGATGGCAAAGCCGCTTCCATTCAGGATTTTTCGCTCACCGCTTCGGACAACACCGACCAAGCCACCATCAAAGCATGGGCAAACAACGAGCCTGTCGAAGTCAAAGTCACCCAAGAGCGTAGCGGGAGTTTCCTGGTTCAAGGGCGTTTGAAGGAACCCGTCACCAAGGGCAAGGTTTGGTTTCGGGTAAACGCGGAATCCAACGATGGCTGCGACGATAACAGCACTTGGAATGTCTACACAGGGAATTGACCGCTTTACAACATGCCCAGGCGATTTTCGGAAAATATCACCCTCGTTGCAGGGTGTCCCTCAGGGCACTTTGGCGTCATGAAGGCCACCCTACGGGTAAAGGCACAACCGTCAATGTCCCAAATGTCCCGGCAACTCAATCAAAATGACAAACGTAATCCAAAAACTCCACCGTCTCAATGTCGAAATGGCTGTTGGCTGGAATAGTGAATGACTCGCCAGCCGAGTAGGTTTTCCAATCCAGCTCGCCCCCCGGCCTGACTTTGCAGACTCCTCCGATAATTTCCATAGTCTCCGGCGAACCCGTGTTGAACGTGAGCGTGGAGGGGAAAATCACCCCGATTGTTTTGCGTGTCCCATCCTCAAGGAATAGGGTGTGGCTGATGCATTTTCCGTCAAAATAGACATTGGACTTCTTGACGACGCTGACATAATCTAAGTGTGACATACTTGACTCATGGCTTTTTAGGTTGGTAAGCGTCATTATATCTCACGATGCCGACCCTTTTCACTGGAATCGGCGGGGCCACTTGTCCGGGAAGGCTCAAAGCAAGCCATGTTCGGCGAATGAATAGGCATTCAAGCCATCGCCGACAATGAAATGGTCGAGTACGCGAATGTCGAGCAAGCCCAGCGCCTGCTTCAATCGCTGGGTGATGAACTTGTCCGCCTCACTGGGTTCCGCTACGCCCGAGGGATGGTTGTGGGCGAAAATGATCGCCGCCGCATTGTGGGCCAGGGCGATTTTCACCACCTCGCGGGGATAAACGCTGGCCCCGTCTATGGTGCCGCGAAACAATTCCACGAATTGGATGACCCGGTGTTGGTTGTCCAGCAACAAACAGGCGAACACTTCGTAAGGGTACTGCCGCAAGGTCGAGATCAAATAGTTGCGGGTCAGTTCGGGGCTGGTCAGGGAGTTGCTGCGCTCCAATTCCTGCCGCAAGTGGCGACGGGCCATCTCCAACACAGCCTGTAGCGATGCGTATTTTGCGATGCCCAGCCCCAAACTCCGCTGGAAACGCTCGAAATCGGCCTCCAGCAGGGCGCGTAGCGATCCATACTCTTGCAAGAGTTCCCGCGCCAAATCCACGGCGGTTTTTCCCTTCACCCCGGTGCGCAGGAAAATCGCCAATAATTCGGCATCGGACAGGGCGCCAGCCCCACGCTGCAAGAGTTTTTCCCGGGGTCTTTCGTCCTCCGGCCAGTCCATGATGGTCATCGCATGCCTCTTGAAAGTAAATGTTTATGGGAAACTGAATAAAAAGGATAGAAGGATACCGGCAAACTTGCCATAATCCACGGTTATGATTGCATATCTTGGTAGCGGAAAACAAAGGTGAGCCGTCTGGCGGAAAAACGCATCCTACTGGGTGTCACTGGCGGTATTGCCGCCTATAAGGCCTGCGAGCTGACCCGGCAGTTAATTCAAGCCGGCGCGTGCGTGCGCGTGGTCATGACCCGCGCCGCCCAATCCTTCGTCGCCCCGCTCTCCTTTCAAGCTTTGTCCGGCAACCCGGTTCATCTAGATTTACTGGACACGGTGGAAGAATCGGCCATGGGCCACATCAGGCTGGCTCGCTGGGCCGATTTGATCCTGATTGCGCCGGCAACAGCCGATTTCATGGCCAGACTCCGTGCGGGTTTGGCTAATGAACTGCTGGGCGCGGTGTGCTTGGCGGCTGAAGTTCCCATCTTGGTGGCACCATCCATGAACCGGGCGATGTGGTCGAACCCGGCCACACAGGACAACGCATCATGCCTTGCCGCCCGCGGAATTCGCTTGCTAGGCCCGGCCGAAGGCGGGCAAGCTTGCGGGGAAAGCGGATATGGCAGGATGTTGGAACCCGCCGAGATTTGCCGGGCGATGGGGAAATTCTTCGTGCAAGGCTCCTTGGCCGGGCGCACGGTGTTGGTTAGCGCGGGCCCCACCCGTGAAGCCATCGACCCGGTGCGTTACCTGACTAACCGAAGTTCTGGAAAAATGGGATATGCCATGGCGCAAGCCGCCGTCGACGCAGGCGCGAAGGTCACCTTGGTGAGTGGCCCGGTGGCCTTGGACCCCCCCATGGAGGCTCAGGTGGTGCGTGTGGAAAGCGCCGCCGAAATGTTCGAGGCGGTGGTCGGACTGGCAACCCGGCATGACATCTACATAGGCACCGCGGCGGTTGCCGACTATACTCCTGCCACGGTGGCAGAAGAAAAAATCAAGAAACACGAAGCGGCCTTGATTATCCGATTGACCCGCACCCGCGACATCCTGGCTGCCGTTGCCAGCCTTCCAAATAAACCCTTCACCGTGGGTTTCGCCGCAGAAACCGGCAACCTTGAGTCCTATGCCAGGGAAAAGCTGGAGGGCAAGGGGCTGGACATGATTGCGGCTAACCGCGTGGGTCAGGCCCAAGGGGGCTTCGACAGCCATGAAAACGCCCTATGGGTATGCTGGAACGGTGGCGTAAAGAATTTGCCCATGGCAAGCAAACAAGATATTGCCATCCAACTCATCGAATTGATCTCGGAAAACTATCGTGCGAAAAATTCAACTTGACATTCTGGATATCCGTATGGGTAAAGCGATTCCATTTCTGGAATACGCCACACTGGGGTCGGCACGTCTTGATCTGAGCGTTCGTAGACACGAACCCCTTGACATTGCCCCGGGTGAGACCTGCCTGGTTCCCCCTCGCCTAGCCATTCAAATCGCAGAAACCACTCGACCCGACGGCAATTTTTGGGCATGCGGGGAGGTAAACCTATGAGCAAGGGTTCCGGAATATTCAAAACCAAATTGACATTTGCAGGCTTGACGGGCAGTTTGGCCATCGTATCCTTGATTGTAGTCATATTGGCACACGCAATGCTTTTTTTGGCAACTTCACGTTCGGCTAATGATGCCAACGAACAAAGCGCATCGAACGCGGCGCTTAACACCGCGGGCAATCTGTCCAACCTCGTTAACGTGCTTAGCCAAGGCTTGATTGCGCAGGCGGGTGATTCCAGGCTTGCTGGAATTATCACCCAGGCCGACCCTGGAATCACCCGGCAAGAGGAGGAGCGCATCACCCGTGCCGTTTCGAGCGCCTGGTTGGTGAGGCTTTTGCCTGAGAACCTTGATGTCCCGGACGAAACACGTTCGCCAAAGATGGGCTTTTCCGACTTGGATATGGTCACCAATGCAGTTAGCGGGACAATGCAACCTGCCATCCATCTCGCCAACTCTCCCGATGCGCACTTGGCAATGGCGCAGCGTCTGGCTAATGGAGGGGGGGTGATACATGCCAGTTGGCCGGTCACATTACTTAATGGAGCATTGGCGTTCGAGGGATCATGCGGAATCGCATTGCGCCAAGAAAACATCAACATCGCTTATCAAGGGGGTCAAAACTGCAAGGACAACGAAAAAGTGCCGGACGGAGAAGTTGATGTCAAAGGGACACCTTGGAAAATTGCCTATTGGGTCCGCCCCGGGGTCTCACTCAATATCGTCTGGTTCGTTGCCTCCCTCCTGGTTTCCATCGCCATGATCGGCGGCCTCGGCATTTTGCTCATCCGCCTGCAGTACGCCGCTTTACGCCAAGACCGCAAGAGCTTGCTGATGCTGGCCAATGATATGATCAACGGCAGCCCCCTCGGCGATTTTGTTTTCAAGATTAGCGAAATCGAACACATAGCCACCGAAATTTCAAGGCTGAAGCGCGTCCAACGCGACACTAGGGTGGCGGCACCCCGGCCAGAGCCACAATCCATTGTCAAGCTGGAAACTCCCGCAGATAGGCTTGAGGAACTTCAGACGGAGGTGGATGCCCGTAGTAACCGCAAGGCAACCACCGTTGAAGTTTCGCCGGGCATATTCCGGGCTAACGACATTCGCGGCATCCTTGGCGAAACCATCAATTCGGATGTGGTTTACGCCATTGGGCTTGCCATTGGTTCGGAAATGAATGAGCGTGGCGAAAACTTCATTGCAGTCGGTCATGACGGCAGGCTTTCCAGCCCCGAGCTATGCAAATCAGTATGCAAGGGTTTGACGGACACCGGGCGCACGGTGATCAATATCGGGCTGGTACCCACCCCGCTCATGTATTTTGCCACGCACACGCTGAATGCCCAATCCGGCGTAATCATCACCGGAAGCCACAACCCGCCAAATTACAACGGGCTGAAAATCGTCCTTGGAGGTATCTCACTCTCCAGTGCGGATATCCAAAATTTGCGGATACGCATAGAAAATGGCAATTTTTCTGCCGGCAAGGGAAGAATGAACGCCTACAACCTGCTTCCGGAATACATCGAGCGGGTGGTCGGCGATACCCAGTTAGGACGGCCGCTAAAAATCGTCATGGATTGCGGTAACGGATCGACCGGCGTCGTGGCCCCCAAGCTGATCCGTGCGCTGGGCTGTGAAGTCATCGAATTGTACTGTGAAGTCGATGGACGCTTCCCCAACCATCACCCCGACCCCGGCAACCCGGAAAATTTGCAAGTGCTCATAAAGACCGTGTTGCAAACCGGGGCTGACTTAGGCATCGCTTACGATGGCGACGGGGACCGATTGGGGATGGTCGATTCCAGCGGCAAGATTATTTGGCCGGACCGGCAGATGATGGTTTTGTCCGCCGACGTGCTCTCCCGCGAACCTGGTGCCGACATTATCTACGATGTCAAATGCACACGGAATTTACCCAGTCAAATCGTCAAAAGCGGCGGTCGGCCCATCCTGGCGAAAAGCGGGCATGCGTCAATGGCAGCCAAGCTAAAGGAAACCGGCGCAATGTTGGCGGGTGAGATGAGCGGCCATATCTTCTACCAAGAACGCTGGTACGGCTTTGACGATGCGGTCTACGCCAGCACGCGCATGATCGAAATCTTGTCCAATGCTACGGAAACGAGCGCCGAAATGTTTGCCAAACTGCCTGACAGCATCAACACTCCTGAAATGGGCGTGCTGCTGGAGGAAGGCGAAAACATAAGCATCATGGCAAAACTGCTCGCTTTCGCCGATTTTAGCGATGCCCGCATCACGGACATCGACGGTCTGCGGGTGGATTTCCTCGAAGGATGGGGATTGGTGCGGGCATCCAACACCCTGCCAGCCCTTACCTTCCGCTTCGAGGCCGACAACGAAAAGGCGCTGGCCCACATCCAAGAGCAATTTAGGGATTTGATATTGGCGGTCAAACCCGATATCAAGCTGCCCTTTTAGTTTTTTTCCAATCACTCAAGGACAAACCCATGCAAGATGTGAAAACCTACATGCTCGCCGTCGGCGAAAAAGCCCGTTCCACTTCGCGTCTGATTGGACGTGCCGAAACCGCAGCGAAGAACCGCGCTTTGTTGGCGATTGCCAATCGTCTTGAAGCCGGCACGGACGCACTCGTCAGTGAGAACGCCAAAGACTTGGAGGCAGGGCGGGCCAAAGGCATGGACGCGGCGATGCTGGACCGGCTGGCCCTCTCGGCCAAAAGTGTCAAGGCCATGGCCGACGGGGTGCGCGAGGTGGCCGCGCTGGCCGACCCGGCCGGGGAAATCACCGGGTTGGCCTACCGCCCTTCCGGCATCCAGGTCGGGCGGATGCGGGTTCCGCTAGGCGTCATCGGCATCATCTACGAATCCCGCCCCAACGTGACGGCAGACGCGGCGGCGCTGTGCCTGAAGTCGGGCAATGCCTGCATCCTGCGCGGCGGTTCCGAGGCCATCCATTCCAATCGCGCCATAGCGGAGCTTGTCCGCGCCGGCCTGGCCGAAGCCGGCCTGCCAGAAGATGCGGTGCAATTGATCGAAACCATCGACCGGGCGGCAGTGGGCGAATTGCTGCGGATGGAAAAATTCGTCGATGTAATCGTGCCTCGCGGCGGCAAGGGGCTGATAGCGCGGATCATGGCGGAGTCGCGCATCCCCATCATCAAACACCTGGACGGCATTTGTCATGTTTATATTGACGACAAAGCCGACAAGGCCAAGGCCATCCGCATCGCGATGAATGCCAAGACCCACCGTTACGGCGTCTGCAATGCGATGGAAACGCTATTGGTGGCTGAAGGGATTGCGCCCTTGATTTTGCCTGAACTGGCCGGGCTACTCAAAGAAAAAGGCGTGGAATTGCGCGGCTGCCCCAAGACCTTGGAACTGGTCCCCGATGCCATCCCGGCTACGGAAGAAGATTGGAACACCGAATATCTGGCGGCCATCTTGTCAATCCGCGTCGTGGCCGATTTGGACGAAGCCATGGAGCATATTCACCGGCACAGTTCCCATCACACCGAAGCCATCGTCACCGAGGACTACACCCGCGCCCGCCGCTTCCTGCGCGAGGTGGATTCCAGCTCGGTGATGGTCAACGCCTCCACCCGCTTCGCCGACGGCTTTGAATACGGCCTGGGCGCGGAAATCGGCATCAGCACCGACAAGCTCCATGCGCGTGGCCCGGTCGGGCTGGAAGGCTTGACCACGCAAAAATACGTCGTGTTGGGGGATGGGCAGGTGAGGGGGTAGTTTCGGAGTGCGGCGACTCGTCACCGCTAAGACCGACTCGGTTTTAAAAACCGAGTCGGTTTCTTGGGTGAGGCTAGATGGATATCAAACTCCAACTCGGTTTTAGCTGGTTCCCAAGCTCCAGCTTGGGAACCCATTTCTTACAAGCTCATGCTTGCCGTGTCTATGGAAGCTGGAGCTTCCAAGACCGCATTCCCAAGCAGGATATCTCGTCGTTATACACAAGTGGTTGAAGCCCGTCATTCCGGCATGGACTGCCGGAATCCAGTCACAGGGAGGTGAATCTGCGGGTTGATGTGTATCTTGAATCAAACACTTACATAACGGCGAGTTACCGTCCATGGCACTGGATTCCTGCATCCCTGCTGGAATGACGGCATTTTCGGTTTGGCGGGGCTTGTGTATAACGACGAGCGCTGGAGCCTGGGAACCAGTACAATTTAGTGAAGTAGCCCGCATGGAGCGTAGCGTAATGCGGGAGATTCGTGGCTCCGACTGTCCCGGATTACGCAAGCTCCGTCCGGGCTACGACTGGCTCTCCCAATACGCCAAACCTTCCTTGCCTAAATCATTCGCCAATTTTTCCAATGCTTTTAAACCTTCCGCGTGGCCGATTTCCTTGGCGATGCAGTAGGCTTCAAGCCATGCGTGTTCGGCTTCGAGTTGGTTTCCTTGGTGGGCATAAATATTAGCAAGATTGAAAAGCGATGCGCATAAACCTTTACGATCACCAATATCTTTATGTATTAATAACGCCTTTTTAAGATATTCCAAACCTTTATCATCATTTCCCTGCGTAGAATATACCCTTGCAATATTATTGAGAACTTTTCCCTCACCAACCCGATCACCTATCTTGCAACTTAACACCAAAGCATTTTCAAGATAGCTTAGTGATTTCGCATAATTACCTTGATTATAATATATTTGCGATATATTATTAAGAACCGTTCCTTCCCCCATCCTATAACCTAAATCACGTAATACTTCCAACGCACATTCAAAATATTTTAATGCATTATTGTATTCTCCCAGAAAATAATAAATTACTGAAATATGATTCATCGTGGCGCATTCTCCCATTTTATCTTGCGTTTCGCGGCGAATCTTCAAAGCATCTTCAAGCATAATAAGTGCTTTATTGTAATCGCCTTGGGATATATAAATCTGGGAGATATTATCAAGTGCGGTCGCTTCACCTATACGGTCTTTTAAGTTCCGATAAATCTTAAGGCTATAATTATAATTCAGGAATGCATCTTTGTAATCATCCATCGACTCATACAATCTCCCTAGATCATTCAACAACCTCGCATACTCCGCAGTATCTTTGGGCGTTTCATCCAAAAGTCCATTTAACACACTTAACCAACGCTTCTTTTCCGCCAAAGTCATCCTATTGGCGGGATGGGTTTCACCGTCCATAAATTCCATCATGGATTGCTTAACAAACCCAGCCTTTTCCGACTCAGGCACTGGAAACTCAAACACCGCGCTATGCCAATCGTAAAAATCAGACGCAGTTCTTGCCAATAGTGTGAGTGCATATTCCGGCAACCAGATAATCAAATTGCGGTTAAGTTGGCTATACACATTCCGCCGCCAATTGATTTCCTGCAAAGTGCGAAACTGACGATCCTCGTCGCGGGTGGGCAGCAGGATTTCCAAGCCATATAAAAAAAACGGTGCGCCGGGGGTTTTGTCTTCGGCCCAAGTCAGTAAGCGGTGGTCAATATATTCTTCGCCATCATGTCCGCTCAGGTCGAATTCCAGAATGGGGTGAGCATACTCCGCTTTGATTTTATCAACTAACTCGCGGCGATAGGCGGGGGCATTGCAGCAAACAAAATACAAGCCAAAACCCTTGCCGTTGCGCAATACCCACAGAAAGCGCAGTAATTCAGATTCTTTATCGCTCGCATCAGCAAGTGATGTCATAATTGCACTTTGGACGGGGGATTCAACTCGCGCTTGATCCAAGGAATTTCACGCACCGCCGGGTGCAGGTCGGCCCAGCGTTCGCCGTTCTGGTATTCATGGATGATGCGCTGGCGCAATAAATCGGCAAAGGTGCGGTCCACCCATTTTTGTTCGTCCACTTGCTTAAGCCGGGGCAGATCGTCCCGCCTTACCAAGCGGTCATAATCCATAATCAAGTTACGCTTGGCACGATCCACATCAGCCTCGGTAATTGTCCCACCCTCCCCCATGCAAGCCAAGCGGACTAGCCTAAGCAAATCACGCACCGCACCGCCGCTCATATCAACAAGGGTTTCCACGCCTTCGGGCGGGTCAAAAACCACCTCAATTTGAATCCGGCGTTCGATTATCTCGCGCAGCTTGTTGTGCCCCGCCTCGCTCTGGCTGTTAACCATGGGAATGACAAAGGGTTTGCCCGCAGCGTAAATATCCCCTAGATTGGCGGTGAGTGCCAAACTAATCGGCACGGTGTAGATAATATGGCAGTGCGGTGCTTTCAAATGCCCTGCATGATGGACAAACAATTCGGTATGGTTGGATTCACCATCCTTTCTAGGCTGGTATACCGTTTTCTCCAATTGATCGACAATGATCACCAAATCGACAAAACTTTCATTTTTAAGCTGGACGCGGGCGGAATCAATCAAGGTATTCAGGCGCTGGATGAAAACATCCAATTCCGGTTCCAGTGTACGCCGTATTTCCAAGCGACGGCTACTGCTATTTTTTAGTTGCCCGGTGATTTCAGTCAGCAGACTGGACAAAAAAGGAAGGCTCCCGCCTATTCCCACAGACGCTTTAATGTCGCCTTCCTGCTTTTTCTCCTCAGTCTTGGTTTTAGTTTTGTCAGCAAACCAATCCTGCAATTCTTCCAACAGCCTGTCGTTAAGTTTAAGCTTTATCTCATTCATGTCATGCACGACACTCTTGGCAATACCCACCAAGATATCCAAATAGGTAATATCACCCAAGTCAAGAATATCACCCACATCCATGTAAATGACAAAATACCGTTTATCCTCCAACTCGGCTTTCAAGCGGAACAATTCGGTGGATTTGCCGCAGCCGGGATGTCCGGTGACTAATTGTTGATGAAAATCAGGCATCTCGGCCCACTCGATGGCCAAGGCGATATTTCGCACCAAGCTTTCGCCGCCGCGGACATCCGTCAAATCCACATAACGTGAATCATCGACATCGTACAAGGGAATTTCGGGATGGCAGGCAATGAAGGCACTGCGCCGAGTTGTAGCGGGGGAATAATTCATTTCACCCCCCCTTCCTAATCAAAAACCTCAACACCCCGCCCTCCTCTTCACTGTGCAGCAAGTCATGGCCGGCTTGCTCAACGAACACGCCAAAATCCAGCACGGCGGCGGGGTCGGTTGCCAACACACGGACCACTTTCCCATTTTCCACGCCTTGCAGCGCTTTTTTCAGGCGCAACAAAGGCAAGGGACACATCAGCCCGCAGGCATCCACCTCAAAATCGAATTCCGGAATTGTCACTGTTTTCGTCTCCCGACATACAATAGTTAAACGATTTTAACAAATGCGGACCACAATGGATTATTTACCCCTATTTTTCAAACTGACCGGCCAGCCCTGCCTGATCGTCGGCGGCGGCGAAGTGGCCTCGCGCAAGACCGCCACCTTGCGGCGGGCGGGAGCCAAAGTCACCGTGGTCTCCCCGCAACTGACCCTATCCTTAGTCGAGTTGCGGGATCAAGGTCAGATCAAGTGGCGGGAAAAACCATTCGCCCCCGAGGATGTGGAGGGCTACAAACTCGTCATTGGCGCGACCTCCATGCGTTCGGTCAACGAGCAAGTATTCCAAGCGTCCCATGCGCGTAATATACCCGTCAATGTCGTCGATTGCCCGGAATTGTGCAGTTTCATCTTTCCGTCCATCATCGACCGCTCGCCCATCGTGGCGGCTATTTCCTCCGGGGGCGCGTCGCCGGTGCTGGCAAGGCTGCTGCGCGCCAAGCTGGAAGCTTTGATCCCGCCTGGCTATGGCTCATTGGCCCGCCTAGCCGGACGCTTTAGGCAAAAAGTGAAACAGGCCATCGCCGACGGTGAATTGCGCCGTCGCTTCTGGGAAGATGCGTTGCAAGGCGATGTCGCCGACCTTGCCTTGGCCGGACGTGAGGAAGACGCGGCACTCAGGCTGGAACAGCGCTTACTCGAAACCAGCAACACAAAAACCGGCATGGTGTTTCTGGTGGGGGCGGGGCCGGGCGACCCGGATTTATTGACGCTACGTGCCCTGCGCCTGATGCAAGAGGCCGACGTCGTAGTATACGACCGATTGGTGTCGCCGGAAATCTTAGGGTTGGTGCGCAAAGACGCCGAGAAAATCTACGCCGGCAAGCAGAGCAGCAACCACACCTTGCCGCAACCGCAAATTAATCGACTGCTGGCCGATCTCGCCAAAGCCGGGCGGCGGGTGGTGCGCTTGAAAGGCGGCGACCCGTTCATCTTTGGGCGCGGAGGCGAGGAAATTGAAACCTTGATGGCGGAGGGCATCCACTTCCAAGTCGTGCCCGGCATTACTGCCGCCTCAGGCTGCGCCGCCTACGCCGGCATCCCGCTGACCCACCGCGATTATGCCCAATCCTGCGCTTTTGTCACCGGTCATTTGAAAGACGGCACGATAGACTTGGAATGGGAACGGCTGGCGGTCCCCAACCAAACTTTGGTGATTTACATGGGCCTACAGGGACTGGCGCAAATCTGCGCCGGACTCATCAGCCATGGTTGCCCGGCCAGCCTGCCCGCCGCGTTGATCCAACAAGGCACCACCTGCCATCAACGGGTATTGATTGGAACCCTTGCCGACCTGCCGGACAAGGTTGCACTAGCCGAAGTCAAAGCACCCACTTTGGTCATCGTCGGGGAAGTCGTCAAGCTGCATGAGAAATTGGCGTGGTTTGGGCAGTGGCGGAACGGACGGACCTTCCCGGTATTATTCTCGTAACTCATTGACTAAAAAGCCCACATTTACGCGGGCTTGGAGACTTGTTCGTATGTTGTTGGATGGGTGTTTGGGATGAAGTCCATCGAACTGTATAGAGCAATATTACATAAATCATATGATTGGAAAATGTTGAATTTTGAGTTACCGTCAAAGTTACCGTCATAAGAGAGTGGTTGCCCTGCTTTTAGACGTTTTTAGCCTGTCAATCAATTTATCTGTTTCAAAAAAGTTCTTAAAAAAATCACCCTCCAGCCAGACCGCCAAGGGCAGGACTCCTCCCGCTTGACCGAATGGGCTTGACGGTTGGAAGACTTGCGCCAGATCGTCAAGCCCTGCCCGTGGTGCGCTCGGCATTGGCCCTGCCCTGGTAGATCGTGGTGGCCCGCGCCAGTGTGACCGCTCGGCATTGGCCTTGCCGATGGTTCCGGCCTTGCCCGGTGCGGTCGCTCGGTATCGTGGTTCCGCCTTGCCCATGGCTTCGATCTCAATGCGACTTGCCAGAACGCCAAACGAAGATTTGCTCATGCCTTCTTCTGCTTTGATTCATCCTCCCCTGCCGCTTTGAAATCATGATAAGTCCAATGGCTTGGATGAAAGCTTGCTGCTTTTTTCGATCAGTTCAAATGTTGTATGCAGACGCGCTTCAATCTCTTTAGTGCCGCCTAGCTTCTGGATGCTTGTCGGGATAGACAGCCAGTGGCGCTGGATTGCCGCGCCAGTCAAACTTAATTCCACATATTGAAGGAAAGGCTCAAATACCCGCACCTGCCGCGCCAGATCAAACTGTACCGGGGGCGCTTCCTTCAGACTGGCATCCACCTTTTTAAATTCTTGGGTATCAACCTTGATTGATTTTACTTCCAAGGGAAGATCGTTAATTCGCTGCTTTTCTTCCGGGGTGCTGGCTTGGGCGACAGCGATAGCTTTTGCCACGGGGGAAAGCCTTGCCAGCGCTTCAGCCACTTGCTGGCGAGACAGACGCATGGCATTAGGAGCCGCCTGGTTGTTGGGTTCGGCTTCAAGATAAAGGGCAGTAGGCGTGAAAATGAAGCCTTCACCATCCACAACGATCAAGGCTGTGCGTAATCCGGCAACACTGCCCACGATGATTTCAGCATCCCGTAACAACTTACAGCGTTTTTAATATCAAATAGTTACTTAAAAATTAATATACGCAACATGTAGGAGCGGGCCATGCCCGCGATAAATAGCCCATTTTTGCTGAATCGGCCCAATCAATCGCGGGCATGGCCCGCTCCTACGGCTTAAATAAAGTAATCAATTGATATTGAAAACGCTGTAACTGCTTCCAAATCTCCATAGCCCATCCGCATTACCCTCTCGTCGAAGTCCACACACACCGTCACCATGGCTGGCTCTAGCCGTTGAACTACCTCAACCATGGCTTTAGCTGGTTCAATTTGGATACCCGGCCCAGCGTAGCAGACAAAAGCCTTTGCTGTACCAATAAAATTGGCAATGCTGACAGAGGTCAACGTACAAAACAGCGTGTTGGTATTCATGCAATTACTTCCCCTAAACCGGTTTATCAGTGGACTCCATTATTGTCAGGCTTTTCAGAACGGCAACAGCCAATCAAAGCTCCAATTCCGCCCCGCGTAGCCGTAACCATTCCTTGCGTTCACGATAATCAGGCAAGACCTTATCCACCTCGTTCCAGAATGCCAATGAGTGGTCACGATGATGCAAATGGCAAAGCTCGTGGACCACGATATAGTCGATGATCGTCAATGGGGCCATCAAGCACTGCCAGTGAAAGTGCAGATCGCCATTCTTCAGGCAGGATGCCCAGCGGTAGCCAATGTCTTTGATTTGAATTTTCCCCGGCGATACGCCGACCTTGCTGGCAAAATAGGCCACGCGCTTGACCAAGCGGTTCAAACCCTTTTGCTTGTAGAAGTTTTCAAAGACCTGATAAGGGGCTTCTTTGTCACCAGTTTCGATGATGGATCTCAGCAAGCAGAATCGCCCATCCTTGAGTTTCAGCGGCTCGTCCTGCCCGTTGACCAATAACAAGCGGTATTGGCTGCCCAGGTAGGGGAATGACTCGCCGTTCACCCATTCACGGGCCACTCGCGTTGAGTTGAGTTCACGCCACTCGGACAGGTTGCGGTATATCCACATCCGTTTGCTGAACACGGTTTCGTCCACTTGCTCGGGTGTCATTTGCAACGGCGGGCGGACGGTGATGATGCCATTGCGCTCAATCACGATGTCCGTGGTTTGGCGGTCAGCCCCCGGCAGCAAGTGGTATTCAATGTCGCGTACTTGGCGAAGTTGCATTCATGCCCCCACTGGTTGGGAATGCCGTGTTAGCTGGTCGTGGCGATTTTTGGCAAGTTTCATGATTTCGATGGCAACCCGTTCCCGGTTTTGCTTTAATTCTTCAATGCCTGTCTTGGCGATTTCGGTCTTAATCAAACCACGAACCCGCTTTTGCTTGTCCGGGTTTTGCCAAAAGTCGATGCTGCCAATGGTGTCTTGAAGTATTTCAACAACGGATTCCATCAGTGCCTTGAACTTGGGTCTTGCCTCGTCATCGACCAAGCCACTGGCAAAGCCGACTTGAACGATATGCTCGAAGAACGTTGTGGCCTCTTTACCCATGCCGTCCTTGCCCTGTTGGCGACCGGTAATCGCCTCGTTGCGCAATCCGGCCAATTGCTCTGCCAGCAAATCCCACTCTTCTTGATGCTTTTCGATCAGCGCATCCACTTTTGCTGACAAGCTTTTGTAGAACGCGGGGTCTTCGTCATGGTGAACGGTGCAATGCTTACGGATGGCGTGTTCCATTTCGCTGGCCTTGGCTTCCGCATTATTGCCGGTGTGGGATGCCAACTTTTCCAAAAAGTCCTCAGCCAATAGCTCAATGGGTGGAACCTTTGGATTGATGCCAAGGCTGGTGAGATGCTCGTTAATCAACGCCTTGACCTTTTCCCCCGCATCGCCCAAGTCGAGGCTGGAATCCTTGTAGCGTTCCTTGGCGACTTGCAAGATGTAGCCAAAGCGCATGGCGGGAACACGGTAGGACTGAGCCGATTCATTAGGCAGGATGATGTCCAAGCTCATCAAGAATTTTTTCAAATACACTTCAAAGTCTGCCCGCCGCTTTTCATCTTTAAGCGCCTTGACGGCAGCATGGACCACGGCAGCATCCCCATCCAGATTCGGCAATGCCCCGGTGACGAATGCCTTGATTTGCTTCACCCCGTATTCAGTGAAAAGCTGCAACAAGCGTTGATAGCGTTCTTCCAAGATAGGCAATTCTGATGCAATGCTTTGCAAACCGTCTTGGAGTTCTTGCAGTTCATCGCTGGCGGCATACAGAGACAATGCCGAAGTCAGGTGATTGGCTAGGCCAATGTAGTCCACGATATACCCGCGCTGCTTGCCCTTCTTTACTCGATTGGTTCGGGCGATGGCCTGTAACAAGCCATGCTCACGCAGTTTCTTATCAATGTACATCACCTGTTCGATGGGCGCGTCAAACCCGGTCAACAGCATGTCGCAGACAATCAGGAAGGCGATGCCGGTGTTTTCCTTGTCTTGATCGTCGTAGTCGAAGCTTTTGCAGAAATTGTCCACTGCATTCATCCGTGCCGCTTGTTTGCGGACATGCGTAATGTAAGCCGGTTCATTCGTGCCATCGGATGAGATCACCACGGCGGTTTTCAAAAACTTCAACTTGTTGATGAGTTCATAATCAGGTATTGCAGATAATTTATTTGAATTTAGGTGTTCACCGTCATTCCGGCATGGACTGCCGGAACCCAGTGCCAAGGAGGGCAATCCGTCCCTCCCCGTATTCTGCATCCCTGCGTCTGGATTCCGCCAGTCCATGGTGGAATGACCGTTCGTTTTTAAAGGAACAGATGCAATAAGGCTTTCTTCCAGTTCGATTCGTTCTGCCAACGCCGCTTGAATCCCCGCTTGATAGCGCACACAGGCCAGCTTGGAATGGCAGACCACTTGTGCCTTAAAGCCATTCGGCAAAATATTGTCCACATAGTGCTTGACCAAATCGCGGGTGATGGCATTGATACGGTTCTCGGCTTCCAAGATGTCGCCCGTGGCTCCGTATTTCCGCTTGATGGCCAGCAATTCCTCTTCGCTCCTATCTTGAAACAAATCCTCAAACGCCTCGTCGAAGACATGTTTTTCATTGAGTGCGCTGTCGGCGGTCTTGCCTTCATACAGGATTTGCAAGGTTGCCCCGTCATTCACGGAGTCCATGACCTTGTAAGTGTCGATGTACTCGCCAAATCGCTTATGCGTTCGCTTTTCGCCGTGGCGTTCGGTAATCAGCGGTGTGCCGGTGAAAGCCACGCGGGTGGCATTCGGGAAGGCTTCAAACAGATTGTCGCCCAAGTCCGAGCTTTGCGTCCGGTGTGCCTCGTCGATCAGCAAGATAATTCGCTCCGAGGCATTGACCACGCCAAAGGTCTTGCTGGCTGGCATGGCGAGGTAAGTGCCGAGTGCCTCGACCACTGCATTGCTCAACACTTGCTTGCGCTCTTGGAACTTATGCACCATCACCATATTGATGTCGGAACTGTCGGTTGCCAAGGACAGGCGCAAGTCTTGGCTGCTTTCGATGACATTCACCCGTCCGCCAATCAAAGTTGCGGTTTCGCCCAGTTGGTCTTCCAAGTCATGCCGGTCATTCACCAGCACTATCTTATAATCGTTGAGGTCACGGCTGGCTCTCAGCATCCGCGCCAAGAACACCATCGTTAAGGATTTGCCCGAGCCTTGGGTATGCCAGACCACGCCGCTGCGTTCCATCGCAGTCGTGCCGGTGCGCAAGCGATCCATAATTTTATTGGCGGCTCGGAATTGCTGATAACGGCAAACCGCTTTGATGCGAGTGCCGCCGTCGGTATCCATGAACACCGAGCAAGTGCGGAGAATCTGCAATAGATTGCGCCGGGTCAGCATCCCCGCAATCAGTTGTTGTTGGGCGTTCATGCCCTCACGGTCGGCTTCGTTTTCCGGGTAGAGCGTTTTCCAAGCGAAGAAATGCTCTTCGCCCGAGGTGATCGTGCCATAGTCGGCTTCCAACCCACTGGTGCGGATCAGCAGCAGATTGGTGTAAAACAGCCGTGGCTCGCCTTCCTTCAGTCCGGCCAGTTCGGTTTCCTTGCGACGGCGCAGGTAACGCTGCAACTGCACAAAGGCTTCCTGCATCGGGTTGGCACAGGTTTCCGAGCCTTTTTTACACTCCACCACGCACAAGGGAATGCCATTGACGAACAGCACGATGTCCACAATGATGAAGCCTTTCACACAACCCGGCGTGTCGATGCGAAACTGGTTGATGGCGTGGAAGCGGTTGTTTTCCGGGTTTTGGAAATCAATCAGCCGCACCACCGGGTCAACCTCGCCAGTCAGCTCGTTGACATCCACCTGGGCCTTGAGCAACAAGGCTTGGACGGCTTCGTTGGCTTCCAGCAAGGTGCGGTTGGGTTGGCGTAGCAACTGACTGCGCAAATCGTCCAATTGCAGATCGGTCAGCCACGCTTGACCCTCTTCGGTTAAATTGATCGCCCGCACGGCTTCGTCGAACACTTCGGGCAATATCCATTGGCGGAAATGGCTGCGTAAGCTAGGCGCGGACGCTTGCGGAATCCCTATGCCTTGGTCGATGACTGTCCAGCCTAATGCTTCAAGCTGTTGCAGGAAGGGTTTTTCGACTTCGGAGTATTCAGACATTTTCACCAGAATTAGACTTTTCGGTTGATGGCAAAGAGTTTAACTCATTCGTCTCGCCCCCAATTATCACCGGCTTGCCGTCTTGCCACACCACAGCATACTGTCCCAATCTTTGCTTTTTATCCAGTGCCTTTGCCACCGCCCGCTGCAATGCTGTGAGTGCGGCTTGGCCCTTGGCTGAATCTTCCAGTGAGATTGTCATAGATCGGTCTCCTTATTATTGTAGAAATGCCGTTGTTCCGGCATGGACTGCCGGAACCCAGTCACAGGGAGGTGAATCTGCGGGTTGGTGCTTTGCCCAAATCATACATACACCCAGCGGCAAGTTACCCTCCTTGGCACTGGATTCCGCCAGTCCATGGCGGAATGACGGCGGATTTGTCGTTCCGGCATGGACTGCCGGAACCCAGTCAGAGGGAAGTGAAACTGCGGGTTGGCACTTAGCCCAAATCATACATACACCCTGCGGCGAGTTACCGTCCTTGGCACTGGATTCCCGCATCCCAGCGGGAATGACGGTTATGTTTAGCCGATTATTTCTTGCCATAAATCTCGCCATTCGGGATTGGATTTTTCGATTAGCCTCAACTTCCATTGCCGATTCCATTTTTTAATCTGTTTCTCTCGGGCAATGGCTGCTGTCATATCGCCGTGCAATTCAAAATACACCAAGCTGTGGGTTTGGTAGTCTTTGGTGAACCCTTCAACAGAGTCATTTTTGTGTTCCCATATACGACGTACCAAATCGCTAGTGACACCCGTATAAAGTGTGCCATTGCGTTTGCTTGCCAGAATATAGACAGCGGGTTGTTTCATATATTGCCTTCAGCTACATAGGCTCGCTCAAGTTACGGCTTGTCGTTCCGGCATGGACTGCCGGAACCCAGTCACAGGGAGGTGAATCTACGGGTTTGCATGTTACCAAAATCATACATACACCCAGCGGCGAGTTACCATCCCTGGCACTGGATTCCGCCAGTCCATGGCGGAATGACGGCGATTTGATTCAATATAACCCGTCGTTCCGGCATGGACTGCCGGAACCCAGTCACAGGGAAGTGAAACTGCGGGTTTGCACGTTGCCAAAATCATACATACACCCTGCTGCGGGTTACCGTCCCCGGCACTGGATTCCCGCATCCCAGCGGGAATCACTGAGTGCTTAGCCAATCGTTGAACGCCGCCTATTCAACGCCGTCGTTCCGGCACGGACTGCCGGAACCCAGTCACAGGGAGGTGAATATCGGCTTGGTAATGATACTCGACCCAACACTGAAGCAACTGGCTGATTACCCTCCATGGCACTGGATTCCGGCAGTCCATGGCGGAATGACGGCGGTTTGATTCAATATAACCCGTCGTTCCGGCATGAACTGCCGGAACCCAGTCACAGGGAAGTGAATCTACGGGTTGGCACATTGCCCAAATCATACGCTTTCCCATCGGCGAGTTACCATCCATGGCACTGGATTCCGCCAGTCCATGGCGGAATGACGGCGATATTGTCGTTCCGGCATGGACTGCCGGAACCCAGTTACAGGGAGGTGAAACTGCGGGTTGGCACGTTGCCCAAATCATACGCTTTCCCATCGGCGGGTTACCGTCCTTGGCACTGGATTCCGCCAGTCCATGGCGGAATGACGGGGATTTAACAGTTATGCACAGATAGTTAAGCATTCACAGAATCCGCCGCTGGGTCATCAACCTTCACCGGAACTTTGCCGGTAAGGAGGTCTTGCATGAGGCCGAGTTTTTGGTTTTGCAATTTTTCTACATTTGATTTTTGGTTACGAATATTGAACTGGATTAATTCAAATTTATAAATGATTTTGCTTTGCTCTTCTAGGCTTTCAGGCACACATATTTTAATCCGCTTCATATTTCCAGTGTTAATTCGAGGTCTAGTAACACCTTGCTCATATCTTCTGATCTGTCGCCGTGCCATTTCAGTATTCAAGAAAAGCATAAGAAATTGGTTTTCCATCACATCAGAATTACATCGAGCACGGAAACAATCGGCTTTATTAATGGCAGGAGGAAGTTCGTTCGGATAACAGCAAGCCCTTCCTACTGGATAACGTTCTTCACCCAATCCTGCTATCAATACATCCTTGCTAATAACTTTGTTTCTCGATAAAAAGTTAGCATGACGATTTGAAATATAGGCTCTATCACTGTCGTTGTATTCGTACTCGGAAATATTTTGCAATCTAACTACCCGAACACCCGGATCAAAAACATAATGTTCTGTTTTAAGATTTGAACCAAATGGACCATCCACAATGGAATCAAGAACGATGTCTATACATTGGATATTCCACTCCTTCGGAATCCACCCAATCGCGGTTTGTTGATACAACTCCGGGGAATGTTCGCGGGGCGGGCGCAACTGGCCGTTGGGCAGCACACCACGGGTGAACAGGTCGTGCATTAACCCGGCTTTGATCTGCTGGTATTTCTCAATCAGCATTTCGGTTTTTTCGATAGCCGTGTCGATGCTGGTGAGGATGGCGGCGATTTTACGTTGAATCCTTACAGGAAAATCTGGTACTTGTAATTCACCAATCTGATTCTGATTAACGGAAGGCAGTGCTCCATTTTGTACAACGGTGGCTAAGTCGATGGAACAAAGGAAGTGGTATAAAAAATCAGCGTCAATATCTGTCGGGATGGCCGCCATCATATTATTGTCAATAATGGTGGGCTTTTCGAGTATTCGCCGCCTATTCAGCAAAAGTGCGGCTCCAACCTTTGCAAAGATTACAGATCGTGCAGGGAAAACCGTGGCATTCAACAGTTTTGCAGTCCTCTGACTTACATAATTATTTGCCACAACTATATATCGCTCGTTACCTAACGAACTCATATCACTTACCTTAACAAAAGGAATTTCATCATCGAAACTTCCTTGAAATTGTTCAGGAAAACCAGAACCACCTTTGAGAATACAACATTGGCGAAGTAGTCTACTCATACCCCATCTCCCCCAAAATCGCATCCAACTCCGCAAACCGAGTCGTTCCGGCATGGATTGCCGGAACCCAGTCACAGGAAAGTGAAACTGCGGGTTGGCACCTTGCCCAAATCATACATACACCCTGCTGCGAGTTACCGTCCATGGCACTGGATTCCGGCAGTCCATGGCGGAATGACGGCGATTTGATTCAATATAACCCGTCGTTCCGGCATGGACTGCCGGAACCCAGTCACAGGGAAGTGAATCTGCGGATTGACACCTTGCCCAAATCATACGCTTACCCTGCGGCGAGTTACCGTCCATGGCACTGGATTCCGGCAGTCCATGGCGGAATGACGGCGATTTGATTCAATATAACCCGTCGTTCCGGCATGGACTGCCGGAACCCAGTCACAGGGAAGTGAATCTGCGGATTGACACCTTGCCCAAATCATACGCTTACCCTGCGGCGAGTTACCATCCTTGGCACTGGATTCCGCCAGTCCATGGCGGAATGACGGCGATTATTCATACCCCAACTCCTCCAAAAACGCTTTCAACTCCGCCGCTGCTAAATCGCGTTCGGTTTCTATCTGCTTGGCGGTCACGGCATATTTGGCCCAGAGGTTTTCAATTGCGGCGATGCAGGCGCGTTGGTCGGCGCGTAGGTATTGTCGGTAACTGTCAAACAACACATTGCCTAGCCGTTCGATGATGACTTGCCGCGCTTCGTCCCGGCTGATGTTAAGCCGTGCCTGTTCCACCAGTTCGTCGCGGCTTTTCTCGGTGGATTTGATTAGGGTTTTCAGCGTTTTGGCTTCGTCTTCCAGTTTTTTGTGACGGGCCAATTGGGCTTCGATGCGTTCGGCTACGTTGCGGTGGCTGTCGGGATCGCCAAAACGGCTGTCGCGCTTGGCGAGTTTCTGATTACCCTTGGCTTCCTTCAGCGCGGCTTTCAGAACCTTGACTTCATCGGCGGGCAACACGCCGGTGTCTTCGCTGTCTTCAAAATCTTCCTCGCTGGCGGCGGCGAACAGGGCTTGCAACTCGGCGAGTCGGCTGTGTTGGCTTTCCAATTCGGCCAGCACGGCGGGGAATTGGCTTTGCAGGATGTCTTCATCCGGGATCAGTTCCGGCCCCCATCCGCTGGCGGCGATGGATTTGAAATCGGCTTTCAGCAGATTGTAATAATTGGCGAAGGCTCCGCGTATCTGGTAACGGTTTAGCAGATGTTGACCGGCAAAGGTGTGCTCGATGCTGTCCAGCAATGTGGCTCGCATCGCATAGACGCTGTTTGGTTTGGCCTGTTGGTTGGTGGCATCAGGGGCCAGCCCTTCGATCAGCGGCAAATGCAATTGCCACCAGGCTTGCAGTTGCTCCATAAATTCGGTTTGCCGTTGCTGCACACCGGGGTGTTGGTTGACATGCGCGGCAATGGCGTGTTTGTCTTGCAATGCATCGGTGAAATCGGCGTAGATGACCTGATAATCGGCCCCACTTTCAGGGGAGGATGTATCGGCAGTTCCCTCCCCCAACGGGGGAGGGTTAGGGTGGGGGCTATCAAAAAGATGCGTAGCCACTGGTTCAACACCCCTCACCCCAACCCCTCTCCCTGAGGGAGAGGGGCTTTTGGCGCTTAATTCAACAGTATTGCCGGGGTGAGGGGTTAATCTTTCGACAAAACAACTTTCCCTCAAGCCATCATAGTTTTGCCAAAAATGCGCCAAGGTGTCGATTTCACTGACCGGCACACCGCCATGCAGATGGGCGCGTACATCATGCGGTTCGGGCGGCGGGGCGTTGTCCACATAACGGCGGATGTTGCAGTTGTAATCTTCGGCCTTAATCTCATCCACTGGCACTCGGCGGGCATAGGCGGGGATGTCATGCCCGGCACGGTAGGCGTGGACAATCTTATCGATGTCTTCGGGTCGCAGATGATTTTGCGCCTTGCCTTCACGGTATTCGCGGTCGGCGTTGATGAACAACACAGACTTACGCTGTTGGCTGTCCGCCTTGTTCAATACCAGTATGCAAGCAGGTATACCCGTGCCATAAAACAGATTGCTCGGCAGGCCAATCACCGCTTCCAAATAGCCTTTGTCGATGAAATACTGCCGCGCCTCGCGTTCTTCGCCGCCCCGGAACAACACCCCATGCGGCATCACCGTCGCCAATCGCCCATTGGCTTTGGTCACGGCCAGCATGTGCTGGACGAACATCAAATCGGCCTTCTTGCCTTTCTCCGGCATCCAGACCGGGAACCGTCCGGGGAACTTGATTTCTTTCTTGATGTAATTCTGGCTGAACGGCGGATTGGCCAGCACCCGGTCGAAGCGTTTAAGCTGTCCTTCGTCGTCTTGGTGTTGCGGTTCGCGGATGGTGTCTTGCTGGCGGATGACGGCGTGGGAAATGCCGTGCAGCAGCATGTTCATTTTGCAGATGGACCAGGTTGTCCCCATCTTTTCCTGACCATACAAGGCCAACTCTTGCGGGTCGCCGCCACACTCGCGCACATAGTCCCGCGCTTGGATCAACATGCCGCCCGAACCCACGGTGGGGTCGTAGACACTCATGCCTTCCTTGGGGTCGCAGATTTCCACGCAGACACGGACGACTTCGGCAGGGGTGTAAAACTCGCCGGCCTTTTTACCCGCTTGGTCGGCAAATTCTTTCAGTAAATATTCATACGCCGCACCAAGCAAATCGGGAAACTCAAAATCGTCATCTTTAAGGGGAATTTTCTCGAAATTCTGGATGAAGTTGGTCAGCGTGTCGTCATCCAGCGTTTGCTGCCCGATCTTGCGGTTGAAGTTGATGTTGCCGAGTACGTCCTGCAAGGCATCGGTGTTGTCTTCTTCCAAGGCTTCCAGCGCCTTGTTGAGCATCGTGCCGACATCGTCCTTGACGTGTTTGAGCGCCGGGTAATGGGTGAATACAGGCTTACCTTCCTTGTCGATGGTGATGTCAGACCAAGGCTCGTTCCAGCGGGCGCGTTTAGGCACAAAGAAATATTTGCCGGAATATTGGTCAGGGTCTTCCAGATTCAGGGCGATGTCCGCTTCGCTCAAGCCCTGGGCCAAACCTTGCCGTTTGATCTCCTCCCGGCGCTGGTCGAACAGGTCGCTGGCGCGTTTGAGGAACAACATGCCAAAGATGTATTCCTTGTATTCGCTCGCGTCCATGTTGCCGCGAAGGTCGTCACAGGCGGTCAACAAGAGGCTTTCCAGCCGTGCGAGAGTCAGTTTTGCGTTCGACATGAATCCGTTGTTCCTTGGTTGTAAGCGTTCACCCCCTTACACCGGCAATGGCAAGAAGTCCAATCCCTGGCGCCGACGGGTGATGGCGGTTTGCAGGTATTCCCAGGGGGAATGGCCGCGCCGGCGGCAGGTGTCGATGACACTGGCCAGCAAGGCGAAGTGACGCGACCCCTGGGGCGTGCGGGTGCCGTGGCTGGTTTGCCGCAGGATCACCCAATGCCGCAAGGCGCGTTCGGCCTCGTTGTTGGTCAACGGCCAAGACGGGTTCGAGAGGACGGCAAAGATCGCCTCCCAGTCGTTCAGGAATTCGACCGCGAGCGCATG
>Ga0194049_1000021_pt1 | contig 65768 bp, 76 predicted proteins | sample JunL2225m_MetaG_FD_148665 | JGI IMG/M metagenome (GOLD analysis project Ga0194049, IMG submission 148665) | Anoxic zone freshwater microbial communities from boreal shield lake in IISD Experimental Lakes Area, Ontario, Canada - Jun2016-L224-25m | ecosystem: Environmental > Aquatic > Freshwater >... | reverse complement strand
GTGGTTATTGAATGTCATGGTACTGGTATTAGCTGCACTGTAAATGTACTGCAAAACCTACTACTATGATGTTATTTAGGTGTTATTATACTGCTATGAATAATTGATCAAGTGCTTCACACTTCTCATACAGTTTTTTACCTTTTTCACTTATTTGCTTTACCCGATACCACTCCTGTTCTATTTCCTTCACTATATCTGGTGATACATCTCTTCTAAATAATTCTTCTAATACTGGACCACAAACTTCTCTTTTCTCTCCACAACACGCCCACCTATCATATGATCTACTCACTGAACTTTTCTCATAGTAGAGTCCACTGCTTTTATATCCAATCAAATACTTCAAACTGTGGAATCTCTCTGTAATCTTTTCATACTGTAGATATCCAGCAAATGTATGTACTCCTCTGTCTATTTTGTCTATACTCATTTTCATCAGTACATCACCTACTTGATAGACTATCCAGGTTTCATCTTTATAGTTCACTTTACCCCAGAGTTCATGCATCAGGTTGTTTTCACTATCGTATATTACTCCTTCGTAGAGTTGCCTGAATACCCCAAATGTCATCTGCTTATTGTTTATCTGTATCACTTTCAAATTAACAGATAATGTTGATATTGATGGTACTATTTTCTTTGCTGCTGCTATCATGTCTATTTGTTTTTGCTATTCTCTTTTAGTGTTTTTAGTTCTAGTAATATTCCTCGTAATACTTCTAATGCTTTTTACCTGTGATCAATTTAATTGCCTGTACTACTATTGGATGTAATTTCTCTATATCACATGTCAGCAGTGTATTTTCTAGTTTGTCTCTGGTGCGTCTCAGTTCTTTTTTCCTCTCATCATCCCCTCCCAATATTGCTAGTGGGTCTTCTGATATCTCCATACGTATCTCGAACATTGCTTTCTTCACTACTGGTATGAGCCAGTCATATGATGTGTCGAACCTGAGATCATTCCCATCCAGTAACTCTGCTTCTACCTGCATGTAGTGTGGATAGTGAGCCTTGTGTATATATTCTCGTCCACCCATGTATTCTGCTACTAGCAGTATGTCTTTCTGTTTCTCTGTCATATCTTCTCTAGTTTTTACCCTCCTCCCAGAGTACTCCAACACTACAGGGATATATACCGGCCTATTCCATCATACAGTAGCATTCCCCAATGTCTGTATATGTATAGTTATCTGGTCTTTTCTCTCTGTAGTGTTGGTTGTGTACCCTGTGTTGGAGTAGTTGTGTATTTGATGGGGTTATATCCTAGTCTTCATCGATTTCATCCCATTCATCCTGGTCTGCTGTCACTGATATCTTCACTTGTACTTCTCGACCATGGGCATCTTCTGTATTTCCTACTACTACAGATAGGTTGTAGTATCTCTCTCTATGTATTGGCACTATGCTAGTTCGAGTTCTTCTGTCAGCTCATATGCAGGATTACCGATCATCTTCATCAGTAATTCATACGTAAGATTCGACTTCTCTTGGCCACTACCCGTCATCACCTTGTCATCTGACAACCTACCTGTCTTCATATCACGACTTTGAATAAAAGTCATAGCTTGTAATGCGCCCCATAGAGTGTTGCCATGTACATTCAACCCATTGGTGGTCAGAGCTTTGTCGAACTCCTTTACCTGATTCTGTTTCCTAGTTGATATCTCATCTGTAGGTAGTGAACTATCTACCTGATACACATGATCTATCAGGGCCTGTATATGCTTCTGGTTTACCTTTACTTCAGATAGTAACTTGTAGTTCTCCATCATCTGCCTTTCTGCTTCTAGCACCTGTGGTATGTTCCTAATGTACCAGTTCATCTTCTCACTGGCATTGGTAGTGTGCTTCACCTTGGCTAGTTCATTGCTGCTAATCTCCCTCATTAGGCCATTACTGCAGACTAATACCTTATTGTACATCCCCAAACGAACTTGACCAGTGCCATCATGTGTATTCGATACTGTGATATACCTGTGTACTGTATCTGTACCTATCTGTATACTGCCTATCTTGGCCCGTATAACCACCTTCCTGCCACCATTCACTGATGTACCTGCTATCTCTGTCAACCCGAACCCTTCACTAGCTTGTATAAACTCCTGTGCTAACTGCTGATTCTGCAGTATCGCATACCTACCACCCACTATACCTAACACATCACCATTGTCACTCCTTCTAGTTGCAAATGCTGTAGGTGCTATTGTACCATCTTCTGTGTACAACTGCTCCTTGTTGACTGACCATGCCAGTTTCCCATTGTATAGCAGCTCGAACACCTTTTCCTGTATACTGGTGTACTCCACTGTATTCATTTCTCCACTCTCTATTACTGTATGTTGTTCCATGATTCTTTACTATTTTGTTTGGTTATATATCAGTGATCCTGAAGTAGCTGCACATATGTATATCACATAGCCCCAGTATCTCCGACAACTCTTTCTGCTCATACTCATCTAGTTGTGCTCCTATTCTCTCTTCTACTGATATACTGTACATATCTTCTACCCCTTCTGTGTCCTGGTATGTGCAGTTGCCCCTCAGCTTGTACAGGAGCCCTGTAGTAATTGCTGATCTCTGTATATCCAGTACTCGCATTATATCTGCTATAGTTGCTTGTATCATTTCTCTGTAGTTTTGTAGTCATTGATATCTTCTACATTTGTATTCTTGTCACAATCTACACACCATGTATCTTCGAACTCTGCTTCTCCTATATTGCAATCACCGGTGTTCATATTGACCCATACTCGCTCTTCTACATTCTGGCTACCACACATGCCACATACCCATATTGTCTTTTCCATATACTATTCCATTTCACTGTGATTCTCCCGAACATCCTCCAGGAACTGTTCTTTCGCTTCCCTGTAACTGGTACTGTTTATCTGTTTCCAGTAGTTACCAGATTTTTCTGCATGTTCCTGTGTGCTGTATGATATTGCTTTTCCTTCATACCTGTTCCAACCGATGTAGTAAGTCTTTGTCTCTTTCATTGTGTATCTATATTATCTGTTTGCTTTTCATGAACTCCTGTAACTGCTCATAGCTACCTGTACTGGCTACCCAATCTGCTGCATCTTTCACGCCTTCCTGTAGTAGATGTCTGGGAACATTTACATACTGATACCCATATGCATCACATATTTTCTTGCAGTTGGTAACTCCCGGTGGATCGTTGTCATACATAACGATAATTTCTCTATGTTCTAGTTGCTTTCTAAACTCTTCTGTAAAACAGCTAGACCCTTCGTTTTGCACGTTTAACACTGTATATGGCACTATCTGCTGTAGACATATCCTATCTTTTCGTGACTTAGTTATCAACACCTTCTTGTCCCCATTCAATCTATCTAACCCTTCTACAGTAGCACATGGTACATTCGTCTTCCATCTACCTTCATCTCTGGTTCTATCCGGCATATATATCTTGAACAGATCACCTGGGAACCTGTATGCGAACACATTTTCACCATCCCTCCTTTCTATCCTCATACGGTTCAGGTACCATTCATCCACATTGTATATCTCCTCCTGTTGTAACTGCTGCTGATCTATACCATATGCTTCCCAGTATGATAGTGCCTTCTTGGTCCACTTACCAGCCTTTACATGGATGATGGTGTCATGTTTCTCTATAACCGGTTGTACATAGCTGCTGATGATCTTCTTATACTGTATACCATCACTTACCAACAACCCAAAGTCACTGCACACCTTCTGTAGAGCCTCCGGATATGTGAGCCCATATATAGCTTGTACCAGGTCTATAGCCCCACCCTTCATATCCAGGCTGTAGTCCCTCCATATCAACCTACCTGATGTAGATGCACCTATAGAGAATGACCCTGACCTATCACCATGCTTATGACCTGGTAACGGACTCTTCATGGACATATTCATGCGGAACTCATTGCCGATTATTTGCCTATATATGTCATACTCACTTAACCTATTACTGATTAATTCCTTCAGGTCTATCTGCGGTTGTTTGGGCTTGATTACCATCTTCTGTAGGTTTTGCGTGTTGAACTATTAGTAACCGATACTGCTCTACTAACCCCCAGTATTGGCTGCTCCAATGGTCATTTACCTCTTTCACTACTGTTAGTTCACCTGTTATCGGGTCTCTTACACTGTTTATGTTGTAGAGGTCTTCATCCGGTTTGAGCCTTGTTTCGGTTTCCCATGCATCTTTAGCCAACAATTGAGATAACCCTTGTACATCTATTTCCATCCATTCGTTTCCTTGTTCCATTCTATCTGTTGTTTTGTTATCCAGACACCTACAGAAACGAGTAGAGAGCCTATAGCCCTGTTACCCATTCCTGTATCTTGTCTGGTTGTGTTGTTACCTATTCCCACACTATTTCTCCGGTGTACTGTGAGGGTATTATCCATCCAGCCCATTCATTGCACAGATCATCTGCCACCTTTGCCGCTATGTACCTAGATACTATCAGTGTTTGTTCTACTTCATGTATCAGTGCCCTATTCGGATTCTCCTCGAATGTGATATTGCCGAACACTATCAATGCTTTGTCTGTCATAGTGCTTGTATTAGCTGTTCCTTTGTACTGTATAACTTATCTACAGGCACTGAATTGAATGATTTTGGCATATAGTAGTATTCTAGCACTTTCCCACCGTGGTTACCTTCTATGGCCCAGTTTGTCACTGTATCTGATATTGGCTTACTTCCATCCATGAACCATACGGTATCTCCGATATTGTACTTGGTTTCTATTTTCATAGCTGTTGTATTGATTGTACTGCTGTTTCCTTGGCTTTGTCTACATCTTTCCGATACTGGATGAGTATATCCCTAGCAGCCTTCGATAACTGCCCTGGTTCATTATCCATATCCACTGTACTGTCTATGTACCGGATCAACTCTATCTGTTCCTGCATTTTCTCTATCAGAGACTTTGCATCTACCTTACCTGTTGTTCTTACTGCAGGTGTTTGTTTTCTACCTTTTTTCTCTATAGGTGCAGGTGTACCAGGTTCTGTTGCAAACCCTGGTAGAATAGCTGCTATGTTTGTACTAGGTACTTCACGTATTACAGGTGCACTATTTACCATTGCTGTGAGTGTCTCTGCTACTTCCGTCTTTGTCATTGGTGCATCTTTCAGGCTCTTCTCATACACCTCTAACTGCTCTACTATATATTCACCCTCCTCACCAGTACACTTGTTCTCTCGGTCCAGGTAGCTCACTATCACTTTCAATTCTTTACCAGTACTCCAGAGATTACAAACTTTTTGTAATACTTCTTCATTGATATCATCACCATGCAGTACTACATTACTGGTCACATTATCTATCACATTCTTACTGTAACCTACATACTCTATTTTATTGCGCATATTTCTATCTGTTGTTTTATTTGTTTAGTAGTCGAGGTTAGTTACTTCTGTTGTATTCTCTGCTGGTACGAATGTTTGGTTACCTGCGGCTTGGAACTTGTCAGCTTGGAACACATGTAGTGGTTGTAGTTCCCACATATATTTACAACGCTTTACCGATTGATAATAGTTGTACATATCCTTCAGTTTATAGCTACCTTTACCTTTAGGAGCTATCTCGAACTTACTCCAACTGTTACTTGCACTGTTGATATTAGCATCCTTGATCTTCCATCCTGGCATCCATGCACCATCTACACAGTTGTTTGTATACTGCACACCATTGTCTGTATCCTTGGCTTCTACATACACCATACCTACTACCGGTTGGAAACTGTCTGTACCTATCAGTGATGTGATATCCTTAACAGCACCTCTCATTAAATGCTGAGGCTTAATGAATAACGATGTATCAGCATCTGCTTCGAACCATGACTGTGTTACCAGGTTCCTCAACAGACTGTATAACGCTGTCTCACCTTTATGTGCCTGACGATATATCAGTTTCACCGGTTCTCCATTCTCTCCGATCACATCTTCCCACTCCTTTGTATCTTCATTCTGTTTCTGTATATGGGTGAACGACTTGAACAGGTTCTTTTCATCATCCACCAGTTGTGTCTGGCCCCATTGGTTCACATACCATTTTTTTGTTATACCATCTTTCTCGAACTCTGCCAACTCATCACTGATGAACAACCCATATTCCACATACTTTTTCGTTATTTCATCTAAGAACACGAAGCAGAGACGGGACCAGTCTTTACCATCCTTTTCCCCAGTGTATGCGATTTCTTTTTCATCGGCTTTATCAGCCCATCCATACATTTCTTTCTTTTCCTGTAGTGTCGGATTCACCTTCACTAACTCTCCTTTGAAGATACCTATCAATTTCTCTGATGTACCTGTACCTGGTTTTCTTTCACTCGGCTTAATGACCATTGTCGTTGTTTTTTATTTGTTTAGTTGTTATTTATTTGTTTCTTCTTTAATGAACACCTTGCTCCAGTCTAATTCTCCTGTATATCCTAACAGATGAGTAGCTCTCATACCACCTATCTTGTCACTATTACCTACGAATGACACCATCATCTTCCCGTTCTCATTCCACACATTACCTATGGCATCACAGAGCCTAGGGATCATGTCCCTGACTTTTCCTGTGAGGGCGAGATCTTTGATCATTACCTGTTCACCATTCTTCTCTGCTATCATTTTATCTGCTACATGGCACACGAATATCGTACATATCTTGCCTAGATCCTTCAGTGTGTTGAATATATCCATGATGGCATCCCTAGAATACCTGTAGCCGTAACCCTGCCCAAGGGTCAATACACTTTCATACTCCTGATCTGTAGGTTTCAGCATTGTGGTCTTCTGTGTGATGGGATCTTTGATCACTTTCCCATCTGCATCACATACTCGGTTGAAGTTCTTACCGGCTACACTGTTCATGTAGTTCCAGGTACCTACCCATTCGCTGTCTATGTCCAACTGGCTGAATGTATCTATGGCTACATAGTCATATGGCCTACCCTGTGCTTTGATCTCTGCTGCCAGTTCTTTCAACCACTTGAACCTTCCTACTGGTCCTAGTGTCTCTGGTACCTGCATCACTATACCGTTGATGAAGGCACTTCCATTTTCTGTGTCAATAATAAGGCAATTCTGGAGAGCTGACAATGCAGTGGTCTTCCCTACTTTACTCTTCCCATATAGGGTCATTGACCTTGCATTCACTGCAGTTGCTTTCCTTGGTGCTGTAGGTAACACTATACCTTTCTTCTTGTCTTCTTCCATATGTTGTGTTCTATTGGTTACTTGTTCTTCTTGTCTGTAATGGCTATGAATGTTTTCCATCGTTCTGCATCTAGCTCATACTCTTCCTGTGCAGCTTTGTATCCGGCTTTCCATGCTCTATATACCTCATTCTCGTTGTACCCATCAGAGAGTTCGGGAGTCATCCAGTTCTCTGCTTGCTGTATATGAGCCCAACAGGCTGCTTCTATTTCTTGTTCTGTCATATCTGCTCTGTTTTACTGTCTATGTATCCTTGTATAGCTTTCTTGTATACACAGCACATCACTTCATCCTGCAGTATTGCAATTGCTGCCAGATCACTCTCATATCCTTCCCATATCCGAGTTGCCCCTTCACTCCATTCATTATCTGGTTCTGTCAGTATCTGATCTATATCATTAGCTGTTGCTATTTCATTGCTACTGGAGTAATCTGGGTAATATTTCTCTATGAAGTTCCATACACTATCTATTTCTGCTGTCATTCTGTTACTGCTTGTTTGATTTGTTCATCTATATGTGTCCTACCAAAACCTGCAAAAGACTTTTGAAATTCAGGTTTATCTATCATGAACCATTCTAGGCTTTTTACCTTGTCATATACATTTTCGTTAATTTCACTAGCTCTAGGTAAATCGATCCATTGGCCAATAGCCCCATTGAATGCTAATGCCCATCTTATGTCATCTTCTCCCTGGTTCTTGATCATCTTCAGTGAACGGAAGTAGTTGGCACCTGTCTTGTTATCTACCATCTTTGGTATGTCATATCCCATATGATCCATTACTTTGAACTTGTATGGGTTAAACAGACTGAGAGCTACATCACAATCTTCATACAAATTACCTGTCTCTTTGAACGAATCCATGGTAGGTTCCGGATCTGATTGTTTACTGAATATCTCTGATTTGATAGATCTGTTAAATTGACTAATAACTACAGGACTCATCTTAAACAGATCTCTGCATATAGACATGTACTCGCTCAACTTATCTGTAGTTCCTTTTCTGCTCTTGATACCATCTACAGTCTCCATCTTGCATTTACCAGCATGGTCTATAACCGGTACTACTATCAGATCTGGATTGTTTGGGTGATATATTTTCTCATACTCACTTTTCTGTTCGTATTTTCCCCTGGCTAATGCATATTCCTCTAACTGCTTCCAGATACCTCGTGGGTTATCCTGTCCTTCTATGATTGTGATGATCTTGCTATCCTGCATAGTCTCGAAGAACTCCTCACATTTATCAAACAGGTACTTTTCTTGTTCTGTGAGCTTGTCTTCTGTCCAACCCATTAACTTTGCAGGTGTTATCAGTATACCATCATCTCTCCATATCTTGTAGCACGACCACTTGGCTAACTTCTGTAGTAAGGGTCTTTCCATTGATCTATATACCCACTCTACATTAAGATGTGTATTATCCTTGTTCTGCAGATACCACATATAAGGTTCCAGTACATACACACTATCAGCATATGCAGTTTTACCGGTACCTGAGTTACCCCCCAATAGCGTGTACACAGCCTGTCTGATAGAGAGATACTTACCCATCTTCTTCAGTGATAGTGGTATACCTTGGTTCTTACCTGTGATACCTTTCTCTACCTCTGCTTTCAGTTTCTTGTAGTTGCTACTCATTGATCTGTGGAATTCTGGTATTGTATTTGTTGCTTTGTTACTGGAGGCATAGGTACATCTGCATAGTTCAGGTACAATGACTGATTCAGCCAAGGTTCCATTGCATTTCTATATTCGAGCTCATTTCTGCCTTTACTAATACTTTCTGTATATGCCCACTGTAGATAACATTCTGCTGCATATTGCATTCTCTCTACCGATATATCTGATACTACAGCAGCTAACCACTTCTTGTACATTCCTTGCTCGTTTCCCTTCATCTTGGCACCACTTCTATACTGAGTACCCGGAACTGATTTTGTACTTGGCCATGTGTTCCAAAAGAGTCTCCAGCTCTGGTCATATTCATTATCTATTTGTACTGGTTTCCTTTTTCCACGTACTACATTTGTATCTGCTGAGTATTGTTCTGCTGTAATATCCTGCAGTACTCCTATAACCGTAATACGTGAAATACTATCACCGTTACCTATTTGATCCAGCAGTTTCTTTTGGATATAAGTCATTACATCCTGCCATTCTTTTGATGTTACTTGCATGGCTCTATCTGTTTTACTGTGGTTTCTTGCTTGATGCTCTCTATATCTTCTCTGCTGAGTGGTTCTTCTGATAGTGTGCTGAACCTCTCGATTTTCCAGTTAGGCTCCATTGGCACTTTTTTACCTAGTATTGGGTGCATTAGAGGTATCAATGGATTAACTAACTCTTCCAGCAACAACCCTGTACCAGCTTTTCCACTTGGTTTGATTACATCACGTATGTTGTATATATTGTTCTCTACCGGTACCTGTATTCCATATCTATTAAACAGTTCCATCTGCTGTGGAGAGAATACTCCATTGTTGCATAGTACTTCCATTTTCTGTTGATTTATCGGGAGGGCTTGTAAGGTACAACATTTAGCCATACCCTACAAGTTCCTCTCTGTTATTCTGTTGTTATTCTCCGTACTCGAATTTCACCCGGTTATGTACTTGTGTCTTGTAGTTGTATATATCATTGAACAACTTTACATACCCTTCTTTAGTTAGCATTTGTCGGAACTCTTCACTGCGGTACTTCAGTTTTTCTAGCAGTGTTTTTTGTTTATACCCGTCTGTATATATGATCTTCATGAATGCACATAGGAATGTTCTACCATATAACCATTCATACTTATATAGGCTGTATATCTCATTAGCATACTGTAATGTCTTCATCGCTTTTTCCAAGTGTGTGATCTTCAGTGTACCTGTACGGAACCGAATATTTGTACCATCACCTTGTGAAGACCCTTCCAACAACAATGCAATAGTTGTCATACTCACTTTAGGGCATACCTCTGCTATCTCCTGTAACTTTATATAATTCTTCACACCATTTACTACAAAGTGCTTTAGATAGTCCTTCGGTAACCACTTTTTAGCTATCTGCAGATCAGGTAGGGCTGCTTCCGGTATATCATCATCTATATTGTACCATACAGCTATTTCCAACCTCTTAGCTGCCTCTAACCTATGTTGACCGTCTAGTACTATATATTTGCTTCCATTATTTTTTACTGATATTGCCTTACTCTGTAGGAATCCATTACGTTCCATAGATCCCATTAATTCTCTTATATGCCTTTCATCTTTTACATCACGATTGTCTTCCATTAGTTCGAACATATCGTAGTTCTTTGTAAATTGTACTAACACCTTTGCCATAACTTTGTTGTTTATTTGTTATCAATTTGTTTAATGCGACCAACATTTTCCTAACTCTGCAGATGCTCTCAATGGAACCCGTGTATGATAGAGAGCTCCTGCATCTTCCATAGCTTTCACCAGTGCTACTTTCACTACCTGTTCCATCTCTTCAGGGCATTCTATCAAATACTGATCATGTACAAAATTGATTATCAACACTTTACCAAGTAATTGATTATCCCTTATCCATTTCATTATATATATTCCAGCTATTTTAGAGATTGAACTTGCTTGGCCCTGTATTGGGAAGTTGAATGACTTCCTACTGATTTCTCCTTTGATACTGAAGTACTCACGAACTTTCTCCTTCATCAAGAGGAAGTGGTAATCCCCTGGATCTACCTCTTTCATCATTCGATACTTTTCCCAAAAGTTCTTATCTATCTCTTTACTCAATTCCTTATACCTGGCATGATTGTGGATGTATGACTTCCTCTTATTCCTTTCATCTATCAGTATATATCCATCTCTAAGTGCCTGGTCCTCACACTTCTTGTAATGTGCTTTGAGCCCTGTAAATGCTTCGAAGTAGAGTTTATAGAACCTATCACCTTCTTCTAATGGTATCTTCAGGTTGTCTGCTACTGTCTTGCCTACCCCACCGAAGGATACTGTGAACCCTCCTACTTTTGCATTCTGCCGGAGATCATTGTGGTTCTTCTTTACATCATCTGGTGTTTTTCCTTTCAATTCCGGATATATCTTCAGTGCATTATAGCTGTGGAAGTCTGTGAACCCATTATCGAAGAACTCTAACAGACCTGGTTCCAATGACTTATTCGTGAGCACTACTATTTCCATACTACTGTAGTCAGCATCTACTATACTGTTACCTATATCTGATACGAAACAGTTTCGGGTCTGCTGATTGTTTGGTAGATTCTGCAGATTGATGTACTCTTCACCGGTTTCCTTATTCTTTCCTCCACAGCTTGTTCTACCAGTGTCCATTATTTGGGTGAACTGTGTATATATCCTACCGGTAACTGGGTGCACCTGATTCAGGAAACTCTGCCCATATGTACCATCTACCTTCTGCAGTTCCTTATAGTGTAGGTAGTCTTTGATGAACGGGAACTTATCTTGGTACTTCTCTATGCTTTTAGCACTTGCGGATTGCTTCTTGACTCCTTTTACTGTTTCCCAACAATCTATACCCAACTCTGTGAAGAGCTTGATAACCTGTGCTGGAGAGTCCCAATTGATCCTTGTAGTAAGCTCTGGATTGAACATATCCATCTGGTAGTTGATATACTTTTTCATATCCTGTGAGAATATCAACTGGTCCATCACCTTCCTGGCATCTGATAGCAGTTTCTTATCACTCTCCATCTTCTGTTTCCACTTACCTACATCCAGCTTGATACCACAGAACTCTATATATGCTAGTATCAATACATAGTCATTCTCCAGATTGATGCATCTTATGAGATCTTTTTCCTTAGCTTCCTTCAACTGGTGTTCCCGGATATCGTGTAGATACCTTACATCATCTGCTGCATACTGTATCACCTCACCCTGCATTTCCTTCTTCTCTATACCTTTTCGTATAGATTTATCGAGATCTACATCTAACCGTTTCTTAGCTACAACATTTAGTGCTTTTCTATGGAATTTATTACCACAGTTCAGCACACATTCTGCTATATAGGTATCGTATACACGAATAGGGTAGATGCCAGCCTTATACAGGAACTTCACATCGAACTTCATATTATGCGCTATCAGCCCCTTTGTCTCTAACAACTGCTTGAATTGCTGTAGGAGTCTTGGATGGATTACATATTGATTCTTTGCATCACCTAACTGGAAGCACTTCAGATCATTATTGATGAACGAGAGTCCTGTGGTTTCAGTATCCAGTTCTATCCATTCATGATCTTCGAAGTACTCCAGACAGGTGATTACAGTAACTTGTTCATATTCATTGTCATCATAGCCTATTGTGCATACCATACCTTTTATTCCTCCTCTCTTTTGTTATTGTTATAGGAACACCCCATAACGCTCTTCTTTTTCCGTTAACCAGCATTGGAACAGATGTGTCTGCAATGATCTACTCTCATCTTCATAACCTGTACGTAGGTGCTCATTCTCTTCCATTATTGTCATTACAACCTCTTTCATTCCTTTATCGAATGTTTTAGCTGCTATGTATATGGTATTGTCATGAGCACATCCCAGTGTATCATTCTTATCGAACTCTACTACTTGTATGGGATAGTTGACTGCGTATTGTGTTTCTTCACAGAAACCTTTAGCCCTCTTCAACATATATTGCATCTTTGGGGTCTCCTCTACATTTCTCCAGTTCAACCCTCCGCTACTATCCTGACCTATACCATAGACTGTTACATCTTCGAATGATCCTTTGATAGCTTTTGCCATTTCTCGGGAGACTCTGTAGTACTTATGTTCTGACATTTCCTTCATGTAGAACCCTGATGCATCATTGTTTACTATTATCCGATCACCTATAGCTTTTCTCCATTCCTGTGACAGTCTGTTACTACCATAGTAGTACCACTCCATCCCACCTTCCCAGTATTTGTTATCACCAGCAAAGGCATTTGACAGTATACTCTCTGCTATATCCTCTGTAGCATATTTACACAGGAACTTACATGTATCATCTTTAGCTCCATAGGAGTCTGACACTACTCTGGATTCATTTATCTTATATGCAGGGAGATCGTAGCTATATAGTGCCTTCTGTGCTGACATATGGTAGCACTGTATACCTTTCCTGTAGAGTAGTAACGATTCCTTCTGTGTATCCATTTGTGGGAACACTTTGCCCTGTGGTATGTTTACTATATCATCACACCTATCGAATGCAAAGTACTTATCCCAGTTCTGTATAACACTTTCTATCTCTTCATGATGTTCTACATAGATGCGGGTGTAACCTTCTCTTGTCTGCAGATTTTCTGTACACGATACTATATTACTCTCACCTTCATCTATACTATTACTAACCCATTCCCGTATACCCATCCATGTATCCCACTGTGGACCCATATCTGTAGTGAGTGATGTTTCCTGACCATTGATCAGTATTTGTTGGAACTCTTTATCCCGGAACTTTACATCTTTTGTACTTACAACTAGTTCCAGGCCACCACTGTATATTCGGAACCCTATACCGGACTTCATGAACAATGCTATTGTATACTTGTTACCTGATCCGAAGTACCCTATAGCTGATGCGCTATCTCTTTTAGTACTACCTCCCATCAGTATCAATGCATTGATATCGATCTCACCCTTGTTTTCTATGAGTAACCACTGCTTACCTGTTGTATTTTCCATATCTCTATTGCTGTTCTGGTTGTTTGTCTATTGTTGTTTTCTGTACCGGTATATGTGTGATTACTACACAGTCATTTACCGCTTCTAACCCTACCTGCAGTGTTCTGTGATGGGTCATATCTACAGGTGCTTGTGATAGTTCCTCGAATAGTGATATCTCTACAGTATCTGTAGGTACTAACACTAACTGCAACTTGCCATTCCTTATCCAAACGTGTTTCATATTATTTGTTACTTTTATAACCATACATACAGAGACCAGATAACTGTACCTGGTACTCTGAATATGGTTGGGTTATGAATTATATTATTGTTGACATATCTATTACCGGCATTCCTTTCCTTGTTCTGAGCACATCTACTGCTATATACTTTGCTGGTACATGCAGTTCCTTTGCCCTTTTTGTACGTAACTGATGGTCCCTGTTTCTGGTCTTATTCTCCATGGTACATGCTATGGTCTCCAACAGTTTGTGTGCTGTCTGGTCTCTCTGTAACAGGTTTGCTTTATGCCTTATCTGGCACCTTATTGACCTGATATTGGACATGATCTCCTGCTTCCTGGCTTCTGACCTATCCCAGTCCTTTTGGCTCTTTTGAGGGTTATAGAACCTTGCCGCTATGTAGTTACTTACTACCTCTGCAGATGGTTTCTTGTGTGTTGTTGGTGTAACGGACTGTATTGTTGACATGTCCAGGGTACTTCCGGCTATACATAGCACTGCACCCATTGTGATTGACTTCTTCATTTTGGTTGATATTTATTATGTGAACTTATATTGTATTACTAACACCCTGTCCCGGGTATCCTTTGATCTGTATCGTCTGTCGGTTTCTTGTATACGTCATTGAGGAACTCACTCTCCTTATCCCAGTATCCTTCTGTAGTTACTACATGCGGTTTTTCTGCTTCTTCATGTACTTCATGTATGTGACATTCTATTTCTTGCTGGAGAGCTGTGTACTTGCTGAATGTATCTACCCATGCTTTTTTGGCCTCTTCATATCTTCTTTGCCAGTCCCGTATCAATTGACCATGTTGCACTATCATTTCCTGGAGAGCATTTCTTTCTTGCTCTGATTTCCTTCGTGTCCTACTACATCCATATACATATGCTGATACTACTGTGAGTATTGCTATGACTGTATATACTAGTGCTGTTGTGTTCGATATCTGTACTGTGTGTATCATTTCAGTTTGATGTTTTTATAGGTGATTGTTCCATTTTTGTATGTACGTTTTACTTCATACCAGCTACCTGAAGGCGTTGAACTCCTATCGTTTATATAGTTCCCTTTTTCTATTATCTCATCTACATACGGATGCTTCCAGTCCCACATCCTGTAGAGGGCATAGATGATTGTCACTGTAGCACATATGGCTATTGCTATCAGTGTTATTGCTGTTTGTGTGTTCATATCTGTTGTGTATTTATTGGTTCTAGTAATTGTCCTTCTCTCCTGTATGTGGATATTCTGCCGGTGTAGGATCACTGAACGTCTCTGCTATCCACTTCTCTGCATCCCATGTTTCATCTCTTCTCATACCTGCAATGTACGCAGCATCTGCTATCCGTCTCATATCCTCATCATTGAACAGTGTGTCTGTCCACTTATACAGTTCCTCGTACCCTTTCTGCTGTTCTTCAACTCGTTTCTCTAACTTGCCTATATTATTTCTCTGTAGTAGTACTCTATAGGTAAGCACTGTTATCAGTATTGTATTTACTATTGTTACTATCAATGCTATGTGTATCATATCAGTTTGTGTTGGTTTAGATACTGTTGTATCCTATCGTATGTATCCCATGATACCTTTCCTTTCTTACCCATCTGTGCATTTACCTGCAGTAGTAGTTCATTGGCTGTATCTAACAGCTCCTGTTGTTCTGCTTTCTTTGTCTTTCTACCTGTACCTGATACATGCAGTTCACCTGTTGATATGGTGGGTCGTTCCATTGTCTGTAGTTTGTTTGTTTACCTGGTATCTACCTGTATCTACATCAGAACCACAGATAACCGGCTTATTACCACCGGCTATCCTATGATTCCTCAGTTCACACACATATCAACCATACGTGTTACTTTAATAGCTCTTTGAGCTTGTTTATCTCTTTCTGTGTCAACAATACCTGCATTAGTGGTGCTGGTTTTTCTGGGCTCTTCTTACTATCCATATACTCCTGAGCTTTTGTCTTGGTACTGAACAGATGCCATACAGGTGGTTTATTGAGCTCCCATTGTCTGCTGTATTTATGAGGTGCTGGTTCACTTATCTGTCTGTTTCCCGGTGTATTCCATACATCTGATACAGCCCATGTTATCTGGTGTTCATTGTATATCTCTACACCATCCTCGGTCACGAATAACGGAGCTTTCTTCTTACTGCTACTTATATACTGTTGTCTCTTTTTTGTAGATGCCCAGTATTTGTAGTTTATTGTATTCGGATTGTACAGACTATCAGGATCATCAGATCCTGTGCCTCCAGTACTCGTTTCTAACCAGTACAGTATTGGATGTTGCTTTCTGTATACATTTATATCATCCTCTGTTACGAACAGCAGTTTCTTCTCTGTAGGAGCACCCACTTTCTTACAGTTTTCTATACCCACACCATGTGTACGGAACTGCTTGGTCTTTATCAACAGGTTGTTCTTATCATTGACCATGAACCTTTCTACCTGTATTGGTGTATTGCCCATATGTGTACACTCTGCTATTACCCAGTCTGATATGGATATAACCGGTGCATCCGGAGTAGCTTTGATACTGTATATCTGTAGTGAACCATCGGCTACTGTTCTAGCTATACCATGTGCCACTTTTTTACCCAACATCTGTTCCTGTGTCCATGTAGATGCATATTCACCATCTATATCTCTACTGAATTTCGTAGCATTACCATCTGTACAGGTGAATGACTCGATTACCCATGTAGGTTCTACTGGTACTGGTACAGCAGCAGGGAATAGTTCATCAGCTGTGATATTATCTGTTTCTATGAGTTGTCGGAGAGCTTCTATTTTCCTCTTCTTGTATGTCTTTTCCATATTGGTTGATTTGTTATTTGTGTGAACTCATTCATATAACCAAGAACTAGGAGCCGATGCTGTTGGTATGTTGTATTCAACCAACTCTATCCATCTATCACCTACTTCTGTATGTAGTGTCTTTACTTGTTGTTGCTTCTGTTTAACCAGGCCCCAGGAACCGAACAACTGTTCCTTCTCTAACCACTCATAGTAGCTGGTATCATGTTGTATGAGCCATCCCAGTGTCTTACCGATATTCTTACCATACGGGATAGTTGCTGATACATCGAGCTCATATGTAGTCCAATCGACAACTACCGGAGACTTATATGATCTACCGGTAGCTGCCTTCTGTTGTATGGGCTGTTTCTTGCTGATGTTCATTAGTATTTGTTTGTAGATGTGCAGGAACAGTCTGGATTGGATACCAGAACATTGACATTTCGAGGTGCACTTGGTCACATAGCTGTTTACTACCACTGTTCCTGCTTATCTGATTGTCTTTTAGCATTCCCACCCACCATTTTCACTAGGGAACAGCCATGATGGTGTTTTATCCATATTGTCCCTATACTGCTCTTCCTGCTGTAGTTGCTTTTGTTCCATCTGCAGTTCCTGATATGCCTCCTTATCAGCCTTTGTGTTGAACATGTGGCCTTCTCTGTCTTTGTACTGGTAGCTTACTTGCTTTGATATGTTTTCCATACTCTGGTTGATTTTGATTATGTGAACTTTATTTGCAATGTACTTACTTCTTTGTATCTGTTGGTTATTCCTTATCCATTGTCTTATACATACCTGGATGATCGTGGTACCGGTTACTGTTGACCTGGTACAACCGGTCATTGAACTCTATATCCAGTAACTGTCTGGCATCTTGTATTACCTTCACTATCCTGTCCTTCTTTTCCAGTTTCTTTACCGGTTCAGTGTTTTCCATAATGTTATGCTTTTAGGTCAGCTATACACTTCTTCAGTACTTCTATCCTTTCTTCATGTTCCAGGCTCTTATACATCGGGAAGTGTTTTCGGAACTCTGGGAAGTAGCTTGGTGTACTCTCGAACTCCCATCTTGTTTCATCAGGGAATGTGTGTGCATCTGATAGACATTCATGTCCTGTATATACACACCGTAATGACTGACATAACCCCGGACTGTATGTGCCGACTTTATATACGTCTTCTAACCATCCTTGTGGCCATGATCTGTTTTCGTATATCTTCAGTGCCTTTTCATACACCTTCAATCGCTCTTCTGCATTTATGCTATTCTTCATATTATTTTGATTGATGTTGTTAACAATTGGTTTACATTTACCCTAACCTTTAGCAATACATCTGTAGATGGATCGTGTTATAGTGCTTCACCTTGACTGTGTGAACAATAACTAATAACAACTAACTACTACACTACTCTTTGCCGAATCCATTGAACACTTTGTCTATTGTAGTAATGGATTGACTGTGAAGTACTCTTCTCTGCCTGTTACACCGTTTCCCACTATTCTGATGAATTGTCTATTACCTGATATTAGTTGATTAACACATTCATGTGGTGTGAATATACTAATATTAGCTACCTCTCCAGCTTTCATCAGTAATCCTTCATGTATTGGGTATTCTGTTATATACTCAGATAGATCGCCATCATTGGTCGGCTTCATGTGTAGCTTATCCCATAACCTACATGTATTGGATATACTATTGGCTATCAATACTTTGGTGTTCTTATTCAGTAGAGTTTTCCTACTTCTACCCCAACCTGTACTGGTACCTCCCCCTCCCCATGCATATATATCCTGATGTATACCTACTTCTATATGTACATTACGGTCTATACCTATACTATTGTAACCTCTTTGTGAGCTATTAGCCAGTACATATGATTCATCTATAGTCAGATAGCCTATATCACCATTCTCGAGATACATATTATCTATGATATCAGCATATGGCTGGTATATATCTGGTAGAGATTTGCTGTCTCCTTGTATGAATGGCATCATTGTACACTTGATACCTGTGAACTGCGGGAACTCTATTTTACTTACTATCATATCTATGTTGTTTGAGTGTTTCAGAATCCATTGAATGGTTTATCTTTTGGTGGCTGTACTACTGTATTCTTCAACTTGGTTCTATCTCCATTGTATAGTACATTGGGATTGATCCAGTAGCATGACTGACTACCTGTTTTCCTGGCTATGATATTGGCCTTTAGTAGTCCCTCTACACCTCGATAGTATGTGAGCCTACTCTTGGCCTTGTATCCTGCGAATTGTAAGTAATCTTCTTGTAGTATGCACACCTCATCTTTGTTGGCTCCTATGAACTCCGATATGTAGTAGAACATCTTGGCTGCAGGTTCTGAGAGCCCCATCAATACCTCTGTATTACCCCGGAACAGTTTGCTGTATATAGCATTGTCCGAGAGTATTGTCTTACCCTTTCCTATTGGATATATACCATGTAGAACACCATCTATCTCTACTGCACTGTGTTCACTATTTGGCTGTACATACTTACTCTGTAGTTGTACAGTATATGGTGACTCACTACTTGCATCATATTCTGATATCTTTGGTCCTGATTTGGTTGTATTTGTTTCCATATCTGTAGCATTTGTTACCACACGAAGGTACATTGTTTCCATAACAGTAACAAGTATCTGCACGTATATTTGTTTCTATAACAGTAACACTCTGTTACAGATACAGTAACAATGCACATTGATTATCAATGAGTTACAGCGTTTTCCTTCTTACCTTATTAGCTACCTATCTACAGCCAGTATACTAACCTGCAGTAACCATACTATCTACAGTAAAGGGTATAGAGAGGGCACACAATGTATCTACAGTATGTGTATCATCAGTAGTATGTGTATACTGCAGATAGATGATGTGAATGGAACCATGGATATTACGTTATTGCAATATTACCCACAACCTTACCTTGTCAGTGATATATCATTTCACACTGAGAGGACTTCTGCTCCGGTTTGACTCCAGGTACTTCATAATGACCTGTTCCACACCACCTATCTACATTACACACTTACTTCAGGATCAACGTAAACCCTATAGAGTTGCCCAACAGAGCATTTTAATGCTGTCGAGCTACTTAGATACTGCTGACTGTCCTATTTCCTTACCCAGAAGTGGTCTATATTCCTTGGGTTATCCATGGTTATATTTGATTGTACTATACCATTGGCACTGTATAACACACCACGCCCCAGATATTCGAACAGTTCTGCTGTATATGCAGTCTTTATATCTTCTGTAGGATGCTTTTCTTTCCACCATACTTCACCTACACACGCATCATATAGACGCTTTTCCCCATTTTCTAACATGCAGACTGTTTCATACTTTTCACTTCTGTTGAAATAGCTATTATCTATCATAACTGTTTGATTTACAATGTGAACTTAATGATTACTAACAACATTACACTACAGTACCTGTAGTATCAACAGCAGATGTGTGGCAAGGACTATAGCATCCTTACCGGCCACACATATGGAGTACTACTATAGCGGTACAATTCTCCATACTCACCACTGCTGACACTACAGGTACTACAGATAACTAACTCTACTACCTGATTACTTGTTCTATAGCCCATGTACCTGGTTCTTTCTCTACATCAGCATATGTCTCCCACCGGTCATATCCTGTGCTCATGTCCATCACATATACCTTGTCTAGTTCATGCGGCTCATATGCTACTGTAATGCCCAGTATACCTACTCTACGGCTGCATTCTATGGTCATACCAATACATTCCTGTAGTATATCCACTAACTCGTTGCTATCCAGTTGTTTACTACTGTAGAGTTTCCATGGCCCAGATATAGGATCATCACTATGATCATGTATCATCACTAGCTCATCAGGTGATATAGACTCACCAACACCGAAATGACTGGCTAACACTACCATCAATGGTCCCTCCTCATTATCCAGTGCCAGATACTTGTCATCGAGAGTATATTTACCCATCTGTGTACCTGGCAGTTGAACCTTGTATGTTGTATTACTGAATATTTGCATACTATAACAGCCACTTATGGTAGGCACACACCTTATATGAATGAATAAATCTGCAGATAAAACACATACACAACCAACTGTTGTATAGAGGTGTAAGGTACTAACGATTTACAGAAGAGCTGCTACTGGTTATCACGATACTCTGTGACAGCCTCTATCAACTCACTGATGGAGCATACCTGAAGTACACATCCATTATCGAGGATTAACATATATCTACAGACGAGGAATTACCCTGCTGTAGACCAAACTTACTTCCTGTAGAGACAAGGCTGAAAGGTAACCTAAGTGAACTTAATGAGTTAGATGACAGTTACTATCTCTATATACTGTATCTCCTACTCTCAGATAGTTATATAGTTGATATGTAATACTTATCTGTTTGGAAGTATCACATACTATTATATACTCATCAGATCTCTTTGGGCCTGAGTCTATATACTTTTTCTGCACAACGCATCTAACTACCTCACAGTCATATCTACAACAACCTGGCAGTAAGTATACTATCATCAACAGAACTACTAACTTTTTCATACATCTCCAGATAACTGGCTTTTAAAACTTTGTGAACTTAAACACTTATAAACTACCCTGAAGAGAGAGAGTAGTAACTACAGGTAGATGATGTGGTAATGGATCAACAGTCACAGGGAGCACCTGATCGTCACAGATTTGATTATTGACCTCCGAGTTCTTCCCCACCCACATCACCTACCTATACTACTACCTTCTACCTATACTCTTCATCCTGGTCTACATAGCCAACTTCTTCAGAGACATACCTGAGACCATCAACAACAGGCCACTCTATCTCCTCTATAGCCGGATCATTATAAGTATGTGAAGGATGTAATGACTGTAGAGCCACTATATCTTCCTGTAGAGCCGAGATAATCTCCCTCTGCTCATCACAATACTCATTGTATTCCAGCATCTCCTGATACCGATCAGATACATCTTCATGGTCTTCTGAAGATAAACCACCAGGATAATACTCATGCATCTTACTCTTGATAACAGCTATTTCCTGCTGTATCTCAACAATCTTCTGTGAATTTGTCATAATAACTGTTGGCGCATTAGAGCTAACCATACATAGCACCTATAGTCAGTAGCGAGCTGATTACTATTCTCTACTATAGATATAATAATTTACTCAAAAGTTTGACTTTCAAGACCATTAAGATCAGCTTCATTCTTACCGGTAGTTATAAAGTCAACTTCAGTCATTACTTCACCTACCATCCAACCATTATTATCAAAGTGAGCTATTGCAGATTCTTCAGAAGAAGCAATTACTTCATCAAGAACACAAACACCTTGACCGTTATCATCAATTAGTAAATACTTTTGCATATATGAAATGGCTGTACAGTAGCCTTACTTTAGAAAGAGATAAAAAATACCAGTTTTACAGGTCTACCAACTGGAAATAAAATAACAAGCTAGAGATACTGTCTATTAAGGTTGCCCGAAAGCCTACCACTATGTTATTAAGCTGACATTGCATATCTATCTTTAGATTCTATACCATCTGCAGCAAACCTAAGATAATCTGCAAGCTCATCACAGCTTGTGAATAAACCATCAGGTAAAGATGCTAATAAGTCTGTAAGTATTTCAAACTTTCTTTCATCTATTCCTTTTTCTTTACCAAGTTCGTTAAATGACATAACATAACAGCCACTGTAGTAGGCCCACACTATATAAATGAATTAAACAACAATACTATACCCTACTACTGGAATCGAACCAGCACATAATCCATTGTAGACAGTAACAACTAACCATTAACTCCTCACACCTACACTACTCCCAATACCACTACTACTATAACCCTATACATACGCAGTAACCAGCAATGACCTTATATTGATGGGCCGAGGTTTTCCAGATATGTTGGTATATGTGGTCAATAATGTTGGAATATCCAGCGATACTGACATAGTATTCTACCCTTAACCCTCAATACACCACTCAAAATCAGTTATACATACCAACTATTGTTAATAGATGGTAGCATAAAATACTCTCAGACGTAAAAAGTTGTCTCCACCCTAGGAGAAAAACCTTATCCATTGAAGATAGGTGAATAACCACTATGTATAACTGCACATGAACAGTAATAGATAACCAATGAGCTACAACTGTAACCCACTGGTTATTAATGTACTGTAGATGATGGTCAATAGTCATATATCATAGGTCTGCCTGATATTATGGAACGGTCCTCCATCTGACCATTTCTTATCATACGATCCCTCTTACCTGGGTTCTGAGCCTCCTCGATGGTGTCATGGTAGGCTACCCTACGAAGACATTGAAGAGGTTGACCATTGTTAGTGATCTGGGTCAGGTTGCCTGATGAGTACTTGCTGATGCACTTATACTCTCCTTCCTTTAACTCTGCTATAAGGGACATTCCATCCCAGGAGCATGACATGAACTGCTGCATATGATTGATATTATGATGTGATGAATAGTTGTTAACGGATAACAGGTTATGATGCATTAAAGAATACAGCCAACTGTAGTTCGGACTTCACCTGTTTAGTGATTGCTCACATCTGGACTAGAACTACAACTGACTGTATATAAGATGCTACTCTAATGGCTGAGAAGAGATGGAAAAAGGGGGACGATGTTCTGTCCCCCTGTGCAGGTTATGCAGCTGCTTCCATTTCAGCAGCAGTCAACCTTGCAATTGGCCGTATTGTTACAGCTGTCTTAGGTTTAGCTGCAACGGCTACTGCATTTGCATCTTCAGCTGTAGGTGCATTGATAGGTTTCCAATTCGGGTCATTAAGGAACACCGCCTTACCTGACTTAGTAATCAGGTAGCCATGTGTTTCCAAGTGAGCACATATCTGCTGCTCTGTCATACCATTACTACCCATGATGGCGTAGTTGTTCAGTGACCAATCGCATGAGTCACCGAAGCTGTGAGCCCTTACTGTCATTACCTGCGCATTAATTGTTACTTGTGCCATGTTATATATTTTTTTGAGATTAAGAATTCCTATTACCACTGGCGGGGTATAGGCATATCAAATGTGAAGGCGGGGTGGTTTAACTAGACTGGTTACCTTACTAACACACGTATAAGATTTCCGATATACAGGTTACCCATATAACACACGTATAAGTACCCAGTATAAAATAGGATAGAGTATAATGCAATTCAATATATAAATAGGTACCCGGGGTTTCTTATGCAGTCTCTATACCAGGGGGATAGTTATATGGAAGTACCTGTAGGTTGTTTAACACCTATATGTATCTTACTGCAGGGGGTGTTTGTGTATCTGGAATATTGTATTACCTTTGTGCTATGGATAGGATTGCGTATATGATCGAACATACAGATACCCATGCTTGGTGGGATGGTATCGGCTGGACACTTGACCCTCACTGTGCTCGGCAGTTTGATACACAGGAACTTGCTGATGAGTATGTTGGGGGACACCCGTTCTATGGACATGAGGATGCTACTGTAACAGAGCACATATTCGTAGCTACTCCACTGAACACTCCACACGTCAACAACTAATGAACTCCCCAACACCCATACCGGTACTAATATACACAGATACTAATGATGTGGTACTATTACCTGCGCCTGATACCGTACTTACTCAGTATACCTGATATAGTGTAGGGCATATGATAGTAGTGCTTCCGATTCAGTCTGATCATAGTGAGACCCCATTGACTGCAGAAGGTGTCTTTCATTCTATCTCTGGTTAATTGCTCTGCAGTATTATGCCACCCTTCCCCATCATACTCTATTACCAATGACAGTGATGGTATATAGAAGTCAACTCGACCATGCTTACCTGATGGTAGTGGCATACCCATGAAGGATACCTCACGAAACCATTCTACCGGGAATTCATTGAGAGCATCTGACACTAACTGCTCTGCAGATGATATCGGGTTACCAGCTATCAATGGGTCTATATACCATTCCAGTGCTTCTTTCTTTGTCATCATATTACCTGTCTGTAGATCATATTGAGCTATACATACTGCAGGCACTGTTCCCTTCATACCATTAGTATACCATACTCCTTTGTCGGGATCAGTAGAAGGGATTACAGGAATTAACTGAGGTGTAGGGTTCAATGGTATATCAGCAGCACCAGGACCTCTGTACACCAGATGACCCATACCCGCCTTTATCACGGACTTATTCCATTCATCTACTGATAGTGGCTTCTTAGCAACCGGTGGGGTATATACATGGTGATCATGAGTACTGTTACTCGATACCCATATCACGAACCCTGCTACTATTATAATGACTATTGCAACCATATTGCAAAGCTAACCAATATAGTTAGGTTATACAAGCTATTACAATAACATTAATATAGGTGTAGGACATACAACCTAACCAAACTGTGTGTACCTTGCACTCATAATACAACTACATATGAAGTACTACTGGGTGCAAGTGCTACACAGACATAAAGAGACTAGGGCTATATTCTGGGTGCAAATAGTACAACGTGAGCATCCATTTATTACCTATACTGTAAAGAGAAAAGAAGCTGATGAGAACCCAACGTACTATGAAGAATTATTCAATTGGAAGGAACTTTCTGAAGAGGAATATCTATTATGGGAAGACCTTCATGGTATGTTTCATAATATAGATAGAAGAGCTGAAATAGCAGAAGAAAAGAAGAAGTTGGAGATAGAGCACACAATGGACTAAACAACTAACAATATGGACATGCAATTTATTAGAAACCTCATTGATGATCTTTGTCTTACAGAAAAGGAAAGAGAAGATATAACTATAGAAGTTCCGGAGGCCAGTATGGAGAGACTTCGTAGAGCTATAATGGCTGAATATAAAGACTCAGGGCTCACTATAGTAGCTGATGATAAATTCATAATCAGTGATGAAATAGTACCATTCGATAGGCTAGTTACATCACAAGGTACTATTCATGTAAAGCATTCTAACAAGTTCGCAATATACCCAACTCATAACAATAAAGTGTACAGATAAATCAACTAACAATATATGAAGAAGGAAGAGCCTAAGAAGAAGTTCCCGGTACAGGTAATGGGAGACAGAGTTATGGTACTGCTGATCCATGAGATGGGTGAGGATGACATAGAGCAACTCGCTGATGGTACAGCAGTATACAAGAAGAAGGGATCGGATATACTGCTACCGGATAGTGTGAAGAAGTCACTGGATCAACTCAAGGCACAGGAACCACAGAAGCTGGTACAGGGCCTGGTAATGAGTGTAGGTCAACTATCTACAACATCATCGGCTATGATAGGCAACCTCTATAATGAGGGCGACACTGTATGGTGCTTCCCTAATACATTCGATGCTAAGATGATGGTAGATGGTGTAGAGTATACGATATACAAGGAGAAGGCAATAGTAGCTAAGGACATCTAATATGACACGATTTCAGATAATATACGGACTCAATGCTAATAATATTGATGGTGGAGTAGAATGGATGCCCTCCTTCAAGGTACGGTTACGTCATATCGGAAAAGGAGATCAGTTCATTAGATTCTCTATATTTGGATTAGTTATAGGTATCTGCACACAATCTAACTGGCAGTATACTAAGCCATATAAACTGTTCTACAAACTACACAGATGACACATACATTTGAGTTCATAGCCAATCTACATGATGGCAGACAGGTACACATGCACTACAAGGGAAAGAGCAGTAGACTCTCCAAGGTGCGTGACTGTATACATGTTGACCTGCTGAAGGTATATGGAATACCCAGTACACAGGTGAAGGAACTATATCTACGACCTAATAAGAAACGACTACTATGAATACTAACTTACAAATAGTGCTGCCGTCTATTACGGATACCAATAAAGGGGTATATAGTACATCTATACGGATAACTGAGGTAGGAGATACTATACACATAGCATATGTAGATATTACTAAAGAAGCTGAAGATAAAAGAAAACAAGAAAGAGTAGAAAAAACAGAACTCAATAGAAAGACTGTAGATGAATTGATAGCTGTATCTATAGTCAAAGATGTGAAAACTATAAAGATTTCAGTAATAGAAGATACTATCAGATTATCAAAAAGATACCATAATGCCAATGGGCAATCTGTTGTATTCTCAAAGTCTTGTGATATAGATAGTGTCAATATAGTAGATTGGGTCAATAACTTCATAACACTATGTCCATTAAGTTGGGGAAGCTATGTTCATAGTAATTCAAAGGAGTTCACAGAAGCTAATGGTACTGAATATAATCTCCTCACAGAAGATAAGAAAAAAGAACTACAGACGAAAGGTTGGTCAATACGAGAGGAATCGCGTACCCCTTATGAAGAAATGGAAGATGAGCAGTTGTGGAGTACATTCCCGGAAGAGGATGATGAGCTATTGTCAGATACAGTAGAATCTATAATCCCTCCATATGTACCGAAAATGAACAGATTGCACAGACTGTTATCCTACCTTAAATTAATAAAAAATAACTAATATGTTGTTATGGCTTACATGTACCCATGGTCGTTTCAAATGCCTACAGAGGAACCTACGTTGTTACCTGGATCAGGACACGAAGGAAGAGTCCGTGATGTTCATATGCAACTCAGGGAAGCCTCTGAAGTTAGCTGATGTAGAGTTACGTCCTAACCAGAGGGTGTATATAGACAACTGCAGTCTCATGAACTTCCAGTCAGTAGGTGAGAAGTACAACCACGCTATCAAGTTGGCTATGAAGTTGTATCCAGACTGTACTGTAGTCTGCCATAGTGACGATGATGATATCTTCCTACCTACTCACCTCACAGAGGGGTACAATGGATACATCAGAGGATTATCACAACATCTTGCAGTAGCATACAAGCCACAGAAGAGCTACTACAGATATCGGGATGGTCATGGTAACTTGGTAGTAATTCCTGCTGAGAATACTCTGGAACCTTCTATATTCGTAGATGCTGACTATCTGTTACAACAGGGTTATGCACCGGTATCAGTTAGTTATCATCAACACTGGTTGAACCCATTGTTGGAGAGTAACCGGTTATTCATTGATCCTACCGGCATAGGTACACTCATCTATAACTGGGGGGACAATGGCTCACCTGAAGGAGACTACAACATATATAAGATGTCAGGCAGCGGGCAGGATAACCAGAACAACTTCATAGCACATAGCAGGGTATCCAGGGATATGGGCAATGGTATATTAACACCTACAGCTGATAACACACAGTATTATAAGATTCCATAACTTTGCACTATGCCCAGTGCGACTCCCTTACCTAATAGCATATTAACTACTAACAGCAGCGGTGTACGACAGTATTCATTACCATCTGAGATACCTGTAGGTACTGTGCACTCTGTCAGTAATGCGGATGGTACAGTTACAGTAGCTCCCACTACCGGCAATGTGGTAGTATCATTGCCAGTTATAGGCACACTAACTCCCGGTGTATATACCAACACCAACCTCACTGTAGATGCATATGGGAGAATAACATTAGCAGCTAATGGTTCAGGAGGCGGTTCCCAAAATCTCCAACAAGTAACTGATATAGGGGCTATTACAACCAATACAATTACTGTAGGTTCTTTATCAGGGTTATTTAGTCAAGTACTAAACTCTGCAGTAGGTACAGAAAATGCTGCTACGGGAACATATGCTTACTTAGATTCTTCTGGATATTTAGGATTAAACAATGGTGTAGTTGAAAGTTATCTATACAATACTAACGTAACACATACGGGTGTTGCATTAGAATTTCCAAATGCAACTGCTTCCACTAATTATACTATACCAATCTCTGTTAATGGTACTACAGCAGATAGTGCGGGTAATATTGCAATATCAACAGGTACTGGTACAGTAACTTCAGTAACTTTAGCCAATGGCACTGGTATATCTTTATCTGGTACTAATCCTATTACCACTTCAGGTACCATTACTATAACTAACACCGCACCAGATCAGGTAGTATCATTAACACAAGGAGGGACTACCACAATAACCGGCACTTATCCAAATTTTACTATTTCCAGTGCAGATGCATATACAGGTACAGTAACATCTGTAGCTACTGCAGGACTTATATCAGGTGGTACTATTACTACTACAGGTACTATCACTACTTCTATGGCTACTAATAAACTAGTAGGTAGAAGTACTGCAGGTACTGGTATAATGGAAGAAATAACTGTAGGTACCGGTCTTACTCTTTCTAGTGGTACACTTAGTGCTTCAGGCACATCCCCTCTTACAACTAAAGGGGATTTATATACATACAGTACAACAAACACAAGATTATCTGTAGGACTTGATACGCAAATTCTTATAGCTGACAGTACAACTACAATAGGTTTAAAATGGGGAAGTAACACTGCTGCTACGCCATTAGGTTATTACGGTGCATGGCAAGATAATGTTACACAAACTGCTGCTGTTAATAATACAGCTTATGCAATGATTTACAGAACTGTAGATCTTTCTAATGGAGTTACAGTTGTTACCGATGGAACTAATCTCACAAGAATAACATTTGCAAATACAGGTATTTATAATATACAATTTTCTGCTCAGTTACAAAATTTATCTACAGCAACTGAAGATGTAACGATATGGTTACGTAAGAATGGAGTTGATTTACCTGCAACAGGTACTTTAGTTGGTTTGGCTCAAAGAAAAGGTCCTGCAGATCCTTATCATACAGTAGCTTCTTGGAACTTTGTTTTAAGTGTAGTTGCTGGAGAGTATTATCAATTAATGTGGAGTACAACTAACCATACAGATGTAACTATACCTGCTTATTCGGCAGTATCTCCTGCTCCATCAGTACCATCAATTATATTAACCGTTACTCAACAGTCAGGTATCATGGCTGGCACCGGTATTACTGCAATCAATAGTCTTACAGGTGCAGTACAAACAATGGTTACCGGTACAGCAGGTACAGATTTTGCAATATCTTCTACTGGCACTACACATACTTTTGACTTACCAACTGCATCTGCCACTAATAGAGGTGCATTATCATCAAGTGATTGGACTACTTTTAATAGCAAACAAGCATCTGGTAACTATATTACTGCTCTTACAGGTGATGTAACAGCATCAGGTCCAGGATCAGTAGCAGCTGCTATAGCTAACAATGCGGTTACCTATGCCAAGATGCAAGCGGTATCAACCACGTCAAAGTTACTAGGGTCATCATCTACTACCACACCCGTACAGGAGATTACTATAGGTACAGGACTTACACTTACTGGTACTACATTAACTGCTGCAGGATCTGGAGGTACTGTAACATCTGTAGCGACTGATAGTACATTGAGTGGCGGTACTATAACCACTACGGGTACGCTTTCTATTAACCTGGCTAACTCCAACACATGGACCAAGGCACAGAAGGGATCATTCTATGCACTCACAGATGCCAGTACTATTGCTGTAGACGCTTCACTATCCAATAATTTCAAGGTGATACTTGGAGGTAACAGAACACTCGGAGTACCTACTAACCTGGTGGCTGGACAGTCTGGAGTGTTCCTGGTGAAGCAGGATATAACAGGATCACGTACATTGGCATATAGTTGGTGCTATGAATTCGCAGGAGGAACTGTACCAACACTCACTACCACTAAGGGAGCGAAGGATGAGTTACCGTATATAATTAATATCTATCTGACATCTTCTACTATAACAGGTACCAATGCAACACCGGGAGTATTCACCTGGACAGCACATGGTATGGATACTGGAGATCGTATACAGTTCTCTGCAGGTACTACAACTACACCGGCTCTGAATACAACATATTGGGTTACTGTAGTAGACGCTAACTCATTCAAGATATCAACAACACTGGCTAATCTGGGAACAGCAACATTCGTTACCACCTCTGGTATATCAGGTAATCTAACTGGAGCATCTATATCAATACTCATCAGTTCACTATTAGCTATAGCATAATGTCGGTATTAGGATATACACCTTTGTTAAACGGTAGTGGTGGTAATCCTACCATAACGTTGCTTGCACATACAGGACAGGGTGCTGTTGGTGGTAGTACAGTAACCACAGCTGCGATAGATACTACAGGGGCAACGCTTATAGTTGTTAATGCGGGAAATCTTAGCGGTACATCTGGTACTTTAACAGATAACAAAAGTAATACATGGACACTAATTAGAAAAGACTCATCTACAACTACGGTTTCTAATAGTCTCTATTATTGTAGTAATCCCACTGTTGGTACCGGTCATACATTCACATATGTTAGAACAGGTAATTACCCTTCTATGTGTGTAGCCGCATTCGGAGGAGCCATTAGCAGTCCACTGGATAAGCAAAATGGAGCTAATAGTGCAGGTGCAGGATCAATAGCTACCGGTAGTGTAACACCTTCTGTAGGTAGGGAAGTTCTTGTATGTGGCCTGTCTCTTAGTAGTGTATCTGTTGGTTTATCTATTAACTCTGGATTTACTATTACAGATAATGTAACCAACTTAGCTGGTAATCATATATTCGTAGCTATGGCATATTTAATACAAAGTGGTGCCGCAGCTAGTAACCCTACCTGGAGTTGGACTATAAATGGGGCGGCAGGTACTAGTATTGCAACCTTTAAATAATTTTATATGATATATCTATTACCGGACTACACAGATGTCACTAATAATCAATTTAGATGGAATGATTTTAGTTACCCATCTAATTGGGCTAGATTAGCTACTGAAGAGGAATTACAAATGGTAGGTATAATAACACTAACTGAAGTGTACCCTCAATTACAGGAAGGGGAGAGTTATTCAGATCAATATGTGGATGATATGGATAACATGACTAGAACATACACAGCTAACCAACCCGATTAGCCTAACTAATTTGGTTAGGAAATTGTCAATATAAGGTTGTGTAATCTAACTAAGTTGTATACCTTTGTTACAATATCATGGATAAGGAACTACATACTGGAGAAGCATCCATCAGTCCGTATAAGAGAACTTATACAGATAGGAGAGATATAGCAAAGGCATACTACGCACTACTTGCAGCCTTTCATCCTAAGATACCTCTGACCAATGGCGAACTCAATCTACTAGCACACATATCTATATATGGAGGAGTGGCATCAGAAAGGAGTAAGAAGGATTACCTAACCAGATATGGTGGTTCTATGGCTAGTATGGATAACACTATAGGTAAGTTGAAGAAGAAAGGTATGCTCACTAAGGTAGAAGGTAAGGTACGTATCAATCCAAAGGCTAAGGTCCCAGACTTCAACAATTCAGACACATTCATATTCTCATTCAAATGTCTTATAGACCCAATTACGACCACAACCAACTAGTATGTATACCTGTAGATAAGATAGGCGATGCTGCAGTTAAAGCGGTATCCAAAAAGAATGGGGTGCACATTGATATAGTAGATAAGATACATAGTCACCAATGGAAAGTAGTGTATGATGGACTGGAAAGTAAATGCACTATAGAGGTTACCAAGTTCTGTGTATTCAAGGTAGTAAAGACTGCAGTATTCAAGTTATTGGCAGCAGCAATAGATCGTAAGAAACTGTTAGAGTACATATGGAATAACAGTAGAGATACAATGAGCAGTCAAAAGAGAGCAGCATTAGAACGGAGTATGAAACAGGAAGATGCTAGAATAGCATTCTATAACAGTAAAATGTAACTACATATGATATTAGATATCAAAGGGTTAATAGAAGGAATAGGCAACTCTATATGGGTTAAGGAAGAGGTAGAGAAAATAGCTGCAGAGAGAATAGCACATTGTAATATATGCTCACACTACTCTCCCAATGTAACCAATCTGAAGGTAACAAGAAAAGACAAATTCTGTACGGACTGTGGTTGTAACATGTACCTAAAGACCAGAGCATTATCTGCATCCTGCCCATTGGGTGGAAAGGACAGCCATTTCCCATATGAGAAACCTCAATGGGTAGCAATAGCAGATAATAAGATATCTGGAGAGGTAGAACTCACACCGGAACTGAAGAAGGATATGGATGAGTATAAAAGAAAATTAATGAACAACCAAGCAGAGTAATATGGCAGTAGCAAAGAAAAACATATACATTACAGCAGAGTTGGAGTTTGCAGAACAGCAACTGGCATCTTGGAAGAACTGGCTAATTAGTAATCCATACGAGACTATAGTAGATCGTAAAGAGATGCAGATGAATAAGAAGACTGGTGGTTCATTTATGACAACAGTGCAGACTAAAGAGGCTATTCAGAAAGCACACCGGGACACACTAAAGGAGTACCTGGCAATGGCTGAAGTAGTTGAAAGACTAAGAGCTGCAGACGAGATCAAGAAGAAGTCAGTGAAAGGAGGAATGGAAATACCTGAAGCAATGTCAGACTAATGATAGAAGAAGTAAAATACAAGGACTGGTTCAGGAACATAACACCTGATCAAATACCTCCCAAAGGAACACCAGAACGTAAGACTCTACGAGATAGAGAACGTAACCGGTGCCTGGGAGGTATAACTGTTGATGGGGTATATATATCCGGTTGGTTATACTGGCATCTGAACCACTGGAAAATACGTACCAACTATGTAGATGAGTATAAGAATATAGTACGTCAGGAACAGTTGCCTCATCTCCGGGATAACGAATGGGTGAGAGCTGATGCATTCGAGGAGTGTAAACGTCAGAAGAAGGGGTACATGGAGATAGGTGGAAGACAGGGAGGAAAGAGTGAGTTTGAAGCATCTACTATTGGTTACAATGGAACAATGTTCAAGAACTCTCAGAATGTTATAGTAGGTGGTAATGATGATGACCTTACTTTGATCAAGGAAAAGATCGACTTCGGTATTAGGGAACTTCATGATATTATCAAGATACCTAGGTTAGACAAGGACTGGAGAAAGTCCATGGTACGATTAGGGTACAAAGCAAAGGATAACGATGATGAAGTATGGTCATTCCTGGTAATAAGGAATGTAGCCGGTGGACAGAACACAGAGGGACCTGCAGGTGTAACAGCCAAGTCGTTCATAATTGATGAGTGCGGTAAGTTTCCATTCGGTCAAGCATTTGCTGCTGCTAAACCGGCATTCATGTCAGAGTTCGGATGGAGGGCTATTCCGATAATAGTAGGTACCGGTGGAGCATTTGAGAAAGGAGCAGATGCTGAAAGGTTCTTCTATAACCCTGATGGTAATAACTTCCTAGCATTTACAGATCAAGATACCGGAAAGAGAACCTGTCTATTCATATCAGGTATATACAGGTACGACTGTAAGGTGGATAGCAACCTTGCAGACTACCTAATAGCAGAAGGTAAGATACCTGAAGGAGAGTACCCGGAACTACGCAAGGTTCCTATGCAGGTAGCTGATAAGTTGAAGGCTCTCGACAAGATAAAAGCAGATAGAGCACTGAAGGCATTAGACCCCGATCAGACAGAGTATCTGAAGGAGATCATGTATTTCCCATTAACTCCACAGGAATGTTTCCTATCATCTGCTGATAACTTCTTCAATACAGAAATAGCCAGACAACAAAAAGATAGACTAGAGGTACAGTTCCCTGGGTTACGTATTGGTATGTATGTTGACTTGGAGTATGAGGGTGATAAAGTAATTAGCAAGACATCCACCAAGCTACCTATATCAACATTCCCAGGTAAACCGAATGAGAGTAGAGACGCACCGGTAGTCATTATAGAACACCCTATACCAGATCCTCCATATGGATTATATGTATCAGGAGCTGACCCGTTCAGACATGAGAAACCTACAGAGAATTCAGACTCCAATGGTTCTGTAGTTATATTCAAAAGGATGTATGATGTATTAGCTGATAGCTTCCAGGATATGCCGGTAGCATGGTATACAGCCAGACCAGATACCAAGACACAATGGAATGAAACTGCAAGGAAACTAATACGATACTACAATGCTCAATGTCTCTGTGAAAATGATGAATACGGATTCATAGAGTACATGATAGCCAAGGGGGATAGTCACAGGATGATGGATACTCCAGACTGGTTACGTGAAGTAGCTCCTACATCCAGTACATTGCTGAGACCAAAGGGTATGAGTATGGCCAATCTGAAGATACGTGAGATGGCATTCGGTAACCTGAAACAATACATGGAGGAGTTCTTCGCAGTTGCTGTTAATGCTGCAGGAGAGGAAAAGAGAAATATACTAGGGGTATCCAAGATATATGACCCGATGTTACTAGAGGAAGTTATCAAGTGGAATAAAGATGGTAACTTCGATAGAATAATAGCCTACTCTCTGGCAATAACATGTGCAAGGAAGATGGATGCCGCACAGATACAAGTGATTGTAGAAGAGGAAGACCCTAGGTTCAAAGTACCTGATAGAAATAAAAGAAGGAGCAATAGTATGTTGAGGGAAGTCGGTCACTATACTCCAGGTAAATTATCTATACACAGATTGTTAAAGTAACTAAAAGATATTAACATGCCAATAATACGTGATATTGTCGATTACAATGCCCCTTATGAAGTAATGCTCAACGTATACCCCGATCAATTTATTGAAGAAGGGTTCCCTGTTAATAAGACAGGTAATGTAGTAGACCAGGAGGGAAATGTATTACCGATGCCTAGACAACATGTGAGTAAGAACACTAAGAAGTCAGAAGGGTGGATGAAGGTGAATATGGACTACTTCTACACTGTAGCTCTCTCACAATACAATAACCAGGTAAGTAAGATAGTTCGCAACTATGAATTGATAAAAGGGCGATTGACTCCAGCAGACTTCTATGCTGAAGGTCCTATAATGTCATTCATGGATGAACTAATGAAAGACGTTGAACTCCCCTCTTATGTACAACACTATCCTATACTCAATCCTCCTATCAACTCTATGGTAGGAGAGAAAAGTAAAAGACCTGATGTATCCAGACCCAAAGCCGTAGATGCTGAATCACAAGGGGAGGAACAGTCATTTTATACTAAACTGTACCTGCAGTATGTATTCCAGGAAGTGAACCAGCAGGTAATGGCTGATCTGAAGGAAAAGGGACAACAGATACCTCCAGAACAGATGCAACAGCAGGTAGAACAGATGACCCAAGAGAAGATGAAAGAGTACATGAGTACCTATTCATCACAAGGTGAGTTATGGGCAGCTAACATGATACATGCTCTGAAGGTAGAGTTTAATACCAAAGAGATGTTTGAGAATGGGTTCCGTGACCTACTTATCTGTAATCGGGAGTTCTTTCACAACTATGAGACCAAAGACAAGACAGGGTTCAAGGCAGAAAAAGTAAATCCAAAGAATGTATGGTGGCTTACTACACCGGATAAGAAGTACATCAAAGATGCATATGCTGCAGGTATTATAGAGATCATGGAGCTATCAGAGATTATAGATAAGTATGATCTTACAGAAGATGAGATAGAGCATCTCAGGAAGTATGCTATGATGGCCTTCTTCCCATACTCCAGACTCAGTAACCTGTATACTAATGATACGGGTATAGAGAGTATAAAATACAATCCCTATGATCAGTTAGTGCTCAATGAAAGGAACCGTATGGAGGCTGAAATGGGTAATGAAAATCGGCAGGATATCAACGGCTTACTCGGTAATGCTGCACCATCTGTAGGTACATTTGGTAATAGGTTTGTAGTAACTACATCATACTGGAAAAGCAAAAGGAAAGTGGGGCTGTTAACCTATATTGATAAAGACGGTACAGAGCAGTCTGTCATGGTAGATGATAATTATAAAGACGGTATGCATCCCCAAGAACTGTCAATAGAATGGAAATGGGAAAATCAATGGTATAAGGGTTTAAAGATAGGGGATGACATCTACTATGTTAACCCTCTGGAGATTATAGACTACTGTCCTATAGTAGGTGTTATACATGAGATAGAGAACACTATATCAGTATCGTTAGTAGACCTTATGAAACCACTGCAGACACTGTATAATGTGTGTGCTAACCAACTCTACAGATTACTAGAGAAGGAGAAAGGTAAAGGGTTCCTAGCATCTCGTAGGCATGTACCATTACAGAAAGGTGGAGACTATGCAGACTCTCAACAGATGTGGATGGATCAGTTCATTGAAGAAGGTGTTATATGGGTAGATGATAGTCCTGATAACCTGAAGAAGCCATCATCATTCAACAACTGGACTGTAGTGGATATGACACTCTCAGATCAGATGAGAATGCGCATGGAACTGATGGCATGGATCAAGGCAGAATGTTGGGAGCTTATAGGGTTAACAAAGCAGAGACTAGGTAGTATACAGGCATCAGAAACAGCTACAGGTACTAACACTGCAGTATCACAGAGTTATGCCCAGACTGAGCCATACTTTGTACAACAGGAGTACTTGGAGAATATGGAGCTACAGTGCATACTGGATATAGCACAGTACATAGAATGTAGGAAACCAGAGAGCACCCTCAGTTTCATAGACAGTTCTGGAGGTAATGTATTCTGTAAGATACAGACAGCTAGTGCATTGAAGAATCGAGACATCAAGTTGTTTATGAGTAACAGAGCTGAGGATCAAAGGTTCTACAACAAAGTAGAAGAACTAACACAGGCTGCATTACAAAATGGAGTATCATTCTATGAAGTGGCACAGATGTTAGAGACTACATCTGTACGAAAGAAAATGGACATGCTAAAGAAACTCAAAGAGAAACAGGATCAGATGGCTCAACAAAATCAGCAGATGCAGCAACAAGCTCAACAAGCTGAACAACAGCAGAAAGAAAAAGAACTGGCACAGGAGGAACAACACCATCAGGATGATATACAAATACAGGTATACAAAATAGACACACAGGCTAATACAGAAATAACTGTGGCTCAGATGAAAGAGCGTATACAAATAGCAAAAGACTCTCAGAGTACTGATCAGCCTGATATGCTGGACATATTGGCTAATCAACAAAAGCAACAAGAATCCATATACAAACGGGATATAGAGCAGATACGTATGCAGATGGAAAAGAAGAAAATGGAAATGGCTCAAGCTAACCAGGAACAGGATGGTAATAGGAAAGATAGGAAGCTAGACCTTGAAGAAGATCGCAATAAAATAACAAGGGAGCAGATCAAGGAACAGAAGAAGAAAGCAACATCAAAGTAGTTAGATATATAACGTAATGACCTAAACCGCATTCTATATCTAACTAACTAAGTTGTAGAATCAAAAAGGTTAAATAACTTTACAACAAGAACAATACAACTACATATGGCAGACAATTTCTTTGATGACGAAGATATCTTCGCAACAGATACTGAAACAGATGTTAAGGAGTTCGAATCCTACATGAATGATGAGCCAGTCTCTAAGACCCCACCTCCGGCTAAAGATATTAAACCAGCTACACCTGCAGATAAAGCAGCAGATGATAACCGGTCAACAGATGCTGATAAAAAGGCAGAAGCACAACGAATAGCTGAAGAAGCAAGGTTGAAAGAAGAGGAAGAACATAAAGCATTCATAGAAGGTGAAGAGGGTAAGAAACCTACAAAGGACTCTAAGGCAACAGATCAGGAAGCAGAAGATACAGAGGAAGTGGATGGTATAACCCAACTCGCACAGGACTTATATAAAGTAGGAATATTTAATAAGTACGATGATGAAGAGGAAGCACCTGAAACTACTGATGAGTTCATCGAGAAGTTCAATGATGAGAAACGAAGAGTAGCTGAAGAACTGGTATATAACTTTGCCGGTAGACATGGCGAAGACTTTCGGGATGCATTCAATGCCATATTTGTAGATGGGGTAGACCCCAGGGAGTATCTCTTTAAGTACATGGAAGTATCCACATTCAAGGATATGGACATAACAGATGAGGACAACCAGAAGAGAGTGATCCAGACATCACTGAAGAATCAGGGATGGGATGACTCAGACATAAAGGAAGAACTAAAGAAACTCGAACTAAATAGCGATCTGGAGACAACTGCAACAAGGTACCACAAAGCACTGGTAAAGACTGAAGAACAGAAACTAAGTCGGATGCAGGAAGAGACTAAGGTTAGGAACGAACAAAAGAAAGTACAGGTTCAACAAGAGGCACAGAACATTCGTAATATAATGACGGAAGCTCTGAAGAAACAAGAACTGGATGGGATACCAGTAACCCGGGAAGATATACCGAAGATCATTGACACTGTAGAAAAGAAGACCTGGAAGATGCAAGATGGTAATTTGATAACAGATTACGAATGTGCACTACTAGAACTCAACCGTCCAGGTAACCATACAGAGAAGCTGAAGTTGGCTGCACTGATACGGAGATCTATGGGAGATGACTGGCAACCAGGTAAACCACTGAAGTTAGACTTCGGACCAATAGGAAAGAAAGCAGTGTCAAAAGAGAGTAATGAAGTGTTCAACTGGGTGAAGAGCAAGAGTGCTAAGTCCTCCAAAGGAACTAAAGCAACTGCAGATGAGGACACAGACTTCTGGAAAAGCGTAGAATAGAGAATACATAATATAATAGTTACAAACTATAAAACATAAGAAATGGCATTACAACAGATACCTGGCCAGAATTCAGGGTTCATTGCAACCAGATACAGTTCAATGAACAAACGAGCACTCGGTAAGTTCACCGACAGTAATCACATTCAGATGTTGCACTCGAAAGAGCCAGCAATGTATGATAAGAAGATTATAAGCCTCTACACTCAGATGTCCTTGTATAGCAATGACTTCCTGCAGATGATACAGAAGTCCAAGCCATACTTCATAGATAGGGCTACTGACTACTGGCAATGGAAGGTATCTGTACCTTACCAGTTCCCAACACTGGTTGAAATACCAGATTCTACAACAGCTCAGACTAATGTAGGTATAGATGGGCATACATTCCAACTTGTATTCGACAAGAAGGAGTTCTTCATTAACGATGTGATAACAGCCAACCGTATGTATGGCCAGCAGTTCAAGGTGGTGGAAGATCCATTACCTTATGGACGAGCATGGTTGTATACATTCGTACTGATAACTACCAACCCTCTCTATACTACTGTAGATCCTACATGGATAGTAGAAGGTCGTGAGTTCCAGTTCATGTATAATGCATCTGGTGAATTCACTGAGAAGTTCTCCGGTCTGGGTTCACTAGGTGATGAGATCACTCTGTATCAGTCACTTAGCTCTGGTAACGGTGTTGAACATAGTGTTACAGGATGGGCAGATACTAAGGTTGCTAACGGTATGGGCTCAGATAAGGATGGTAATCCACTTGATCTGATCATGTACTCTAAGGCAATACGTAATGAGAACGGTGAGAAGAAATATGTAACAGCATGGGAGCCGTTCATCGAGATGGAACTTCGTAAGAGGATGCTCGAAATGAAGGTTAACAAGATGATATGGTCACAGGGTGGTACATCTCGTGATCGTAATACACAGGAACTGATCAAGCACTCAATGGGTGTATATCCACAGATGCGTCAGTTTGGTAACCTGGAGCAGTATAATGACGGACAATTCAGTGTGAACATTATACGTAATGTGTTCGGTGACCTGTTCTATCGTAGGGAAGACATGAAGAACCGTAGGGTTAAGATGTACACCAATGAAGCAGGTATCGAAGTATTCCGTACTGCAGCTAAAGATGATCTACTGAAGGCAGGTCTAACTATCATAGCTGATGAGCGTTTCATAGAAGGTCGTGGTCAGCATATGACTATCAACTGGGCATTCGATTCTATGGTGACTATGGATACAGGCCGTATTGAAGTATGTCACCTGATGGAACTTGATCTACCACAGACTAACTCAGAGTTCGGTAGGAATAAGAAGAGCACACCGGTATTCATGGTATTCGATGTATCTGCTAAGGAAGGTGGAATGGCATCTGACAATGTGCGTGAGGTACGTCCTAAAGGTGCAGCATCCATGACATGGGGTTATATTGATGGTACTTACCATCACATGGGTCATGCAGCATCTCAAGGTATGAGTTCTGCTAACATGTTCCCAGGATACAAGATGTGGTTCAAGGACCGTTATGATGTATTCATCGAAGATATTACAAGGACAGTGTTGATCGAACAGGTTCCACAGTTCTAACGATAAAGGGTAAAGGAGGGAGCACCCTAAGTCTCCCTCCACCAATACAACTACATATTGTAACTATATGGCAAAGATAGCTAAAATCTTACCTCTACCCATAGTACCAAAGCAGGGAGAGAAGTCAATGCAAAATGCACTCGCAGAAAGAGGTAGCATGAGACACCCAGGAACCGGAGCAGGATTTCCACCTATACGTGGAATGAATGGAAAGTACCTTACAGGACTCGATGAAAATGCTGATTATATAATGAGGATACCTTCACCAGCACTTCGGGAACAAGAAAGGGATGTTGTTAAAGCAAGACGAGATAGATTAGAAAAAGCCACAGGGTTGTTCTCAGATCCTAATAACAGGGAGTATACAGGACTCGGTCCTCGGGCTCCATATTATTCAGGAGTCTTTGATACCGGCAAGATGAATACACATGAAGTGGCATCACGTATTAAGTTAATAGATGGTGCTAATGTGTTCAACTTCGGTTCACCATTTAAAGAGGTAGAATACTGGTATGCTATACAACACACAGGTATGATAGCATCATCTATAGAGGACTGGAAAGCAGGACGGTGTAAACCAACTGTACAGTTCTATGTAGATAATCCAGAAGCAGAAGCAGAAGCTATTTACAGTGAGAAGAGAGCAGCCAATAATGCTGTGATCGAAATGAGTAAGATGTCACTGGAAAAGAGGAAGAAAGTTGCTAAGTTGATCGGGTTACCTATAGGGGATAATGATCGGGAACAGATTGTCTACAATGCGCTGGATAACTTCATAAGAAGTGGTCAGGTAACATTCGGAGAGTTCCAAGGACAAAGAGCAGTTACACTGTTCAACAGTATAGCAGCATTATCTGCAGATACATTACATATTAAGACCCTTGTAAAAGAGGCATTGATACTCAGAGTGTACATACAGAGGTCAGGGTTCATATATGAAGGGGAACAACTCATATACAACAGCCAGGATGAGATGGTAAGTAAATTATCACTACCCAGTATGACAATGGAGTTAAGAGCTCTGGAGATCAAGGTGGCTGATAAGAAAAAGATGAAAGGTACTATACAAGGGTTCATAAACCCTGAAGTATCTTACGAACCTGAAGATGAACCAGTAGTTACAGAAGAAAAGCCAGATGCACTGAAGAAAGCAAGAGATGCTAAAAAGGCTAAAAGAGAAGCAGAGTTAGAAACAGAATAGTAGAGTAAGGTATATATGATTCCAATAATAAAACTGTTGAATGACATAGATATGAAGCTCAACAGGAACAGTAACCTGAGAGGGCAGTATATACCTAATGATACGAAGATCGAAGTTCTTAATATAGCGCAGACTAAGTTGGTACTCAAGAAGTTGGATACTAACAATAACTACCAGTTAGGGTTCGATGCCTTCACTAAGAGATACCAGGATCTACAGATATTGGTAGTACCTAATGAAGAAGTAGGGCTCACTAAGGTTCCCGGAGATCTGCTACATAGTTACAAAGTACCATTATCATCACTCCAATATAGGATGATAGTACCGATACAGAGTTACTGTATAGCAAATAAAGGAAATTGCAAACAGCATATACTGGATGTTATTGAGATAGTAAAACATGAGGATGTTCGGGTGAAACTGAATTCACCACATTACACACCCTACTTCCAGTACCAGGAGACAATAGGTTCCATATCAGCAGATACCCTGTATGTGTATGGAGATGATGAAGATACATTCAACATCACTAACCTGTTCCTAAGTTACCTACGATACCCTGTAAATATGGATATAGCAGGTTATATACATCTGGATAACACAGCGTCTACTACTGTAGATTGTGAACTGGAAGCATACTTAGAGAATGAGCTGATTGAATTAGCTGTAGAGGAAATAGCAGATGCTACAGGTAATCAGGAACAGTCACAGAGTAGCAGAATGAGAACTAAAGAAGCAGAATAACCAATAAATAACAACAACATAAAACCATAGATATGGATAACAATCTGACCACCTTGTTCATTGTACCTACGAACAACACATTACCTACAACAGGTTCTACACAGAATCTGACAACGTATGCCTCTGGAGGTACTACCACAGGACAATTTGGTATATTCCTTCCGGATAATACCCCTGCTACAGTGGCTAATGTGGGTAATGCTAAGTACATCTACCTGTGTCAGGCACGTAACATATATTCACCTGATGAAGGTACACGTAGGAGTGATGATATATATCCACGTAATGTACTGGAGTGGTATAAGGTTCCCGGTAACCTGTCAGCTAATGTACAGATCACTCAGATATCTAACCTCAATGTAGGATGTAACCAAGATGTGTCGATCACTCTCCGTCTGGATAGTTTCTACATTAGAGCAGCATATGCCAATAGTTTGACACGTTCTGTACTGGTAACAACACCATGTTGTAACTGTGGTAGTAACCCTTGTGATGATATCTCAGGAGCAGCATACCAGGCAGTAATGCAACAGTTGGCTCAGAATATCAATGATGATGTAATACTCTCTCAGTACGTAACTGCGGGCACTGATGGTACTGGTAGCTCTACAGTGATATTGATCGTTGGTAATACACTACAGGTTTATGGGCAGGGTACATCGGTTGACCTTACCAACTTCCCTTACCAGTTTGATCGTATGTTCTTCTGGACATATGTTCGCAGTGGTCCGGAACTGACTACAGACTATGAAGTTGATGATGCCTGTAATGTAGTAGCAACTACCAACATTATCCAGAGGGCTTCATATCCTATCAATACACCAGCAGAGATTAGGCAGTTGGAATTTGACTTCTTCAGCTATCAGTCTGAATACAAGCACATATTCAGCAATGTGAACTTCAATGGTGAGTACATGACTTACATTGACAGTGCACTGGCTTATGATCTGTACTATATCAAGTTCCTGCAACCACAATGGAATGGTGCTGATATAGGAGTAATGAGGAACGATGAGACTGTATGTATGGCTATACCTGCAGGGGATGCATCAGAAGCAGGTACACTGGCTATTCTGACAGCCTTCTTAGGTACACCGGATAATGAGGTAGTAACACCTACAACATCCAGTACGTTCACTACATCGAGTACGACTACTACAACGACTACAGAGGTTACACCATAGTACGCCACTGTCATAGGATAACCCAAGAGGGGATAGGGTAACAACTCCTTATCCCCTCTTAATATTAACAACCAATATGAATATAGAGAACCTTCAAGGAGTAGTACCAGATAGTATATATGACCAGATAGTTGGAATATTGGAACCATTTGATATAGATGGCCCACTTCGGTTATCACATCTACTAGGACAATGTCAGCATGAATGTGCTAACTGGACTAGGTTCATAGAGAACCTTAACTACTCTGGTGACGCTCTATGGTCATTGTTTCATAAGCACTTTGCTGATATCAATGATGCTCATTCATATCATAGACAACCTGAACGTATAGCTAATAGGATATACGCCAATAGGATGGGTAATGGAGATGAAGTAAGTGGTGATGGTTGGAAGTATCGAGGCAGAGGAGCTCTACAACTTACAGGGCATGATAACTATAAGGCATTGGGAGAATACATTGGGGTTGATCTGTTGAATAACCCTGATCTGGTAGCTACTGATTATCAATTAGCATCTGGGGCATTCTTTTTCCAACATAATAACCTATGGCATTTCTGTGATAAGGGAGTTGATGTGGCTACTGTTACTATAGTAACTCATCATGTTAACGGAGGGGAACTAGGACTTAGTGAGAGAATACAACATACTGCAGATATATACACCGCATTAACTAACTAATATGGGATACGTACTACAACTTCCTAACCTCTTGCTGTCACTTATCGACTTACGTAGTAGTTCGATAATTGCTATTAGTGATGTCAGTACCTATACAACACTGCCGGTAGCTCCTAATTATAACATGCAGATCACTCCTCCTAGTTATCCTACATTGTCAGTAGCATTTACACCCGGACAGGTGAATGTATACCAATGTGCCGATCTTGGGTTAACCTGTGGAGATACGGATTGCACACCACTACCAGATGGTATATATGCTGTAGTATACACAGTATCACCGGCACCTGGTCAGACATTCACAGCTACTACTATCAACCAGAAGTTCATTAAGATAGACCACATAAAGTGCAAGTACCAACACGCATTCCTGAAGATAGACCTCGAATGTGTATGTCATGATCATAATTGGAATACATATATGGGTGAACTCAGAATGATCAAGTTATTCATAGATGGTTCAGTAGCAGCATGTAATGATAGTAACTATGCACTATCAGAGCAACTATATAAGAGAGCTGATACTATGTTGAATGGTATAGGAAAGAAGTTCAAAGGGTTCCAATGGCCTAAAGCACCACTGGGATGTAACATATGCTAAACTATATACGATGGGATGCGGAGCTACTAAGTGCAATGACTGTCCAAGAACATTACCAAAGTGCCAATTGACACAGGGTAGATGTCCAGACTGCAATAAGAACCATAACGAGAAACTAAGACAACCGATCAATGTATCTAATCAACCCAATACTAACAGACAACCGGCTAGATAATGAAGGGTACAATGAGTTGATACTGGATATTGACCGTACTATTCTATATCTATCTGAGATGCAATATACTAACCAGGTGTATGGGTTCCAGAACTATGTAGATATGACACAGTATGATGTACTGTGTATCTATAGGGAGATACTGGTAGATAAGTTGATGGGATGTAATTGCCTGGATAATGAGTACATACTATATATTATTAATAAGATAAAGAAAATAACCTGCTAATGGGACATGCATGTAATAGTAGCTGTAGTAACTACTTCGAAAAACAAATACCCGATACTGGTGTAAAGTACACTGGACCTGCTATACCTGCATTGGGTATATGTACTGGTGATTATCTGTCTGAAGTTGATGCTGTTATACTACAGAAGATATTTGATTATGCTCATGGAATTGGAATATCTATGACAGATCCTGTTACAGGACTGCCTACTGTTAACCTTACTACTGGCTCTTGTGCTCCACTTTTTGCTGATTGCATCTCTTGCTGTGGTACTTGTACTGATCTACCATGCCTACTGGAATGTTATAGGACAGCTATATGTACACTCTATGATGATGTCAGTACTATAAAGGACGAGATAGGTCCTATACTCAGTGGATATAATACAGCGTGTCTAACCGGTGTCAATAGTTCATCACTCATTAATCTAGTACTACAACAACTTATAACAGAGTTCTGCTCTCTGTTGTCAGCATTCAATATATTGGATAGTACGGTTACATCATTCACTACCGGTATTGATACTACTATAGGTAACTTTTTGGCAACTGCTATAACCTCATGCTCTGGTATATCCGGTCCCAGTGTTACACGTACAGGTACAGGAGCATCCACTCAATTTACCTTCAATGGCTTTGTACCTGTGGGTGCTATCATCCCTTATGCAGGACCTGTGACTAATTTCTCTGGAGGAGTCGGTATATCCGGTACTCCTATGTGTGGATGGAATATAGCTAACGGCCAGAATGGTACTGTGAATATGATGGGCCAGGTACCTGTAGGACGTACTGATATTGGTATGGGTGGTTCATTACCATCTAATGCTACTGGGTTATCTGTCACCGTTACTGGTCAACAGGTTGGTGAACCTCGTCATACGTTGTTACAGGCTGAGATACCATCATTGCCATTAGGAGGTACATTGAATGATCAAGGCCATGATCATGCATTCTTCTTCAATAGACAGCAGCATGTGGATAGGAACGGTAGTTCAGTTAATAATGCGATGGATGCTACAGGGGCATTAGTTCCGGGAGTATCTGGTAATAACACAGGGGGAGTAGCACCATTTGTAGCCAAGACACCTTCGGATGTCACTGCATACATATCCAGGAGCACTACAGGCATCACACTAACAGGAGCATATGCCAGTGGTGGTAATGGATCACATAATAACATGCAACCCTCTACAGGGGTATTATATATTCAACGAATGTTCTAACTATGGCTAATACATGTTGTCCAGAAGGTTATCAGTATGTAGGAAGTGGGAAATGCTGCCCATCTCCACAGACAGGTTGTTCTATTCGAGAGCAGGTAGATGCTATACCCTGTCCTACTTCAGAATGTTGCCCTGTTGGTTACACATTCATCAATGGAGCTGGTCAATTTGTAGGATATGGTGGAGTTATATTGACATTAGGCAACCCTGATATAACACCATTCATAGGACAATGTGTATCAGTAGTTAATAGTAATTGGGGCATATTACCAGATGCTCCTGTAGATACTGTAACCTGTTTATGCTGTCCTCCAGGGTATCAATATGTTACACTCACAGGACTATGTTCTAGTCCAACTACTAAGAGGGATGAGCCTACTATACCTTGTTTGGATTGTAACTGTGTGGAACCTGCAATATTCGAATGTGGTACATGTACGAGTGATGGAATACCTATATCATTCTCTTACGATTTCACTAAACGACAATGTACTGACTGTTGTGAGGATACACCAATAACTCCACCATGCAATATGATTACATTCATGCCAATACAATATGCTGACCCTAATACAACATTCAAGTTACTACTACTAAACTACATGTAATATGCCTACTAATGCCTCTACAGTAATATATACCGGCCTAGCACTTCCATACATTGGGGTAACACCTAACCAGACACTGGATGTGATACTGGGGGAGATCAACACTGCTGTTAATAACCTGAACCCATCTCCTAACTTCAGTGGGTTTAACTATGGCCCCTATAATGGATATACAGTAACTACGACTACTGGAGGTGTACCTAGTACTATACAGGAGTTTGTGGAGGGTATTTCCAAGATAGTTGACATTGATCAGTACAACCTGGACAACTTCATTAATGTTACCTATGCAGGTGATGTAGTAGTATTAGGAGCTGCTATATCTGCATTACAGACACCGGCTCTTACATACTCAGTAACTGCAGGTGGTGGTTCTATAGTTATTACAAGTGGAATGACCCGTAACCAGGTACTTACTGCTACTTATACTGGAGTGGGTAGTATACTCAACCTATTGGCAGCTCCTGGTAACACATGGGGGTCACTGTCTATTAGTACACCAACTAACATATTGAATGCATTCAATGCACTTATCAGTTACTTAGGTAGCCTAACTACTACAGTATCTGGGAAACAGGCAGCTATAGGAACATTCGACAACAGTGGAAACTGTCTGGCTACTGTAGGTGGTGGTGCTACTGATACTATAGCTACTACTGTAGGGTATATTACTACATACATATGCACAACATTACCAACATTTGATACAGGTGCTATAACATGGGGATGTATTATACCTCAATCTGATCTACAGGATACTATACAGGCTCTTATTACATCAGCTTCAGCAGTCCATACTAATTATATTACTGCTGCTGGTACAGGGCTTACTACAGCAGCTATAGGTGGTTGTGCTGGTGTATCAGTAGCTATAGATGATACATGGGATGGGTTATACAAAGTGATGCTATCATCTGGTGATACTACTGCTGATGCTGACTTCCTGGATCAGAAGGTAGAGAGCCTTGATAGTAGTATAACTATGGCTATCACCGGTAATAAGTTGAACATGACCGTCACTACTCCTGTAGATAATAAGGTGAAGGTGAATGCATCAGATACTACTGCAGGTTACCTGGAGGCTAAGATACCATCAATGTCTGGAGACTGGGGTATATCTATTACATCAACACCTACACCGGATAATAGTCAATTACAGCTTATACCGAATGTAACTGATCCTACTTCATTTATTACTAACCTATTCTCATATATCAGCAGTGACCCTGATCTATTAGCACAGTTCTGCGCATTGAAGGAACTTTGCACTGGTTGTCTATGTGATAATATATCTGATCTACTGGTAGTATTAGGGATGGGGTCATTCGATCTTTCCTGGGTACCTAGTGGTACAGCTTCTTATCAGATAGCTAAATACCGTCAGAGAGGATTCACAGAATGGATAACTGGTGTTAACTTCACACCACCTAACCCATTACTAACTGCAGCTACTACTACATCTGTAGGTAGCCTAGATAATAATACAGTATACCAGTTTCAGATAGATAGTGTATGTTCAGGCGATGTTGCTAATAGTAATATATACGAGGCTATCCGGTATAACTGTCAGACACTTACAGCAGTAGTTGTAGCGGGTGTTATATCTGTCAGTCAACCTTCATTAGTTACTATAGATACTATCGAGTACCAACTATTTGACAGTGATGATATACTAGTAGATAATCAGACAGCTACAGGATTGAATCCACAGGCAACATTTGCATCTCAATCTGCAGACACATACTATGTTAACTGGAGATACGGTACCCTTATTAATGGAGTAATGTTATATTCGGACTATCAACTGGAGGTATGGTGCACATTAACTGGTATAATAATAAGTTAACCTAACCTGATGAGTTAGGGAAACTACCAATAACCTAACCAACTTATATCAATCTGTAATAACTTTGCTATATGGTCAAGAGGAGTAACAAAGAGGCAATAGCTACTGTTCGTGGAGAGTTTAAACTCCAGTCTTCTGCAACTACCCAGAATATATCAGATAGATTCATTCTATCCGAGTTACAGTCTACAGCCATTGCATATGTACGTCAGGTCACTGATAGAAGGAAGCTATGGAACTCCCCTAACATATTCACTGTACTACCTTGTCTGAAGATGAAGCAGGTATCAATAGCAGAGTGCTGTGGATATCGGTCAGATTACATCATATCACGCTCTGTAGTACAACTTCCTAAGATAGCCGAAGGTAACAACTTTGGGATGCTCATACAAGGGGTATATTCTATTGACCTAATATCCAGAAGGTTTATAGAGAGTACTCCGGATAGGTTCGTTAACTCATTGTCACTAGGGTTGAAAACAAATCAGATACACTTCTGGATACAGAATAGGTTCCTCTACATAGGTAGTGATAGTATACAGAAGGTGAAGATATCAGCATACTTCGAAGAGGATGTACCAGAGTCCCTACAGTGGTATCCAGGTTACTGTAATAGCCCATTAGCAATAGGTTGTTGTTCTGCATCTGATGAAGTATCTATAAATGATATGAACCTATGCTGTCCCCCTAACCCTTATGATCAGGAATTTAAATGCCCTGGATACCTAATAGATCCTGTAATAAAGGCGGTGGCAGAGAAATTGTCTAATAGGTACAAGAGGTCAGCAGATAATGATAATGCACCATTAGGAAAAGATAATACGAAATAAATATATGGCATTCAACTTCGCTGGACAGTACCATGGAGGTAGACCAAAGAGAGATATACTAACCGGTTCTAAGGACTGTTATGCACTATTCATGGAACGTAATCCTGGAGTGAAACTAACATACGTTCAATATAACCAGTGTATAATAGATCTCAATGCACACTATGTTGACCACATACTGAAGACGGGGCACATGGTTACATTACCTCATGGACTAGGCAAATTGTGTGTAAAGACCAATGGAGATAAGAGAGGGGTGGCATTCAGAAAGGGAATGGGTGTTAATTGGAAGGAGTCAATGGCACAAGGCAACCTGGTATACTGGACTAACCACCACACTGAAGGTAGGCGATATAACTTCAAATGGATAAAGAGTATGTCCAAGATAAAGCATAAGGCTATATGGAGACTGGACATGATGAAGGCTAATAGAAAGTTACTGAGTGAACATATACTAAGTGATAATGAACCATACAGAGAGTTGTATAAGCAGTTGTATATACCATTCGCAAAAAGAAAGAAATGACAAACGGAAGTCCTACACGATATATATCACCAGAGGCTATCTATTCCAGGGTAAAGGAAGAGATGCGGGACTATTTCAACACAGGCTCGATTGATGACCTTCTATTCCCAATATGGACTGCAGATTGCCTTGATAAGATGGAGAACACGTACCGTCCTATACAACCATGTGTTATGGATATGTGGAATGGTCGCTGTGATCTACCTTGTGACTTCTATCAGGTACGAGAGGTGTGGATGTGTGCAACCTATAGTAAAGGTCCTATCATATCACCACATGTATTCTACTATCAGACTGATTGCAGAGTAGCACCATATGAAGTAGAGAAGTGTAATAGTTGTACTCCCGGGTATCCATGTTCTACACATATACAGCAGCCGGTTAATCTCCCTTCACTATGCGGAGTACCTGATAACTATATAGTCACCAACAAGGTAATGAGCCAACTGTCATTTACATTCTCTGTTAGTTGTCTATTGAAGCCAGGTAACTTCGCAACAATGGGTAGTTGTCATGCAGATTGCCCTAATATATCCAGCAGTGCATTAGATACATTTGATATAATAGGTAATCATATGATGACTTCATTTCAGTCTGGTACTATCTACATGGCATACTATGCTACAAGAGCAGTTGACCCTGAGACTGGTTACTATATGATACCTGATAATGACCCATTTCAGAAGTACCTGTATCAGTATCTCCGGTTCATGGTATATCAGCAGTTATTCAACCAGTCCACTGATGAAACATTCAACCAGATAAGAGCTAAGAGGGATGATGCAGAGAGTAGAATGGATACAGCATACATCAATGCTAAGAACTATGCAATAGCTGGAGATAGTTATGAGTTTCAAAAGAGCATAATACGATCATATAACCGTAACAATAGGTTCCTGTTGGTTGGACCAACAACACGGGTACAAAGAGGTAGATACCGGTAATGGCTATTAACAATACTCCTATACAATGTCGTGCAGGACTTAACACTGATAGTGTTATTGATGAGATAGGTGCGGGGTATATTACCGAAGCACTCAACGCTATTAATAGTGCTATAGATGGACAACAGGTAACCTATCAGAATGAAGAGGGGTCTATAGCATGTATTACCTTGCCTACCGGTTATAAGGCAATAGGTGTACGTAATATAGTACAACTCAACAACACCTACTACTATCTCACTAACCCTACTACAGGGTATAGTATGTTCGGATATGTGGTTAATACACAATGCACATTCAATATATTAATAGATGACACTGTTGCTGGTTCTGATGTTATCGGTTGGTCTATACAACATCCTATACTCAAGACGGAAGTAAAGACCACTAATTGTAGTACACAACTCTACTTCACAGATAGGTATAATGTGCGTAGGTATATTGATCTCAATAACCTGCCATTCTACCCTGGCACTACTGCTGTAGATACCAATATGATGAATGTACAACCTACATTCCTTATACCGAATATAAAAACCAATAGAATAGCTGTAGGAGGTAATATTATAGAAGGCGACTACCAGTTCTGTATACAGTATGCTGATGTACGTAGTAATGGCCTAACACGATTCTATAGTGTCACTAACCCTGTTCGCATATTCCTGGAAGGGAAGACATCATTGGATACTAACCTGCTAACCAATCATGCTATAGAAGTAGATATCAGTAATCTGGATACATCAGGGTTATATAGCTATTTCAACCTGGTAGTGATCAAGACAATCAACTCTGTAACTACACCAGAATATGTAGGTACCTATCATATACAGACCAGCACATATACCCATACATATACCGGACTGGAACAGAGTAATGTGAATACTCCTATAACTATGACAGAAGTTATGGAACAGTTCGAATACTATGATATAGCTGGTACATTGTGTCAGGTGGATGATGTGCTAGTATGGGGTGATCTGGTGAAGGAAGAGGATATCAGTTATCAACAGATAGCATCACAGATAGTAGTAGGATGGGGTACGTCACAAGTACCTGCAGGTGCATATGGACAACAGGAGATAGGGTACTCTAATGGAGTAGTATGCGCTAACTATGAAGGGTACTTCAGGGATGAAGTGTATCCACTTGAGTTATGTCTACTATTCAATAACGGGAAACAATCTACAAGGTGTCATATACCAGGTAGAGCAGCTATACCTTCTGATCTAGTACCTGTAGTATATAACCAGGATGTAGTAGCTATAGAGGAAGGCACATGCCCATCTCCGGTACTCCCTAGATGGAAGGTATATAACACAGGAACACCCACAGGCCATTTACCCGGTGCTACTGATCCATGTACTGGTATTAAGCCGTGGGAACATGGTACCATGTCCTATTGGGAGAGCACTGATGTATACCCTGCTAATACTAATATATGGGGACCATTAGCTAATCAACCTATACGACACCATAAGTTCCCAGATAGTACTGTAACACACATACATGATGCTGTAGGTAATGTATATCCAATAGGGTTCCTAGTAGATATTGACTCATTGAAGAATGCTATAGCGACTTCATCCCTTACACAGGCACAGAAGAATGCTATAGTAGGGTTCAAGATAATGAGAGGTGATAGAGGTGCTAACCGGTCTATAATAGCTAAGGGGTTGTTATTCAACTGTGGTCATTACCAGAAGGAAGGTGCGGATTACTTCTATGCCAATTACCCATTCAATGATGTGCGCCCTGATCCATTCATATCATCACAACCTGTAGAGGATAAGTCAGGTGACAATGCTGCTAATAGGTTGAATGATTTCCAACGTAACCGGTTCACATTCCATTCACCTGATACACACTTCTATCAATCTGCAGGTATACAGGGTTCTTTCCTGAAGTTGGAAACGGCTGAGTATGGTAACTGTACTGCCCACTTCGTACCTGTGAAGGATAATGCGGGTGAGAAAATAATAACCAAGGAAGTGCTCGGTATATCATTTGCAGTTGCTTGTTTGTCTACTATTAGTATAGAGTTACAGAATAACAACTCAACTACTACAGGTACTGAGGATCTTACTACTACTAACACTCACTTCCAGCCTAAGTTGGATATACAGAATTTCATACCCACCTACAATGCTATGTTGGAGGTACTCACTAAGTTGGTACCATACTTCAACTATGGATGGCAATACAACGGTCTGGGTCAGTACAATAACTACACAGTAATACCTGATGATGTAGGTAATAAAATACGGTACATACAACATGGTGGGTATGTTAACTCTGGCATCAATAGCACATTCGGAGATACATTCCAGTTGAATAATACGGATAGAGAGTCGTCAGTATATATATCCGTTAACAGTGTATTGCCATATACCCATCAACAGGTTAATACATCCGGACTATTACTGGGTATACCACAGGATACATCACGTACAACTGCAGGAGAAGCTGGAGTATGTAACCAGTCCAACCCATTCACTCGTGAGGTGTCTTCATACTATTGCTCACTGAAGAGGCAGTTAGATGATCAATATGGAGAGATATTCTCATATCAACCTGTAGATACAGGTACTCAGGGTAGGTTAACCGATACCAGTATACCTATAGTATATGGGGGTGATTGCTTCATTAACCAATTCGCACTGAAGATCAAACAGGCATTCTATCTGAAGAGCACTGTCAACAGACCAGATGGATACGATATCAACTATAACCAGGATGCATTCTCACATACCAATACCGGGAATATAGGATATCCAATATACTACTATAGTACTGATAATGAGACACTGGCAGGAGATAACCCCTTCGGGCCTGGACTAACCAACCTTAGTAGCTTGTTCAATACTCCAGGTCATATAGCACTACTCATACTCACAGGAGGTTTGGCACTTGTGGCGGTTATGTTGCAGTTAGTAGCTGAACTATTCGGGTCAGTATTCTTCCAGTCATTCGGACTGAAGATAACCAACCTGGAGTGTAACAACTATGGCACTGTTGATCTATATGAACGTGGTATGGCGTACCTATATGCATATGGAGTCATTAATTATTATTGTGAGAGTGAGGTGAATGTATCCATGAGACAGGCATATAATATCAGGGAAGGTAACTTCTGGCCCAATGTTGGTACCGGTATACCAGATGAGTGGCTACAGGAAACCAATGTACCTATAGCATTCGATAATACCTACACATACAATAAGACGTACTCAGGGCAGAATAAGCAGACAGCATTCACTACATTACGTCCAGATTGGGCACCAGATCAGGTATGTTATATAGACTACAACAACAGGGCTATATGGAGTGATAAAAGTTCACTGGAAGAGACGAAGAACAACTACCTGGTATATAGACCGGGTAATCTATTCGATTTCCCTAAGAAGTTCGGAACATTACAGGCATTAGATACATTAGAAGGTAGGACAGTACTAGTACGATATCAGAATGACTTCGAAATGTACAATGCTCTGGCTACTGTAGATACCTCATCTATTACTGCAGTACTCGGTACCGGTGCATTATTCTCTGGCTCACAACCTGTACAGATCAATAAGACGGATATAGGGTTCCTGGGTACACAGAATAAATTCCTACTCAATACTGAACAAGGGCATGTATGGGCTGATGTATTACGTGGGAAGATAGTATTAATGAGAGGAACCAGTGTAGAGGAACTATCAGGACCTAAATACCTGAACTCTAAGTACTTCCAGGATAACTTACCATTCCAGATACTGAACACATTTCCTAACTACCCTATTGATAACAACTTCAATGGTATAGGTATACATGGTACTTACGATAACTTCTATAAGAGGTTGCTAATCACTAAGATAGACTACAGTATACTACCGGGTACAGGGTTACAATACGATGGTACTAACTTCTACATTAATAACACATTATCAAAAACAACACCAGCACCAACACCGGGTATACCTGTAGTAACATGCTGCCCTGATTATTACACATTAGCACCTGCTGATTTCCCTCCACAGTATATAGGATGTTACCCAAATGAAGGAGGTGACGCTATACTACCAATATCATGTGGTGTTAACTCCGGTATATCAGGTACTGCTACATGTTGTCCTGAAGGTTATGAGTACGTTAGAGTGAAACCAATAGATACAATCTGTTGGAATCCAAGAACGGATGACATTGTACCACCCTTTGTGTGCCCCACACCTACTGTTACAAATACTAGCACTGAGAAGATAATAATACAACTCGGAGATCCTGAGTACTTCTGTAACAAGTCATTAACAATGTCATTCTCCTTCATCAGTAACTCATGGATTAGCTGGCACTCCTATATACCCAACTACTATGTAGAACATACCAACTACTTCCAGGCAGGATATAATAGCGGTACACCGGATGTATGGGATCACAACAGCACATTCGTACTGTATCAGACATTCAGAGGAGTAGAGTATCCGTATATACTGGAGGCACCATTCATATACAAGTACGATGACCAGATATTCCAGGGTATACAGGACTACCTCACAGTGCTGAAGTACACCTCACCAACACTGTACAATGAGTTAGATGGGTGTGTCTACTTCAACAAGATAGTAGCATACAACAACCAACAGAATACCGGTACCTGTGTAGTAGTACCAAAAGACGAGAATAACCTATACACATACCGGCAGTACCCTATATACAATCCCACTAACACTGCTATATTAGTAGAGAAGGTAGACCATATATATAACACTAACATGTATTGGGACAAGGTGAAGGACACTAACCAACCTATATGGGAGACTACATGTGACCCAACACAAGGTCGTAAAGTACTAGTAGATAATAACCTGGACTACGGTGTACGATCATTTAGGAAGTACCAGCTAAGGGCCAAGGATATGAAGTTGAGGAGAGTGTTAGATAACAACAATTCACTGAAGTTCCTGAGCCGGTTCACAATAACTCAAACTCAGGATAGTAAATAATATGTAACTTCGTACTATGGCAAAGTGGTTAACAAAGTATGCTAAAGATGGTGACAAGCTCCAATGGAGTCCTGACCAAACTGCTATTGTACCTACACAACCAATACGAGGTATATCTGTAGGAACAACTACTGCTAATGTACCTGGTCAAAAGATGTCCCAGAAACAAGTTGATGCATTATTGAAGTATACTCAGAAAAGAGCTGATGATGAAGCTGTACAAGCTGATATACAGAAACAACAAGAATATATTATGTCTCAGCATATGGGACCAGCACCGGTATATACACCATATGGACAAGAAGAACATGCACAAAGATTGCATGAGATGAACAGGGATGCAGGAAGAGATGATCAAGGTAATCCTATAGGATACACCAAATGGGCAAAAGAAGACAACAAAGGTCAAAGAGCTGATGAATTTATAGAAAAGATAATTGATGCAGGTACTGCTGCTGAAGGTGCTGAAGGGTTATACAATTTAGGAAAAACTGCAGCAAAAGGTTATATAAAAGCAAATGCGGCTATTGCTGCAAAAACTGCATCATATCTTCCTGAAGGTACTCAGGTAGCGAAATCTTCATTTTTACCAAACTGGTTAAAAAAATATGGGGAAAAAACTATTGATGCAATACCTCAATCTGTAAAAGATGCGGCTACTCCATACAAGATAAGTGGTTTAGATAAGGACTTTGAGAACCTGTATCAAAAACATAGGGAAGCAGTTGATGAAATAAATAAAGCTCGATATGCATTAAATATAAAGGAAAATAAGCTGGATGGTATGCTTAACCAGCTTTCAGATAATCGCAACAGTATAAATCCACTTTATAATAGTATTTATGCTAAGGAGAAGGCTATAAGTAATGCAAGTACCATTAAAGAGGCAGCAAGTATAACTGATGATGGGAAGATAGCATTTGCAAATGAAACTTTTGGTAAACCAACTACTGGGACACCTATTATAAACTTCAAGACAGGAGAAGTAGTAACTCCTAAAATAGAACTGCCTTCAACTGTAACTGAGTTTACAAATAAAGGAAAAGAGGTAACTACAGAAAATAAGAGTATTTCTGCTGTAAGTATTGAAAATAACTATCATAACACAGTAAAGAGTAATGTAGATCACATTGAGAATTTGACCGGGGGAAAGGTGTTTGGATCTGCCAAAGGTGTAGCCAGTGCAGACCTCCCTCATGTGGTTGGAGATTATGATGTACTTATATCCAAAACAAACTATGATAAGAATGTAAAGGATAAGTTACCATTTATTCAGAATACGGGTCTGGCACAAACACATACAATAGATTCTAAGTTAGGTAAAGCTGGAGAAATTGACTTCAATGTAATTGAACAAGATGAGAATGGTTATGCGACAGGAGACAGGGCTAGTGAGTTATTCCATCAATTTGCTCCAGATGAGTTTGCAGAAGCAGCAAGGAATAGTATTAAGACAGACAAACCGCTACACATTCCGTATACAGCTGATGAACTTATTGCAAAGACGGATCCTACAATCAAGACTATAATGGATGCTTATGAAAGTACTAAAAATAAGCATATAACAAAGATTGATCAGTATATACATCTTGCAGACCCTGATAAAGTATTGGAGGCACAGAAACAATATATGCAGAAACTAGTTGGTTCCAAGGGGAACATTGGTCACCAATTTGATCCAGCTCAATTATCTGATGTTGAAAATAATCATAAAATACTTAACTCAATGAACTTCATTGGAAACAATGAACATATTGCAGCAGATCCTAAGAGGATGCAACTTGTATTGAATGACTTTTTTATGAACCAAACTACACTGAGTAGAAGTGTTAATAACGATAATAATATAGAGGAGGCATTAAAGAATTGGGCACCAGGTAAGGGAGGACAGAATATGGGGGCTGGATTAAATCACGTTCTCCTCGGTGACTCACAGCATGGTATGGCTGTATACAGTCATAAACAAGTTAGTATAAATAATCTTTTAAATAAAGAAGACCCTCTCTCCTATACATTAAGTATAAGAAAAGCCACTGATGGGAAAATAAAGTTTACTGCAGATGAGGCGACAAAGGTAGCGAATATAATGGAAGACCATGGAGTTGAATGGGGTTTGGCAAATGTAAGAAGTCCAGGAACACTCATAGAACACCTTGCAAATAAACCTCAAGCTAAGGCTGTACTTGATGAAGTATCTAAAGCAACGGGTATTAGAGTTGTAACAAATGGTACATATGGAAATTCATCCTACGCATCTACATTAGGTAATTTTGATGATAGAGTAGATGCTTTATTATATGCTTTAAGTAAGGATATGCCCTCCACTAAATCATTACTACAAAGGAGACAGGCAATGCATCAAACAATGCGTTCAACCTCTGACCTTAAAACTATGAGTGTGGGTAAGTTTAAGGAGTACACAAATATTCTTAATGGCGCAGATGAAATTATGAATAAACGGCTATTAGATGTTAAAAGTCAACTGAATGCTCAATATGCAATAAGAAAAGGTAAAGTTGAAAAATATACTGTATCTGAAAGAAAAGCATACGATGAATCAATGAATAAGAGATATGCTCTTGAAGATGAACAGTATAAACTCTCTCAAAGAATAGCACGGGCACATGCGATGAGAAAGACTTTAGTGAATCTTGCTAAAGTACAAGCAGGGGCTTTAGGGGTTATTGGTGCATATGGTCTCTATAAGAATGGTTACATTACATCTGGAAGCGGAGAAGATAACGAACACCCTTTTAGGAAGTACTCAAAATCTGGACAAAAGAGGATAGAAGATGAGAAAAAACAGAGCAGTTTAATAAACAAGGTTAATAGTTTTTACAAAAATACAGGTATTATACCATCGGCAAATCCAGTTAAGAAACAATACGGTGGAGCAATTAACAAGAAGTGGTTATCAAAATATTAGACTATGACACACAAATTCATGAAGTTAGCTAAGGTTAAGTCAGAGGCAGCATTCTACAAGAAGTTCCCAACTGAGGAGCACTTCTTCAAGGCTCACCCAATGGCTAGGTATGGGTATGCATTAGCAAATAGTGGTACGCCATTACTCCCAGACACAACTGAAAAAAATGATCAGTCTAGCAACAATAACAAACCTCTACTCCGTAAACGGCCTAGTGAATACATGACACCTGATATTCATAGAGATTTACGGTTTGCTCCTGAAACAGATCAAACTGATATAAATGGTAGTAAGAAGAATCCAGGCAACCCTCCAGGTACAATCCCTCCCATAAATCCGGCAGAGAATATTGCAGTACAACCTATACAAAAAAACCCATCAAAGTTTGGACAGAGAGCTCAACAGTTTGGTGAATGGGCTGGTAGGAATGCTGGTGATATGTGGGCTGCTGGTGCACAGTTAGCTAATGTACTAACTCCACCTACTCCAGTACGTCAGAACATTAACCCATACCAAATGGCTATCAATAGTAACCCAATGGGTACTGGTAGTCATGCTGCATATGCTAATGGTGGTAAGATGAAGAAAGGAAAGAAAGCAGCAGATGGTATACAGATGCCGTATGTTAACCAGTTTCAACCACAACAGCCACTTGACTGGGATAGGTGGAACGCATTTCACGCTAACCAATATCAGAACAATCCACAGTACGGTACAGACGCACTCAACCATGGTAACTTCAATAATGCAGCACTAGATCAATGGAATCAGAATAACCCTACACAGGCTATACCACAGAGTGATATCATCAGGTATCAACAGGAAGGTGCCAATGACCCTACAGTGAAGAAGGAGTTCGGACCATCTGCTAATGAAGGTAAGGTAGGAAAGAAGACAACAGGATATAGTAAGATGAAGTACACTGATGTACAGGTTAATGCACAGGGTACTCCATACTATACTGAAGAGCATGGTACACACCCATTAGCAGCTAACCAGGTAGGAGCATTCACTGATAGGGCACATAGTAGTCAGAAGGTATCACCACAGTATCCTACTAAGGACCCTGTTGTAGATATGCCAGAGAGAACAGGGTTCAATAGCCCACAGGCATCTACAGTATCTCAAGCACAAGGGCTGAAAGCTACAGGGTTCCCTACATTAGAGGAAGCTAAGGCAAAGGCCAGAGGTAAGAAAATACCATCAACAGGTACACCGGCTCCTAGTTACTCTGTAGATGCAGTTAGATCAGGTGCCAGTGAAGAGGCATATACAGGTACTAAGATGTTCCCGGATAGTATCAACAGAGGTAAGAGGAACACCTACTTTGATGATCCTGTGAAGAGTATACACATGGCAGATGGTGGACCGATGGATGATGACTGGAGAACAGGTATGATGAAGTCTAAAATGGCAACTGCGGATGCTATGGGTAATACAGCAGCTCACAGGATGGTACAGAACTATCCACAGTCATATACATTCACAGGTAAAGAACAGGCACCAAGCTGGAGTAATGAGGAGATGCCACCAGCAGGTAGTATAGGTACCCATTACATGGCATCTATGGGCAAATATGCAGTACCTCTCATACAGCAGAAGGGTAAAGGACTGCAATATAATAGTAAAGCGAGTTCAAAGGATAAAGAGGCTATGAAGTTCAATAATGAGGCAGATGCAGAGTATTTTGCAGAACATTATAAGTATGTAGCCCCTATGATGAGAGCTACTGAACAATATGCCAATGGGGGATACATGAAGATGGATGCAGGTGGCTTCAGTAATACACCAATACATGTACAAGGTCCTGCAAAGTATCAGTCAACGGACTCTATCAAGTTATTAGGCAATAGGCACAGTGAAGAAGATGCTAATGGAGAAACCGGGCAAAAGATATATGCTAATGGTACACATGTAGAAGCTGAAGGTGGGGAGATACTAGCCAATGAACCACGTACAGGTACACCGCATGTACTGGGTAATCTACGTACACTACCTGAGACTGCTATGAAGTTAGCTGAAATGGGAGTGAAGGTAGGTAACAACATGAAACACAAGGAAGTGGGTGAGATAATAGCCAAGGCAGAGATGAAGAATGATAAAATGCAGACCAAGGTGAACTACCTACTCAACACCAACCAACCTGGAGCTAACTATCAAGGTCCCTCATTTAACAGTGGTAAAGTGCTGGCAGATATATATGCTCAGAATAAAGTGAAGACAGATACAGCCAAACAGCTAGTAATGGACGATATGAATATGCAGAATGATATAGCTGAGAAGATGGGTATGGACCCTAAGAAAGTAGGTAACTACATGAAGGATGCACAGAAGCTATCAGCAAAGTATGGAGTCAAGATGGCTGCAGGGGGCCCTATGAATGACAAACTTTCAATGGTAGCACCTCAAAGTAGACAAGAGTATGTTGAACAGGTGAAGTACCCAACTTTACTGAAGAGGTTTACTCCATGGACAAAAGATGATGAACAAGGACTTGATGATAGAGGTGAGAGTATACGTGCTTTAGAAGGTTTACACTATAGCGAACCTTCCAGTTATCCTATAAATCCTCGAACTCTAACTCCTCAATATCCTAGAGAGTATAACATCGCAACTAAACCTCAATTTACTGATGTACAATCTCCTCAAACATCAGAAGAAGTATATCGGACAGGAGGGTCATTATATCAACCACTACAGATCACACCGGCAATGCCAACACAACACAGCCAGATAACACCTGTATACGATATAGCACCTATGACAATGAGAAAGGACTGGGCCAATGACGGTAGTGCTGGTGGTAAACCACGGTCATATATAACCAAGAGCCCTACTACAGTACCCGGTGATATGATATTTGCTGCTAAAGGAGCTAAGGTTCCTGCAGCACAACGTGACAATACACCACTAACAGCTCAGGATATAGCAGAATTTGAAGATCTTAGGAAGAGCAACCCAGAGATGTTCACTGAAGACTATGGGCAGGGTAGAAAGAATGCTAAGTTACCAGGAGAAGGTAAACTGGCACTATGGGGACCTGGGTATAGGAATGTAAAAGAACATGCAGGAAAATATACACAGACACCTAATCCTCCTGACTACATGAGTGTAGCATATCCTCCGTATATAGTACCAGTAGGTGATGACAACCCACATATTACAGTACCTGAAGTAGACTGGAATAAGAGAGAAAAACTCAATACACAACCTGGTCCAGATGGTAGTATGATGAAGGTTCCTAATGCAGAACTCAACAAGTACACTCCAGCACAGAGACCAACTACCCATAAGGGAATACGGAATAGGGCTGGAATAACTGACTACCTACCGGAGATCATGAGTGCATTCGATCAGATAGACCCTGTACAGAGTCTACAGGCACGTACTAACCTCGAAGATACCTACTCTATATCATTTCAGAATCAGAAGAACGATATACAACAGGCATACGGACCTGCTATGAAAGCCGCTGCTAATAACCCAGGAGCACAAGCTGCAATAGCCGGAGAAATGGCAGAGAAACTGAAACAGGTAGATGCCCAGGAACTACAGTACAACCAACAAAACCAAGGTGGTATAAGGGGTCGTAATATAGAAAGACTGGATAGGAGAGATGCGATGAACCTACAACTGGACTCACAGAAACTGGATAGACAAGCCGCTGCTAAAGAAGCACACAATGAACGTATATTCGGAGCAGCACAATCTGTATCCAGTAAAGAGGCACAGAGAAGGGCTCAGAACTGGATGTTAGGTGCTGATGAAAAGGCTACAGGGTATATCATACAAGACAAAGATGGTAACTACCACAGGATAGCACCAGATCACGAATATGCACACGATGGTCCATATGGTATCAGTTCACTAGCTAATGATAAATCAACTACAGAAACAAAGTCATGGAAAGATCCAAAAACCGGAGAGACCTGGAAAAAAGTAACTAAGGATGATGGTAATAACTACTACGGAGGTAAGATGATGGCAGGTGGTGGAATGGGTGGATTCGGAGGTGGTCAGATGGCTATGAGAGGTCCTAGCTACTTCGGTATAGGTGGAGCAGATACTAAGAAAAAGAAGAAAAGGAAGAGCTAACTAATCTGGTGAGGAATTTCCAGTAATCTATATATACAATCTAACTAAGTTCACTACCTTTGTAAAGAGAGGTCTGTGAACCTAATCATATAACATGAGTTCATATCTATCCCAACCACGTCAGTATAATGCATATGTTCCCGAAATCAACTCGGAAATGTATGGTAAATTACTTGAACAGAAAAAAGAAGCCTACGATAAAGGTGTACAGAAAATCGAGAATACTATCACACAGGTAGCTTCATTACCAGTATACAGGGAAGATGATAAAAAGCATCTACGAGATCTTGTAGAAGGGATAACAACTGAACTTAACCAACAACATGGAGCAGACTGGAGTGACCAGCACCTCAACAATATTACATCGAAGCACATATCTACTATAGCTAATGATCCTAGAGTACAAAGTAATGTCGCATCTACAATGCAAGCTAAGTCATACATGCAAAAGATGAAAGACGACTATGAAACTAATGGAAATAAGGCTGTATATAACCAGAAGGATGGAGAAGCAGAGATACAAAGTTGGTTACAGAACCCTGATGGTATGGCAAAGTTTAATCAGGACTATTTTGGTTATCATGATCCTGTTGGAGACTTTGGTAAATTCTTTAAAGACAAAAAACCTAATAGCAGAATATCTGTACAATATGCAGGTTATCATTATGATCAGAATGGTAATATAACAAACCCTATAGATAAAAAAAGTGGTCAGCCTATACCTAATATTAAATTAGCTGCACAAACATGGGAAGCTAAGATAGAGAAATGGATGGAAATATCCCCCATAGAAGTACAACAAGAGTGGCAGGAATTCATAAAGACCAATCCAGCATATCAAAAGCAATTAGAGATAAATGCCAAGTATACAACAACTTCTCCCCAAGAAGTTCTTAGTCTGGTTGTAAAGACAAAGACTAATGAAATACAAACACAGCAACGAGCTATACAAGAAGCTAATCTACAAATGGGATTACTTCCTGCTGGTGATCCTAATAGAGAGTCTCTTCAAAAAGATATAGCCTACTATACTGCTAAGTTAGAAGATAATAAGAAGTTATTAGATCCTAGCTTCCTGGAGAAAAAGAGAAGAGAGTTTGAAACTGATCCGTCAAGTATGGATAAGTTTAAGTACTCAGTATATGTAGATAGCCTAAATGATATGATTGCCAGGAACTATTCATACGCAGGGGACCATGATGTGAAACTAGAAGGTATGTCTCCGGAACAAAGAAAGGATAAGAATGAGACACTGGAACAGGGACGACAAAGGATAGCTATAGAACAGGAAAGATTGAAAATAGCAGAAAGACATGAACGACTATGGGAGTCTGCTGCTGCTGCTAAACAAAGAAAAGCAGAAGGTTTAGATCATGCCAGTGAATATGGGGCTAATACTAAAACAAAAGATAATGCTACAGAATTTACAAATCAAAGAGATGAAAAAGCATTGAATATAGTTAATTCAACTAACGACTACATGTTCAACACATGGGGTAGAAAATATGCAGATGCTTTTGATGTAGATGAGAATAATAAACCACATCTTAAATCAGTAATACCTAGTCCTAAAACAGATAAAGAGAAGGAGATAAATGATGCTATATTCAATGTACAGGAATTATATAATCAACAGAAAGATGCATTCTCAGGTAAGACTAAATTGCAACTAGGACCTGTTACAAAAAACCATTTTAACAGTATTAGTATGCAAGACAGACTAGTAGATGCTATGGGTAATGTGTTAAAACAAACAAACGAGGCATGGGTTAAAAAAGAACAAGAACTTATAAGAACAGATCCTTATTTACAAAGACTATTTGTAGAAAAGCAAAAATATAAAGACAGTATAAAAGCAAGTATGAAAA
>Ga0194049_1000020_pt1 | contig 66278 bp, 70 predicted proteins | sample JunL2225m_MetaG_FD_148665 | JGI IMG/M metagenome (GOLD analysis project Ga0194049, IMG submission 148665) | Anoxic zone freshwater microbial communities from boreal shield lake in IISD Experimental Lakes Area, Ontario, Canada - Jun2016-L224-25m | ecosystem: Environmental > Aquatic > Freshwater >... | reverse complement strand
CCTTCACCCTCGCGGTGAATGCTGTATTACAGCAAATCGACCTTTCGTTCTCGATGCTGAAGGACCGGCAGACGGCTGAAGAGAAGGCCAAACGGGACAAGGTAAACAAGCTGATGGCGGGTTCACGCGAAGCTTCGGAAGACGCCAGCCTTGCAGAGCTGGTTCTGTCCGATGCTGTGCTGGCAATGGCCGGAGAAGGCGGGCTGACCGGTGATGTCATAAACTCGCAGATGGTTGAGTGGCTGAGGTTGAACCAGTCTGCCGTGGCTGTGTTTGCCTCCAGGCTTGCGTCGGTCGTGGACAACGCCTCCTACCGGGCGGCGGGTGAACCAAGCCCTGATGCCGCAATTGAGGCGGGCAAGCGGATACTGGAATGGATGCGTGATCCGGTTGGCGATGCACCGTTGCTGCCGCTGCAAGGCCACTCAGGCGAGTTTGGGGTGGCGGAGAACACGCTCGATACCCTCTTCAAGATGATGGCATCCTCTGATGTTTTCCGGGATGCCGTGACAACCTTGGTGGAACAGGAGCGCGGTGACGTTCCGATGGACAAGCTGGCGGAGATTGCCTTGCGCGTTTCAAACGGTGACAAGAAGGCGGCCAAGACCATGTTCGATTCCTTGGTGAGGATGAAGAGCAAGGAGCGGGCAAAGCTGGCGGCACAGGCGAATGCGAGCGGGCGCGAAGCGGCCAAACTAAAGGCCGACCTCGACGCCTACTCCATTGCGGTGGGTGTGTTTGAATCGCTGCGGGCATCTCCCGAGTTCAGGCGGCTGCGCCAGTTGTCCGAAAGCGCGTTGAACGGATACTACAAACGGATGCTGAACAGCCACGCCTCAACTGCCAACTCGGCATCAGCGGCGGATCGCGTTCGACTCGAACCGTTCTCGATTGGAAGCCTCGACCAACCCGAGGTTTCAATCACAGTCAGCGACTTCAATTTCCAGAGCTTCCCCGACAAGGTTCAGCGAAGCATTGAGCAATGGCGTGACAGCGCGGAGAGGTATGTCACCGGCTACGAGGCTGCGGAATCAGATTACGTCAGCGGGATAAGCCCCAACACGCCAAGCTCACTTGGCTACGACACGCCCACCTATCGCGGGATAAAGCTGGTGCTTGAGCACGACTTGCCGGTGCTGCTCAACCCGTCGAACTTCGACAGCTCGACCAGCCTTTCCCCTTCCCGACTCCAGCTCAAGTGGAACTCCATTGAGTTCGTGACGCAGATTCATCAGGTGGCATCGAACCTTGGTGGCGTTCTGGGTGGTCGCGCAAAGGCGATGGCCGCCGACTACTCAAACACAGTGGGTGAAATCGCAGCCGTATCCAACCGGGATAGATTCTGGGCACGCGATCTTCCAGCGCTGCGAAGTGCCGCACTGAAGTCCCATCCTGAATTCAACGGGAACATGGACTTGTATCGGCGGATGCAGAACGAAGCCGGTAACATTGGCCGCCGGGCCGGATCGTTATTGGCGGCAGGCAGTGTCCTGCCAAGCGGCCATGTGATTACAGCCGAGGACATGGCGTGGTTCAAACGGATGCTCGAATACACGAGGGCACTGCTTACTGTAAACCAGAAGCGGGGAGATCAGGCAACCGGAGTGGAAGTGGCTGGCCGACAGCTAAGCCGGTTTGCCGCGAGTGTTGGCAAGTTTGAGTTCACGCGCATCATCAACCCCGACGGCGTGGAAGTGTCCAGCCAGTTGGCCGACCTCCTGAAGCTGCCAGCGTTCACGCCTGCCACCGACCTGACGGCGACTTCAACCGACCCGGTGGTGAAGGGTTGGAATGGGTTGGCCGGTAAGTTCGACGTGCTCACCTCGCACGTCCTCGACTCCACCCGCGACGATCTCGCCATCATCCGGTCAGGCAACATGAGGACTGCCTTGCGATCGGTGGCCGCACTGGTGGAAGCCAGCGGTGGGGGCATGAAGTTTGCAACGGTTGGTGAGCTGGTCGATGCACTCGTGGCCGCATACCCGACTGGCACTGGAAGGTCGGTGAGGGATACCGTCATCAACGAGGTGTCCTCCGAGCTGACCCAGTATATGAAGCTGGCAGACAAGCGAATTCAGCCAGCAGTGGAGTCGAAGCAGGACATCCTTGGAGCCGTTGACACTGTAAATAAGAACAGCGAATTCAGCAATCAGGCTGGCCTGCTTGAACTCCCCAGCGTGTTCTACGATCACGGAACACTGACCGATCAGGACGCGAGAAGCATGGAAGCGAGGGCAGCGGCCTCTTCGCTTCTGGAACTGGCCAAGGCTTTGATTCAGGCCGAGCACGAACTACAATCAAGAATCACAGTGGTTGAACCGGGAACAAGGCCCGGCAATCCGATTGGTCTGCCGACCGGATGGAGCCTATCTCAACTGGAGCTGTTGCACTTCGCTGTCCGCAGGCTGAATGAAGTGTTGCTGCGCCGGGACACCACGCCTTCACCGCTGGGCAAAGTCATTCGTGGCGGTATCGGACTTGCTGTGAGATCGCTATTGATGAGTCCGAAGGTTGCCCTCCGAAACATTACGCAGGGCATGACAGCGGTGTATCTGGTCAGCTCGAAGCTCAACGAGTTCGGGCGCACGGTTGCCCTCATCAAATCACTGGCGGGTTCCGCTGCTGTGATTTCAAAGTATGCCACCAGAATTGCAGCCTCGGTTCCCGGCCTGCAAAGCTCGCTTCGCTATCTGAAGAGCAAGCATCCGGCAACCTATGCCAGCGTGTTTCAGTGGGCTGAATCGCTCTATCGCAAATACATTCAGGACGGCATCGAGGATGTGCGCGGCCTTGGCTTTGGTCGCAAGGGTTCGTTTATGGAAACCGTGAGGCAGGCTTTGCGTGAAGCTGCCGAGTTCCAAGACGACCAAGACCTCTCCCGCTCATTCCTTTCACCGTTCCCGAAGACTCGAAAAGCATTGCGGGTGGCCGGGGCGGCGTTCTCCGGAACCACCAAAGGCATAGAGTCAAAGTTCGGGCTTACTAATTCGGACCTCGTTCTCAACACACAGGTCAAAGGCATCGTTGATAATCTGGTCAAGGTGTTGAAGCGGGCCGCACTGCTGCACGGCGCTCGTCCGGGAGTAACCAGGGACACGCTTGTAAATTCGGAAGATATGTCCCGCAGGTTCCTTAGCAGTGACAAATTACAGCACACTGCCGACATCCGGGAAATGCTTCAGATGGCAGGCATACCGCTGGAGCACGTCCTGCTTGACTACCATCAGAGAAGCGGCGGCGGGACCGCCGATGTTCCGTTGTTTACGGACGCGCAGATGGACAGCCTCAAGCGATTGATTATCGGGCTTATCAATTCACCGAACGGAATCAACCGCGCGCAGGCAATCAAGTCCGACCGTATGCTGTCGGCTGCCGTCTCATTGAGGGGCTACATCTTTGACTACACCGGCAAGCTGTTCGGTGAGTTCCGGTCTGTGGCGGGCCGGTCGAATCCATCCCGTTTCACGCACGCGCTATCCACTGCAATGATGCTTGGGCTGGCCGCCTTCCTGTTTGGAATCGCGAGCCTTGAAGTGCCCGGTCAATATGACCGGAAGGTTCTTCACCAGTTCGGAAAGATAATCCCCAGCGATGCCTCCTTCTGGAACGGTAACGGACTCACGCTTCGCAGTGCGTCGGCAATGTTGTCAAACCTTGGTCAGGTTGGGGATGTCGTGCTCACAGCACTGAACATTCAGCAGGGCGGAAAGGGGTTCGACATTGGGTCCAAACTTCTTCCTCTCACGCTCATAACGGATGCTGTAAAATCAATGACCGCATTCTTTGTCCTTCCGCCCGAGGATTGGGACATTGTGATAAAAGGTCTCGCGGACAGGTTCGCCCCGCTTGCGTCTGACTTGAGGTCGATGCTTGGGTATAAGTCAAGAGTATCTGGACAGTCGGCCATGACGGAGGCGGGAAAGATTGTTGACCCAAAGAGCAACGCCTCCAAGGCAATCCCGTATGCAGTCGGACCCACCACCGGCATCAAGACCAAGTGGGCTGACGCACTCTACCAGGCCCACGAGTCCATGCTTGCGGGCGACAGCGCCGGGGCAGCGGAGCACATGAGGGAAGCCAAGCGTCAGATGCAGCGGTTGACCGACTACTACATCCATGACCGTGGGATGGACGAGAAGAAGGCGGAGGCCGCAGTTCGTCGCGACTACTCGGCAATGAATCCGGCCACGAGGTCTAACGGAGGCAAGACGCTGACCGACTCCGAGTATGAGCAGCGCCTTGCCGCGTTGTCCCCTTCACAGCGGGTGGCATGGGGCAAGACTTTGGGTGGATGGCAGATGGGTGAGTCCTTTTTCTCCGACTCGTCCGGCTCTGTAATTAACACATCACCAAGCCGGACGCCAAGGAGTGAGGGTGGTGGATCATCTTCCAGAACTACGCGCGCGCGCACCCGCGACGCTGGCGAGGAATTAGATTCAGAGTCCTCCACCCAAACAGGTGGAGTGAAGCTTCGCTCAAGAGGGAGCGGTGGTGGCCGCAGCCGCAATCAGGTTCAGTCCCCTGACGGTGTCTCTGAAAGCAGTGACGTGGAACAACTGGCCGACACGGGTTCCGGTCGGGTCAGCAGGTTGCGACGCCGGGCCGGTAGTTCGAGACGCCGGACTGGTGGTTCCACCACCCCAAGAGTCAGCGTGCGTCGCGGAAGCTCCAGATCACGCAGCCGCAGCCGTCGCAGCCGCCGCTGACTTCAGCTTGGCTGCGACGGGATGAAGCCATTCGTCAACGCTTGGCCACCTTGTCAGCCTGTTTGTTGATGACCGACAGACAGCCATCCAGTTGCTCTGAGTAGGAGTCCTTTCGTGATGGGTTTAATTCCATCAGCCGCTCGGCTTGGACTCTAACCCTGATGGCGTCCTGTTGAAGCTCCAGCAGTTCACTGTAATTCTTCATAGTTTTAACAAGGACTATCCTCTCTATGTTTCCATCATATTCTCCCTGTCCGTTGCAATCCGGGCACGGGATGTTTCCGTTTCCTTTGCAGGTTTCACAGTTGCATTTCATAATGTTGTTCGCCTTATACGTATATGCTTCCGGGTTGTCCGGTTTCATTGCTGTTGGTGCATTTGTGCCGGTGGTGGGTGGCGTGTGGGCACCGCTTGTTTCCGCAGGTTTCACACACGATCATCCCGACAAGCACCTTCGGCCTGTGTGCAATGCAATGTCGGCACATACATTCATTGACTGGTTTAACTTCGGTTGGATTGCTTGCGGCACCCGCACCGGATTCTGGTTGTTCGTTCATATTTACAGTGATGTTTGTTTTGTTGTTTGCCAATCACAGAGGGTCTTTGTCCACTGCGATAACCGTTCCGTCGAGCAGCACGATTGAGCCGTCCGGCTGCAACTCGCCCTCGTATGTTTCGTCTAGTTCCCTGCTGTCTTCTCCTTCATGATGTTCTGCTTCATACCACTCATCCCACCAGTTGAACGCCTCCCTGATGGCTTCCCCCTTATCAATGAAGTATTCAGGAACTCCGTTCTCGTCCCGAAAACAGTAGCCATCATTGCCAAGGTTGATGAACACCCTTGGTATGCAGGTCATGATTGGAATTTCGCTGTCCATAATTACAGTCGTGGTTGCCCTCCTATTTGAAGGAGGTGATTAGTTCTCTGGTGGTGAAGCGGTGGCCGTTGCCACACTTCTTGCGTCTGACAATGCAGGACGGGTATGGCCGGGTGTCCAGTGTCAGTGATGTGCGCGTCCGGCAGACCGGGCACGACATTGATTTTGTGGATGGGGTTCGTGATGAGTTGGCCATGCGTTTACCTTTCCGGTGGTTCCTCGTCAGAGGGTGGTTCCTGCGGTTGTGGTTGCACGATCTCCCATTCAGACCGGCACCCATACATGCCCTCGAACAGACCGGCGTAAGACCGGGTGACTATCTTCATCTGTGATTCAAGCAGCGGCAGGCTGTCCCCTGACTTGGTGATGGTTGATTGCACGGACTCCATCAGCTTCTCCGCATCCTCCGCCGCCCTCTTAACCAAGGCGTCGTTCTGCTCGGGTGTCATGGCGACTCCTTTCGCGGGACTGCCACGATGCTGCCGCCTCGTCCGGCCCGATACATCTCAACCTGTGTCATCATGTCTGGCTTGACATTGTTCATGAACGCCTCGCACTTCTCCAGTTCGACGCTCTCGTGATGGGACAGGAACTCCGCAAAGGTTCCGAACACAGTCTCGGTATCTTTGGGCAGCCGCATGATGCCAGCCGTGTCCTGCTGCTTGTCGAGGTTGGCCCGGAACTTTGCAGCCCCGACGCACTGCTTGCCCCTCATGTCCCCGCGCCTTCCGTTTTCCGGTGTGTAGCCGGGAACGTCATGACAGGGCAGGTAGAAGGGGCCGTTGGCCTGGCCAATGAATTGCATTACGTTTCCTCCGCCCAACGCTCCGCGCTCAACCGAACGGTTGAACGGGCAGGTTGAACAGGTCTTGTGTTCACTCATGGCTCAGTCCTCCCCTTTCAGCATGATGGTCATTACAGGTGAGGCGTCATCGCCCGGACCCACCATCACCCACATATCCACCTTCCTTGTGTCGGTGCCCTCGTCCACCATTACAGAGAAGTCCACCATGCTGGGTGGTTCCTCGCCGTTCTTTTTGCACTCCTCGATCTTGAGGTTGATCCGGACCCGCATTGTCACCAGCAGGTCTCGCATCCGTTTGTCCCGTGTCACCTCCGGTGGCAGGGGTCTGCCTGAAGGCTCGACGGCGGCGGCATACACACCCGCTGTCACCACCACCGATGGGAGTGACAGGCCAAGGTAGATCAGCATCTTGTTGAACTCGTGGTCGTCCCTAAGCTCAATGAGAACACCGTCCTCAATGGCCTGCTTGCGGGTGTAACTATACACCACGTTTTCCGTGGGAAGTTCATTGCTCACTTTGCCCCTCCTTACTGTCCGGGTCTTCCCCCCCCACTATTGATTCCATGAACCGCTTCGCCGCCTCCAGCCCGGCGTCCTTGTCCGGTTCTGCACACGATTTAATCACAGCGCCAAGGATCAGGTTTGTAATCAGGAGGCACGAGTCCATGTATTCCATCGCCTCCATCATAAGGGAGACCTTCTTATCAAACTCCCCTTTGGTGATTTCACCTTCTGGTGCTTGGCATATTTTGAATATGTCCTGCGCCGTCACCCCATGATTGAGGGCAATCTGAATCCTGGTGTTGTGCGTCAACATAAATCCGAGGACTGTGACCGCATTCTCGGGAAGCACCCGAAGAATATCCCGGAGACGATCATGCCCCAGAGTGGGGTCAACCGACATTACAATCCGTTTATCCGTCTGCATTATCTGCGTATCAATTGGTTTCATATTTGTGTTATTCAGTTGCAGTTATGTTGCTTAATACTCATACGGTTACAGAACTTACAGCCCGCCCTGCCCGTTTCTTTTTCGGGGCGGGTTCCTCATCTGGTGGCGGCGGCAGTTCGAGCAGCCCGGCTTCAGGCGGCGCATCCTCCACTTCCATGACGGGCGGTGGCGGCAGTTCCAAGTCGGCTTCCTCGGGTGGTGGTGGAGGCAGGACGGGCAACGCCATCGGGTCGGCCTCAATCAATTCCACATTGGGTTCTTCCGGTTCAGGCGGGGGTTCTTCAGTGAGCGGCACGCTCATCTGTTCGATCATCCAGTCCGCCGCGTCAGTGTATGTTCTCGCGATGCCGCCGATACCGTCCAGCATTCCGCTCAGCGCCCCGCCTCGCATCGCTGTGATAACCTTCACGCCGATGTCGGTGATCCGAATTCCCGTTGGCAGATCGGACTCCTCAATCATGGGGCCATGCTCATGCACGCACCGGTTGTAGAGGTTCACATACGTTGCATCCGGCATCCGGATGTTCGGCTCGCCTGCTGAATTGCACAGGGCTTCATCGCTGGCCATCACGATGCGGCACCCCGCCCAGCTTCCATCTATACCAACGTCAGCCCCGCGCTCCTTGCTGTTGCCAATCAGCATCAGCATGGCGGCGGTGAACGCCTGCGGGACCGGCTCCGATCCGAACATTTCCGGGGCGATGAACTGCCCAAGTGTTAGGTTTACCAATTTGTATTTCATAATTTCCTTATATAGAACCGAGTGTCCGTGACAGGAACGACGATATGACAGGCACGGCACCAGTCACATTCGGGAGACAGGCGAACTTACCTTCTCCATACATCTTCTTTCCATCGGCATCGGAAGGGCTGCCGTCCATGCCGAGTCCATACACCCTGACGCCCTTCGTTTTCTTGGCCCATTCACATACATTGAGCATGTGTTTGAACGCTGATGCTCCGCCGTAGCCGTCTCCGGCTGGCTGTCCGTCCGAGAGGACGAAGACGAACTTCTGCTTCGTCTCCGGGTTCTCATCAGCGATGCGCTTCACCACATACTCAATGGCGAACCCGTCCAGATTCGAGCTGTGCGCCTCGGCCTCTGCCACCGACCGATGCTGTCCGGGGTGGGCCTTGGAGATGTATTCGTAGATGGCGCAGTCATCACCACTGTGTGAAGTGTGTCCGAATATACCGATTGAGATACCCTTGATGTCCTTGATGGCTTCATACAGGGCGATGCAAACCTGCCTCGCGCTCACCACTCTCGGTTGTGTGGGGCCGGTTGCGTTATAACCGCAAGACCCCATTGAACCCGACTGGTCCAGCAGGATGTAGATGGCCACGTCAGGCCGGGTCTCGACCTCCTTGCGGAGGAATATCCTGGGCTGCGCCTCCCTCATGACGAGGTCTGAAAGGGCCACCTCGTCCAGCTCTCCCGACTTGAGGCCAACCAAGTCGGTCTCCGCACTGTCCATGCGGAAGCGGAGCGCCTTCTTCACCGCCTCGGTCAACTGCCTCACGATGTTGGCCTGCTTGCTGTAAGAAGCCGGGCAGGCCGATGACTCCTTCACCTTAATGACACGGCATTTCGGGCTGGACCCAACGCCATCCGGAATGTCCGGCCTTGTCTCCGGGTCTTTCCCGTTGATGTCAGACTGCTCCAGCTTGTGATCCTTGTCCGTCTTGATTGCGTCAAGACCAACCCCGCCTTTATCGGAGGGTCCGGTATCACCGTCCCCTTCGGGGCGGGAGAACACGGTGGCCAGACGGTCGGCTTCCTGTTGCGCCACATCGAAGCGTTCATTCGGAGTGGCGATTGATTTCCGCATCGCCTTTGCGATGATGGCAGCCTCACGTTGCACATCGGAGTCGCTGATCGTGACCGGGTTGTGCGGGTTGGCCACCGACCACCGGGCCGCCGCCATCGCGGCACTGTAAAGGCTTCCGGTTTTCGAGGTGTCTTCCAAGCACTTGTCGATGAACTCCTGAACCTCCTTCTTGCTCGCACTGGTCTTGTCCGAGTAAGCGATCATGTAACCGGCAAACCCCGGCCACGTTTCCAGCAAGTCCTCACGGGCTGCTGTGATTTCCACCGACTCCCAAAGCGGGATTGAGAACTTCGACAAGGGCACCGGCAGTGGGTTGGAGCCGGGCGGTATCACCTCCATCACCTCCATTACCGGCTCCGCAGGTGGAAGCCCTTTCCTCACCGACCCCGCCGCCCCCGGTCGCTTGCTGTATTCAACCAATGCTTCCACATAGCATTTGGTTTCCTCAAGGTTCCGCTTCATCCTTTCTTGGTTCACTCGCAGCGGATGGGTTGGCGGCAGCGCTGCAATATTCTTGGCTTCCGCTTCCGCTTCAACCTCGTCGGCCTTCTTCGCCTTAAAGAACTGCGCCTTGCTCATGGTCCGCTTGAGGGTGGACTGCATCAGGACCAGCCCGCCCACCGCGTCAGAGGCAGCAGCATCGTCCGCCACCTTGCCGTCGAGTATCCACTTGGGGTCGCAGACAATGTATTTCGTGTGCGGCCCGGTGTTGATCTCCACGCCGGGCTTCGCCCAGTTGAATTTCAGATGGTTCTCCTTCTTCTCGGAGCCGCCATCTTGGGCGTTGAGCACCGTGTTGCTGAGTCGGACCACCAGTGCCCCCGCCTTCTCAAGACGGCGAGTCTCAAGAGCCTGTCCGGAGGCAACCCCGCTCTCCTTCCACCAGCTCGTGTTGAGGCCGAAGCCCTGACCGCCCCAGCGTTCCGACATGGGTTGGCGGCGTCGGCCTTGGTTGACTTCCTCCTGTTCATACTCCCACCACTTCATTGTGCGCTGACCTTCACGGTCGGGCGTGATGTGGTATGGTGTGTAGTCCGTGTCTTGCACGTCCATGCTGAAGTCGCTCTGGCGAGTTGGGTTGTAGTTATGTTCGTATGGCATAATGCGATTGCGTTTGCTGTTTCGTTGATGTGGGTTGGTTCAGCGGGGGAACTTGCCCTCGATCATGAGGCGCACCTGTGCCCGCTCCGAATCGGTGCCGCCCTCTGCGGTGTAATGATTGGCGATGGTGATGAGCAAGCCGTTCTTGCCGATGGCTTGGAACGCCTCCGTCGCGGCGAGCAACTGCCGTGTTCCGATGCCGGTGCTGATACCACCGGCAAGACTTGAAGCCTTGGCCCGGATGGCGTTGGCCAGAGCCGCCAACCGCTTGGCGTCAGCCAGAGCCACCCCGGTTCGGGCAACCAGCAGTGCGGCCTCCTCCGCTTCAGGAAGGTATGTTAGCTCTTGCAATATGGGGAAGCGATCATCCATCGCCTTGTCCACGTTGTGGACGCCTGTGTAGGCGCCACCTTTGTTCATCGTCGATGCGAAGATCGTGTTGTGGCCGACCCGAATCACAGCGCCAAGCTCTTGAACCAACGTGCAGCGGTGGTTGTCCAGCAAGGTCATGAGCGGGTTGCGAACGTAGTCGCTGACACGATTGAACTCATCCAGCAGGATGACGATGTTGCCGCCACTCACGGCCAGCTCAAACTGACTGCGGGTCCAGTGGGTTGAACCGTTGCTTGCGCCCCGGCTTCCAAACCACTGCGAGGACTCACGGATGTTGGGGCAATCCAGCTTTAGCATTGGCAGCCCGGCGTGAGCCGCCATCTGTGCCACCCACTCCGACTTGCCACACCCGGCAGGACCGGTGAGCATGATGTTCTCCGCACCCTTTTTCTTGGCGTTGGCCACCACCATGTTCATCACCGCCTTGCTGTCGGTGTCGATCACGAAGGTCTTGTCCACCTTCGGGGTGTAGGCTGCCACCAAGGCGGGTGCCTCCACCGTTGTTGCGTCCGACTTCGACCGACCGATGGCGAACCCGCTGAACACATCACCAAACTTCGCACCGAGCAAGGCGGTGATGACTTCATCCGCATCCTCCTTGTCGATGCGTGCCTTGGGCGGAGTGATCGAACCAATTACAGACGATACAATGTCGTCCACCTCCTTCCGGTTGACCGCCTTCGGCAGCTTACCGACGACTTCGTTGACGATCTTTCGGACCTGCTCTTCAGTCAGCCCCTTCGGAGCCGACGCTTCCTCCCGCCGCCTGGCCAGCAGTGCGTCCATCAACGGGTCGCCCGTGGAGACCGGCAGTTCAGCCGGTGGTAGTGTGGCGACAACCACCGTGCGGCGGGTGGGCACCGGTGCCGGTGCCCCAACCTTCCAGCCGATCAATGTGAGGTCGCGCTTCTTCACGGCGTCCGCTGCCTTCACCAGCTTGTCGCGCTTCTCGGAGGTCGGCACGGATACCGTGGGATAATCAGCGATGGGGAAGCCAAGGAATGCCTCGATGGCCTGAAAGACTTCCCCGGTGGCGGGAAGTTTGGTGGAGAAATCGGAGCAGATAGCTTCGATCCACGACTGGAGGGGAGACGGTGCTGCGGTGATTGAACTCATAGTGATGTTCCTTTGTGTTTCTGCACTACGGGATTCGTAGTTCGGCAGCGGCGCAGGCTGGGCAGTGCAAGCGCACCGCTAAAACCAACCTGTCCGCTGCCGAATCCGATGCCGCATTGAAGTGAAGGGCGGGCCGGTGTTAATCAGCCCGCCCTTCGTGTTGTCCCCCTACCTTTCAAGGAGGCGGTGGTGGTGGCATATCATTCACAACCTCATACTCACGGTCGCTGACCGCCGATGCCACGACGGCTGCCTTGGGTTTGCTGCCCGGCTTGCGCCCCGGTTTGTTGTAGGACTTTCCGGGAGGGTAGGGAACCGGTTCGGTGTGCAGCCATGAAGCAAACTGCCCCGGCAGGAACCGGTCTGACACATGGAAGTAACTGTTACGACTCTTGGCAAACCGGAAGCCAGCATCCCTCAGCATCTTATCATTTCTCAGGTCTGTCCAGAGCAACCAAACCCAAGTCCCTTCAACCTTGTGTGCAATGCCATGCTTTGTCAGCCAGTCCACCACCTCGGTTGATCTCGCCTTGGTTCTCATTGTCTCCATCCTTTCCTTTCGGTTTTGGGTTGCCCGGTTTCACCGACATGACCAGAACTCCATTGCCTTTGGAGCTTGGCTTGAACCGTCGGATGTGCCGGTTGGTGGTGCTCACGGCAGTCCTTGCAGATGCTCCATGCCGGACACAAAGCCCAGCAGGAATGTGAACACAAGGGCGATGACGAACACGACCGCCACTATCGCGATCGTGGTGTAGTCTGCGTTGTTCTTCTTGGCGTTGAGCTTCAGATACTCAATGCGGTCAATGCGATCTTTCATAGTTGTTAGTAACGGTCATGCACTGTGAACGGTTCGGCCCAGAAGGCGCGTCCGATTTTAACCAGCGTCCAGATTGAACCCTTGGGGCTGATGATATACTCCCGGTTGAAGGCACCCTTGCCAATCGACCAGCCTAACTGGAAGAGCCGCACGCCCAGACCGAGTGTGATGCGGTGGCTTTTCATACTGGTGGACAGCCCGACTGCTCAAGGAACTCGGCGTGTGCATTCATCAGGTTGTCAACAATGTCCTCGCTGCCTGGTCCCATGTCGTATCCTTCACGGTTGAAGTAGTGAAGCACGTCGATCATGGCCAGCTCGAAGTCGCCGGAGTTGGGCATCCCAATATCAGGACTCACGTTCATGCTCCGGCTTTGACGGAGCAGCAGCTCGCCATTCTCGGCGCGCTCCTTGTTTTTCAACCCGTTGCAATCTTCTCCGCCTTCGGGGTTCCAGACGGGTTTCTCAGGTTCATCAATCATATAATTGTATCGTCAGAAAGGGGCGGCCCATTGCTGAGCCGCCCCGGTTTCGTTTCAACCCTGCGCTTAGGTGCCGATGGTGATGGTCAGCACCGGCTGAGCGTGGAGGGGGTTGCTCTTCTTGATGTAGAGCGTCCCGACGACCGCATCTTTGTCGTTGCCGGACGGCACGAACTCCTTGAACCGGGTGGTGCCGGGAGTCTCCTTGTCCTTCTGAAAGACGAGGACGAGCGACGCCACCTTGCCAGTGGACGGGGTTGCGGTTGCCGGTGAGGGAGACGTAGTAGTAGGATTCACTGTGTAGCCTTCTAACATGCCCTGATTAACCGACCGCCATTTGTTTATAGGGCGTAAACAACTGCGGTTCATTCCAACAAGGAACAAAGAGGGCACTGTAATTCAACCCGCAATTACAGTGCCGTGCTTAGTCACTCGTTTGCCCGGACCATTTTCCCCTGCGCTTCCCGGTTGGTCTTCCTGCTTCTGAAGAACATGGAACCGTGGGCCTTGAGCAGGGCCATTACACGGCTGTCCTTCCAGAACGTAGCCTGCCGGTGGGCCACACTCATTGGCAGTCCCGCCTTCCGAAGGATTAGGAATCGGTAGTAGTGGGGCACGCTTTTGTGAATCACTTTCCACCTCCCGTCTTGGTCTTGCGAACCGCTACGTGGTGGGCCTGACGCTGCGTCAGCTTGACCGGCTCCCCTTTTACCACATGAGCCTTGGCGATTCGCCGCATTTCACTGACCGCTGCCCTGCTGAGGGGGTCAACGAACTTGGCCCGCTTCCGCACCTTTGTTGAGGTGTGGGCACTCATGCTGTTGACCCCCGCATTCGTTCCTGAGTGTCGCCCCACCAGTTCGGGCACATCGCCTTCACGGTGTCGGTGTCCATCAGGAGGAACCGCTTCGGACGCCGGTCGCCCATCTGCTCGGCCCGTTTGATGCGGTCGAACTGATCCTCCGGCGAGGCGATCATTGCCGCCTCGAAGTGGCCGTTGTCCACCACCGCAATCAGCGTCTTGCCCTTTGGGATGTCAGTCCACAAGGGCTGCGTCTTCACTTCGACTGCACCCGCAGTCTTAATCAACCAGTCCGCCTTGAGGCGGGTGTTGTCTGTCTCCAGGTAGTAACCCATATATCCGCTGTCCTTTCTTCGTTGAGGTTGACCGTCAGCAAGTCCGAAGGGGCGGAGGCTTTCCCCCACCCCCTCGATTTACAGACGCTCTGCTACTGCGTTGTGGCCGCCATGCGGTCGGCCATCGCTTCCAACTTTGCCTGCTGCTTCGCCAGTCGTCGGCCCGTCAGGCGGCCTGTGCTCTTGCTCCTGTGTATCTGCGAGGCGAGCCGGTCGATGGCCCGCCCCAGCTTTTTTCTGTAACTGTCAGTCATAATTGTATCCTTTCAGTTGGCATGTTTCCCGAGGTGGCAGGACGGGGAATTAAAAAAGCTCAACTGATCGCGCGGTAAAGAATCCGCCCGGAACCCTTGCAGACAAGTCTCCGTCTTCTGTAGGGTCAATTTTCATGAGTTCACCCGGCTTGCCGGGGACATCGAAGTAAAATCGGACGCTCGCCGTGCTTAGGCGCAATCCGTCAACCTCTTCGCGTATCAGTCTTAGAAGCCTAAGCACATGGATTTCCTGAGTGGTAACAATGTTACCCGCTCTTCCTGAGCGGATGAAGTCCATGACTTGAACGGCTTGGTTTGCGTGAATCTCCGCCGGGAAGGTTTCCCTGTCTTCCGGGGTGTGGAACTGGTAAACAAAAACGGACAGACACTTGCCGCCGATTTTCAATTTGCCAACCCGAATCCCTGTTTTTGAATGTGCTTTTTTTGTTTTCATCCTGTTCCTTTCAACCCTGTTGCATAAGGCACGGGAGTCTTTCACCCATGCCCTATGTCCAGAGGGCGCAATGAGGCTTGCGCCGGGCCGTTGCGCGACTAGTCCGTGGTCTTCACGAACCGGGTCACGATGTTGTCGCTCTGCGAACAGACCCCGACTACGAGCCAGCACCGTCCCGACCCATCCTCGCGCTCGACCCCGTTGACCTGCCGAAGGCGGGCCGCTACCAATCCAGACCCATTCGCCAAGGCGGCGAACATCGTGTGCTTGGTGGTGGTCATCACGTTCTTATCGAACGACTCCTCCGCATCGAAGTCATCGGCTGCCAGCTTGGCGGCGTAGTCGGACTTGCCGTCGGCGAGCCACCACGTGTCTCCGAACTCGGCCACCGGGAGAAAAACCCCGGAGTCGGTGTAAACCGAGAGGCCATCATGCGTCAGATTCAACACGCGGCACTCCCGAATTGCACCAGACATGACGAAATACCGAACTTTCTCACCCGTTGTGAGCTTCAACACCTTCTGATTCACTTCGACTTTCACTGTGATTCCTTTCTGTTGGACGTTGACCGCAAGCAGGTGTGGCCACACGAGACCGGGAACCTTCCCGACCCCATGTGGCCGACCTACCGACGCTCAGATACCGCTGAGAGCCGTGGCGATGGCAGCCTCATCCTTCGCCGCTTCCGCCGCCTGACGGGCGGCGAGCAAGGCCATCAACTCCGTGGTGGACAACTTCGTGTAGTCAACCGCAGGAGCCGCCTTCGGCTTGGGCAGTGTCACAGCGAGAGTCTTGCTGTTCGAGGGGATGAGGACACAGGTGACGGTCCCGCTAGGAGAGCAACTCACCGATCTGACAAGCATGGTGCCGTTGGCCAGAATGGCGGCGGTCGGACCGGCGAGTTTGCCCGACTGTTCCCGATGGAAGGCACCATAGTGCTGTTTGGCGTAAGCCAAGGTGCAGCCCGTGGCCTCTTTCCACTGCTTGCGAGTGGGGATGGAGACCTTCTGATTGCCGCTGGCGGAGACCGTTGCGACGCCGGTGAACGTGGAGCCGAAGATGGACACGGAGGTGCAGGTATTCATGGGGAAACTTACCGACGACTACGCTTGGCCACGGACAACCGTTGCATGAAATGCCACGGAAACCCATGTTCACCCTCTCGCCACGATGAGGCGCGTTTTTCTTGAGAGGGAACCCCCCAGCAGGCGAACCCGCTAGGGGGCGGAAAACTTCCTAAACCAGTCGCCCTTCGTGAGGACGGTGGAGTGAGCAAACGGACAGGCAAACCCGTCCCCTCGCCTCGCGTCGTTGCGCGGCGCACGTCTTTCCGTGCTGTCTAGTTAGGTAGGATGAGCCACTTTCGGACGTTGGAAGGACTAGCACCTTAGAAGCAAATTGCCCCAACGATGCGCTTTAGCCAACGCCTGCCTGTTGCCCGGTTGTAAGTCGGCGCACTTGTGACCCTTGCGGGCCATAAGCCAAGCTCCTTTATTTAACCACGGGATTCCTATTGTCCGTGGAGGTGATTCCCTAGATTCGTGATAGCCACAAGCGATTCCTTTCGCCTTCCTGAACGGTGCAGTTTTGCGTCACGCTGATTATTCAGTGACCGGCCTCCGCTGACATTTGAACGTCTGACCTTTCTCACCACGTATCCGACCCATAGTCGTTTTCCGTGGTCATTTTGCCCCGACGTTTCCAAGCGACCCATAAGGTGGGTTGGCTGTCAGCCTAGCCGGATGTTTTAGCGTTAGCCATGAGGGCCGCAACTGTGATCCGAGCAGTGCTATCCGATAAACTTGCGAAGAGCGGGCCGACCGACTGGCGGCGACCACCGATTCAATTTTCATCGACCGGCACCCTGTTTTGAAATCTGTCACGGCGGACTTTTTGGCGACGTAGTCGCCGCGCGCTATGACGCGCCCGTTCTTCCCCTCAATGAAGGGGAGAGGGAAAGAAAGAGGGAAAAAAGACTTGAAAAGGGAAGGGGAAAGAGGGAGAAAAGGCCAATGTTTAGCGTTAACTTACTGTAAATGGCTCGGTGTTTCCTTTCCGACGTTCACTTCGACTTCAGAACCGCGCGCCTGAAGCTTGGTTTAACGTGTGAAGCTTTAGCTGGCGTCGTAGGCGTCCACCCAAGCTCGATTCGCTTAGCAGAGCGACACGCGCGAAACGGGAGTCCACGTTTGAGGCTTTACTTCCTAGCCTTAGAGAAGGGGTGGATTGACCCGCTTGGAAACGCACTCGGTAACGCGCCCATTTCTTACTCGGACGCGAGCAAACATGATGAAACGCCAATGTTTACGGGCATATCAAAGCGTGCAATAGGGGATAGGGTATCCCCTCTGGAACTCACACTGTGCAGGTGTCCTGCTTGCGGCACGGACCTGACCGCAAAAAAATGCGCGAGCGTGAAGCGCGTTAGATCGCCTGCCTGTCCGGGCGTTTAAGACGCGGGGGGCGCGGGGGTGGGCGCGGGTGCGCTCGTATCAATAGGTATGCCCCTCTGCGCGACTCAAGCCCCCTGCCCCTTACCCCTTTTTATACATCTTCAGACCATCAGCGGTTGGGTCAATGGTTTTGTCGGCGCGTTGATGGGCCTGTTGATCGGAGTAGGAGCCTTTGGAGTAGCGGACGGAGAGTTTGGCGATGTTGTGGTCGATGGTTTCCTGACGGGTGATGGCGAGGGATTGCCTGAGACCTTCGATGTAGAATTCGAGATCACCGAGTTCTTCGACGACATTTTCGAGGTCGATGGGTTTTTGGTAGATGACGTGTTTTTTGATGGCGTCGAGGAGTTCACCGGCTTCACCTGAGATGCCTACGGCCATGTGAAGGATGTGGGCTTGGGTTCCGGTCATCTCGTCTTTGATGGTGGCTCCGTTTTTGGAGAGGGCGGCGACGAGTTTAGCGTGGGTTAGGTCTTTAATCATTTGAGGGTTTGACTGGGGTGGGGTTGATTTTTAACGGCTTTGGCGATTAGGGCCACCGCATACCATTGGGCTACTACGATGAACTTTGAGATCATGGAATGGGACGACTTTGAGCCTTCGACTATGGCCAGGGATATGTCGATGAGATTAACGATAACGCAAATACTGGCCAACAAAGCAATTACAGTGGCGGTCAATTGAATTACAGCGTTTACAAGTTGAAGTGCTTTTTCAGCGAGGGGTTTAATTTTCATGTTTCGCTTCTTTCGCTTTCATCTCCTCCTCGTATTTTAAGGCTTTAGCCATGAGATCATCGAGGTTTTGAGCCTGATCCATTGGGTTGTTGCCCTTGAGCTTTTCGTTCTCCAGCCACGAATCCATGACCATGAACGTGTAGTTCATGTCGGCTTCAGTGATGAACACCTTGCGTTCTTCGGGTGGGGCTATCACTTGCATCGCTTGACGGGCGATCACGCCGTAGGCGGTCATCAGGGATGAATGGAGGGCGGCGTTATTGGCCAGCAGTTCTTCGCGGGTGGGGGTTTCGGTGGATGGATTCATTTTGTTTTATTGGATTGACCGTAAAATTCACTTCCTGCTCTTTTTCAGGATGGCCTCTTCCTGCGCGTCCAGGTAGTCGTCCTGCTGTTTGATTGCCTCTTCGGCCACCACGGGCACAAAGCCCTCCGGAAGCGGCTCCTTGGGCACCACAGGAATCCAGCCATGCCTTTCACCTCCAAAGATGGCTCCATTATCGTAGCAAACCTGGCATTTTAGCATGAATTCCATTGTTCCGCGATATTGTCCTGCGTCCTGACACATCAAAGAAAGGGTGTCGCGGCTGATTTTTGCAGGTCCGTGGACATCATTGAGGTTTTCAATGATCCTTCGTTCTTGCGACAACCGCGTATTGGTGGCGCTGATGATCTCGGTGCGTTCTTTGTAAAGCCCCTTCCATCCGTTGCTGATGCAATACTCGATGGTTGATGGAAGGTTCGCGGCGGTAAACTGCTTGGACCATCGACTGAAGGTGTTTTTCAATCCTTGGGTGGTGTAGGGAGTTTTCATCTCCCGCTTGTGTTCCAACCATTGAGTGATGGCCTGAACGCAGTTGTGGGTGCGAAAGCACTCGGGAAGTTCTACGCCTTGGAAACTCCAATCCGGTTTATCCGTTACCACGACTTCTAACTTTGAGACGGTTTCCTCCTTTTTCTTCGGTTCGGAGTTAAAAGTTTTAAGGGTCGCTCTCTTCTTCTTTTCTGCTTCTGCTTCTGCTTCTGCTTGTCTTGACAAATCTTTACCAGTTTTGACATCTTCTGTAACTGCTTGCTTTGCACGATGTTCCCGCTGTTTTATACGGTTGTATTCCCTTCTTTCGTCCTCATCTTTCATGCTTCGATAGATAAAATGAGAGACAACGCGGTATGCAAATTGACCTTCTTTGACAAGTCTTCGACCATCTTCGTCTTTATTTCGACTCGAAGGATCGGGTTGGCAGAGCCGGTCAATCGCCTCCACCATTCTGGATTTGTCGCAACCGATCACGGCGGCCAGGATTGTCGGGTTTAATTCCACCTGTTCTTGCACCGTGTTGGCGATCACGTAAGCCCACACCGCAAACACATCCGGGCCTGCGCCAACCATCGAGCCGTTAAAACAGCTTGAGAAAATCTTTCCGTAGCTCACTTGGAACCCCCTTTCATGGTCAACGTCGCCTTGCAGTGGGGGCACCGGATGGTTTTGGGCATCCAATGCTTGTGATTGTTGAACACAATCCCGCAGCCAAGCTGGGCCAAGGGGATTCCCACCACGCCGAGAAGACTCTCATTCATACACTCCAAGCACATATATTCAGTGTCCTTTAGCTCGCCGGGAGCTTCGCCTGACTCCACCACTTTCCATCTTCGTTTTGACATTGTTTGACAATAATCAAATGTCAAACTTTGTCAAGACGCTTTCAGGTTGTTGCACTTTGGGCACGGTATGCCCCGCCTGATCTCTGTGTAGGTTGAAGCCGTCTTCCATTCTGATCTGGTTCCGCAGAAGTTACATTTGTAGAGGGCCATATACGACGGGCCAACGCACGGGTTGTGCCCCAAGTCGATCGCGTGCATCCTCCACACCCGGACTGCCCGGACTTTCGGCGGGGCAATCTCCAGCATCACAGCCTGTTTTAATCTGGTCTTCATTACGATCCTCATGGCTACTTTTTTTGCGCTTGCCCCGTCCAGTTCCACGGCACGGTAAGGTTGCCCATGTCGTCGCACGGGATGGTGGCCATGTTGTTTTTTCATAGAGGGGAAATTAGCGGGCGAGCCATTCCTTGACCGTTGCACCCAGCGCGAAAGCTAGAGCGTAAAAGAAAATGCGCTCCTGCGCCAACATGCACCTATACCATCTGCAACGGCGGCGGCGGTTACGGTGGCGTTTCACAGAAGTTCCTCCGGCCAAGCGGCGATGATGGCGTCCACAATGGCGTTGGTGATGTCGCTATTCACAGATTCTAGCAGTTGCGCTGTTTCAATCGCCGCGATGGTGGACTTCCATCCCGATTCGGCGGCACCGGCACAGGCGGCGATGTAGGTTCGGTCTGACGGCGTGCTGATGAGTTGGCTACCGAAGTTTCCATCATGGCGCGGCCCGAGCACAACCTTGTAACCGCACATGAGATCAATATACGGATCGTATTCAATTTCCTTTCCAGCTTTCCATTCCCACGTTCCCTGCGTCCTATTCTCCGCGAGCGCGAGGTTTGCAAGGCACTTGGCCTTGATCTTTTCGAGGTGTTCGGTGGTGGTCATTGTTTGTTCTCCTTATCAAACACGCCCATTAAGTAGAGAGTGACGATGAATGTCATAAACACCCACCATAGAGCTGCGCCTGCGTAGATAATGTATTCGCCTAGAAGTGTAGGTGTCATTGTTTGTTCCTTTCCTTGACGTGAGGGAGTTGGTTGTAGATGTGTAACAAATCTTTTTCAAACTGCGTGCTATCACTGCTTCTAACCAAGATCAGGGCGCAGAAGTTGTCAGCTACTACGCGAAGCTTCTCGTTCTCGGCGCGGAGTTCGGCTAGATACTTACCGCCCGTTCCGTTTACTTGTGCGTCGATGTTTCTGGCGCGTTCACGTTCAAGTTCGGCGCGCACTTGGTCACGCAATGGGTCTAACCATGCGCTGCTGCCAACAGGGTGGGGCGATTGAGTCTCAGTGTTCATCGTTGCCTTTCTTCGCCCCACCCTGCGGCAGAGCTTTGTTGTTAGGCCGATAGCAGATGCTTTCGATATGCTTCTCGCGTTCAGCGGGATTGTTCATCAGGTGTTCTATCCACACTGCGGGTTCAAGCGTGGCGGTGTGTTTCCATCCTGGGTGATCCACATAGCAGCTTGCTTGGTCGAGATAGACGACGTGTGTTTGATACGGCTTCCGCGTGCTTTCAAATACAAAGACGGTTGCTGCGAGGTTGTTCGTCCTCGGCCTAACCATGCGCTGCTGCGAACGGCGGGTAATTGTCTTAGCTGGTTTCATCTTCAAATGTGTCCTCTATGTCAGGCTCTTCGCCCTTGTATCTTGGGATGGTGTAGATCGACTCGCATTCGAGGCAGATAAAGCTTCCGTTAAGCCTGCCTTGCATCAGCTCTCCGCAGCATTCCGGCCACGGTTCACCGTTGACCGGCTCCTCGTAATCGCGCTCTGGAACCCTTGGCATAAGAGAACTCAAGCCCGCCTCCATACTCGGGCTTCGTTGGCACCCGTCTTGACTTGCGCCATCCTCCATCCCTTGCGCCTGCCCATCTGCACGATGGCGTTGGCCTCGGCCAGGTTTACCACCACGCTTTGACCGGGATTGATGGTGTCCAAACCCTGAGTCCGGCGTTTCCAACCGCGATCAGGAGGGGGTTCAATGCCCACCTCAAGGTTCATTTTCAAAGGCTTTTTCATCCGGATTTAATTTACACTTACGCTCACACTTATACTTACGACAGTCAATGGGAAAGTTACGGAAGCGGCTTGTGGGTGTGGGCTTCAAAGCGAAACAGCGGCTTGTTGAAGGTCAACATGAACTCTCCGGTGGCCCCGCCGCGTTGGGCCGCGACAAGGCATTTGGTCGCTGCGATCGGAAGCTCGATCTGATCCTCGTTCCCGTAGAGGAAGATCACGCAGTCGGCGTCCTGACCGATCGACCCTGATTCCCGCAGGTCGGACAGCTTTGGCTTGCGACCAGTTGACTTCTCAAACTCCCGGTTGAGCTGCGCCAGAGCAATTACAGGAACCTTCAACTCCATCGCCATGTCCTTTAAGCCTTTGCTGATCGAGCTGATCTCCCGCTCGCGGGAACTGTTCTTGCCTCGGGACTCGGTGGTTCCCTCCATGAGTTGCAGGTAGTCCACCACGATCAGCTTCACTCCGTCCTCAACCACCATTCGGCGAGCGGCGGCCCGCATCTTGGATATGGGGATGCCTGGTTCATCGACGATAAGCAGCGGCCACTTTGAGATTGCCCCGTTGGTATCTCTGAGTCGCTGAATCTTCAATGTTCTTCGGCGCTTGTCAGATTCATTGATGGCGTCGTCAGGGTTGAGGCAGGATGGGTTCTGAATCTCGTGGGATGGAACATCCGACTCCCTGCCAAGTGACCGCTCATTTAGTTCATCTCGTGGCATTTCAAGGGAGAAGTAGGCAACCGGGCAGGTATGGTTCCCCTTGCTGTCGGTGGCTGCCGCGCAGTAGTCGGCAGTCTGCAAGGCCAGGCTCGATTTACCCCACTTGGACAGGGCTGCAAGAACGTAGAGCCTGCCGGGCCGCCATCCGTTAATCATCCCGTCGAGCTTTGGTATGCCGGTGGCCAGACCGATCGTGGCCCCCTTGTTCTTGGAGTTGTTGATTATGGCATCAGTAACCCGGATAAGTGACTGCTTTCTGGACTCCTTGCCGTTCGTTATCCGGAGATCGCGGATGGCCATTATCTCCTTCTCAACCGACTCCATCAGGGCGTCAACCTCACCTTCATGGTCATGAACCCTGCCTAAAACGCCCGTGCAGGTCTGAAGCATCCTCCGAAGAACGTGTTTCTCCCGGATTATGTCGAGGTAGTAGGCGAGGTTTGCCGCGCTTGGAACCGCGTCCATCAGGCCGGATAGGTAAGAAAGACCACCAATTCCCTCCAGCTTTCCACAGTTATGCAGTTCTTGCTGCACTGTAATTAGGTCAATCGGCTTACGCGACTCCTGCATCCTTACCAGAGTGGAAAACAATTCCTGATGCCGCAAGTCGTAGAACACATCGTCATGCGGCTTTACCTTCTCCAAGCAAAGGTTAATGCACTCGGAAGGGGAAAGCAGAATGCAGCCAAGAACTCCCTGCTCGGCCTCTATGGAATGAGGCGGAAGACGGTCAAGCTTGGACAGGTCAACAGAGGCGGTCTTTTGCCGCAGCGGCTTTTTCAGATCGGGCACTGGTAGGTAAACATGATTGAAGCCAGTCATATTTTTTCGATTACGATTTCAGTTCTTGGATTTGATTTACAGAGAACCTGTTTAACTAACAGGTCGATGGTCTTCGGATCGTCCGACGGGATCAGTCCTGCGTATCGGCACGCATCAATGAAATACTTCGGCGTCAGGTTGTCGGGGTCGATGAGCCGTGTTCGATAGCTCGTAACGCTGACGCGAAAGCGCTCTGAGTTTGCTTCTTTTCCCTTAGCCTTCCCCAAGGGTTCATCGCGAACAGCCGGTTCAGGCTGGGTATCTTTCGGAACACCACCAGCCGGATGGGATAACGGATAGGAGTTTTTCCGCAGGAAATAATCACTGGCATTGGGAAACCTTTTCTTCAGTTCGTTGTAGGAAGTTGCTGGCACAAGCGGGTTCATGGTTTTTCAAAACGGAACATCATCTTCATCCGGTGGCGGAGCTTTGACGGTGGAAGATTTCGCACGCGGAAGTTCAGCTTGAGGCGGGGTGGATTTTTTCTCGGTCGGAACAATCCCCTCAAGGGTGTAGTTGAAGGTTACTATCTCAAGGTTTGCAAAAGGCTTACCGCCATCGCGCTTGGATTCTACTGCGCGAGCAGAAGCCTCTCCGAAAACTGAGATCAAACGGCCAGCCTTGATCTCCGATACGGCCCCCTCAATGTCTCGTGGGTATAGCTTCACATTCACCCGTTCAGTGAATTGTTTGCCCTCGTTTCCGTAGCTGGTCGGATCACCCGTAAGGGCGAATGCGACGAACGGCTTTCCACCAAAATCCGGGCTGATAATTTTTGCCGTCTCATGGACGACACCGACAAACATGCAGAGTGCTTTTTTCAATGTGTGCTCCTTTTGATAAATGATGGCAGACTTAATGGTATGATCTTGTTGCTATACCCCGGCCATTCCCCGGTGTGAAAGCAACGCGCGTAAGTGTCCACATCTTCCTGACACCTCTCTGAACCCCACTGTAATGCCTCCTTGTCGAGCTTGTAGCACGCAACCAAGTAGGGTGGGTTCTTCTCGATGGCGAAAAAGATGAACCCCTGCTTTCGGTTCTCCATATCGCAGAGACGGTTCCATGTTTCGAGATACCATGCCGCCTGAGAGGCGTATCTCAAGTTGACCAAATCTTTGGCGAACGAATCAGGGCTGGCATCCTGCGTGGTCTTGAAATCAATAAGCCAGGGAATCTTCGGGACGAAATCAAGCCGAGCCTTGCCTCGGATGGGACCGTGAACCGTGTTTATCTCGGCGAACAACGACACCTCGCTGTCGCCCTCCATTATCAACTCCCGAACCGATGGATTGCTGGCTGCTGATTTAACCATCGCCATGACCGACTCGTAGCCGTCTTTGCCGGTGCGTTGAAGCACAAACCGGCCTTCCGATTCCTGACCCTTCCTCCACGCCTTACAGTAGGATGAGTTGCCGTTCCACGGAATCGGATCGCCTTCCCTGATCTCGCCGCTCTTTACCAACGCATTACCCTTCATGGCCGGGTATGTGTCTGGAATCACAGCGACCTCCAGTGGCGGAACCTCCGGCTGGAGTATCATGTGATGCACCAGTGTTCCGATAATCATGGCGATCGACGGCTCCCGAACCGCTGACAGATAGGACAGACCATGAGCAGGGGTGGGATGGAGTTCCTTCATCAGGGAATGGCTCAGCGCCGTTTCCTTGAAATAGGCGGCAGATGGAAGGTCGAAAAACACTCCGGTCTGACCGCTCTCAAAAAGCAAGGGTGTCATTACTTTCCTTCCTTAATCGCCTTCAAGTTCTTGTCCCAATTCCGAACAAGGCTGGAAATTGCGGACGGCTTGATGTCATTCACTTCACCGATTGAGCCAAGCGAATCACAATCAACGAAGGTGGCTTGAACATAAACCATTACCACATCCTCAGAAACAGAATCACGGGCCATCAGCGAGGCCAGCTTTTGCAGAGTGTTGTCCGTCGCCGGTAGGGTGGTGGTGGCTGCTGTTTCAGTTCGTGTGATTGGAGTCGCCATTACAGGCTCGGCCTGCGCTGTGGGTGCTGTAATAATTTCTTCAGGTGGAGGGGCGATGAAAGCCATAGCGGGCACTTGAACTTCCTGCTCAACCTTGGCCTTCTTGGCTGTGGAGAACCGTTCCTCTTCCTCGTCCTCTTTGGACATCTGGTCGCGAACTTCCGGGCTTAGCGGCAGCCATTTGCTCATGCGGCGGAAGGCGGTTTTCTTCGCCATCTCGTTCCAGTTGGTAAGCCAAGGGTGGTCTTTGCCATACTTGACCGCAGCCTTGTATCCCTGACTTCCATTCATCACGTCTTCGATCTCGCTCACGCTCATCACGTCAACCTTCTCGCCTCCGTCCTTGAGCTTCGCCATCGCATACACCGCGAAAATGATTCCAGCTTCGGCTGGCTTCTCGTCGTCGCGCCGGAGGAACCAGGGAATGTGTTCAAGGAGCGCACCCTTTGAATACTTGAACAAGTCGCCTTCACGGACAACATCAGCGTGCAGGTAGGACACCACGCCGCTGTTGTAGGCGAGTTCGGCGATGCCTTTGTAATCGACGATCAGGGTGCAGACAGTGACCCCGCGACGGTTATCCTTGAACGGAATCAAGTGCGCCCGTCGGCCATCCGGTTCCAGACCCAAGGCGGAAAGATCGAGAAGGCATTTGAAGAATGATTCCGGCTCGCAGTCCGCCAGTGCGGGAGTCTTGGTCATTGCCGTGATGGCGACTCGGGCCATCCGCTCAGCCTTCATGTGCTTCGGCAAAGCTTTGGCGATCTCTGCTAAAAACTTTGGATTCTCAAGGTGATCCCTGAGTGTGCGTTTGCGTGGAAGTGCCGGGTCGTTTGTTGTTGCGACTGCTGTTGATGTTGCGTTAGTTGACATGGTGTTATTTTGTTTGCCGTTACAATTTATTGCCGTGGTCGGAATGATTGTGGACTACCTGTATAAACCAACCGCGTCTCACAACTCCACTCGCATCTATCCCTGATGACCCCACGGCTAGCCATTCATTATGGTGTGAGAAAAAATATCCGAGCGATTCCATAAGACTTCATCGTTTCGCCTTTCTTCCGAGGTGTCCCACTATGCAGTCCTCCAGAACGATCTTGATGGCACCCCTGCAAGCCTCCCCGCTGTCCGTCCGAAGACGCCGTGATGTGATCTCCTTCTGAACCAATCTTTCAACGGACGGTTCAGGCTTCAGACCCCAAAAGGTTTTTTTCTTCTGAGCAGTGGTGGTGGTTTTCTTGGGTGACATTGATGTTGTGGTTGTCAGAATACAGCCATAAACATGACTGTCCAGAACAAATTGTTTACTTTGTTAAACAGATTTAACCCAATCATGCGGCAAGAAGCAGCTTCGCCGCCATGCTCTGACGGTGGGAGTCGTTCAGGTGTCCGTAAACTTTGCCGAGAAGAATCCCTCCGTCCCGGTGGCCAAGCCATGCGGCGATGGTCATGAAATCAATCCCCGCCATGACGCACTGGCTGGCGAAATAATGGCGCATTGAATGCCAGCCGACGATGCGCTCCGGCTTGGTGGCTTTGCGGGCAATGGCAAAGCTTGCTTCCATTCCGCTTGACGGGATGTCCCCTCCCCTTGGTGTGGGGAAAAGCCAAAGCGAGTCCGGGTCTTTGCGGGCCTTCATTTCTGCCATCAGTGATTCAAGGGCTGGATTAAAATCAACGTATCGTTCCAGTCCGTTCTTTGACTTCCTGTATCCACCGATGCAAACCCGCCGCATGGCCGTGTCCACGTCAGACCAAGCTACAACCAACGCCTCCGATCGTCTTGCGCCGGTGGAGGCCAGGAATCGGACGAAGTCGGAAAGAAGCTGACCATTCATCATGTTGGCAACTGCGTAGTCACAGAGGGTCTGTATCTCCAGGGTGGTTGGAAGGGGTCTGCGATCGGATTTGTAGGGTAGCGCAACCACTCCATCCAACGGGTTGTTGGTCATACCAAATTCGATTCGGCAGTGTTTCACCAAGTTGGCCAATACCACTAGCTCGTGGTTCACCGTCCGGCCACAGACCCGATCAATCCTCTGCCGTCTGGATATGTGGGAGCGAACATCCAGCGGTTTGATTTTGTCCATTGTCTCTGACGAGAATGACTTGGCCAACGACCTGAGACACTTGGCTTCACCGCGAAGAGTGCTCACCCTTTTGCCGTCGTGCATCGACCGCTCATGAGCAAGGTAGTGGTCGGCAGCCACCCGGAATGTTGGCTGCACCTTTGAGACCACCAGCTTGCCATCACGCCGTTCCGCAATCATTTGATTCATTGCGACTACGGCTTGGGAGACAGTATTGACCCCCATCAGTGGAACCTTTCGGACCCTTTTTGTTCCGGTCGTATAGTCCATCAAGCTCATTTGAGCGTAGTAACGGTCGGATCGAATCCAAAGACCCCTGATCGGCCTCTTTCGACTGTCGGTAACTTTCACAAAACTTTCCCTTCCTCGCAGAAGGACGGGTATCTTGTGGGCAAAATCGGTCTCTACTGGCGGCAATAATGTTTCATTCATGGTTTTAAGAAGTAGCACCAATCGTTGATCGGAAGCAAATAAAAGTATTTAACATTGGCATAAACGATTGATAACAAGGGGAATTCAATCCCCGTTTCGTATCATGTCGGTGGCGCATTTCGGATCGCATGAGTCCTTGTCTTTGGTGAGTTCTCAAGCTACAAACGGCCCAGAAATGAACACAAGCAAGACGATGAGCCGCGTTAGGCTCAGGATCAGAAAGCTGATTCTGAGGACATTTATGGTATCGTGGGCAATGTTTCTTGGGGCGATAACGAAGTGCAGTTACGGAACCGAAAATTGCTTTTTGGTTTTGTGTCGGGCAGCCCTGTCAACCTTTAGGTTGCTGGCGACCAAGCGCCGGTCAACGAAGCTTGGCATTGCCCGGATTCGCCACTGCGCCAAAAGGTGCCCGTTCTACGATTCAGCACGAAAAACCTGCGGACAATTTGGGGCCGTAACCTACGTGTTTGGAATCCATGAACCGTCGGGTTGCGGTTGCTACATGCCAGCAAAAGTTCCAATTCCGGAGGCGACGTGTTGGTTGAATGAAAAAACGAACGGTCATTCAGGCTGGCCAAAGGAACTTCAATGAGTAACGCCGCATTAAATGTGGAAGTCGTAACCAACAAAGCGTTTGACGAGGTTGCCAAAAAGCTTGGCTTGGATATAAGGGGTGAGCAAGCCACAGACGCCAAGGACTTGGTAGGCCACCTTGCAGAGCAGGGGATTGTGGAGTTGATTGTTGTGAAATGGTTTCGCGAGTTCGAGTTGATCTCAGCCCGAAACGAGGAGTGGAGCAAGTGGATGAAGGAGATCACCGATAACGGGTGTCACGTAAAGCCGGAAGTTCTCATCAAGTATGACGAGCACCGCAAGCTGCTTTCCGATCAATTGGTATCCCTCGGCAGTGTAATCATTGAGCATGTCAGAGGAATGGGAGGAGCCAAGAAGGTTACGTCGAGAGCGAACTCATTCGTTCCAACCCTCAACCCGCTTTCAGTCTCTATGGCTTCGGGAAACCCTGTAATTCTGCCTGGGAAAACCCCAACCGTTCATGAGATTTCGTCGGCGCTTCATCGCGTAAGCGGCCATAATCCATGAAAACTCCGATCGACCGGTTCCCACCATTCCTTTGCCGAGCCTTCGCGCATGTTCGCAAGCGGCCAATGACTCGGGAGGAGATAGCATCGAAGGCTGGATTAACCATCCGCATGGTTGATCGGCTTTCAAAGCTGGCAACGTGGAAAGGGGTTAAGGTTGGAGTAGCCTTCAGATTCTCTGAAGCCTGCGGGGTTGACTTGATCCATCCACGAGCTGCGGTCAGGTTCCTGAAGCACAAGCGCAGGAGTCATTGGAGCTACACGCCCGCATACAAGGAGATGTTCGATCGCCTGCTTGCCGCTGGAACGAAAGCCATGAAAGACGGCTCAAGCTAAATCTGCACGTCCACAATTGAGGCTCTTCGACCCTCACTGGGTTCATTTCCCCCACTGTATTCCTCCGCCATCTCGGAGTAGATAACGTAGCTGATCGCGTCCCAGACGTGCTTGTTCTCATCCCCTTTCGGGATCAGCAGATTGCTGTTCCTGTTATTAGGACGACACAATTCCCGGAACATCTGGATAGCGTAAGTGCATTGGGCGGAAACATGGATTCGGTTACGGGCCACCATGTCGGCAACCAACTGAAGACGCTTACGCATTGAGTTGGGAAGCTTGGCCTCAAAAGCGAATTGAAGGCTAAGTCGGCCACCGGCAAAGCTCTCAACGATAGAAGCCTCAGTCTGTGGAGATGATGACCGGAAAGCATCAAGAGAGGAATCGGCCCAGCTAATCCAGCGAACCTTCTTTCCGATCAACGCCTCAATGGCGTCCATCTTGGATGCAAATATCTCGGCGAAATCGGAAAGGAGCATGTCCTCCTTCAGGCTTACCAGCTCGTCAAGAATGTCCCAGTTTACCTCCCCGTCGCTTCCGATCCGCTTCTGCATAATCACAGCGGCGTGGTTCACTTGGCCTGTGTCGAATCCGCAATACAGGGTTGTGCATTTCTTCGACGGGTTGAGGTATTCCCATTCCGCCTGTTCAATTCCTTCACAGTTTCCAATTACGTGTTGGTTGGAGAACATAGGGAACCACCTTCCTGAACGCCCTGTCTTAGTCCATTTACCAAGCACGAACCGATCATACTCATCCACCTTCCCGTAGTAAGTGGCCTTCAGGTCTGCGATCTGCTGTGGATCGACAAACGGGTTGTCATCAAAGTCGAACTCAAAAAGTTTCAGGCCGCGCTGTCTTCGGCGGAAACGCTCACGATCGTTGTCGGTTCGGCAGTATTCCGGAAACGATTCCATTATCCGTTCACGAAACCAGATGTCGTATGCGAAGTGGTCAACGCCTTGTTCAGGTGGATTGGTGTCGCTGATCCACTGGTGGCAATCATAGGGAAGACCGTAGTTTCGGAGCTGCTGGATGCTCAGATCAAAAACGCTTCGGCTTTGGAAGTTCTGAAGCTCAGCAAAGTATATCATGCTGAAGCGGGTGTTTAAAAGCTTCTCGGCAATGTCATCGTCAAAGTCCAGTGAATGCAGCTCGATCCTTGATTCACCACCCCAGTAGTTCCGCATGGTCAGGTAGTGCATCCGGGTGGCTCCATCAATCCGTGGACCGGCCACCGAGTTCTTGGAGTCAGACTTGTTTCTGGTGTATCCAAATTCCTTTCCGTCCTGTGTTTCAAGTCCGGCCTCCATCCACTCCTTCATGGCGAACCCGGTCAAATCTGCCCACACGCCACCTTTCCCCGCCTTGATCGTCTTGGTGAACATACCAATACGGGCATCAGGGGTAGTCCATGCGTGCTGGATGATCCGGTGCATGGTTGGAACCGTCTTGCCTGTAAGTCGAGGCCCAGTCACCAAAACATATCTGTCAGTGCATCGGAACACCTCAAGCTGCTTGGGAGACAGATTTGGCTCCCATAGTCCGGATTCGTTGGTTGGCATTTAATATCTTGCGATTGCTGTAATTTCCTTTGTATCTTTACGACTGCAACACGCAAATGGAATCTATTTATGGATGCAACTAAAACGCCAAATCAATCCGTAACCGAAGCCGTATCCGACATGGATGAGGGGCAGGAGGTGACGCTTGAGATCACTGGCAAAGTTGTTGTGTCCGAGGACGGGACCAAAAGCATCAATGTGACCGATTGCCGAATGGAGGATGAGAGCAGCGAAAGCGCAGAGCAGGAGAAAGCCGAGAAGCCCGCCGCACTGCCTCCAGGCATGAAATCCATGTTCAAGGCCAAGCCCTCTGATTCCAGCGCAGAATAAACAAATCCACATCGCACCACAAAAAGTCCATGAAATCAAACCGACTCATTCGTTTAACGATCCTCGCTGCGGCAACCGCGTTGCTTGCATTCACCAAAATCTCCGCACAGGAAGACCCGTTCCCGCGTCTTTCCTACCCTATTGCGGGCGGGCTGAAGGTTCAGGTGCTTCCGTTCTCCTCGCCCAGCCCTGACGGAACGCTGTATGAATATGGTGGCGGGATCACAACCCTTGCCGCCTCAACCAATGGTGTTCTGGCGATCAATCGGGCCACTTCAGCCTTCACTCTTGAGAAGGTTACAGCGATGACCAACTCCTCGCTGTTCTACCTCGATTACTACATGACTTCGGCGAGTAAAATCGTGGCGGATAAGCCGCTTTACAAGAGTGCTCAAGCGTGTAGAGCAACGCCTTTGAACGGGAGCTTTGATCTCGACTTCCCGAGCATTAACGCAGTTTCATCTGCCGACCTGACAAACACTGTAACTGGAGCGCTCACCAACGACTTCGTCATCCTAGGACTGCCAGCAGCGCCGACGGCGGGCTTGGTTTACCAAGCCTTCGTGCTGTCGTCCAACAATGTGGTTGTTCGAGCCATGAACATTACAGCCAGTCCGGTTAATGCGGGATCGCAGACTTTCCGGATTCAGGTGCTCAAGTAACATTCAGACAGTGATTCCGGGTTCTTTTATCTAGTAAACAGCCGTCCATATTTCCCATGTCCCAGGATGTAACGTCACGAGTCAATGTTGTGTCCGGGACCAGGACGGTTGAAATACACCCATTCAGCATAGTTAGCCATGCCGGAGTTCTTACCTACAACGGTGGAACTGTCCATGCGAATGAAGAAAACAGCGATTACTACGTTGCTGTAACGTATGTTGGGCTGGTTCCAACCGGAGCCGCTCTAATCCATTCGTATGGTGACTCCAACACAATATACCTCGCTCGAATATGGGTTCGCGGCGGGAAAATTGTTTCGATAACCGACTACGATAACGCTCCTTACGCCTATGACTTGTCCCAAACGATTGCCGCACTAACTGCGCGCGTTACTGCACTTGAAACTGCCACGGCTGACGCCGTGATCTATATTGGGTCATTCTCCAATATGCAGGACTTTACACCTGTGCCCGCCTATGCAGACTATTTGTGCTTTAATGAGAATGTTGGAAATGCTGGCCAACTATGGCGTTGGACTCGCGGTTCAACTGCTGCTGTAAATGGCGTAACAGTTGTTGCAGACCCGAATCCGTCCACTGGACGCTTCATCCTGACCTCTACATTCTAAATGAAACACTTCTTAGCCTCTCTTCTTTTCATGTCCACGTTGTTGGCTACGACTGAGATCAACACTTCCCGCTCAACCACCTCCCTGGCTACGCTGGCTGCAATGGACCCAAGGAGCTACGGGGCGTTGAGCACGAACGGTTCCTACACCCTCACAGTTTTCGTTCAGTCCGTGAACGCCAACTACTCGATCACGAACATGGGCGCGAGTTGGACTGGCACTAATACAACCACGCTGATTGCCAGTCCGGCGAGCCGGTTTGCGTGGACGCAGGTTACACCTCCGTTAGCATCACAGCCGGTGACTCCACAAATGTTCGGTGCGACCGCTTATTCTGGTTCATGGACCGGATACCCCTACGAGAACAGCACGACCAACCAGCCGATCAACCCCGGCTCGGGAACATTCTCGCTCGCCGCGCAGTTCATCGCGCCCGACATGACGGTTCTGAGCTCGCAGGGCATCTTCAAGCTCCATCCGGCCACGGGCGGCAACCGCAACCTCGAAATCTATCTGTATCGTGGCGGCGGGCAGACCTACATCAGCACCCTCTTACGGAGCACAACCGGGGGCAGTTCCACCTCGGGTGGTCAGCCGGGAGCGGGCTTGGCACTCTACGCGGTCAGCCTCACCACGGGCACCTCTTACAGCATGGTGTTCACGCGGTCGGGAACCAACCGCGTTGTCTATCTCAACGGGTCGGTCCAAACCGCCGCCTCCGACACCAATCCGACCGCATGGACGGACGCCATCGGCTACGGCTCGGCGGTTGACTTGCAACTCGGCCTGACCTCATCCGCGCAAATCTTCACCCGACCGATCACGGACAGCCGTTACTGGACATCGGTTCTATCAGCCGGGCAGGCAGCAGTTCCGTTCTCCACGGCGGGCTATGCGGCGTCGCTGGCGAGCAGCATTCAGACCGACATGGTGGACTCAACCACGGCCATTCAGGCGGCGGTAGACTATGTATCATCAAAGGGTGGTGGCGAGGTATTCTTCCCTCCGGGAACCTACTTGTCGGGAACGATTCAAGGCAAATACGGGGTGACGTTCAATGGCGGCTCAGGTGTTCCGGCATATGGCAGCGGAATCTCGGGCAGCGGCTCGTCCATCGTCTCCATTGCGGGCACGACCAACAACCTGATCGAGATCAACGGCAAGCTGTCGGGCACGACTCCGACTCTCATCAACAGCTCCTACAATGACGGCAGCAGCTACACCAACTGGTATATGGCGGCGGGCGTCAAGAATCTGACGCTCAATACTTACGCCTCGCCCGGTGGCGCACCTGTATATGTGGCCTATGCCAACGCGGTGGACCTCTCCGACCTCACGCTCGATTCGACCGGGCCGATGGCCTACACGGTGTTCTCGAACTTCGGCAAGTTCCACCGCCTCAAGAGCCATTACGCAAAATACGGCATCGTGGCCAATGGCCAGTCGGACTCGCAGATCACCGAGTGCGATTACGGTGGCACGCCGCTCAACCTGTTCTGGTATGGCAATGGCGGGTTAATCCAGAACAATTTCATCTACAACACGTCGGCGACCAATGCGGCGATCACCGGCACAGTCGTAGCGGCGACCGACCTGTTCACCATTGCCAATCACGGTCTCTATAACCTTCAGCCGGTCTGGGCGTTCACCGGGTCGGGCACGCTCCCGGCTCCGCTAGTTAAGGACACGCTCTATTACGTCATTTGGGTCAGTGCCGACACGTTCAAGCTGGGCACCCGGATGGACCAGACGAGCGGCAATTCGCCGGGCGCGATGCAAGGCACCGGGGTTGATATCACCACGACGGGAAGTCCCGGATGGTATCTCGCTCCCGGTCACAGCGAGTCGGTAAACATCTGGAACGGCCAGTTGAATCTGGTGAGTGGAAACCGGTTTGACCAAAACTACAACTCGTCCATCTGGTTGATGTCGGATGCGTCATATCCGAATTCTGGAAGATATAACTCAGTCGTTGGAAACACGCTGATCGACAACGGCTGGAGCGGCCAGACTACGGCTCCGACGGTGTATCTGCAAAACTCGTCCAGTAATCTCATCACCGGAAACTCGATCACTGCTGGACATTCTACGGCTGTCGGAGCGGTGGGAATTCAGGCGGTGGCTTCGACCGGCCTGCAACTCTATCCAAACCAGTTCGGCTCGATCATTACGACTCCGGTGACAATCGACGGGTCGTCCAGTCTGGAAACGACGTTGGGTGGGAACCTGAGTTTATCAGGGACTTTAGGTGTCGCCGGGGTTTCAACCCTCGCAGGAGTCACTAACACGACCACAGGAATTTCATCGACGCTGTATGTAGGCGGCACCGCCACGCTGGCTGGGGCCGCAACGGTGGGGACCACTCTCGGAGTTACCGGCGCGCTCACGGCGGCGACGGTCAACGGGAACACGATCACGACCGGCACGGGCACGCTGACGATTGCGGCAGGCAAAACATTTACGGCAAGCAAAACCCTGTCACTGACGGGCACCGATTCGACCACGATGACGTTCCCTACGACCTCGGCCACGATTGCGCGCACCGACGCGGCGCAGACCTTCACCGGAACGCAGGCATTTGCAGGTATCACGTCCACCTCGGAAACCGTCACGGCGGCGACCAACGTCACCGCGATCACGGCGAACGCCAGCGGGACCGGATACCCGCTGATCCTCAACGGCACCACGACTTCATTTGCTCAACTAAACCAGTCGTATTCGGACACGTCGGGAAACAGCGCCGGAATCCTGTTCCAACGCACCCGAGGCTCCTCTGGAGCACAAACCGCCGTCCAGACCGGGGACAAGATTTTCTTGCTCACCGGGGCTGGATATAACAGCTCAGCGGGCTACAACTACAACTCGGGCTTCATTCAGTTGACGGCTCGGGAAGGGTTCACCAGCAGCGCGGGCGGAGCGGACATGACCATCTCAGTCACGCCCATCGGCGCTGTCAGTGCGGCCACGCAAATGGTGCTGAACGGCTCGAAGATCATCACGTCCGTCCCGACCGACACCTATGGCGTCATCGACGGAAGTGCGGCGGCGGCGAGCTATGTCGGGCGAGTCGTGTCCTCGGCCATCGCCTCCGCCAGCGCAGTGACCCTTACGAACGCCACGGCCACCGCCGTCACCAGCATCAGCCTTCCGGCAGGCGATTGGGATGTCGAAGGCAACGTCAACCTCAATCTCACAGCAGCCACGCAAACCGCGTGTGTCGCCGGATTGTCCACATCGGTTGCCACGCCGACCGATGGCTCGGAGGTTTACAGCGGTCTGCAAACGACCGCCTTGACCGCTGTGAACTCAATCACGCTCCCGCGAAAAATCTTCAACAGTAGCGGGACGCAGACAATCTATCTGGTTGTCAAACCCACTTTCACGGGCACTGGCGAGACCGGCTTCGGTTCCATCACCGCTCGCCGTGTCCGTTAATCAGGAGAACAAAATATGCCCAAAGACTTGGTAGTTAATCAGATCGTATCCGCGCAACGCAAGTTGACGCAGATCAACATCACGGGCCATCCGTTGACGCGGGAACTGGCCGGTGAGTTCGTGTTCGAGACCGTCACCCGCTATGCGGACGGCACGGTTACGAATGTCCAGAGTTCGGTGGTCAAGGTGGATGCCGCGCAACTTGGGACGGTGGTGACGCCGGAGCTTTACGCCCTGGTCTCCACCTTCGCCCACGCGCAGGCCGATGCGCAGGAAGCAGCCAATCCCTAACCCAAGAAAGACATTGAAACAAGTGCAAGAACACAACGACGCAATCGGAGGATCGGTAATGTTAATCGGAGGAATGCTGGTCCAATGGGTCCACGGGTTTGACGAAGTGTTCCTGTTCATCGCACACGGGGCCGGTGCCGTCGCCGCTGTGGCGGGCGCGATTTTGATAGTTCGCAAACTAATCCGTGACTTGGGGAAGAAATAACATGGACGACATCATTCACATCATCCCGGAGAAGTATCGCGGGACTGCGCTGGTCCTGCTCGCGGCTTCTCCTTACATCACGCGCGCCTATCACTCCGTCCGCAACGGAGGCGGATTGAAAGGGATTATCAACTCGATCTGGTTCGGGACTAACACCGACGCCGCACTCAAGGCCGAGATTGAAACGCTGAAGGCGCAGACGGCTACAATCACGAAGCCTTAGTCACAAATTGTCAGAAATAACCTTGGGCGAAAAACGCCTTACGAAATCGTAGCAAGCAGTTCTTACCATGCTTGCTCCGTATTTTCTTTCTAAATTTACCCAATCGCATCCGTCGGCTATATCATGCAAAAGCTGAGACCTTCTAAAACCCTGGACGCTTATCTTATTGCCGGTCAATTTCAATGAATGCGCTCCAAGTATTTTAGCAGTGGCGTTTATTGACAACCCGCTTTTCCTAGATGCTTCTTTCAGAGTCTTTTTGTGATTAGACTTTGATAACACATCGCGATGCCTTTCTCCGATAGTTTCAAGAATTGATTCAACTTGAGCTTTCGTAAGCAGGTTATTTTTTGACAGCCGGAAAGTATCAACCTGATATTGCATACTTGGTGTGCCTAATGATTGTTCGGCTGCTCGCGTCTATTCCACAGGTCGCACGCCTCTCGCAAATTCGACCGTCACTTGTCCGCGCCTTCGCTCATGCGGACGTTATACCGCATCGGACGCCTCTTGCGGTTTGTCAGTCTTTTCGGCCTTCAGGTCTTGGAGCACAGACCAGTCACCGGCGCGCAGCTTTTCCAGCCGCCCATTCGCGCCGTCGAGTTCCTTCTGTTTCTTCTCCACGGCCTGCTGCATGGTCTTGATGTCGTTGCTGAGTTGTGCCACGCGCTTGAGCGTGTCTTTGATTTGCGCGACAGCCGCGTGCTTCTGTTCGGTGATGAGTTGCGTTGCTGCTTCTTTGAGCAGTTCTTCGGGCGTTGTATTTTCGATTGCTTTCATGATGCGGTATAACCATGCGCTTCAGAGAATGGCGCGATTACGTTTCGAGTGAAGATGGACGCCTCTCTGTCGCGCCATCTCTGAGCTTATCGTTCATATCTATTTCCAAAATTACACACCAACCGTCTTGAATCAAGAAAAACATTGAAAATGATTTTCAGTGTGGAATGATTTCATTTGGAAGAGTTACCATGAAAAAGATATACAGCTTTTTAATCACCACCGCTGCACTGTGTTTCGTCTGCTTCCCGCTGGCTTTCCTTCCGGTCGGCTGCCAGACGCCTCCTGACCGCATTGCGTTATCAACCGTAAACACAGGAGACGCCGCTTTGAATGCCGCCTATCAAGCGTGGCTTGCGGGATGGAAGCAGAGGCGCACCAACGAAGGTTCTTCGCCCGCGTTGCTGGCTGAAAGGGATCGGGTTGCTGTTCTTATCTCGGACTACCAGTCAGCCCATCGAACCGCCATCAAAGCTGCCGAGGCAGCCGTCAACTCAGGCATCACGGAAATCAACGTCGCTGAATTGTTAGCCTTGAAAGGAGAACTTATAAATGTCCTCACCCACCGATAAGCCGCCACTGAACGGTCTTCAGATCGTTCTGAAAACCGTTGGCGCATTGATCCAGCTTGCACCGATTCCTTACGCCGGGTTGGCTTCTGTAACGCTGAACAGTCTCGCGGAGCATGAACCCGCCATCGCTGATGCTATTGCGGGGTTTAGCAACGTGAAACACATCACCATCGGCGATCTGCTCGCGGCGGAGAATGCGCTCATCATGAAGGTTGACGTGATGAAGGATACCAGTCAGGAATAACGCAGATGCCTGTAAAACTCAAAGACTTGGAAAAGGCTGGAATCACAGAGGATTCACTAAAGGCTCTTTTTACTGCCGACGAGAAGGATCAGAGTGATGAGCTGAAGTCGTTGAAGAGGCGAATCTTTGGTCGTGGAATGCAGGGTCGAACTTTCAACTTCGACAACTATAAGGTTTACCACGCCATCGACTTGCTGTGGGAGACGCCGCTTAGATCGCACGATGCCGCCTTGATGCGATCACTCCAAGGCCGGGACTTCACCAAGGAAGGAAACAAGAAGATACTTACAGAGTGGGCAATGAGCCACTTGCTGATCGACCGGAAAGACCCGAAGACGGGGAAGGTTGAAAAGGTTCTGAACCTTCCACGGTTTCTGAATGTGGTTGTCCCTTTGGCCGCAGCCACCACGAAAACAAGGGCGGCCAAGCTTACGAACGACCGGATGCAGTATCCGTTGTTCAAGTATGAACCCCGTAAAACAACTCCTCAGAATATCGCCAAGTGCGAACTGATAACTGATTACGTGGAAACGGTTGGTGTGTGGTTCGATTACAGGAACACATTACAGCAGGCTATTCTCAAGTGCTGTCAGTATCCAAACCAGCTCCAGTTCGTTCAGGAGAGTTGGTTTTCGCAGCATCAGGGTGATGATTTGGAAAAAGAGGGAATCCGATACCGGCTGCCCCATCCTTCGAGAACCTACTACGACCTGTCCCATCCGATCTCAACCTTCAATACGGATTCCGGGTGCGTTTTTGCCGGGTATTGGAGAGTCATGCCGTATCGTCAGATTGTTGGGAACAAGAGTCTGTGGAATGTGGACCGGATAACGATCGGCTCCGACTGGCGATCCACAAATGATGTCTTCTTCAACACTGTATATCCATGCACGTTGATGCCAGCCCAGTTCACGCCCGAGTTTACCAGCTTGGATCGCGAGCAGGCCAACCTCAACACCTACAACGCCTCATTTGAGGACGCCGGGGTTGTTGTAACCGAGCATCACGAACAGATAATCCCGAAGGATTACGGGATCGGAGATTACGAGTATCCGGTGTGGTTCAGGTTTCTTGTCGCCGCCGACACGACTGTAATTTACTGCGAACCCCTGGTCGCCTGCGGTATCACATACTGGGGTTATGACCCTGACGACTCCCGGCTTATTTCTCCTTCGCTTGTCCAGGAGGTTGCCCCGTGGGAATACCTGGTCAGCAACCTGCTGACGCAGATGGTTGTTTCCGTCCGGCAGAACTTCGCGAATCTCACCTTCTACGATTCCGACATGGTGGACGAGAAGATCATCGAGTCGCTGAAGGACATCAATGACACCTCGTTCAATGCACTTCGCATGGTTCCGATGAGTGGTCGCCGAAACCGGGCGCAGCAAGTGAGGATCGACGAAGCTCTGCACACGGTTCAATTGCCGCAGCGGGAAACGACTTCAGTGATGCAGGCCATTACAGCGGCCATGAACATCATGGAGCGGTGCCTCGTGATGTCTTCTCAGGAAGCTGGTGGAGCAGCAAGTCATGAGCAGAGCGCCGAAGAGGTGCATTTGATTTCAACCAGCACCAGCACGCGGCTGGAATACACCGGGCTGGCAATAGATCGCGCGATCGAGGCGTGGAAGCGCCAGATATACAATTACTCTACGGAGCATGGAAGCGAAGAGGTTTACGGCTATGTATCAGCGGATCAAAATGTGACTCCTGAGATGCTTAAAAAGATGGGGCTTTTAGTTGAAGAAGGTGAGACATCTGACCGGCACATTGCTGTAAATGGCAAGCGCTCCAAGATCACCATCCCGATCGAATACTTCGCAGCCAGCCGTGACGGGGCTAACCGAGCCAACCAGCAGGGGATTGCCCAGCAGATGATGACCTTGCTGCAACCCCTTGCCGGAGAACTTTCTCAGGCGGTCGGCCCGGATCAGGTTGTAGCCCTGTTCAATCAATGGGCAGAGGTGTCCGGTCTTCCGCGCAACTATCGCTTGAAATCTGGAACCGTGGCATTACAGTCCGAGCAACAGAAAGCCGAACAGGAAGCAGGGAAGCAGCAGGAATTAACCGCTCTGGTTCAGCAGATTCGTGAGTTCGTTGAGAAAAACACTGAAGCGAACAACGAGGGTCTGATGAAGACGGTGAGCGACAAAATGATCGCCCCTCTCGTGAACGGCGTTAAGCAGGCAATCGACCTTGGGCATCAAAACCAAGAGGTCATCGCCAAACTGATCGCAATTATTCAGGCCACAGATGGAAACCAGCCAGAGCAGCCAGCAGTCGGAGCCGATCCTCAAGCCGGAGACCCGGCTGCAATCGCTCAACCTCTCCCCGCTTGACCCCCCGAAAGTGAAACGGATTCAGGACTGGTTAAACCGGCCTGAAGGGAGTGAATTCCTTAGTGTGCTATCGGCGCATTATCAAGCCAGGTCTTCTGCGTGCGGCATTGCTCGCTGTGAAGACATCATGCTCCTCGGCAAAGGGCAATCCAGAGCCGAGTCGGACTCTCTCGATGAGGGTTACGAGGCGGCCCGATACCTGACCGCGATAAAAATGATCGAGTTCTTCTCCTCCGCAACCGGAACGGATGCTGAACTCCTTTTTCAGAAGTTAAGCTTCAAACCTTAGTTCAGCCCACCGATCCAAAACATCCACTGTAATATGCCCGACGAAATTAAACCCCCTGTCCCGAGCGCCAGCGAATCAATCGACTTCATCATGGATGGACTTGGCTATGGCGACTCCATTAAAAATCCCGCTCCAGTTGAGAAGGTGGTTAATCCGGTTAAAGTCACAACGGAGCCTACCGAAGTCGTTAAGACTGTTCCTCCCAAGGAAGAGGAGAAGGCTCGGCAGGAGGCCAAAGCCAAAGCTGACGCAATCTCAAAGGAAGTTGCTCGCCAGCTTCTTGAAAATAAGTCTTCCGATGAAGCGGCCCGTAAATCTCAGGAAGAAGCCGCCGCCTCCACTAAACAGAAGCCGGACCCCGACAAAGACCTCAGTGAAGAAGACCTTCAGAACCTCCGTGTGGCCAGATTCATGGAGCAGGACGGTGGTAAAACCGGTCGGGAATCCGAATACAGGGGGTTCCTGAAAGCGGAGCAGGATTACGTCGCGAAATGGCTGAAGGACAACCCCGGCGAAAGCTTCGATGGCGACAGTTCCGACCACGAAGAATTCTACGACGAAGCCACACCGAAATGGATCGACGGTCAGGAGTTTCGACGGTCTGAAACCGAGATGATTGCGTCCGATCGGGCTGCAAGAATCATTGCCAAAGAGCGCGAAGCCCAGATGCAGAAAGAGCACAAGGCCATAATCTCAAAAAACGCCAACCAGGCCGCCGTCGAAGGCGCGAGGGAGATCATGAAGGCGTTCGACCCCAAGGCCAAAAGCATCGACGAGATCAGGCAGCGAGACCCGGTATCCGCCGACACTGTAATTGAGGTTGCCAACGAGACGGCGGCCCTAATGGCTACCGCCGAGCAGTTGATGGACCCGCGCACCAGATTCCGAAGCAACCACGAGAACCCGATGCACGCAGAGCTGCTTCTTCGCGTCAAAGGTTACGAGGATGAGATGAGCGGTTCATCGGAGAGCATGGACTGGGAGATGGCCGATGGAGTGACCAGAAAGTTTGCCACCCTTGACCAGTGGAATTCCATGACCAAGAAGGATCGTGAAGGGCATTATACCGTGTGGCTTCACCCGGAGATTGTTCGTCCACTTCTTGTTAGGGATGGAAAGAACAAGCTTCAAGAAGCCGTATCAATGCGGAAGAAATCATTCGATGAAGCGGCGGAGAGGATGGGATGGCAAAGAAAGGAAGCCGTGCCCAACTCAAAAACAGTAAAGGCCACGGAAACGCCTGCTGTAAAGGCCAAGACTCGCTCCAACCCGGCAAGCATGGGAGACGAAAAAGTGTCTGCATCAAATGCAGTGAGCAAGGATTCAAGCGATCACGCAAAACTGATTCAGGATGCCTTATACGGCTGATAGCCTATATGCAACGTCACAATCCGCGCGTCGCGGTGAGTGCCGATTACATATATGGCAACACCGTTTACCGATACATGCTCAGTCGCAGTAACGAACACTTACGATACCTGCGGCTCACTCACCAAGGCCAGCATTTCCACGCTGACCCCGGAACAGATCAAGGCTCTGTTCACTGATGGCTCGACATACAACGAGCTGAACAGCCTGCTCAAGCACCAGTTCGAGATGAAGGCGTGCGGCGTCCGCCGCAATGGCTTCTACGACTGGATCATGACCAGCAACAAGCCGGGCATGGGCAAGCTCATTAACATTGAGCGCCGGGATCGCAGCGCATCCTTGGTTCAACCCTTCATCAAGGGTCGCCAGATGTCCGTTATCAACACGGACTTCTTCGTTATTTCCAATGGTTACGCGACGGCGGCCTACACTCCCGGAACCACCGGCCCGCTTACCAGTGTGGCAGGCGGAAACCGAGTGATTCGCGTCACGCCTGGCTACGGCACCTACATTGATGCCGGTCAACTGCTTGGTGATCTCAATGGTCGCGGAGGCCACTCCCTGTTCATTCTTAACAAGTCTGGCGGCGGCACTGCCCAAAAGGGTCAATGGCGCATCAAGGAGAGTGCGATTTCAACTGACGGACTGTCGGTTGACATCCTGCTGGTCGATCAGAACGCCGGTTCAGTGAACACCGCTGCTTCACCGTCTTCCTACGATAGCACACCCATAACTGGTGTTGTGGTCATTGGTATCAACAACGTGGGTGACGTTGAGCAGTGGTGCAAAAACCCGGCCAACTACAACCCGGCCAAGCTGGTCCCGTTCTGGTATCAGACCTATCGCCGCACCCGCTGTGTTGATGACCAGTATCTCGCCGTCCAGAAGCAACTTCTGGCGGACAACCAGTATTTCTCCCAGTTCGTTGATCTGCCCATTGCGGAGCGGAATCGGCAGGACGAGATGGAGGAGCAGCGCCAGTTCATCAATCAGTTCTTGTTTGGCAAATCTATCAGCGCCGACCAGACCTTGACTGGCTGGGGTGCTTTGGAGCAGATCACATCCGTTTCGGGTGCCTCGATTGATCCCGGCACTGGCGGCAAGCTCATCAGTTATCGCGCCGGAATGATTGGCGTTTACGAGCAACTGAAGGCGTGCGATCAGACTATCGACGTTCAGGGTGCTGCCCTGTCGATGGTTACTTTCTTGGAAACCTACATCTACAACATCTACCGGAACCGTCAGAGTCAGGGTTCTCCGTCTGCCCGGTCGATCGACGTTTACACGGACGTTGGAACAGCCAATGACTTCATGAAGCGGTTCATCACGTATGCGAAGACATACGGCATCGACAACGTGAACCTGCAACTCACCGAGCAGGACATGAAATCGGACATGGCCCCGCTTGGATTCCTCTGGCGCTCCTTCCGGTTGTTCAAGCCGGGCGGCGTTGTCCTTAACATCATCAGCGGGGAGACGTTCGACGATCTCCGGAACGTGTTCGTCAACTTGGCAACGGGAACCGACACCACCAGTGGTCGCTACCTGATGGTTCTCGACCTCGGCAAGGGCGGCTCGATTTACCCAGCCATTCTGTCCACCAACCGGAAGGTGTATAAGACAGGTGAGCTGGATCAGCTTGCCCGGATTGACAGCACCTTCTCCTGCGTGATGGAGAATCCGACGCAGATCAAAACGCTGAACAGCCAAACGGTTACAGCGGTTGTGGAGTGCCCCAAGAACTCGATCATTGTCGAGAACTTCAGCTCGATCGGAGCTTAATCCCGACCGGCACCAGTCTCAATGGGGTGCCGCCGTAACTGGCGGCACCCTTTTTTATTGCCACTGCAATTCATTTTTGTATCGTCACTTCCACCATGAGCGTCGCGTTTTTCGTCAAAGAACTTCCATCCAACCCGATCTGGCTTCCTGACGGATCAATGGTCCCGTTCATTGACATTGGGCAGGGGTTGGGGGCGATTGAAACCTCTGACGAGGTGACGATCACAGAGCTGAACAGTTTGGCTGAGCAGCATATCATGGGGGTGGGTTCGGTTTCGGAAACCAAGTTCCGCGAACTGTTAAAAAAAAAGCCGTCCTTGATGCAGTTTTCACGGAACTCCGAAACAGTGCCGCTGACCCAAGCCGGCCAGCCCCGCCTCCCCCTCGTCCAAGAACTTCAGGGTGTAGCGCCTGTGGTGGCGGAAGGCGGTGAAAGTAAGACGGAAGTTACAGTTGCGGCGGAAGCGGATTCAACCCCGACACGTGGTCGCCGGGCACCCCTCAGTAAAACATCGTGAGCCAAACCTTCCTTGCCCTAAAGACGAAGCTGAACCAGAGAATCTGGCCCAACGGCGTCCCGGAGAACGTCACGGCACAGATCGCGCAGATGTATCAATCGGCGATGGGGGATATTTACAGGCACAACGATTGCCTAAAGCAGGCAAACGTCACGGTTTACAAGCAGTGCGGGACTTATTTCAAGTGCGGCACAACGGTTATCGGGGACCGACCGGTTGGTGTTGTGAAGCGGGTTTACACGCTTCGGCCTGGGTCGGACGGTGATTCAGACTGCTTCGCAATCGCGCTTCGCCCTTCAACGATGGCGGATATTCGTGGGTGGACAAACGGGCTGGTGTCCAACTACGTGAACCAACCTGACGAAGACGGGCTTCCGTCGCTTCCACTCGGATACCGATACCCCAACCAATCAACCGACTCCGCATTTGGCCGATCCCTGTGTGGGTTGTGGGCGATTGACCAGAGCAGGCTGGTGGTTGCGCCTTGGATTCAGAGCGATGAGTCGCTGGTGGTTGAGTGGCAGGGCAAGAAGACGAGCTGGGCCGACACTGATCTGATGCTTGATGACATTCAGTTTGAGGACGCTGTAAAGGCATACGTCCAGATGGCCCATGCCAAAGACTTTGGCTGCGATCAGTTAAGGCTACAGATATTTACAGCGGCATTCGCTGACGCAAACGGCAACATTCTGTTCGATTGCCGCGAAGAACTTCGACAGCAGCCGGAAGAGGAGATTCACCCGTCCGAGGCTTCTGTCCGGTTTAAGCGGTGGAGGATTATTGACAGCGGAGTTCCGGATGATGAGTCGGCAACCCCGTTTGTGTTCGCGGCGGTGGGTGATTTCGGATCAGCGGGAACCCCGGAACTCAATGTGTCCACGCTCATCAAGTCATGGAGTCCGAGCCTTGTCCTTGCATTGGGTGATAACAACTACCCAAGCGGTGAGGCCGCCACCATTGACGCGAACATCGGTCAGTATTACGCGAAGTTCATCTACCCCTATACCGGGTCGTATCCGCTTCTTTCCGGTGAAACTGCTGCCACCACAAACCAGTTCTGGCCGGTCATGGGCAACCACGACCTCGATACGGTGGTCAGTTCATTGCCGGGTAAACCGCTGACAGACTACATCTCCGCGATGGATGCGGACGTTTACGATTTCGTCTCCGGAAATGTCCACTTCTTCGCCTTAAACAGCGGGTTCAACACAGCCGGGACAGCGGTTGGTTTCATGGGGAATAACCAGAACAGCCCGATGGCGTTTGAGGTCGCCCGACGTGTGGCTCAAAGCACTAGCCGGTGGAAGGTGGTAATGATGCACCATCCATACAAGACATCTGGAAGTGGCTATGCGCCAGGCCACAAAGAGTTGTCGTGGGTCGAAGACCTTCCGGTTGATGCGGTGTTCTGCGGTCATGCCCACTCCTTCGAGGCAATCCAACCTGCCGGAAAACCAGCCCTTTTCATAAGCGGAAACGGCGGGCACAGCCTTGTGGCGAAATCAGCCACCGTTGATGTTGACGAAACCTTCTTCAGCTCTGCTGACTACGGTGCCCTGAAGGTAACTGTCTTGTGCGATTCATTCCAAGTGGAGTTCATCACGCGCACGGGAAGCGTCCTGAAGACCGTCACGCTCACAAAATGATCCCGAACCCAACAACGGCAGCTTGCGTCCTCAGTGGGCTGGACACTCCGGACACCTGTGATGACGGGGTGACACCAGCGGCCAATTGCTTGGACCTTGAGTATGCAGCCAACAACCTTGCCGAATGCCCGAACGGATCGGCCATCAGCCGGTTGGTAATCATTCCGGACAGGGGGCTGTGCGAGGTCGGCGGTCACTTTACCTGCAAGGCATTCCTTCAGTTCTCGAACGGAACCGACAAGGAAGTTACCGACACGTCCGTATGGGTGGCCGGGAATTCCGGTGTCATCAGCGTGGCGACCGGAGTTATCACCGGTCTCGTGGCCGGTCAGTCAACAGTTACAGCAACCTACTCCGGGATGAGCGGGTATCCGCTTACCACTCCTCTGGTTGCGTTTGCTCAAATCACAGTGGTAGCGGCGATCGACACCTGCAATGGGGACGGAATCGACTTCTCCATCCTGATCGACGAAGGCAGCCGGTCCCAATCGCTTGCAACTTCCATTGGGGCACACACCGGTTGGACTGTATTACAGTGGCTCAAGTATTACGCACAGGTGTTTTTGGACAGCCTGAAATACGACATCGACCAAGCTGCAATCATTGGCTGCCGTGGATGCTACCATCGCACTTCGATCCCTTCCGGCCACGACACAATCTACTCCACCCTTTCGAGCAACTACTCCGGACTGGTCAGCGCCCTGAATTCGGTGACTGTGGATTACGCCCACTGCACTGACGCGAATGATCCTGATTATCCGGACAACGCGATTCCCGGATCAAAGCGGTGGTGCTGCGCTCACGCCATCGGCAAGGGGCTGACCGATTCCTACGACGAGCTGAACAGCATCCGTCACCGAACCGGAAACAAGAAGGTGGTCGTCATCTTTGCGAGCGGAGCGGATCAGGTTTGCTCACCGGACCCACGGGTTCTGGCGGAGCAGATGCGGCTTGAGGGGTTCATTGTAATTGTGTTCCTGCTTTATCCTTGGAACCCAGGAACCTCAACCGTATTCGGAGATGGCGGGGCGCAAGGTCAATGCACCTACACTCTGACCACAACTATTGGCGAGTTCTTTTCCGACATCGCTACGTGCCAGCTCTACTACTCCACGCCGTATGACACCGTAAACCCTCCCTACTACGTGGAGGGCTACAACTATGACATCCTTGGATTGCTCCAGATTATCCGTCGAATGATTTGCGGTCAGATCGAAGACGGTGCAGCCTGCTTCTACTACCCGACCTGAAGCCGGGTTGATCGGATCAACTCAATGAAGATCGTCATAAGTGCTGTCGTAAACACATACACCAGTTACGGGCAGTTGTTCATGGAGGTGTTCGCGCGGCTCCGTTCCCGTGGTCACGATGTTCGCGTAAACCCAATCCTTTTCTCCGAGTTCTACGGCAACACAAGACATCGTGTTCCAGACGTAATCAAGAGAGCTTTCCTTGAAGAGTCGGAGAGGGGTTCCCCGAAATGCGACGCTGAGCTTGTCGTTGCCCCGATGGACTGGATGCAGCTACCACTCACCAAGCGAAGCGTGCTTTTTACGATGTGGGAATACACCCGCATCTCCAGCGTGGTGGCCGCGTCAATGGCTGGATACAATTCCATACTCACCCCCTGTCAAATGAACGTGGAAGCGTTCGAGGTTGCCGGAGTAACCGTCCCGATAAAGAAAACCCCTCTTGGTATTGATCCCGAGATTTACAGTTCGTTGAAAGCTCCAAGATCAAACGGTCCTCTTACATTTGGTTGCTGCGGTTTTTTCGCCCAGTCCGGAATTCGGAAGGGTGTTGAAGTGGCGATTAAGTGCTTTTCTGCGGCCTTTCCGTTTGAAGCCAACGTGAAGCTGAAGGTCAAGCTGTTCGCTGAAGAGGCAATACCGCACTGCTCTGATCCGAGAATCGAGTTCAGCAACGAGTATATGCCGACCCACAAGCTTGTGGATTGGTATCGCAGCCTTGATGTGTTCGTGATGGCGTCCCGTGGCGAGGGCTGGGGCTTGATGCCGCATCAGGCTATGGCGGTTGGGGTTCCTGTAATAGGTTCCATGTTTGGTGGCCTCGCGGAGTTTCTTACGCCTGAATGCAGCTACATCGCTTACTCAAAGCTAAGCCCGGCTAGGAGCGGGCATCATGGGCATGAAGTGGTAATGGACGAGGCTTCTTTGATCGAGCAGATGCGCCGCTGCTACTATGACCGGAATGAAGTCCGAATCAAAGGGGAGCTGTCGGCGGCCAGAGCCGCTGAATTCACTTGGGACAGAACGGTTGATTATGTGGAGGAAGCACTGAAGTCAGCATTGCCGACAGTCAATGTGGTCATCCCTTCCATAAACAGAAGTGAGGTCAGAAAGAGCAAGGGTTTCTCAAGCCCGGTTAAAGACGATCTGTTGGACTCACTGTCGGTTCTGTCGGGTCAGATTGACAGAAGCTTGCTGACGGTATCCGAATCCGACCTTCCGGTTATTTCCACTGAAAGGGAGGCGACCATCGACGAGGTATCCAAGATCGCAACCGTTATACGCAGCCCATCATGCGGCATGTATGCCGACGCCTTGAGGTCAATAAGGGCTGCTGGAAACATAGCCTCCAGATATGTCATCCTCATCGAAGATGATGTGATTGTCTGTGACGGCTTCATTGAGAAGGCGACGCGATGGCTTTCCGATCATGGATGGCCCAAGGCTGCCACATTCCTGAACTGGAACGGAGTGGAAAATGGCGGCCATGTTGACCCGGATGTATTCTGGGGGACGCAGTGCATTGCGCTGGATCGAGACCTGATTGGGGTTCTGCCTGATGCAGCTCTTCCGCCACCCAATGAACTTCAGGACCGGACGTGGGCGCTGTCACTTGGAGATGCCGGTGTCAAATTCATGGTCTGCTCGCCATCACTTGCAACGCACACCGGCAACAGCAAATCAACCAGGGTCAACGACAAATACCACTATGAATAGAAAGCGCTCATGAGTTCTTTCAAGCATTCAGGAGACGCCGGGGATGTAGTATATTCTCTCTGCACCGTAAAAGCTCTTGGTGGCGGGGTGGTTCATCTGGCCAACAATGCCGGTGTCAGGGTTCCGTTCACGGAAAAGCATTACAGAAACGTGGCTCCGCTTGTTGAGATGCAGCCTTACGTTAAGCGGGTATGCGTCCATGACGGACGGGATGTATTATACAACCTTGATCTGTTCCGGAAGCAGTTCTCTCTTTTTGAACATCTCGGGAAACTGCACCTGAAGGCATTTGGGTTGGACACTGAACTGCTTGAAACGCCTTGGTTGACAGCTGACAAGACCAAGGTTGAGCGGGTTGTCATAAACCTTACTCCGCGTTACCGGAACCGATTCTTCCCGTGGATTCAAATCTATCGGAAGTATGGGAAAGCCGCCGTGTTCGTGGGATCACCAGCCGAGCACGCGCAATTCGAGAGCTGCTACGGGCCTATCCGGTATTACCCTACAGAGGATTACGCGAAGCTGGCTGCGGTAATAAACGGGGCTGACCTTTTCATCGGGAACCAGTCGTCGCCATTAGCGATAGCCTCCGGGCTTGGAAAAGAGATCGTCTGCGAGATTTCACAGGAGACGCCCAACTGCATCCTTAACCGGAAGAACTATCATTGCAGCGGTGGCGGGACCGTATTCATGCCAGGCTTATGAACATTCACATTGTCACAAAGAACCGATTCCCGGAACGAAACCTTTTCCACCTTACCGAGATCGAGCTGATTGAAAAGCTGCCCGACTGGCGGTCTGCAACCGTGTTCTGCTGCGGTGATGATTCCCACCTTTCTGGAAGCTTGTTTCTGAACCGGGTGAACACTGCGGATTTCCACTGGCTTTCGTGCGCGAGAAACTATGTGGCCGCCCTTCGATATGGAACGGGACCGTCACTCATTCTTGAGGATGACCTGCTATTGACAGCGGACTTCAAGAACAAGCTGCTTGCCTGTGTTGAGAGAGTTCCGGTGCGTGATTACGCGCTTACACTTTACTCCTGCAAACTGCACAAGGATTACCCTCTGGAGCAGATGAACCCGGCGAGTTTCGATGGCTGCAAGGCGATCTATCTTACGGAGAAGGTCAGGATCAGCATGGCTGAATTCATCCAGCACCAGTTGGATTTCGGAGGCTGGTCGAATGTTGATTCAATGGTATCCAGGTTCCTTGAGCAAACCGGGGTCATGCTTTTTGCAGCGAACCCGAATCTCGTCCAGCATATTACAGACAGGGATTCCAATGACAAAAGCCGCACGTTCGTTCTTGGGACTACAAAAACCAACAGGAGAACCGTTGAGCAGATGACTGTGTGCGGATTCCCACTTGCAGTTGAAGACTTCGGAGATTCCATTCTCCGGACAGCCGTAAAGGCCGAGCTTGAGAACGACTGCTATGGATTCAAAAACATCAACCCGAACCCGGAATTGATATTCGATGTTGGGGCCAATGTTGGAATCACAAGCATGGTGCTGTCCCGTCTGTTTCCAACAGCTCGAATTATTGCCTACGAACCCCACCCCGAAAACTACACGAGCTTGTGTGGCAATCTTAAACGCAACTCCTGCCTTAATGTAATACCAATCGAGAAGGCTATCGACGGCTCTGCCTCAAAGTTGGAGATGACCATGCACGAATCCAACACTGGTGGAGCAACTGGCTGGGTTCAGGCTGTGATTGACGGCAAGATTCCCACCGTTGAGGTTGATTGCATAACGCTGGATGACGCCCTTAATGGCCACGGCGGAAAATGCGACTTCTTAAAGATCGACACTGAAGGTGCTGAGCACTCAATTCTGGCTGGATTTACGGGCTGGGATCGCGTCGGGTGCATCGGGGCGGAGCTTCACCAGAACAACCTTCTTGAGCGAATGGGTTACACGATTGAAAGGACCGAAGCTTTGATCCGCGAGAAGATGGGAAGCAGGCCGGTGAAGTTTCAATACTGCAACCCGATGTTCCAGTAAACTCCATCGCTGTGGTGGCACAACTAACTTGCAAGTCGCCCAAAACTCGTAACGATACACAGCGGCACAACTGCAAAACCTATGGCTGACGCACTACCTCCTTACGGGCCGGACGATTTCAACGCTTTGCAACCTACCGCCAGCTCTAGCTGGTGCGACAAGCTTCTTGGTTTGCCGGGCCGGATGACGTTCATGGTGGCGAAGATGATTGCGTGGGCCATCAACACCGACCTCACGGCATCGGACAATCTGAAGGCGTGGCTAAGCCTCACTACCACTGGGCTTACTGCCCCGATTGGAGTTTCTGCAAGTGATGGAAACTCTGCCACTGAGGTTACGGTGACATGGGGAAGCGTTGGGACGGCGTTGAGTTATTCGATCTGGAGAGGTCTCACAAATGACACGTCAACCATGACGCAGATTGGAACTGCAACCACCACTACTTACAGTGACACCACGGCAACGCTGGCTCAGGTTTACTTCTACGCGGTGAAGGCGTTGAACGCCACGGCAACCACAGGGTTTTCCGCGACCGATTCAGGTTATTCGCAAACCGGTGGAGGAGGCGCAACTAGCCAATCATTTGCGGCAAGTGGAAGCTTTGTGGTTCCGAATCCTCTAGCATCCAATAAGATCGGGATAAAAATGTGGGCACCGGGAGGCACGGGCGGAAACCCTGGTTCGTCCTCTCCGTGGGCAATACCCTCAATTGCAGTCGCTACAGCGGGTGGTGGTGGTGGTGGAGGTCAATATGTGGTATGCACATTGGCTGGACAATACATCACTGTAACTCCAGGCGAGACACTGACCGTCCAGATCACAGCAGCATCATGCTCAATCCTTAGAGGGACAACTCCTTTGCTATGGGTTCTGGCCGGTTCTGATGGCCAACAAGGCTCGGCTGGTGGAGGTGGCGGGGCTGGTGGAACCGGAGGCTCTTATGCTGCCGGAACAGTTGGGGCTGTATTTACCGCTGGCTCTGCTGGCTCTGCCCACTCTGGATATAATGGTGGTGCTGGTGGAGCTACAACCCCGGTTGAATCTGGCTATGGAACCGGAGGCGCTGGTGGTCATGGAAGCGCTAACAGCGGCTCAAGTCCGTTTTGGCTGGACAAAACTAATGGTGTTGCCGGTCTTGGCGGAAAGGTTGTAATCAACTGGTAATCCCGTATGCCATCCGAATGCGTCAAAACAATCACACTGGCCCCGCTGACAGGGCCACTCGATACCAGATCGCTTCCATCGGAGGTTTCATTTGGTAGCTGGCGCTGGCGTCAGAACGTGGACGCGCTCAGTTCTGGCAAGGCCAGCCGAAGAAAGGGGTTTCAAAAACTGATCCCGTCGGCAGCCATTTACAACAATCAGGATTTACACGACCAGCTCATCGTCAGCCCAACCGAAGGTTGCACTGGGTCGGTGAACGTCGGCAGCGGTGTCCGGCAACCCATCACAACCCTCTTCGAGGTTGTATCAACAACCGGAGTCCGGCGATTGCTGGCGGCCACCCAGAACCGGGTTTATTGCTCACGATTCACAAAGGGTAACTGGAAGCTCATCTCCGATTCGTTTGGCGGTGATGCCCAGTCCGGTCTCCCGGAGCGAAGATGGGAGTGCGCTCAAGTCAATGACGCTGTAATTCTCACCAACAACCACGACGCCCCAAAGAAGTGGCTGATTGACCAGCCGGATCAACCGAACACCGGTTGCGCCACGGTTGATATTTCGGACATCGACTCCCTTTCTGAAATCGGTTTGACGCGGGCTTCCACGATCTACTCATGGAAGGGGATCATTCTTCTCGGAGACGTAATCATGGATGGCCAGTCCATCCCACATCGGGTGGTGTGGTCCGACCTGAATGCGCCAACCAGTTTTACCCCAGCCAATGATTCAATCGCAGGCTTCCAAGACCTTGGATATGGGGAGCGGATCATCAAGATGATGGAGATGGGTGACTACCTGCTTATCTACACCAACAAGTCGATCTGGCAGGTATCTGTAATTGGAGGGGCATCAGTATTCAACTTCCGTCAGGCATACTCGCAGCCCGAGTCTGGTGAGGCTTGCCTCGCTTTTCCAAACACACTTGCCTCCAGCGGTCAGGATCATTACTTCCTGGGCCGTGACGGGGTTTACAATTTCAACCTGTTCCTTCCCAAGCCGGAGCGGGTTGCGTGGATGCACCTTGGAAGCTCGGAGATATTCAACACCATCAGCTTCACAACCTGCCTTGGACACACTGCCTGCTACCATCAGCCGTCCAAGGAATACCGGGTCTCGTGGGTGGAGACCTCATCCGCGCTTCCTCAGCGGACCATTGCCTTCAACCTTGAATACCAGCACGCAGACATCATCGACTTCGGCTTTACGGCGGCCTTGAACCACGCGCCTGATCTAAGGCCGGACATTGACGTTGAGGTGCTTGGCAAGTGCTTCTGCACGGAAGCTGATCTGGCGTTGCTTGCGGATTTTATATCGCCATCAATCAAGGAAGGAACCCCCTGCGTTTCACCCGCCGCCTCCGGATGCACCACAAACACGACCAGCAGTTTCACTACGGAGCGGATGGAGGGTAGCGGTGGTCAGGAGATTGAAAACTACTGGGACACCTCGCCTGACGGGGAACTGTGCGCCTACCTGAACTCGCTTGATCTGGAGGCGGAATGCCGCGAGTGCTCGGTGGACGCATTGCTCGTCTTCGCTTCAGCTTCCGATTACTGCCTGAAGCAGGATGGCGGAGTTTATTACAGGGAGTTCTGCACAGCATTTACAGCGTGCGGAGCCTATCGTCGAGATGGATACAGCAGCATAATGCGGAGCGGCCCGATAGCCTTCCGCGCTCCCTCCGACATAAAAGAGATCAAGCAGCTCGACGTGGAATTCTACGCAGAAACACAGACCACGCCAAATGACCTGAACCTTCGGATCGGGGTTTCCGCAACGGCGGCTGACTCCAATAGTGGGGGAGCCGGGTGCGGAGTGGTTTGGCGGAACATGAACCCCAAGTCTCTCGCCTGTCCTTTGACTGGAATCGCTGGGACAACCCCGGCCAGCACTGTAAATTGGCCGATGTGGTTCCAGGCCAGAAATCTTTACTTCGAGCTTCGTGTAAACGGGACTGGTGGCGGAGCCGCCTTCTCGGCAATTCATTTACAAATCGGCGGAAGGGCTAAATGCCCGGAGGTGTAACCTATGGCAAGAGACAGCTTGGAGGCAATCAACCGGCTAGCCGTAACTGTAAACTCCTCAACCACGCTGGTTCTCCCGCAGATGCCAAGCTCGGCTGAGTGGTTCAGAAGCAACTACCCATCACTGACAGCTTACGGGGAGTGGCACGACAAGCAGATGGAGCAGTGGCGGGTGCAGGTTCAGAACAACCTTGGATCAACCCTGAACTCGCTGCGGCTCGGCGCTGTGACCAACGCTTCCACAAGAACAGCAACCTAATCCATTGACATTACGGGCATGGTGGTGCTCCCATTTTACATCGTTACAGCCTAGCCCAAACGAACCTAAGATAATATGCCAAAAACCCCTCCTTACCTGACATGGGACACCAATACTGGGGTGTATCGAAACGCAAAGGGTGAGCATGTTTCACAATCAGATGCTCTCGCTGGTAACTACTCTGGCGGATTACTGCATCCGTGGGGGGAGAAAAAGGCGGTGGCACCAGTTGAAGACCCGTATGCGGTATCCGCAGTCGGAGGGGCCAGCGGACCAAACAACCCTTTCGGGACGATCTCCAACGTAAAATCAAAGGCGGTTGACGACCGGCTGGGAGGACTCTTTAAGAGCTTCGACGAACTTGGGAAGGCCAACCAAGATTCACTGGCGAAGTATTCAGGTGCAGTGGATGAGGCCACGCCAGCGATTAACCGTGCCACGGGATCGGATACTGGAAACATTGATTTTGTATCCGGCAACGGGTTAAGCGACATGCTTGCCACGATTCGCAATCACCGGGCGCAGGCGCTTGGTCAAGTGGTTCAACGATCGCTGGGGGACTCAAAGCGTATGCTCTCATCCAACCAGCTTACAATGGGTGGTGGTGGTCGTGCGCTTGGAACTGGTTCCTACATGCAGGGTCTTGCCTTGAGCAAGGCGGCTGACATCAACGCCAAGGCGGCTATGGATGACGCTGAGCAGGAGCGGGCCGACCAGAACTTCATCACCCAATCGAAACTCGGATCGGTTGGTCAGCGGCAGAACCTAGCCCTCATTCCATCACAGGCGAACCTGCTTGGGGTAACGGAGCGGCAGAAAATGCTGGCCGGATTGTCGTCATCGCTGGGTCAACTGGGCAGCCAGAATCTCACCAACACCTTCTACGGGATCGCAAAACACCCCGGCATCGACCCGACTCAAACCGTTCAAAACAATCAGGCATCCGCCACCACTCAATCCAATTACATGGGTGGCTCCAACTAACACAGCAACCCAAACCTTATGACACCGCAAGCGCAGGAATCGGCCCGATGGAATCCAGTGCTTACCGATTACTACGGGAGCAGGCCGCAATCCAATAATGATGGCAGCACTGTATTCCTTCCGTTTTACGGCAACGACTACGGTGGCGCGGAGGGAGCAGAGCAGAACGCGATCAAGATGTATAACGATCGGCTTGCTGCGGAGGCAAACGCCCGCAACTATGCGGCGAAGATAAACAATGACAACGCCCATAACCTAAGATCTGACGATCTGGCCTCACGCAATTTCGACTATCAGTCTGACCTGGCTGACCGGAAGCAGCAGGACTTCATTGACAACGAGAAGAGGAAGCTTGAGGGGCGCGAAAATGTTGCGGGCATCAATTCCGATGGCCGATTATCACAGGAGCAGCTTCGTCAGTCCGGGCAAAACCAAAGGGCTGCATCCAAGTATGACGATGGTTCCGGAGACCAGGAAATTGCTGATTCTTTCAGTCAACAACTGCAAGCCCTGAAAGCTCGCAAAGAGCAACTGCAAGCCAGCCTTGATGACCATGCGGCTCTTGTTCATTCGATCCACGCCAAGGCTGACTCGAACGGGGCTGTGAAGTGGGACGACAAAACCAATTCGCTTGATGGGTATGTGCCGATCAAGGACAAGCTCGCGCTTGAAGGCAGTCCCGCAGACACCGCAAACCGGGAGAACGCCTTGGCGGCTAGGCGTTACAATGACGACATCTACGCGACGACCCATAAATCCAATCAGCTTTCACGGCAGTTACAGGCGGCCATTGATGAAGAGGCTGATATGGTAAAGAGCTTCGGCAAGTCTGGATTCCATCACGGTCCCGATGGGTCGATCTATAAGTATGGAAGACGGTTTGGCGTGTCCAACACGGGCAGCCAAGACTCGGGAGTTCCGATCCAATCAATCCTTGCCCAAGAACGCGCCGCCAACCGAAATGTCGCCCCAAATGGAGCGGGACCGAGACCGCCAAGCTTCGACGGCTATCTTAACTGGAGTGAGAAAAACAACTGAACACCAATTATGGCGAACGGGGTCTTAGATTACTTCCGGGGACAGGGCGATCAGTTCTCCTCGATGAGTCAGAACGACCTGACGCAACACATCGGGGAAAATTATCCGGAGTTCCTGCAAGACCCGGACTTTTCCTATGACTTCGAGAATCTTCCAAAGCGCCGTGAGCTTCAGGGCGAGATGGCCCGGCGACTGGAAAGCGACAGCAGCCTCCATCCTTCAGCAACCAGAGCTTTCATTTCGGACGCGCTTGGCGCTGGTGATCCCGGAGGATTATCACCATCAGAGGCTCGGCAGTATGACACTGGTGACATCACTCCAAATTACACGCTGCCTTACACGGAGAAGCAGATCAGAAAGATTCAGTTCCCTGACGAATACTTCGGCCAGGGTGATGTTCCTGTAAATGCCAGGCCCAACGAAACCGGAGACGGATCAACGGCATACTTTGCGGACAAGAAGTTGCCGGTGGGCCTTGAGATACTGGCGCAGGACACCGAGAACAAGCGGGTGGATCATGCCATAAAAGGCGGGCTGAATGACACGCCGCTGGAGTGGGTTCCCAAAGCTCTGGCCATCCCCGGTAGAGTTGGTAATGAAGCCGGTCGATGGGCTAAGGCGGTTTTGGCTGACACTGCGGCTGCCGCGATTGATTACCCGGAGGGTGGCGGGAACATGCGGTCGGCGCACGGCACGGAAAAGATGCCGGTTGATGCTGCCATTGAAAGCGCAGCCGAAGAGGAGAAACAGGACGGGGATTTTGGCTGGAAAAGCACGCTGGCCAAGATGTCTCTTGGGGCGGCGGATGCGGTTGCAAAGATTCTGGTCGCGAAACGCATGGGCGCAGCGATCGGACCCGGAAGGGTTGCGGAGGCTTTGGGAACAGGGCTTACTTTCGGAGCGGATGAAGATGGCAACTTCAATCCAAAGGGGGCAGCGGTTGGCGCTATCATCCCGAAGGTGGGTGAGCTGTCGCATGTGCTCTCCACCAAGCTGATTAAAGCCGGTCTCGAAGAGGGCGTGACGCAGCTTGAAAGTTCGTCGGCCCAGAAGGCGATCCACTTCGGGGTCAATCAAGCTGTGCTTGACACGACGATGGCGGTTGCTGAATCGCCGGAACTTTACAGGCTTTCACAGGAAGACCCTCGCGAGTTCAAGCGACGGTTGGTTGAGATTGCTGGTTCCAATCTTGGTTTCTCGATACCGGGATTGTTCTCCAACACCAAGCCGATCACCAAGCCGTCCGACTGGAAGGGTCCAAGTTTCGACTTCAAGAACAAGCCGGGGTCAGACACGCCTCCGCCCACCACGACGCCATTTACAGCGGCGGAAAGCCTTCCCGGAAGAGCCAGGGGCATCTCAAAGATACTGACCACGCAGGGGGTTGATGATCTAACAGCCGCCCGGTTTGCAGAGCAACTGGACTCTGTTCTTCCCGCTGGCGTTTCCATCGGTGAACAACTTCGGGCGCACATCCTGAGCGAGTTCAAACGGATCGGCGGGAAGTTCGGTTACGAGGCAAAGCAATTTCCGGAAGACCCCGCTGTTTACGGTAAAAGCGGATTGTCCGAGAGGGAATCGCTGGACGCCGCCAACAACGCCAAGATCAGCAATCCCAAAGCGGTGGCCGAACTCCACGCCTCCAACCGGGATTTGGACTTTGGTGGTCTGAAAGGAGATTTGCCGGTGGCAGCTCAGCCGGTTTCCGCCAAGGCGGCTAAAGCTTCCAAAGCTGATGTCTCCGAGCTTGCCAACAAGATGAGGCTGGCCAAGCAAACGCACGACAAGGCGGCGGCAACGGCTCAAGAGTTGGATGAACTCATCCACCCCGAGGTGTGGCTAAACAGTCAGCAGAATCCAGGCGAACGATCGGCCCCCACCGCGAGCAGCCAGCCCGCTGTAATTTCTCCGGAAAATAAAACCACCGCGACGACGGTTCCGGGGACTGGATCAACACCGTCCCGTGAAAAAATCGGGAATCGCCCAGGAGAAACAACTTCGGTAAAGGCTCCAGTGCTTCGCAGGGCTGCTCCGTCAGCTCCAGCTCCAGCCAAGCCCCCCACCGCCGAGACAGGGGCAGCATCGCTGACTCCTGCCGAATTCGCGGCTAATTCTGAATTACTAGATAAGTTTCACAAGATTCTAATTGCTAAGGGTGTGGAGATTCCCAAGCACAATGTTGCAGTTTGGTTTGCCTCGGTTGGAGGATCGAAGATCAACGATTTGTCCGGCATCAGCCCTCAGTTGTATCGAAGCGGAAGGCAAATGATTGACTGGCTTGCCAAGAACGGTGCTGACAAGGCCGACATCGACGCGATGCTTGCTATCGAGGCAAAGCGGGCAGATGCACTGGCAGCTAAACACGCGGCAGAGCGAGAGCAAGACGAGCGGCGACGTAACGAGGAAGCGGATGCTGCCGAAGCGAAAACCGAGGAGACATTAAAATCTATCCGTGATGAACACCATCCCATTAGAGAATACAAGGAAGAGTCAACTGGGAAACCGTATTTCAGGGTGATTGGATTTGCCCCTTACTTTTCGACAAGAGTCGAAGCAGTGGCTTACCGTGACAGGGTTCAGCCGATAAAGACGAATCCATCCAAACCCACCCCCGCCGCCATCGAGACAGGGGCGAAGAGGAAGCCAGCCCAATCCAAACCAGTTTCCACCGCATCAGGTTCAGCCCCGGAGGCTCCAGCGAATTCTGTAGGGTCCGCGCCTGCGGCTTCTATTACCGGACGAAAGCCACAGGAACCTACCGGAACGCCGGGTGCGGTGGTTAATTCTTCAGCGGACACTGTAATTAGCCTGCTCGATCACGGTGAGAATCAGGCTGAAGCGAGGTCGCTTGTCGATCGGATCAGCCAGCTCGAACAGTTAATCGGAGATCGCCCCGGACCAAAGAAAGTGGAACAGGCTTTGGCTTTGGCATTTGCCGGGCACGACCTAAGCCCCCACCAGAAGCGTCTGATTGCCAATAACAGGACCGAGATGGCCGCTGTAAAGGGGCAGGCTGGATACATCAAGTCCGTTCAGGCCATGATCGCCGGGCTGAAAGCCGAGAAGGCCACCAAAGAGCAGGCCACCTACGTCAAAGCCAAAGCTGTTCAAAGGGTGGCGGAGGTTGCGGGTGAAGTTGGCGATGGCCAAGATGAGCCTGCATGGGGTGAGTGGGATATTTCCAACGCAGAGTTGGCCAAGAAGCTTTTGCTTGGAGCCACCAACGAGACCGGGGTGATGGGTCGCTCAACCCGAAAGCATTTGATCCTTAGCCGGGTTGTGGGTGGTGAGAAACAGTTCATCGTGGTCCCGGTTTACGGTTCCACCGCCAGTGTTAAGGGCGCAAAAGAGAAGCCCACCGGAGTCATACCGTTTCCCGACAAGAAGCCGGTTGCCAAAACCCCGGCCAAGGGTGCTGGCCGGACGGCGTGGACTCAGATTCCTGGCAGCAATCCGATCCCGTTGTCTGTATTGCTGACCAATAGCAATTGGACTCCGGAGTATGTCCTCCGCACGAACAAAGGCAGCAAGCAACTCCTTCCCGAACAGGGAGGCAAGCTGTCTCAGGATGACGTTGACACAATTGTTGACGACGCATCCGCGCGTGAGGATCGGGCCGGTAGTAAATCGGAGGGGCTTAATGAAGCAGCCGACAGCAAGGTTGCCAGCGAGGGTGACAACGTGCTGGCCGAAGTTCCGAACTCAGAGGCACCACAGAGCAAGCTGACTTCTGGAGGCGGAGCTGAAGTTGACCAAGGGGTTTACATTTCACAGACCGCCCAAGAATTCCTTGAACAGCACAGCATCAGGGATCAGGTCTTGAAATGGCTGGAAGCCGAGTCCGCAAGCGGAGTGGAACTCGATGCGGCTGACTGGCTGTCATTCCATCAGGAACGAATCATGCCGATGGCGATGGAATTCATGGCGCATGTAGCAGCCAAGGGGAAGCTGGCCCTGAGCCACGCGCAAGCCATGCGTGAAGCCAAAGTGTTTGCTGGGCAGATGGTGGACTTCGTCAAAGAAACAATTCAGGAATACAACAATGAGAACACAAGCCGAGAATCGGGCGTTATCGGATCGGATAGCGTCGGGAATAGGTCAGCGGTTGACCCAGTTCGAGGGCAGGCTGCTGGGTCGCCCGGCACGCCAAACCCCGGTCGCCCCGGTAATTCCGGAGCCGTCCAACCGACCGTTCAAACAACCGCAGGTAAGGGTGAATCTTCGCCGACCAAAGGGGCTGTAAAGTTCTCGCTGGCTTCCGGCAAGCCAGAGGTTTACACGCCGAAGAATCCAGTCCCGGTCGGAGATTCCCTTTCGTTGATTACGGAAGAGGACTTCGGTGCTGTCGTTGATCTCGACTACAAACTAAAGGATCATCTGACCACTCTCACCGGAAGTGGATCGGAGAACTTAAAGGGATACAGGGTCGATCCGTCCGAGGTGAATTTGCATGACCCCGCCGAGCAGGAGCGCTTGGGGATTACGCCTGAAATAAAGGATGCGATAGAGAAGGCTTTGGGTGTTCGGATCGTCTTCGTGAACCAAAAGGGAAGAATCCTGTTTGAGGGTATTCACTCCATTCCCGGATACGTCTTCATATCGGACCACACGCCTGTAAATCAGGACACGCTTCCGTTGTTCCTGCACGAGGTTGCTCACGAAATGGCAATCCACCACCCCGATCTGCTGCTGAAGCTGTTCAAGGTTCTGAAGGAGGGGCTAAAGGAGGGGGTTTGGGATGCGGAATTGGCCAAGCAGGCGAGCATCCTGTTTAAGTTTGAAGGCGGTGTAGAACCGACAGCGGATAATATTAACGTGAGAACGGAAGCCGCTGCGGAATTGCTTCGCAAGCTTGGGCGTGATCCGGGCTTTTGGTCGAAGCTGGCCAAGAAGTCACCCGAACTGTTCAAGCAGCTTGCTGATATTGCGATGGGCATTCTCACCAAGATCATCAATGCGTTCCGGAACGTGGTCGGAGGAACTCTTGAAGGCAAAGCCAAGGACTACGAGAAACTGAAATCGCAGGTGGCCGCTTTGATTGCGGAGTATGCTGACCGCAGAAGTGGAACCGGTAAAATCAGGACAAAGACTTATGAAACTGAAGCCATCAAAACAACAGACAACGGAATCGACCGGCAAACCGGGGCAGCCGTGGTCATGGATGCCGGGGCCGGAATCACCGGACGCGCCCAAACCATCGCAAAGAGAAATCTTGGAAAAGCAAATGAACGAGCGATTGCAATTGCAGAGGAAGCGTTTACTCGCATTGTAAACAATTTGTCTCGCACATCCGCTCCTGGAGAGGATTACACCAGCAAGCTTGCCAAGCTTGTAAAAGGTGGCGTATGGGGAAGATACTCGGAGGAAGACGCAAGAGCCATACTGGCCGATGCCTACATTGCACGGTATATCTCAAGCCCGCTTGACCACATATCCGACCCGGAGATCAGGTCTGGAATTGCTGAGTTAAGGAAATACATACCGCTGATTCCGGACAATAAGGTTAAGGACTTGTTCCTTCATTCGGTTGATTCACCGATAATTAAGGAGGGTGGCGAATTGTTATGGGCAGTTTCGGATGCCGCATGGCCGAGCCTTTGGAAAGAAGACACAAAAGATGATCTCATAGAACACGTTGTAGAATTGGTTGGCAGCCTTGAAGATGTGGCTGGATTCCTTGACCGCAATAAAATAGATTACAGCTTGTCCGGTCTGAATCTGAGATCGGAGATAACCAAGGCTATAAACAAAGCCCGTCAAGCGTATCTGGATATTGATGACGGCAAATACAACGGTAAGTCTCCGGAGATGGAGGAGGTGTTTGGTAACAATTCCGCAGCAGCCCAAATTCTTTTTACGTTTAGCCAGCCGTTTCGGGATTGGATGAGCAACAGTCCGGATTACGCGCCCAAGAATAAGCTGCTTGGAAGAGGGTCGGAATCGGTGGCCGTGTTAGCCGACGGGCTTGTGTATAAGCTGACCCATCAGCCGATTGCCCTTCAGGATCATTACAAGCTTCTTACGTTTAATGATAGCCTTCGCGATGCGTTCTATACGGGTGAAGGTGGTTCGGTGATGCCGATCCTTCAGAGGATCAAGCTGATGAACCAGCTTCCGGGAATGACCCCGACCCAGCTTGTTGGAATTACAGAGGACGGTAAATACATCGTGCGGCAACCAAGTTCCGGCAAGCAGGCCACAGAGGCGTGGTCGGTTGGCGGCAAACCGATGACGGAGGAATCGTCCCAGCAAAGAGTATGGGAGGAATGGGCCAAGCCGAACGGATGGACAAGGCTTGAGACAACCAAGATGGTTCCTGGCGGTGGCGATGTTTTCCAGAGTGTTTATTTGAATCGTCTGCCCAACGGCAACATCGTTCTGGCCATTGATGTAAACGCCCGAAACTTGGGCGTGAACGATCAGGGCAAGGTTGAGTGTTACGACCCGGTTCTGAAGGAGATTAACCCGAAAGATGCGGATAAGCCGATCCGTGTTCGTGACGAGCATGTATTCGGAAAGATAAACAATTTACCGTCTCCTGAAACTATCGCCCCGGTCGCCCCGAGACAGCCAGACATCGAAGGCAAGCTGCCAAACAGTATAACCGGCAACATGCGTTCGGGTGAAATCCGTTTCAGCCTTGCCGACATGGGCAAGCCGGAGGTTTACAAGCCGAAGAATCCAGTCCGATTTGGCGATCCGCTTTCTTCGATCACGACGGAGGACCTTGAAGCTATTTCCAGACTCAACTCACTGCTCGAATCAGGCAGGGAGGTGTTCCCGTCCAAGGCAAACTTGAGTGACCCATTGGTTCAGGCTCACCTTGGAGGTTTTACGCCCGAGTTGAAGGACGCCTTGCAGTCGGCATTCGGTTTGCGAATTGCGCTAGTGAACCAACCGAGGAGCATTTTGTTTAATGCGGTTCAGCTACCCGGATACATCTTTGTTTCTGACCACAAAGGTAGCGCAGCGATGCGTTTCATTGGCCATGAACTTGGCCACGAGATTGAGGTTCACGACCCACAGACATTTAAGGCTATCAGCAAATTGCTGCTGGACGCACTGAATGAGGGCGAACTGGGCAAACTAACTGATGCTGTAAAGAGACGCCACGCCTCAAATAAAGTTCCAATCTCGGAGGGAGAACTCACAGGGGAGGTTGTTGGGGATTTGCTGGGCGAGGCGTTTGAAGACCCGGCCTTGCTTGAGAAGCTGGCCAAGAAGAACCCAACTGTTTTTGCAAAGCTGGCGAAGTTTGCAATGGACGTGCTCAACAAGATCGTCAACTACTTGCGCCAGTCTGGTCCGTCGCTCCGTGATCGTGTCCAAGACTATGAACAGTTGCAGGACCGATTGGTGGAACTGCTCTCGAAATACGGCGACAAACGCAGCGGAAAAACACTCACCGATATTTATGCAAAACAAGAACCATACACCCACCAAGGCAGCGACCCGCTCACTGGAGCCGTCATCGTTACCGGAGACAATGCGGGCGGCGGAGCACGTAGCCAAATGGGCAAAGGACGAGGCTCCTCGTCGGAAGTTGTTTCGCGCAATAGATCGGCGGAAAGCCGAGCAAGAGAGGTTATACAACGAGTCATTAGGCTCGAATCCAGAATACCGGACAATGATTGGTCTGAGGCCTACGCGAACGTAGGAAAATCGGGAGCTGCCGACGGCGCTGTAAGGAACATTCTCACAGAGCCTCTTGGTTCAATTACAGACCCGGAGCTGAAGGCTGCCGTGAAAGGGTTGAGAGAGCTGGTTCCTTTAGTTTCAGAGGAACAGTTTCGATCCATCATGCAGCATCCAGTGGTAACCAAGGTTGACCAGTGGATTTCCAAGACCTCAGATTCAGCTTCAAGCGAAGGCGATCTGTCGGAGTTTGACGCCAAGCTGGCCTCTGATCGCATCAAGGATATAATCTCCGACCCCCTTGTTTCCAAGGCGTTGGATGAGCCTGGGTCCAACTGGGATTCCAAGCAGTTGCTCAAATGGGCGGACGACTTGGTGAACACCCGAGACTTGATGATGGTGGACATCATTGCCGATGCCATCCTGACCAACGGCGGCTTCCAGAAAGCGTTCCGAGCAGCCGGTGAACATCTCGGTCAAGGCTCGACGGCGACCGCCTACAAGCTTGGTGATTACGTTTACAAGAAAACGCGCGGCACTTACGCATTGAGTCCTCTGAACAAGGGCATCGGGTTCAGTTCGGATGACCACAACTTCTACAACAAGGATGACAGCGGCGGTGTTCCTCCGCTTCTGAAGCTTTCAACCACGATGTCGCAGCTTCCAGGTGTGGCACCGCAACAGGTGGTTGGCATTCTTCCGTGGGGTGATTTCATTGTTAGGCAGCCTATGGCTGGAGACGCCTTGAATGACAAGGCTGCCATGCTGGATCGCGGTATTGACACCAGCCCGCTCAAGGTGGAGGAGATGCTGACAAAGTGGGCTGCCGAGAACGGCTATGGTCAATATAAGGTTAATGTTATCGGCGGCGGCGGAGATGTGTTCCGAAGCCTTTTCTTCAAGCGATTGCAGGACGGCTCCGTGGTGGCGCTCGCGGATGTGAACATCCGGAACATGGCGGTTGGAAAGGATGGAAAGCTGGTCTGCTACGACCCACTCATCCGCCACCTTACCACTTCGGAGGCCGCCTCGGCGATGCGCGGAGAAATAGACGACGGTGTTGGCGGAAGAATGAAAGTGTCAATGCCCGCCCCTAACAAGTTGGCTCCTGAATTGCCGGTTACGGAACGATCCGTAAAGGCCAAGTCTATGGCCGATGAGATTGGAAGCCCCGCTGTTCGATACAGCCTTGCCGACATGGGCAACGATGCGCTGGCTGACGCCACCGAGATTCCTCGCATAGCTGAAGGCGAGCTGGTCAGAATCGGGAAGCTGGCTTCCGGCATCAGCTCACAGAAATACAACAACGCCCTTTACAGGAAGTCGGTCTCCGACCTTAACAAGCTCTACGCCTCGGCGCGGGACGCAGCCATCATTGGTGACATCGACCCATCAGCCATACCGACCCCCTCCAGCGAGTTGTTCCTTGAGGCGTTAAGGAAGCTGGGAATCAAGCATGACCCGGAGCAGGTTGAATCACAGCAGAAGGCCATCGCGTTTGAGCGCCTTGCAGTCGGGTTCAGCCGCCGAACCGAAGAGGTTGCAATGCTTCGGAACCTCATCCACCTGACTGAGGGGCTGCCCGGAAGCGAGCCGCTGATAACTAAATACGCATTAGACGCCTCGGCGCTGAGCCTTTGGCTTAAGAAGCACGGACCCATTGATAACGACGGGGACACGGTGCGCCAACGCGGGATGGAAATTCTCGAAGCAAATCAGGACCGGCCAATCCACGAGGCGAATCGCCGAGCACTTCTCATCCCGGAGATTCAGGACAACTTCGTAGCCCCGATCGCAGCCGTGCGCGATCTCTTCGACAGGTTCCCGGAACTGGCTTCCGAAACGTGGGAGGGCAAGCTGGCCGAGCGCGACTCCGCGCGCGCGCAAAAACTCACCCTCGCGGTGAATGCTGTATTACAGCAAATCGACCTTTCGTTCTCGATGCTGAAGGACCGGCAGACGGCTGAAGAGAAGGCCAAACGGGACAAGGTAAACAAGCTGATGGCGGGTTTT